>OFQY01000788.1_pt1 | contig 11128 bp, 19 predicted proteins | sample 1542991 | NCBI WGS metagenome assembly OFQY01 (sample SAMN07774224, study PRJEB24372) | wastewater metagenome | isolation source: Exp Tend VB 10WW | collected 2016-02
GTCGTCGGTAGTGAGTAGCGCCATGTGGTGAGTGTACCGCTAGCTTAGAACTCGCCTTCAACCACGATGCACGCGTCTTTCGATAGGAAGGTGCAGCCATGAACCAGACCGACCCGCGTGCGGTGGCGAATCTCTTAGTTGGGTCACACTATGAATGCGAGGACCCTTGGTATTCCTGCCCATTGTCCGTAGAGGGATGTGCTGACGAAACGAAACCAAAAGAATGTGAATGCGGCCACGATAAACGTGTGGAAGCTATTGCTCAAGCCCTGGCCGACGCGGAACGGCGGGGCTTGGAACGGGCGGCAAAGGTGGTAGAGCAGATGAAAATACAGACCTGCGCTATTAGGAATGAAACCGCCATCACCCAGGCCCACGCGGCAGGGCGACGAGAAGGGTTGGAGGAGGCGGCGAAGATGTGTGAAGCTGAAGCGTTGATTGATGATGAGCGTGGATACTACGGCAAGGAAATGGCGAACGCGATTCGCGCAAAGGCTGCTCAATGAAGTTGTCGAACAAGCCGAAAGGCCGTGAACAGTGGCGAGTCGTACTGCAACTCTTGCGGATGCTTAGGACGTTCACGCCGGAGCAGCGAAAGATGCTCATGGTTCATGGTCTGTTCATTGAAAGGAATAAGCATGAGCTATGACGTACTGCCTGAGATCCGCTGTCAGTGTGGCCACTTAAAGACCGATCATTTATGGTCTATGCACGGCAAGGTCAAGCGGTGCCAGAAAAAGAAATGTTATTGCTTGAAGTTCATTGAACATGCCAAGGCCCAGGCGGGGCAGGAGGGATGTCACCATGAATGGGGGACAGACGGAGCGCACAGCAACGAGTTCTGCAAAAAGTGCTTCCAAAACAAGGCCAAAGGGTAAGACCATGAAGGGTGCGCGGTGGGATGCGTATGAGCATTACGTAAATCAGGTGGCTAAATTATACGCACGCTGGCTAGCCAACAAAGCGAGACGCATGTTTCTCAACTCTCGTTCAGTCGCCGCGCTGGCCGCGAGAAAGGGGGGAGGGTGATGAAGTTTAGAAAAAAGCCGGTGGTGATTGAGGCGGTGCAGGTTCCTATGGACGAACACCACATTTCAGGACATATGTTGGTATGGAGATTGTTTATCTTTAGTGGTTTTGAAGGTTTCTCAGTGACAGCAGACAAGGGGTACGACATTCAAACGCTAGAAGGAGTAATGCACGCCTCGCCTGGCGACTGGATTATCAAAGGTGTCAAAGGCGAGTTTTACCCCTGCAAGCCGGATATTTTCGACGCGACCTATGAGCAGGTCTCCCCATGAGCCGCACGACGCGAGCGGGGGGACGCAAAGGGATGAGCGAGGCTGACGTGCTGGGGCTTATTGAGCAGGCCGTCAAAGACGCAGGGTCTGCAATGTGCCTGGCTCGGCGGTGGGACGTATCGACGCAGTATCTCTGCGATGTCAGGCGACGACGGAGAGGGTTGACCAGTCGCATTCTGACGCCATTAGGGCTGGTGGCATTTATTGACTATCGGCGCATGAAACCAGTCAAGCCGGTGCCCGCGCCGTAGTCCATGCGCTGAAATAGTCACAGCCCAGGCGGCCCACAGGAAGGAGTGAGTATGGATATAATCATGCGACGAATGGAAATTGAACTAGATAGGCGCAAGGCACTGATCGACCAAGCGCGGGAGGCGTTGAGGGAAATGCTGAAAGCCTACGAACAGCTCTTACCAGGTATCGGGAAGATTGCCTGCCGGGATTATCGGAATATCAACGAGGCCCCGATCAAAGCACGGCAAACCCTCGCCGCGATGGAGGCCCCACAATGAGCCAGGTGAAATGGTGTTGGGACTACGAGGTTAAACATCTAGGCAGTTTTCCAGCAAGCCCGCCTTACACAGGGCACAATAAACCGGTGAAAATCATCGAACTCTCCGCCCTCACGGAGGTGGTGGAGGGGTTGAAGCGGATACGCGACCTTGCCAAGCAGAACCATACGGGTCCTCTTGATCCGTTTGGGGATCTTATAAGAATTGAAGATGCCGCCAAACGCCTCCTCGCGCAGGTGGGGGCGCTGACCAAGGAGGCTGAGTGATGGGTGAGCAAGCAACAGGAGCGTTGACGCGGTTCATGGATAACTGTGAACCGGTGACGGAATCAGGGTGTTGGATCTGGATGAAAACGGAAAACTGGAAGGGATATGGCATTGCATCGCTAGATGGAAAGAACATTGGGGTGCATCGCTTGGCGTATAAGCTGTTCAAAGGCGACATCCCCTCAAGTCTTTTTGTTTGTCACACTTGCGACGTTCGTTGTTGCGTAAACCCGGATCATCTGTGGATCGGGACATATACTGACAATAACCGAGACATGATGAGCAAGAGACGTTTTGTCAATCACCAGTTATTGAAAACTCACTGTAAACAGGGACACGCTTTTACACCTGAAAATACGCGCATCACGAAATCAGGATGGAGGGCCTGTAGAGCATGCACCAGGATCAAGGACAAGAACCGACCGTCGAGGGCAAAATGCTAACGCGGGAACAGGTTGAACTCTTGTTTCAACAGATTTGGGACCTCAACGATCAGGCTAGTGGGGAAGCATTACTCGACCACGACGCCGCCCTCCGTCAGGCCCTCACGCAGCAGGCGCAGGAGCTACAGCGGCACAACAACTTGCATCAAGTGCTGCATTTCATTGTCGAGCATGACGGGGAGTTCGATGACCTGGCAGCGGTCAAGGCAGATGCCGAAACCTACGGGGTTGAGAACGTCTTAAAGCTGAAACAGCAGGCGCAGGAGGTGGAGCGGGTGAAAATGGAGGTCAATAATCGCCGCGAGGAAGTAGAGAAATTGGTTCTAGAGACAACCCATACCTACACAGTCGTCATTCCCGATATGGTGCAGCAACTCGCCGCCATGACCACGGCGAGGAAGGAGGCGGTCAAAAACCTGCACAATCAATGTTTGTACGAAACCGCTGCTGAATCGATTCTTATTCAGGCTGGTATCGATGAATACGATTCTACTGGTGATGCGAAAGGGCTGCACACGCTGATCCATGAGCTTGTTGATAAAACCAAGGCCCTTCAGGCCACCCTCGCGGCGCGGGAGGCGGAATTACACGAAGTCAAGATGCAATGCGGCAAGAATGCGATGTTGCACATGGCTGAGTACCATAGGGCTGACGCCGCCGTGCATGAGGCATGGCGGTTGCGGGAGGTGCTTGAGAAGATTGCTAAACCTGCCCTTGGCGGGAAGCAACAGCAATGGATGGCGCAAGAGGCGTTGAAGGAACAGCACGCCAGCGGCAGCAGCGGGGGATCGGCGAACCATGGAGCGGGATCATGATTCTTAGAGACCCTGTAACCATAACATATGCACTGATCACCGTCCTGATCTTCGCGTTCTCTGGCGAGCTGTTCGACGTGTTCTTAACCAAGCACGAGCGGGATTGCCATGCGAGGAATGCGGTGTTGCTGCAAGAGCAACGGCAGGGACCTTTACAACAGTGTACATAACTAATGAAAGGAAGGGTAATGGCGAAACTAACACGAACTAAATCGGGCCAAGAAACTAAAATGATTGCGAAGGGCCTTGTTGAAGAATTCACGAGGGCCCGTCACAGTATGGACGAAACGAACGGTGGGCGGCATTCCAAGCTTGGCATGAATTTCATGGCGATAGGGCCTGAGGCGTTGGCGAGAATGGCGTTGGTGCTCGATCAGGGGGCGCGAGCGCACAATGACCCAGATGGAACGAATTGGAGGCGCATTCCGTGTGACGTGCATCTTAATCATCTGCTGTATCATGTAAATGCATGGCAACGAGGGGTGGTCGGGGAAGATCACTTAGCCCATGTCCTCTGCCGCGCCATGATGGCATGCGAGACGGAAGGGGGTGGGCAGTGGAAGTCCTAATCGTCACCTTGATTCTTCTGGTGGTGGCCACCATCACCTACACCTTCTGGGAGGGGGCGTGATGGGGTGGATCGCCTCTGGAGGGTTTTTCGTTGTCGTCGTCGTGGTCGTCGCGTATTGCGAAGAAAGGAAACTAGGATGCCGAAAATAGCGGGGAATGAAGCATATTACAAGGAAGTACAAATCGAGATGGACCGTACAGGTCTGCCATCAAAGGATGCAGAGGTGGAGATGTTGCACAGGCTGGTCTCAGCCATGCGTATCCAGGAGAAAAAGTCGTATGCGGAGATCAGGCAGTTTGTGCAGGATACGTGGGGTTTAAGCATGGGGGCCTTCTATACGCGATTGAACTGGATTCGGCAAAAACATGTCTGCCCCTAATGCTTGAGCCCCATATACGTCATCACCGTCCCCGCAAGTGACACTCCACCCCAAAACACCCGCTTGATGAGTGAGAGCTGCGCCTGTTGCTCATCAAGCACCTTCCAGTATTGCCGGTCAAGCTCGATGTGGCCGTTGATCGCTTCCTGCTGCTCATCGAGCTTGCGGTCCACCCCGTCAAAACGAGCTTTCATAAAATCGAATAATTGGTTGTCCATCGTCAGATTGTCTGCTTTCTACAGGCATCGAGTTGTTCAATAATGGCTCGCAGGTAGCCCAGGTCAATCGTTACGCCCGTTGGGTCATGCTGGCACACCTTGGCTTCGTGGTCACACGTATACGCTTCTCGCAGATCGCGTGAATCAGGGATGACCACGCTTACGGGAGGATTCGCGGTGCAACCGTTCCAACTGGCGACTAAGCATAAGCAAGCCAGTCGTATCCCCATTGACCGCTTTGACGATGTATCCGTCTGTTTCATCCATAGTCGCATGGAGTGACTCCTCGTGCTTACGGTCAGCCCAGGCCACGACCCCGGCAGCCAGGAATGGCCCCAGGATCGTCAGAATAGCCCCTAGAATGGTCATCAGGGAAGTGAGCATAGGTTGGCCTAGGCGTCAGGTTTGGGTGACGCTACAGGGCCTTCAGCACTCTTCTTGGACCAGTATCCGAACAAGGCCACGAGGACGGCCCCGCCCATGCCGATCCAGTTCTGGAGGTCCCACTGACCTGTGGCTTGGGTGTTGAGGTATTCCTTGGCGGCGAGGGCGGCAGCTCCAAACATGCCGATGATCGTGGTGAGTAAATCTTTGTTCATCATGACTCCTTTTTGGTACAGTTGTTACGTATGCGTCACATCTCCACATGCCCGTAGTCCGGGAAGGACTTGAATGACCCTCCCCACCGCCCACCGAGTTCAACCCATTTCGCCCCCATGGCGGCATAGTCAGAGCCCGTATTCGATGGAGCCCCATTGACCCAGAGAATGATGTCCAGAGCACAGCGATCATTATGTGTACTTTTTGACACAGTAGAACGGTGGTTGTACAGGAGCAACCCTTGGTAGGTCACCTCATGGCCGCAATGGGAGCACGCCAGGGGGTCAGTGGAACGCCAGGCATCCCCGAGGGTCCATTCGTATCCCTGGGCCTTCATCCATCCAAACAAGTCAGCCAGGGCGTGGGAGAAGGCGTGTTGGCGGTCTGTGAGGACGCTCATGGTTGGATCTCTAGTTGTTGGAGCAAACTCTGCTGATGGTGTGCCTTTTGGTCACGTACGATATCCATCCCTGCAACTCCAAGGAGTTGGGTGGCAAGGTATGTGGCTTTCATGGTGTTCTGTGGCTCTACAAGGCCTTCAAGCAGGTACTTACGTCCAAACGGGCTTAGGTACAGCTTTGACAACGCAGAGGTCGTCAGCACCGTTGGAGCCATGGTGATGGGGTGTTTGAGGATCGCCCCACCCGTGGTAAAGGTGACGAGGTTTTGGGCGGTCCCCGAAGGGTTCTCAGCAAGGGCAACAGACGATTTTGTTCGGTCAACAATCTTCGCAAGGGTGTAGAAGTCTTCGAGTTCCTTTGGTGAAAAGAGCTGCTTCTGCACCTCTGGGGGATAGGCGTTGAGGTGCTTGAGTAGTTGCGTCGGGAAGGGGGTTTGTTCGTTGGGTTTGAGGCCTTCGACAAACGCCGTCCGTAAGTCCTGCTTCATCGTAGGGAACTGACGAAGAATCTTTGACGTGAGATCAGGGTGTTCGAGGATCGTCGGTGCGACTTGACGAGGTGCCGTCTGCATGAGTTCACGGAAGAAAGGGTTTCCAATGGGGGACTTGACGGACCACTTCGCCCGATCCGCAAGAGCGTAGAGGTTTTTCAGCTCACTAGAGGAGTAGACTTCTGAGAGGGTTTGCATCCCGTACCGGTCAAGCTTTGCCCGAAGCCCCGCAAGGCCTGCTTCTTCTTTCCCTCCAACCTCAAAGAGGCTGTTTGTAAAGGCTTTCTTCACGGGTTCGGTGGCTTTTCCCCCTGCGAGGTCTTTTAACGAGGTAAACCCAGAAGCCGACCCCGGCTGGATCAGCGAGGAGGCTAATCGAGCGGGGTCCGCATTGATCGCTTTCATGACTGCCGGGTTGTCCTTGGGGTTGAAAAAGGAAAGGCGTTCTCCTGAAGCGGCACGAGCCAAGGATAAACGATTCGCAAAGTCAGACCCCGTTGATTTGGCGTACGTACCCAAATCCTGGTCCACCGCCTTGAGCAATTCGGTATACACCTTCCCGTAGGCATCGGCACTTCCCTTTTGGACATCACCTCGTTGGAGGCCTGAGTGATGGGATTGGATGGCAGAGCTAAGTTCACTACGGAGTTTGATCAGGTCGCCCACACGCCAGCCGGGTTGCTCCTCTCCCACAAGTTCCGTGATGAGTTTTTGACGAACCGTTGGCGGGAGCCCATCAGGGATTTGCTGCTTCGCGGAGGCGAGGAGGGCATCATACTTCTTGTTTCCTGACCCGGAGACATCCCCGAGTTGGCGAAGGAGGGGTTCGTCAAGGAATGAGGGGATGTTTTCGTAGTCCTTCTTGATCTTCGCGGCTACCTGAGGGAGTGCTGAGGTGGTCATGCGGGTTTCAGTAGGGATGGCTTCACGCGCGTAGTCCCAGGCTGCATTTTCGATGGCCTTCAACCCTGCATGATGCTCTTTAATAGCTTGTTGGGACTGGTCACCCAGTTCCTTGTAGGTCATGGGTGATCCCACGTCTCGGAGGAGGGTTTCACGGGCGTTATTGCGAAGGGCTTCTTGCCGGACGCCAATACGATCCAATTCTTTTTCCACCGTATCTTGGATTCGTTGCCCCAGCTCACCAAGACGTTGCCGGTCTTTCGTCCCCGTTTGGTCACGAAGCCGATTCCATTCAGTAGCAAGCCCCTGAAGTTTTCCCAGTTCCTTGCGTTGAATCATCCCTGATGTGAATGGGATGTTTTCAAGCACTTTATGCCCAAGGGCCAGGGGACGGTTTTGGAGCACTTCATGGGGGTCTAGTTGGATACCTTTTTCCTTCGCAGCCTCGTCAATGGTTCGGTTCACCCCGTCATATTGGTTCTTAAACGGAGCCCCTGCTTTCCCGAGCAATCCCCCAACAACCTTGCCCATCACTTGTCCTGTCATTTCAGTGGCCGCTCCACCCAGGAGCGCCTTCCCAGTCTCCACTCCTGCTTGTTCCAACGACTTAATCGGTGGCCGCTCTCCTGCCATTCGTTCAAGGAATGAGGCAAGCGCATCGCCCCCAGCGTACCCAAGTGCCCCGCCAGCCACCGCACCAAGCGGTCCGGTTGGACTGGCAAGAGCTGCACCTCCGACAAGCCCAACCCCTTCGAGTGTGGGTCTGATGTACTTGTGGACTGGGCCTTCTGTGTCTAGCTCGGTCGTGCCAGGTGACGCAAGCATCGTTGGAGGCGTTAGGCCATACTTAGCAAAGGCCTCCTTCCGTTTGACCACGCGATCTGACCCTGAGGACATGTGGTAATCAAAGTCTTGATCAAGTTCGGTTTGTACGTCCTCAGGTGTTGCCGCTCGTCCTGACGGTGAGGGGGTCCCACCTGACTCCTTCATTAGTCGTTCGACACGCTGATCAATCGTTTCGCTACCCATTATTGCATCCGCTTTCGTTCTTCTATGATGGCTTTGATTTGGTCGTCCGTCTTCCCCTGAATGGCAAGACGGCGCACGTAGGACTTTTCATCATCCACGAACCCGAGGGAGGCGCGAGTCCGTTTCTGTGCTTGGAGAATGGATTTAATCTTTGTGGCAAACGATTCCAACGTATCAGATCCGCTGAACACCGCATCCTTGTAGATCTGTTGCTCTGCGACGGCAATGTTCCCCGTGTCCCCGGCGAGCTTCGCCATAGAAGGCGCGATACGACTCAGGGCACTTTGGAGCAGGGCGGCGTTGGGATCGCCTGCATACTTTTTCGTGAGATCGACAATCTTCGTTTGGAGGAAGCCAGCGGGGATGTCGAATAAGGAACTCCCTGTGGCTTTGCGTACTAACGCCGTGCCCGCTCCAAGCACTTCTTTCATCGCCTCGTCCACGTTCCGAAGCTGAGAGATGGTTTGGACTTGGGTCGGTTCGATATTCACGTACCCCATTTGTTGGAGTTGCTTCTGGGTCGCCCAGGCGGGGGCGGCATGCCCCGTGACGGGATCGCGATATTCTTGAGACTTTCCCAACTGTCCAACAGGGGTATCACTGGTGACATCGGTATGCGCTTGGGTGCGACCACGCCAGGTTGCATCACGCGCTTTGGATTGAGAGTCTGGGGAACCTTGAGCCCAGGGTTTCCCGAACATGGACTCATGGGTTTTGTTCATTTCACTGTGATCAACAGGCCCACGATCTGCTTCCATCCATGCTTTTGCCGCTTGCGCCCGTTTGAGTGTTTCATCGGCGTTTTTAAGGTCTAACGCCTGCTGGTGCTCATCGGCCAACTGTTGCTGGTAGGGAGAACGTTGCTCCACAGGCGTATCCATCGCTCGCTTGAGGTGATACGCCTTCGCTTGTTCCTTGGCATTGGCTTTACGGATCTCCACAACCGAGTCACCCCAGGCACGGATCTCGGTAGGAGTCGCCTGCTTAGACACAATTCGTTGCATCACCTCATCGGGGATGAGGCCTTCCTGAACCCCCATCGCCACGTCTGCAAGGTGTTGCTTCGAGAGCGATTGCCCGATGAGCCCAGCGGGGGAGTTAGGGTTCTTTTTCCCGTACTCCAAGAGGGCATCCATGTTCCCTGTCGCCATAAGCTTTTCAATCATCTGGAGGTCATGCTGGCGCTTTTGTTCCTCAATCTGTGCCACCTGGTGTGCAGCGGCTTGCCGCGCCGTGGCGAGGTGGTTCAGGCCTCCGTTCATAATGGCTTCGTTGGCACGAGCCCGATCCCAGAATCCGAGCTTTTCCTTCAGATCAGGAAAGACTTCACGGGCATACCGATCAGACAGGGAGAAAGATTCTTGTGGGGACGAGCCTGATCCTGCCATCCCAAGGCCCCCTTGGTCAGGGGAAGAAGCCCATTGTGAGAGGGGGTTGGGGCGGCCTGGGAGATGGTTGATGCCAAAGGGGTCTTGCCCACTCTGGAGCTGTTGTTCGTAAGAGGATGGATCCTGAAGGGTCTGAGCATACTGCCCGAGCTGGGCTTGACGGGCATCCACCACACCGAGCGTCGCATCCATCGGTGCAACCATGTTTTGGTCGAGGCTTGGTTTCAAGGGGCGTAACCCACCTAAGGCTTGATTGACTTCCTGAAGCTCGTCTTGAGTTTGGAGCATTTCCAGCTCACGTGCCTGTCGTTCCTGAAGCGCCCGTTGGTAATCATCGTGTGTCATATCACCCCATCATCGCGCCAGCTTTAGCGAATGCTGCCGTTCCCTGGCCTAACTGGTTGTAGGCTGCGGCTCCTTGGCCAATCTGGCCCATGATTGAATCGTTTTGGTACACTTTCCCACTCGTTGTCTGCGTATTCCGTGCCATCCGCTCAGCTTGCATCCGGTTCAGGTTGAACCCAAGGGCGTTCGGGGTAGAGGTCGCCCCACCCAGAAGGGCTTGCAAGTTAAACTGCCGTGCCCCCTCGTTCATCCCGCGCATTTGCATACCGAGACCAAGCCCTTGTTGAGCCTTCTGGGACATGAGTTGTTGGTACGCAGGAAGGGTCTCACGCAGGACGGCTTCACTCACGGGAGTGTCAGAAGGGTTCAAGCCACGGGTCCCAGCAAGGTCCTGCCCCATGATGTTCCCGAATCGGCGTAGGTTCGCTTCCGCCCCGCCGTAGGCTTGGTCTAACTGCGCCTGGTCCTGCGGGGTCAGGGCGAGGGAGGACATCTGCCCCGTTCCTCGTGTATTCTGGAGGACGTACTGGATCGCCTCCGCTTGCCCCACCCCCAACTCGCCCATTTTCTCTGCGAGCTTCTTCTCTTCAGGCGACATGCCTTCAAAGTTGTTTGTCGTACTGGAGTTTTGTGACTGACTGGACGACCCTAACCGGCTCATGTGCACCTCTTAAGCATGTATGATCCTTCTCCGACGGAGACCCACCCACGATGTTCCGCGATGGATTTCCACGATGAGTCGGTTGAATCAATCGTACTGATTACCGCTTGCGATCCGACGTTTTGGCACGCCGCCAACCCGGCATAGGCGAGACGCTTACACAGGAGCGCCTTGTGACGAAAGGACAGTGAGGGGGTTGTGACGAGGTATTCCATACGACCAAAGGGGACCCCAGGATGGACCATGATCGTCCCTTTGGGCTCTCCGTCTACCTCCCCGATCAACCAGTAGGGGTAGGCATGGGTCCAATCGAGCCACTCCCATGCAGGTCCTCCACCATCCTTGACAAGGCGTTGGACGAGGGAACCTTCCTCTGGCGTCATCAAACGTACCGTAATCATCAGTTCCGTCGTGCCCATTCAAAGCCGAGGGTGGAGACAGCGTACAGGTCAACCGTGGCAAGGTTTGACCGTGCGGCGATGGTGCCTGTGGCACTGGTTCTGACACGAAGACATCCACCGGTGGCGTTGGAGATTGCGACGGCGGTCGCGTTAAACGTCATCAGAGGGGCCGCGGTTGTCGAAGGAGCAAGGTCAGTGAGATCAGGACAGTAAATGTAGGTGATATGTCCTGAGCCTGAATCAGAGGGGTTGATGTTGAGGATCGCCACCGTAGACAGGTCTAGAGGAACCTTCACCGCGTCTGTTCGGCGTGTCGTTGTGAGGGTATTCGCCAGGTTGATGTCAAGCGTAGGCGAGTCCCACAGCAACTCAAGCCCACCCCCGCTGAGTTCGTACGTATGGAAG
>OFQY01000792.1_pt1 | contig 11120 bp, 21 predicted proteins | sample 1542991 | NCBI WGS metagenome assembly OFQY01 (sample SAMN07774224, study PRJEB24372) | wastewater metagenome | isolation source: Exp Tend VB 10WW | collected 2016-02
GATCTATTCATGAAGGAATGGCTTGCGTTGTACCAGTCCAAATCTGGCGAACGTGGAATCTTCTCTCGCGAAGCGTCCCAGAACAAAGCCGCAGAAAATGGAAGACGTAATGCGAAGCACGAATTCGGAACAAATCCATGTTCCGAAATTATTTTACGCAATAAGCAATTCTGCAATCTCTCCGAAGTTGTTGTGCGCCCAGAAGATACTCATGAGACTTTGGCGGCTAAAGTAAGACTTGCCACGATTTTGGGTACGCTACAATCTTCTTTGACAGATTTTAGATATCTCTCCAAAAAATGGAAAGAGAATTGTGAGGAAGAAAGATTGCTCGGGGTATCCCTAACAGGTATTATGTCTAACCAAATTCTTAGCGGCTATTACATGGCAATCGATACCAAAAATGCATTGAACAAATTGCGCCAGGTAGCAGTCGATACTAACCAACAGTGGGCTGCAATTTTAGGGATCAATCAATCGACTGCTATTACTTGTGTGAAGCCATCGGGCACCGTGTCTCAATTGGTCGAAGCACCATCAGGAATTCATGCTGCACATTCCCCTTTCTATATTCGTCGTGTTCGTGGGGATAAAAAAGACCCGCTTGCAAAACTTATGGAAGAAGTAGGTATTCCCGTTGAGCCAGATAAAACAAATCCATTGGGCGTAAATGTATTCTCTTTCCCCGTCGATGCATCGCATAATATGGTATTTCGAAAGGGTCGAAGTGCGGTTGAGCAACTAGATCATTGGTTGCTATTCTATCGCCATTGGTGTGAACACAAACCATCGATCACGGTTAACGTTAAAGAGCATGAATGGTTGGAGGTAGGTGCTTGGGTTTACAAACATATCGATGAAATGGCTGGGGTCTCGTTTTTGCCAGAGACCGACCATATCTACGAGCAGGCTCCGTATGAAGAATGTACGGAGGAAGAATATTTGAAATTTGCTGAAAAACTACCTAAAGAGGTAGATTGGACTCGACTTACTAAATTCGAAACATATGATCAAACTACAGGCTCCCAAGAACTCGCGTGTTCCGCTGGTGGCTGTGAAATAATATAGGATAAAATCACATGAGAAATACCGACGAAATTCCATTTTCCTCAAAAATCAAATTAGAGTGTGAATGTTCTGCCTGTCAGGCAAAATACGAAATCACATACTATGAAGATGAAGTAACGGAAGAAATCAGCCGTTGCCCATTTTGTGGAGAACCTTTAGAAGAATCCACAGAAGTCAATCCGGTTGCCGAAGAAGAATCTTCCACATATCGTGGAGATGATGGCGCCATTGTCGAAGAAAAATATGATTATGACGACGATGAAGATTCCGAGGAAGAGGAATAGTGGTACCCCGCACGTTTGTGGGGATAGACTATTCGATGACCAGCCCCGCGGTTGCAACATATCGCGGAGACCCTGCTGACTTTCACTGGAAGAAGGTAATCTTCTCGTATCATACAACTTCCGATTCTCTCGCATATCAATCCAAGCGAGACGGTGCCATTTGGTGCTACGGGCAAATGCCATCGAGGCCTCATAATAATAGTGAGGAGCGTTTTGATCGTCTTTCGGAATGGGCATTACACGCATTATCCGAAAACGGATCAATGACATTCAGACACGGAGATATGCCAAGCCCTTTAAACACGACAATTGTACTAGAAGATTATGCTCTTGGTGCACGAGGCCGAACGTTTGAGATTGCGGAGAATACTGGACTCCTCAAACACAAACTCCGAAAGGCTGGATATGACTTTACGCTCGTGGCTCCAACGACCGTGAAGAAATTTGCGACCGGTAAGGGTAACTCCGACAAAGACGCAATGTACAAGGCTTGGATGGATGAAACTGATTTCTCATTGTTTTTAGAGTTTATTCCGAATAGGAAGAAAATTGGTAGCCCAGTGACAGATATGGTCGATGCGTATTATCTCCTAAAATATAGCTTGACACTTCCCTAAAGGTTAATAAACTGCGACATAATTGTTGTAAGACGCGGGGGTGGCTGTAATTACAATAGGTTAGATCGTGCGCAGTGATACACATTACCAGCTTTAGATATTGACAACTGCCCTAGACTAGTGTAGTATGTGTTTAACAATTCTTCGAGGTGAAGATTTGTCTCACACAACATGAAAGAGTATCTAACATGGCTACTACTAAATTGAAGATTGAAGAAGTTGAATTCGAATCCCGTGCATCGCGTATGGAAGCCATCCGAAACAGCAAGTATCCGTTTTTTGAAATAAAGACTGTTGGGAAAGGATTTTCTTTTCCGTTATCGGAGGCTGATGTAGTCAAAAATATGGTGTACTATCTCAATCAACAATCTCGGAAAGGGAAGATTGGTCCTTTTGTCTTTGCTACTAGGAAGGTATCCAAGACTATGGGTAAGGTTCGCCGCGAGGCCTAAAAATACTTGACACAATCCCTAATGTGTGATACTATATACGATCATGCATTAGGGATCATCTTCTAAATGGTCAGGAAGCCAGGTTCTCAACCTAGCAATACGAGTTCGATCCTCGTTGATCCCACCACAGACTAAATACACAACACATAAATCGTCGGAGAAAAAAACACATGAGACAAGAATACGATACATGGGTTGTTGTCGATCCAGCAGTAAAAAATTGGATCAAGACCGTAGCCGATTCGATCCAGAATGCAGCCGAACAAGCTGTTCTTGATTACGATTCTCGCGCAGATGTTGATTACGCGCTTTCAAAGGAATCCGTAGTGATTCAGGTATGCGTCAAAGACCCATCCGATCCAGATCGCCATGCTTATTCGTTTGATATCACATGTGCCTTCACACCATTTTATGAGATTACTGGTCCTTCGGCCAAACTAAATCTCGACTAAAAACACTACATAAGAATACGCGGGGTTGGTATATAGGTCGTGCCCAAGCCTTCCAAGCTTTAGAAACGGGTTCGAGTCCCGTACCCCGCTCCAATCTTTGGTCTGATAAATACAGGTAGAAATCCTAAAGGAGACTACCATGGCGTTCACAGACCTCGTAAAAAACATCACACCAGAAAAAGCGTTAGACTTCATTCGACCATTTATTCCAACTGCTTGGACACAATGGTTCGCCGGATATGGAACCTACATCGTTGGGGGTGCCATGATCATTTGCGGTATTGTTCCAGTTTTGGGCGTACCACTTCCATGGGTTCCACCTGGTACAGAAGGGCAATGGATCGCAGGCGGTATTGCTGCGTTCACAGTCCGTAGAGCTATCGCAAACAAGGAAAAGAATATCATCGATGCCGTGAAAGAAAACACGGAAATTACTAAAGCTACAGCCGTTGCTGTCGATGCAGCGAGAGTGCCTGAACTAACAGAAACTAAATAATCTGTACACAAACATTTTTAAAGGAGTATATGATATGAGTTGGTTTTCAAATTGGTGGAAGAAATTGGTACAACGCGCAAACTCTGTTTGGCGTGACGATGTTGCTCCCGCAGTAAAAGATGCATGGGAACAATTTTCGGATGAATTGGGTAATATTGCGTTTGATGCAGTTTCCAAGTTGGCTGTTTCGCAGCTTACCGGAGCTCAAAAGTTTGACGATGCGGTAAAGACTGTTCTTACCGAAGCAAAGAATCGTGGTTGGGCAATTGGTACTTCTGCCGTTCAGCTATTGGTTCAGCGCGCATATGTTAACTACAAGGCAAAGTCTGGTTCGTTGGTAATCATTCCACCTGTAGCGCCTACAGAATAACCCTTGACATTCCAATTAGATTATGATAGACTGTTTACACAATGAGCCATGAGCCATTGTTTTTAGAGAGAAGCCAGTTAACGACTGGCATTAAGATATAGATATGACGAGGCGGATGTTTTCCCATAACGGTTGCATTCGTAACGACACGAGGAGGGAAGATTTCTCCTGTGAAGGATTAGCTTCCAATGCGTGTCATTATTTAAAAAATGACTTTTTAGATTTTAGAACATAAGATAGCAACCGAGGGGAGTGGGAGAGTAATTAGCTCCCGTTCCCCTCAATCATTTGAAGGTGACCAAATCATGCCTGATAGAGAAAAAGAACGACCTCGTATGGAAGGCGCACCGGTAGACGATGCTGCCAAGATTGTCAAACTACCAGCCGGTGTTGCTGGACTTTGGCACGTTAACAAATATCACCCAAGAACTTCTGCGATGGTTGTTCCTCTTTGCGCAGGTGCTAATGCCCTAAAGAAATTTGGATTAGAGACTCCAGAAAATGAGCCCGACTGGTGTCAGCTTTTGATTCGCACCGAAACGACCAACGGTGGAGCCGTCGCAGTTCACGGAGTCGAAATGGCGATTGCGGACGCCTTGAATATCCTGAACACGTGCTACAAACAAACTCCTCTTGTACCGCAGCCATTCTAAATCATGTTTGGGGGTACCACTGAATTTCCTGTTGTGATTTCTGGCTCGCGCGAACGCATCTATGAGCGAGAATTCTACAAGGAGCAAATCTTCGAAATTCTAGATATGCTTCTGAGAACTACCAAGGTCAGTTTCATAGGCCATGGGGATGCTCGCGGGATTGATACGGTAGTCAGTAAATGGTGTGAGGATCGAAAAGTCGCGCACAGGGAATTTAAGGCTGATTGGAAGAATCAAGGAAAATCGGCGGGGCCCATAAGAAACGCTCTTGCGCTCAAGATCGTCAATCCTAAAGTGGTCTTGTTGTTCCCTGGGAATACTGGTACGGCAAACATGAAACTTTTGGCCATGCGACAGAATCGGCATGTGGTAGAAGTCAAGTTGCACGATACACCAGAAGCTTGGGCCGAGGTACAGGAAAAGCGTCGAATTCTCATGAGTAATATTCTTGCGCAACCAGACCCGGAAACGCAATAATCTTTCGTGGGGGAAACGACAGAATATTTCAAAGTGGGTCCAATCTTCGCAAGATTGTTGCCCACTTTTTTCTTGCATTGTTTCCACAGCCGTGCTAATATATGCATGTAAGATTGATTGAGAGGAAAGCGCGAATGGCTGCACTGATTATGACTGACGTGCCCCTTTACGGGTCCGACGTTTGCCGTGTGGCGATATCGCCCGGACTCGCTATCGCTATCGTTAAGATCGCGGGCAGCCCCCACAAGATGGGTCTCGGACCCGTGTTCGGCATCGGCGATACGTGTGTGGTTGGTTCCTACAACTTGATTTACACGGGAGAAATCCTCGGTATCACTGAGAAAAATGTGATCGTGATGAGACATGGGCGCAAGGCTCACCTGAAAATCGCGCAATTTGTCTCCTACAACTGGGACTATGACGCGAAGCATATCGCCGCGCACAATCACGAAACAAGTATGTCCATATGATGAAATCGATCCGCAAAGGATTTCGCAAGCTTTTTGGAGTCAAGGAACTTTACACGGTTATCGTTCGTTACAAAAGCGGCCAGTCTGTGACAGTTCGTTGTCGAGAATTTACGGTGAAGACCGACGGCTTGGGAAACATCACGGCGATGACATGGAATATTCCAGCCGGCCTAGTGGGTCCTATCAATGTCGGCATCAACAACGTCGAGAGTGTCTGGCAAGAATTTCCGTGATACCAGTTCCCGTAGAGGGATTTTTTAACCGATAGCTGTTTGGAGGATATCATGTTCACGTAGCGACCTCATTTAGTTTATGATTTTTTAGAGATTTTTGACTGTGACGTGCCTACCCCTCAAACCCAAGGTTGTATCATGTAGTTGACACAGACACCCCAATGATTGCTGGTTCGTATTGCGCGGACAGAGACTACACGGCATAGGGGATATATCGCAGTCGCTTCTTTCAAAATCCACGAAAGCGGCGTTGGCATGGGGGACGCAGCCCCATCAGAAAGGCGTGGTGAGTTAGCCCAGGGGCTCCGAGACACCTGGGTATTCATTCGAGTGGTCCTGACGTACCTGTTGCATGATGCACACGTCGCCGAGGGCCAGGGGGACCACTCGAATGAATACAAAGGAGAACTAAAATGCTTAGAGAATTTGTAATGTCGTTGGTTTGGTTTGCGGCAGGCTTTGTTATTGTTGCCGCGGTTGTCCTTGCACTGCACGGTGTGTTTCTGTGAGTGACACGGATGAAATGAAAGCCGCAGGGCTAACATATAATGACACGGTGTTTTATGCGAAACATAAACGCCTGCCCTGGTGGAGACGTTTGATAATGTGGCTAGTGGGATAGCTCCCGGCTGGCAACATTGCTTGGTTCGTCTAGAGGATAGGATTCCACCGATGGGTGGGGACATGGGTTCGAGTCCCATACCGAGACTAGCGCCAGTAGGCCACTGGTGAGTGTTGTCAGCCGAGAGCTATTCGGGATACGGGCAAACGGGTTGCTCGATGTTTGTGGCCTACGTAGCACCAACGGCGGGGAGAAACGTATCCCGAACTTATTTTGAGGAGTGACAGAATGTTTTCGCGTTTGAAGCTTGCCTGGTTGTCGTTCATGTATAGTCCCGCCTTTGATTGGGTGGCATATGCTGTAGCGGCTGTTTTGGTTCTCACTGTTTTCGGGCTCTTTCAATTCCTTTGACGCAAACAACAGACTATCGCGCCGTTCATTTTGTGGGATTCCGTGACACGGGCCAGTATTGGCGTGCGTGTCAGGTTTTCGGTGTGCCCGATTTCATTCATCGATTTTGGGATGTGCGCGCAAAGTTCGGTGGGGAGATGGCTCCCCAGGATATCGTGGTGTTCGCGAAGGGCACCGATGCGGATGTTCCTACGGTTTATTCATACGACGATAGTCGGGAGTTTTAGAAAATGAAAATCAAACATATTGATAGTCTGTTGGAAATCCTTTATGGTGTGATTTCCGAAAAAATCGAACGGCGCAAGAATTTCGCCGAACACACCGCAGTCTATCAGATTTACACGGATGAGATTTCCGAATTGGAAGACATGCGCGAATTACTAATTTGGGGGCGGGGTCGCCTTTATTGGCGCAACGCCCAGAATATCAAGAAGAGGAAGGAGAAAGTATGACGACCGTACTGAAAATATTCTTTCTTGGAATGCTAGTTGTGTACCTTATGTCGGTCAGCGTTATTATTGGCCAGGCGTATCAGGCCGAGGCAGAGGAAAAGGCATCTGTTCTTCGACAACTTCGTCGGACCCAGTCGCCTCAGATCATGCCGCCCCAAATTCGGGGCAGTGACATTAATGGGTTGGTTTCGTAATGGATATCAATCCGTGTGATGAAATTATCGTTGACGGTAGGGGCTTGGAGAAATCCGAGCCTCTTACTGCATATTATGAAAAGATAGCCAAGGCCGCTAGAGATAAGCGCGATGGCACTATCTGGACAAAGAGACAAACCACACATATGCAGGTCGACGTGCATCCAGATAGCAAGAGGAAATTTGTTTTTGGTCATGCTGGTAATCTAGGATTTACAGAGGGTGCTTGGTATCTTCTCACCATAATACCACGAGATATATGTGGCGACGATGTTTGGGTTTTAAGATGTAGCAAGGAAAATATTTCGACCCTATTTTTTGTCCCTCACGAAAATATCGATTACAGTAGGGCGCGATGAATAAACGATTACCCAGGCGACCTCGCCTAAAGAAAAGGAGCAAGGAAGAGAATGAGCGATGGAGAAAAGAATACGCGGAAAGTTTACACGCCGTTGCTCCCGGGCAGAGCAGCCTACCTCCTCTTGTCCGAACTATCCAATCGGTTGCCGGCAACGGAAGTCCCTCTAGAACCCAAACCGTCTTTAGAGCCGACCCCACCGCCGACGCTGGGACTAACGCGAAACGAGAGGCGGCTGTTAAAGAAGCAAGCGCGAAAGCGAAAAAAATAATGCCGCTCTACAATAAGGGCGCGTATCAACTGATCACCGATGGTGATCGTGACGCACTGATCAATGACGGACGAGGAAAGAAATGACGCGAGATAATTCCAGAAAAAAAGCTGCGCGCGAAATGTACAAGAAGGTACCTGATAGTGCCAAACTTGGTGACTTGTTTGATGCTCTTTCATGGGCCCGAGACACTTTGCGAGACAAGGAGGGTTTAGGCCATCAGTTTCACATCCATGCTACTATTAACGAAATGTTTCAATGCTCGTTCGCAAAGCCGGAATGGGGTGGTGATCATTGTTCGGATGAATATCCAGAGGCCGAAGAAGCCATCATCATGGCCGTTTGTGAATATCTGTGTGGGATGTAATTTGCTGTGAGTTTCGTCCACAACCAAATTCCGGCAGAAGATCGAACAACTGATCATGGTTCGGTCGCGAACCCGGGATATTACATCACAGAAGATTGTCTGGTTTTGTGCATTTCGAAAGATGTAGGTTGGTCTACGGGAGAACCATTGAAACCGCGCATCATTAAAGCCACTGCGCGCAAACCCCATCAGGCAACAGGACTCTACAGCAAGGATTTTTCGAAAGATGAATTTCTCGGATACCTTCCGTTTTATCCCGATAAGTCTAAAAATTATAAAGAGGGGTATGAGGTGATCATGGTTTTCAAATCATTTTCGAACTATTATCTGGTTCCTTTATCTGCCATTCTATGGGCGCCCAAATAATGACCTCGCTTGATCAATATACCAATCTGGCAATGATCGAAAAAATCGACCGCGGTCAGGCAGTTGATATTCGCAGATTTCGCATTCGATTTCCCACTGATGGCAAGCACCAATATTATCTGGTTCCTTTAGGCCTCGTCAATCGAATTTCAATCACCGACGTTCTTCCATGTGATCGCGAATATTTCGCTTGGATCCAACAGATATTTGAGTGTCGTGCGTCGGCCCGATATTACGCTACGACCAATGCGACAATTTCGCCGCATTTAAATCAGCCGAATGATTGGTTCCTTGTATGGAGGAAACCGCCAGGATGAAATACCCACCCGATCAACTTGCAACCTATATCGATTTACGTTGGCAGAGATATCCTAAAATGTGTGCAGCCGAAACTGATGACCTCGCAGAACGATTGATGGATGATCCTCTTAAGGAAATCCAATATCTCGTAACGTATGAGCCAAGTTCGATCAAGTTCCGATTCCCAATCGGAACCCCATACATTCGATACGATACTGTCCACAAAAGTTCGAAGATGAAGAAATGGACTCCCGTCTCCAAGGACTATGGGCTTGACGATATCTATCGGTTGAACCATATCATGGAAGACGGATCTAAGGTCTGTATTTTCGCGGGGCAAGGTATCAATCCGGATCAGTTTCTGGATATATACCCAGAGTCTCAGTTGGTGATTTTCTTTCTGGATACCGAAGATGATTAATCCTACTTGACAAAGCCAACTAAATATGTTAGACTACTAGCACGCTTACCAAAGAGAAGGAATCGCCATGTCTACCCCATTGGATAATGTATTCGGAATCGCAGGAAACAATGTTCCTGCTTTGACCTCTACTGCGTCTCCCAAGGAAACTCTGGAATTCGTTCGACTCATTGTCGACCGGAAGCGGAATTCATTCCCAGGATATGGTGGAGACGAGAATGCTGGTGCTGACGGCTTCAATCGTGCAATTGTCGAAATCGAAGAAGAAATCGACCTTTATATCCGAAAGCTGGAGGCTTCCTTAACGTAATCTTAATCTATTCCTGTTATACTAACTCTAGGATCAACCTAAAGGAAAATGAACATGACTAGCTTTTTTGACGTTGCTGCCCAACAGCCGCTTTGTCTCGCTTCCGTCGCAAAGAAAATTCAGACTCCCAAACAACGATCTGGCAGGTCAATCCCGCAGAGGGGTTCCGCATCGTTGTTTGGTCTTTTCTTTTTGCTAGGCATGGCGGCATTCTCTGTGATCTTTTTTTGCCTCCAGAAGGCAGCACTTTTCGGCGTGCAACAATTCGCCGTGTATGCACTCATTGCAATGGGTGCATTTCTTTTGCTTTCATATTTCTTTGCGCCCTTTCGGAAACAGGGGCGATTTCATTACGCGAACGTCGCATGTGGCATGACTGCAATGGCTTCCATTCTTGTGGGAACAATGCCGTACGTTGCATATCCAGAAGCGGTTTGGAAAGCTGCCGACAATCTTTCGATTGTTCACATGTACGATTTTGAACTTCCGAACGACAAGGAAATTGATTTGCTCACGCGAGTGGTTTACGGTGAAGCGCGCGGCGAAACTCCTCAGGATCAATCGAATATCGTCCATACGATTTTGAACCGAGCAGCAAATCCGAATCGTCGCTATGGCAAACGTATTGCGGATGTTCTCCTAGCTCCCAAGGCATTCTCATGTCTCAATCCGAGTGACCAGAACTACAAGAAGCTTCTGGAGCTCCCAAAAAATAGCTTGACTTACAAGAAAATTCATGATAATATCGTAAAGACAATTGTGGCTCGCATGAACGGGCTCGGCGATCCGACGCGCGGATCAACTCATTATCATACAGCAGCAGTCGATCCGCACTGGAACCGAAATGCAAAAAGTATGATCAAACTTGGAGCCCATCAGTTTTGGGTAGGTGTCGATGATTAAAAATTTACTCAAGAAATACGTTGAACCAGAATACTATCAGCTTGCATTTGTAGGTTTCTGGGTGGCTATTTTGTGGTCCATAATTTTTGCGTTTTGGTTGGATTTTATCCTAGGTGTGTTGATATTTATCACCATAGTGGTAATTTTCGTTGCCTGCGCGTTCTATAACGACTTCATAAGGGACAAGATATACTAATGCCCACTGGATACACACACGCCGTAGCAGAAGGCACGATCACGTCGCCCCGCGAATTCATTCTCTCTTGTGCGCCAGCATTTGGTGCGTTCATTGAGTTTCGCGAAGAACACTTGAAGCCTGAGGATATCAAACCGGAACTCTTTGATCGTGAGAATTCCTCTTCCTATTACGAAAAAAAACTCAAGGATGCCGAGGACGCATTGGGTACTCTGCTATTGGCGACAGAGGATGAAATTACACTTGCACGTACCAAGTGGAACGATGAACAAAAAGCTTCTCGTGCGCGCTACATCAAAGAGAACACAGAAAAGCGCAAGAATTACGAGACCATGATCGCCGCGGTCGAAGCATGGGACCCAGGGCCCACCGACGTAAAGAACGTCAAAGCATTTGCTCTCCAACAACTTAGGGATTCCCTCAAGTCAGATTGCCCC
>OFQY01000793.1_pt1 | contig 11113 bp, 16 predicted proteins | sample 1542991 | NCBI WGS metagenome assembly OFQY01 (sample SAMN07774224, study PRJEB24372) | wastewater metagenome | isolation source: Exp Tend VB 10WW | collected 2016-02
TTGGTGTGGCCCGGTTCCCCGTTACCAGTCCTCACTCCAACTAAAATATGTGCCTCTCGCTGCCGGTCGATCAGCCGACATGGACGGAGTTTTCTCATAATGGGCTTTAATTCGATAAACGCCGTTTTAAAATATTCCAAATCAACCGGATCAGATCGGCTTGTTTTGATGATCCTGGCTCACCACGCAAGCGATGAAACAAGTGAATGCTTCCCCTCCCGGCAATTGATATGCGAAGAATCGGGCATCAAGGCGCGTAATTTAATCTACAGATTGAACGCATTGGAATTACTCGGAGAACTCTCAATTTCAAGAGGAAATGGATCAGGAAATCTTACCAGGTACAAGCTGAATCTGACAGGTGAAAGGGTGCAAGCTATTGCACCCTTTGTGGAGGATAAAGGGTGCAAAAACGCGTATGAAAGGGTGCAAGATCGCGCAATAAAGGGTGCAAAAACGCGTATTGCATATAAGGAAGAACTGAAAGGAACTGAAAAGGAACTAGAACAGCCTTTTGAAAATCTCGGAATTGGAGACGCGCTTGAAGGGATATTTCCAGGCTACGCAACCGACTTTAGAAAAATGCAGGAATTGTATTTACTCTGTGACCGAATCAAGGCAACAGCTCAGGATGTTCTAAACTTCCCTGCTTGGCTTAAGAAATCCTACCCGATGAAATCAATTTCAATTTTCGCCTTCAAGGATCTTCTGGCTGAATCACTGACCGCTCGGCCCCAGGTCAAAAAAGTCAATCCTGATCAATGCCCAACTTGCAGCGGATGGAAAGTCGTTCTTAAGTCCGGCATGGACAAATTCAACGGGACGGGGCCAACGATGCCCTGCCCTGACTGCTCGAAACCATCATCAACTGAAAATAACGAGGTAAGCAATGTTATCGAAACAAACCGCTTTGCCGGAGTCAGTGCCGCAGGCTTCTGAGGCCGAGAAGGCCTTACTTGGGGCGTTGATGCTTGAATCCGGCCTATGGCCGCAAGCTCAGTTCCTTGAGGTCAGTGATTTTTTCTCGCCGTCTCATCAGCGAATTTTTCAGGCCATGGGCCGGATGCGGCAGGACGGCTTGGCGTTTAATCCGGTACTCTTGATTGACTCCCTCAAGGCGTCCGGCGATCTGGAAAACGTGGGCGGGGTTGCTGGCGTTACGCAACTCTGGGACGGTGTGCCGATATTTAGCAAGTCGTCGGATGTGAGCAGTTACGCCTATGCCATCAAGGAGCAGTCAATCAGGCGGCAACTTATCCGCGTGGCTGAACAATGTTCCGGTCAGATTACCGATGGCGGGACTTCTGCCGGCGAGGTCATCACCAGGCTTGAGGGCCAGCTTCGTGAACTGAAATCATCGCATATTGCTCGCGATCTTCCCCGGCTTGGCGATGGCGGCGAAGATTACGTCCAATCTCTGATTGATTTTAAATTAACTAAAAGCCTCGTCACTTTTGGGGCCGGTTGTCTCGATCTGAGACTCAACGGCCCAAACCCCGGCAACCTGATCATCATCGGGGCCAGAACGTCCGTGGGCAAAAGCGTCCTCGCCCTCCAGTGTGCGATGCAGACATCCCAATCTATGCACGGTGATCATGATCCGGTCGTGGCGTTTTTTTCGCTGGAAATGTCTGCTGATGAGGTTCGGGATCGCGCATTGCAGATGGTATGCGGATTTGAGGTCAACAAGTATGTCATTAAAACTTACGGCAAGGAAAAGCTGGCAGCGATCAATAGCGCGGCCAAGAGCTTGAAAGGTTTGCAGATATTCACCGATGACACGTCCCGGCTAACGCCAGATTCAATCTTGCGCCAGTGTCAGGATATTAAAAAACAGACCGGCCATCTTGACCTAGTGGTGATTGATTATTTTCAACTACTGAGAGCCTCGACAAAGCGCAGCAATGACGCGGCTGAACTGGGCGAAATAAGCCGGGATCTTAAAATATCCGCGATGGAACTTCATTGTCCGTTTATAGTGCCGGCGCAGTTGAACAGATTAAGCGTGAAGGAAAACCGCAAACCCAGGCTGGACGACTTGCGCGGCTCCGGTACGCTTGAGCAGGATGCCGATGTAGTCATTATGCTCCACCGGCCAGAGGAAGAAGATCAGAGCTTTCAACATGAAACACGAACGGTGATGATCGCCAAGCAGCGCAACGGATGGGTTGGCGAAATGGCCGGACGCTTCGATAAACGTCAACTGTTCATTTACACACCGGAGGAAATCAATGGATACTAAATTACGCGAACGCCTGCGGGAGCTGACCATCAAACGGGCAAAAATGGAAGCCGACGACCCTGCCCTGATGCTTGTGTCAAACCCTACTCACACGATGCTCTGCTCTGAAATCAACTCAATCAACCGGCAACTGGCCGGCGAATATGCACAGGCGATTATGGAAGCAAGGGAGGTGGCCAATGGCAATTCACATAACCGTACCAGTTGATGCTCAAAGGGCGTCACCTAACATGCGCGGCCACTGGGCAAAGCTGGCAAAGGTCAAAAAGGAGTTTCGGGATGCTGCCCGTCTCTGCTGGATCGCTGCCGGTAAGCCAAAGGCTGATGCCCCTGTCAACGTCAACGTAATCATCAGGCGGGGCCGGGTTATTGATCAGGACAACGCGCAAGCCTGTTTGAAAAGCTTGATCGACGGTTTGTTCAACAATGCCGTGACGCCAAACGACAGCCGGAAATGGGTGCTGAATTACACGGTCAATCAAGAGACTGGCCGGGTCTGGCAGTATCAGCCCGAAGTGGAATTTATCATCGAACGAAGTTAGTAAATCATCAACAATTAAAAGGAATAATATGGAATTTCATAAAGTAGCAAGCATTTTCCCGATGATGAGCGTTGAAGAGTTCGACGCACTTAAAGCAGATATTGCAACAAACGGTCTGCACGAGTCTATCTGGCTGCACGAGGGTCAAATTATCGATGGTCGCAATCGCTATCAGGCGTGCGTCGAGACTGGTGTCGAGCCATCATTCCGCGAGTGGAACGGCAACGGCTCATTGGTCGCTTTCGTCGTGTCGCTCAACTTGCGTAGGCGGCACTTGGATGAAAGTCAGCGCGGAATGGTTGCGGCAAAGCTGGCGAATATGGAACAGGGTGAGCGCACTGATTTACAACCTTCTGCAAATTTGCAGAAGGTTTCCCGAGCCGAAGCCGCCGAACTGCTTAATGTATCAGAACGCACGGTGAATGCCGCATCGAAGGTCAAAGACGAGGGAGCGCCGGAACTGATCGCCGCCGTTGAAGCCGGTCTTGCTTCAGTGTCAGCCGCCGCTGAGGTTGCTACCCTATCGCAAGAGGGACAAGCCGAGATCGTTGCCAAAGGCGAGTTAGAGATATTGAAGGCGGCCAAGGAAATCAGGGCCAAGAAGACCGAGCAACGCAGACAGGAGCGTATTGAAAGAATTACCGAGATTTCTAACGCTTCAGTTGAGCCGCTAACTGGCATGGGGCGCTTTCCTATTATCTTGGCAGACCCGCCATGGCGATACGACTTCAGCAGGGACGACGCCGACGAAATTGAAAACCATTATCCGACTATGAGCATAGAAGAAATCTGCTCAATAAGTGTCGGCGATAACGCGATGGATGACTGCGTTCTTTTTCTTTGGGCGACTTCACCGAAACTTGAGGATGCTTTTCGGGTTATTCAGGCGTGGGGTTTTGAGTATCGCACTTGCGCGATATGGGACAAGCAATGGATCGGGCCTGGCTACTACTTCAGGCAACGCCATGAATTGCTATTAGTCGCCATTCGTGGCGCTGTCCCTGTTCCTTCTCCGTCTAATCGCCCTGATTCAATCTTTGCGGCCAAAAGAACGGCGCACAGTCGCAAGCCGGATATTGCCTATGAATTAATAGAGACAATGTATCCAAGTCTTCCTAAGCTGGAGATGTTTTCTCGCAACCCGCGTAAAGGCTGGAAGGCTTGGGGCAATCAGGCAAAAGAGGAGGTTGCTTAATGGTCGCTAATTTTAACGTGGATTTAGAATTTTCAAAGGCGCAAGCATCTCAATCATGGTGGATTGACGTATATACGCAAGCGTTTCCTGACTTGGCTAATATCACAGATGTACGATGGGACACGCGCTTGCAATTTGCCGGAGTTGACCGATTGATTACGACATCATCAGGTAGGGTGTGGCGCGTTGATGAGAAAGTTAGACGTAAGGATTATGGCGATATTTTGCTCGAATTTATTAGCAACAATAAGACCAATTCTCCGGGGTGGGTAGTTAAATCACTGGAATGTGACTTTATCGCATACGCGATTGAGCCAACGCGCCGGTGCTTTTTATTGCCAGTGGTGCCATTGCAAAGAGCTTGGCGCTTGTATTCAAAAGAATGGATACTTAATTACGGCGTCAAGTATTCAGAAAACGCGGGTTATTCTACGCTTAACTGCCCTATTCCATTTAAGGAATTGATGCGGAAAATGTCCGAGGCTTTATATTTTCGATGGTCTAAGTAGAAATTCATCAACAATTAAAGGAGATAACAATGAACGACAATAGAAGCATATTTGACTGGATCATGTTCCTGCTTATTCACTTCATCCTGATCGGCGGCATCGGCTATGCCGGGTTCGCGGTTTACGGTTCCCGGCTCGGCTCCTGGGTTGCGGCCTCTGCTGCAATCGCCGGGATGACCAGTGCCTACCTGTTCGCAAAGGTTGTCCCGGGTGAGACAACGATGAAGGTGTGGCTGGGCATCTGTGTGGCGGCCAATGCCGGTTATTTAGTCCACAATGGCGCACAGGCGATGGGAATTGAAGCCTATAACAATGCTCAGGTCAGGAAGTTTGAAGTCGGTATGGCCTCAGCAGCGCAAAGTACGACCCGTTCTATTGCAAGGCAGCTTGGCGCAAGTGCGAAGGACGCTTCCCAGATCGAAAAGATGTTTGACAACTCGGTCTCAACCATTGCCGCCCTGCTCGCATTCTTTGAACTGGCGAGCGCGATTGTGATTTTCTCGGTAGCCTCCAAGCGGGTCAAGGTCGCCGTCGATCAGTTTGAACGACAGAAAATGGGCTTTAATCCCATCCCCGGCTTCAGTTCTAATTTTGCACCCCAGACCGCGAAATCTGACCCAAAAGACCAGCCCCGATAAAAGGGGCGACTGAGAGGAATTATGAATCACAAGGACAAATCAAACGAGGCATGGATAGTTCTAATGTGCGCGATTCTGGCGGCGGTGCTATTTCTAATTATGCACCTGTACTCAGCCCTGGAACCGAGAATCGAACCGACAGCCGCGAGGATAGCAGCGCAGATCCGGGGCCGGTAAATTTGATCCAATTTCCGGCATCTGCTAGTACTAGCAAAGAGCCTGCTATTGAGGAATCTGCTAGTACTAGCAAGTCGGCCAAAATAACCCAAAGTGCTAGTACTAGCACTTTTCGTCTAAACGTGGCAGGAATTGGGTTTGCGGGGATAGCGAGAAATTATCCATGGCGACCAAAAAAGAGCATCAAAAATCCGAAATATCCGAAGGTCGCAGCCCCCGGTTGCTATTTTCAAGACCACTCTGGCGGGTTCGTTTTAATCCACCGGAAAACGCACAAATATCTCGGACATTACACCAAATCTGCTATCGCAAAACTGGAGGCAAAGTATGGCAAAAGTAAAACAGCAGCAGTCAGACAATCAAGAGTTGGATCAAGAGACGCTAGCGGCTATCGTACTAGCGGATCTGGCTCAAATTGAGGCAGACGGCGAGACCCACCAGGACTCTAATGCCGCCGCTCGAATCCTGAACGCAGTTCTCAGATTGCGGGAAATAGCAACCGGCCAACCAGCCAGTTGATGTCCCCTTCCCCGACAAGCCCCGGCAGGAGAAATTCAATGGCTCAAGCATTAGCACTGGTTAATTTAACTGAAGGGGGGTTCGCCACGGTCAACGGCGACCTCCCCGTTTTTACGGCCACGGCATGGGAAGATCATGTTCAGGCGTGGACTGACGCCGAGCAGACCGTGACCGAATACCGATGGCGGCAAGCGGCAATCGCTAACTCCCTCACCACTCATTACGGAGAAGGGCAGGTCGAGCAATTCGCCAAGCAGATCGGGATTCATCCCCGGCGAGTCTGGGAGTACCGGGCGGTTTATCAACTGTACCAAAAATGCGACCGTTCGCAGGTTTTGGATTTCACTCATTACATCCTGGCATCATCAGCCCCAGACCCGGTTCAGATGCTTGAGATTGCCGCCGAAGAATGCCTGTCAACCAAAGCCCTCCGCAGGCTGATCACGCAAGCCAAAGCCCCCTCACTTGATGAGACTGTCCCGGCACTGTCCGATGATCCGGCAGTTACCGCAGCATGGGAGCGGTTTCAATTAGGATGTCAGGCGATGAAGGCGGCAACCCCCCGGCTGTCTGCTCTCATCCACGGCTACCTTGAAGAAATCCAGTACGAACTCAGTCTGCCGGCTGACTCCATAAAATCCCACCTGTTCGACTGCATTCAGCAGGGGATAGACGAGGTTGACCTGATCGCGCCCCGGCTCAAGCGTGATCGGATCCACGTTCAGGTCTGGCTAAACCGGATGACCGAGCTTGGCGAACTTGAGGAATTTGAGAAAGAACGCGCACCCGGCGCACGTGGGGCAGCGCGAACCGGCTACCGCATTTCAGTGTAAAAAAATAATTACCTTGAATCTCTCATAATTCAAGCGTGGGAATAGAACTAATCAAAATCGAACAGCTTAACCAACTGATGCCAGCCGCACCCTCCGCAACCCTGGCCGCAGTTATCGAACCGCTTAACAACACCTGCATTGAATTTTCAATTAACACTCCCCGGCGCATTGCCGCATTCCTCTCCCAACTGGCCCACGAATCCGGCGAGCTTCGCTGGATGAATGAAATCTGGGGGCCAACTGAGGCCCAGCGCAGATATGAACCACCGGCAAAAAAAGCCCTACAGTTAGGCAATACCCAACCCGGTGACGGCAAACGATACAGGGGCAGAGGCCCGATTCAGCTCACAGGCCGGTCAAATTACAAAATAGCAGGTGCGGCCCTTGCCCTTCCCCTTGAGGACAATCCCGATCTGGTTGCCACTCCGGCAGTGGGCATCCGTGTGGCCGGCTGGTTCTGGAATAGCAAATCGCTCAACGATCTGGCTGACCAAAATAATTATTTAGGCATTACCCGTAGGATTAACGGCGGGACAAATGGACTGGCCGACAGAGTTAAATACTGGGAACGGGCAAAAACAATCTGGAAAGATGAAGTCAAAACCGATTCACTGGATAAACCAAAATAGGCGGGGGCTGATGATCATCGCCCTATGGCTGATCTACGCCCTCAGATAAGGACAATATGGGTAAGTTCTTTAATAAAATCTGGAAGTTTCTATCAGGCTCGTTGATCAGAACCGGGCTTGACTCGTTTCTTAAACAGTACATGAACGACGCGATTGCAATCGTTGGTGAGTTGCAGGAAGTCAACAACAACGCAGCTTTTCATACTTGGAAGGACATCGCATGGGAACGGCTCAGGCTCCGCACTGGGGAGCTGCGCGGTAACTGGATCGCTATTCTCGTTTCACTGGCGTTCGAAGCACTCAAAGCCAAACAGGAAAAGTAAAGCGTGTGGCCTTTTTCCGACAACAAACGACTCGATCAGATCATCAGTCAGATTAACACCCTGACCCAACTGACCCTCAATTTAGGAGAATACATCATGGCGAAATTTGAAGATGTTGAAGCGGCCCTCGGCCTGCTTAACTCGGAAGTATCGGAAACCGCAGCGCAGGTCAAAAAGCTCAGAGATGAGGTGGCGGCGCTCAAAGAACAGTTGCCCGGCATCAGCGAATCCGAACTCTCAACCAGACTGGAAGCGATTGTCACGTCACTGACCGGCGCGGCTGAAGGCCTCGACGTGCTCCAGGACAAGCTCCCGAAACCCGAAGAACCGGCCTAAGTCACTAACTATGACAAGCACGGATATAAAAAACTACGCAATGGCTGTGATGGCAGCAGGGATGACAATCCTTGCTGTCATTGCCGCATTGCAGATCCGCGCAATCGGCAACCAAACCAGCGCAGCCCTGACCGAAATCACCCAGACCGCAAAGCAGACCAAACTGGCTGCCTTTGAGATACAGGCAGCCAGCAAAGCCGCCCGGTACGAATGGGAAAGTCCAGAGTACGCAAGGGCCAGACTTCAGACGCTCCGACTCGGTGACTCGGCTCAAATCGCACTGGCTCAAATCAATCGCGATATTTTGCCGGCCCTTGTTCGAACTACCGAACAGGCCCGAACCCTTATCGCAAACTCAGATCAGCGCATCAACGCTGAACTGTTGCCCCAACTGACCAGCACGACCCGCAATCTGGCTGATCTCGCCGTGGTGTTTAAAACGGACGAACAACAGATTGCCATTGAGCTGGTCAAATCAATTCAGGCAGGGCAGGCCAGCATCACGCAGGTCAACCGGCTACTGGAGAGTGAGAACATTCCAGGTATTCTTGCCAACCTTAACCGGACGACCGGCGAACTGGCCGCCACGTCTGAAAACGTTAAACAAATGTCCGCTCGATGGCCTGAAATGGCTACCGAGATAAACAAGATTCTTAAAACTGGCAGGCAGTGGCAACGCCCCGTCATGATCGCCGGTCTGCTCGCACAATTAGCGAGGATATTTTTCTAATGAATACCAAAGCGAATTATTCACTCAGTGGGATTCTAGCCCTGCTCCAGGGCACTAACTTGTCTCTCTGGTCTGGCCGCATTCAGGTTATCATCGGCGTGGCTCTGGCTTGCGTCCAGGCTGTAGTCGCCGCAAAGGCCCATTGGTCAAACCCCGATGGCTCGCCGGTGGAACTCCCCTACTACAAACCGAGCGATAAGATTTAATCTGTCCGGCTGAGGCTGATAGGCGTGACGGGGGTCATACCGGGGGAGAGTCAGCAGTAGCCGGACGCCAATTCAACAGACACGTCCGATCCCCATAGAGGCGCAGTCTGTAGGTGCGACAGATGAGTGCGACAGGTGAGTCGATGGTTGAACAAAGCGCAATCGCGGAGGGGTTGAGTGCTGGAGTGGGTGCGATTGTCGGCGGGATTGCGGGTTGGCTCTGGGCTGCAATGCGGAAGCTGTCAAAGGTTGACCTGGACGCTAAACTTGCCGAGCGCGACAAAATGATAATTGATCCAATGAGGGCTGACATTCACGAAATACAGCGCGATCAAAAAACCTTTGTTACTCGCGAGCATCTCAAACAGATTATGGACGACTACCGTGCGGCCAGCGATCAGCAGCACACACTGCTACGGGCTGATCTGGCGCAGATCAGGGCGATGCTGGAGCGGAGAAATTGAAAGGACAATCTCATAGTCAAGAGGTACGGGCGGTTGTCATCTCTGCTTTAATGGAAGGGCAGAGCGTATCAGAAGTTTCAGCCAGTCTAAACCTTTCAAAATCTGTAGTTTCTAGGCTTAAAAAGGAAATTGATTCAACAAAGTTGGAACAAGTTGGAACGGTAAAAAAGGAAAAGTTAATTGATCTGGTTGAGTCGCACTTGATCGCGTCACTGCGAGCCGCGATTCAACTGGCAGAACAGGCGCACGATGCTAACTGGCGGTCTAAACAACCTGCTTCAGAAATCGCCGTTTTTTACGGAGTCCTCTCTGATAAGTCAATTCGGCTTATCGAAATCGCGGGAAAACTCTTGGGCCAACAAGCAAGCGAATGATTATCTTTCGTACTTGCCTGATGTGTCACCTGCGAGTTGGACATTTGACGCTCCACATTTACGGTTAATTTCTGATCACTTAAACGCTGTCAGCCGGGGGGAGATTGACCGGCTGGCTATATTTCTGCCGCCACGACACGCCAAAACGGAAACGGTTACTGTCAGGTATCCAATTTTCAGACTGGAAATTGATCCGACTATAAGATGCCTGATCACCGGATACAATGAGAGGGTTGCCAGAAAGTTCAGCCGCAAGGCCCGCAATCTAGCGAAGGATAGACTGGACATAGCTAGAGATAAAACAGGCGCAGACGAATGGGAAACATCAGCAGGCGGTGGACTCGTTGCGCGTGGAGTGGGTACGCCCCCGACAGGCTTTGGTTTTAACCTGATATTGATTGACGATCCGATAAAGAAGCGCGAAGAGGCAGAGTCCGAAGTCTACAGAGAAAAGGTATGGGACTGGTACACCGACGATCTTTATACCAGGCTGGAGCCGGGTGGGGCAATAATCCTCACCCTGACCCGATGGCATCACGACGATCTGGCGGCTAGGGCCATTGATTCAGAGCCGGGACGCTGGACGGTGCTAAAGTTGGCGGCACTTGCTGAAAGCGATGATCCGATTGGCCGAAAAGAGGGTGAACCGCTTTGGCCTGAAAGGTACGGCAAGGAATCGCTGGAACGGATCAGGGAAGTGCAATCCCGAACAGGTGGGGCATATTCGTTTGAATCGCTCTATCAGCAAAATCCAACACCACGCGAGGGGGCATTCTTTAAGGTAGGACAACTGCAGGTTGTCGATGCCGTGCCGGTTGGTTTACGCACTTGCAGAGGATGGGATTTAGCAGCGTCAGATATGAAGGGCGACTACACAGCCGGGGTCAAGATTGGAATTGATAAAGAGGGCTTGATTTACGTGCTGGACGTTCAGCGCGGCCAATTATCACCAGACGAAAGAGATAGCTTGATCAGGCTGACGGCGCAACTGGACGGATCGAATAACCGCATCCGGCTTGCTCAAGATCCGGGACAGGCGGGGGTAGATCAGTCCAATCGCTTGACTCGGATGCTGGCAGGATTCCCGGTCAAAAGCGAAAGAGTTACGGGAGCCAAAGAGACCCGCGCTGACGGCTTTGCATCCCAGGTCAACGCAGGGAATGTCAGGTTGCTTAAAGATACCAGATGGAACTCGGCTTTTATTGAAGAATTGCGACAGTTCCCGCAAGGTAAAAATGATGATCAGGTCGATGCTGCAGCAGACGCATTTAACGATTTAACGATGTGGGGGAGCTTAGGAAATGCCTACTAATGGGAATGGACTAATTGACAGATTCAAGGCGGCTGTGGGCGCGTTCAAGTTCCCCTCGAATATGACCCACGGCGGCAGTGGCGG
>OFQY01000794.1_pt1 | contig 11111 bp, 16 predicted proteins | sample 1542991 | NCBI WGS metagenome assembly OFQY01 (sample SAMN07774224, study PRJEB24372) | wastewater metagenome | isolation source: Exp Tend VB 10WW | collected 2016-02
CCCTTCGCGACCGCCTCGTTCTCCGCGAAATACAGCCCATGCCCGTAGGCTTGAGCCCCCTCCCCGGTCCCGATCTTGTCGAGGCTGAACTGGTCGAAGTCGTGCGGCGAGCCGTGGTAGGCGACGATCTTGGGTTGGGTGACGGGGACCGGCGGGATGTCCGCGCCACTGGCTGCGCGCGGCATGACCACGGGGACCGGCGGGAGCGATCCCCCGACCTTGTAGTCACCGGGGCGCGGGAGGCCTACGCGGGCCTCGCCGCCGGGGTGGAAGGGGTCAGAGGCGAGCTTGATGCCGTTGGAGTCGAAGACGGCGAACGTAGTGGTCGGCTTCCCTTTGCCCTGATAGTCGTCGATCACGTTGCGGACGATGACGCCGTCATAGCCTTTCTCCCGCGCCTCTTTGACCGCAGCTAGGGTTCCCCTCCACCGACCGCCCCCCGCGTCGATTTCCATCGGGTTCTTGAGGCGCATGATAGCCTCGACCGTGGCCGGTTCGGCGTTCTGATAGTCGAACGCTCGCTTGGGATCGGCATAGCTGGAGGCGGTCTTGCGGTCTTTTGCAGCCCACAATTCGTCTGTCGGGTAGCCAATTCGCTCCCTTGGCGTCTGGAAGCGGCCAGTCTCCAAGATGTCGCGAGCGTCTGGCGTCCCGTGGAAGACCGGCACGGTGAACCCCTGCTCAGCCGCCCTCGCCATCCTGGCCTCTTGGCTCATGTCCAGCGGGGCAGAGAAGCCCTCTGCGTTGCGGGGAGGGCCGCCAACGACGGGGACCGGGATGGGGGCGGCAGATGCGGGCGCATGGATCGGGACATCATCGAACATTGCGATCTCGGGGCCGTCAGCATGTCCAGCCACACCCTTGAATCCTGCCTTTCGGAACAGGTCTTGGGCGTCCTGTTCGGAGCCATACATCGCTGCGATGCGCTTGAAGAATGGATAGCCGTCCTGGGGCTGCATCTTGGCGGCAATCGCTCCGATCTCCTCGGCGCGCTTGGGGTCGGCCTCGACCAGCTTGGCGACCTGATCCCGCCAGACCTGATACGGGTTTACACTGGAGTTGCGAGGCCAGTGCATACCATCGAAGACGCCAGACAGGTCGGCGGCATAGGTCTTGCCCTCCGGCCCAGCGTATCTCGCCGCCACCCCCTCGTTGGGCGTGAAGTAGGCCCCAGGCCCAAGCGCGCCACGCTCGCTGGTGCGGACGCTCGACAGGTCGGTCTTGGGGCTGCCGTGATAGGCCACCATCGGCGCCCCCTCCATCGCATCCGCGATCTTGCTCACGCTCGGCGCGGCTTCGCCCACGACATCTCCGATCAGCCGGGCGACGCCCTTGGTCGCCTTCTTGACGACGGGCTTCACCAGCTTGTTGGCGACGGCGGGGATGGGGATGACGGAGAGGGCGAGGTTGGTGGCTCCGGCTCCACGCTGGCCCTTGGTGGCGAGTTGGCGACCGGCTTCGTCGGCTTGGAGGAAGGGCAGGAGGTCAACAATCCCGAGGCCGGTGGCTGAGAGCCCGGTGTCCCCCATGAGGCCCTTGACGAACCTCCCTCGCACCGATGACGCCTTGGCATCGCCCAGCAGCGCCGTCGAGATGCGGTTCCGAAGGGTCGGCTGGTACGGCTTCAGTGTGTCGGGTGCGCGGGCCATGCGAAGGAATTTCGCACACATGGCCCATTGGCGCTAGACCCGTCCGGCGTACCGCTTGGCCTCGGCGGCGCTCATCCGGCGGTCGAACTCCTCCATGGAACAGTTCTCAAGGTCGGTGTCCTCGACGACGGCGCGGTCCAGGGGCTTGATGGGCGCGGGGGCCTTGGAGACGCGGGCGGGTGCGGGCTTGGCCAGCCGGGTCGAAATCTTGGCCAGTTCGAGAGCCATCTTGTGGGGCGGAAGGCCAAGGACGCGCTCCATCTCATCGGGGTTTCCCGCGAGGTCGTGGTAGACGTCGGCGGCGTTGTCGAGGTCGGTGACGGCTTCAAGGAACTCGGGCTTGGCGGCGATCTCCTGACCGAACACGTCGGCGGCTTCGGAGACGCGGGCTTCCCAGGTCTTGGGGTAGGCCTTGGCCCCGGCGTCGAACATGTTGTCGGCGGCCTTGTTGATGTTGGCGAAGTAGGCCTCGCGCTGCAATTGCTCGCGGGCCAGCTTGACGGCTTCGTCCTTGGTGACGAGCGTATCGTTGGGGCCGCGCTCGTCTTCGGGCTTGGCGTACAGCTCCTCCAGGGCGGTGCGGCGCTTGCGCTCCTCGGCTAGTTCTTCGGCCAGCCGGGCGTTCTCGGCGGTCTTCTTGGCGAGGCGTCGTTCGCGCCAGTCGCGGTTGGGCTTGGGCGCTTGTTCCTCTTCGTCCTCGGCCTCGGCTTCCTCAGCGGCGGCTTCGGCGGGTTCCTCGGCGGCTTCGGGCTCTGCGGTGGCCGCTTCGTCATCGTCGGGGATGATCTCCCGCTCGTCTTCGGAGACCTCATCGTCGTCATCAGACGATCCGGTGGTCTCGGGAGCGGTCTCGGCAGCTTCCCCGCCCTCTTCGGCCTCGGGCGCCCAGGCCGGATGCGCGCGGTTCAGAATGCTCGGGAAGGTGTGGATTCGCATGTGTCAGGGTCCGGGGTCAGTGGATGGAGTGCGGGGACTTGGCGGGGTTGGCGGCGGCGTTCAGCTTCAGGGCCTCGTAGATCGCAGCCTTGTCCTCCTCGGAGGTCATCATGTGGGGCTGCAACATCGCCGTCAGGGCCGACCGGGCGTCTTGGATGAAGGAGTGCCAGCGCCGATGCACAAACTCGTCCTCGGAAGGCCAGAGTTTGTAGAAGTCGTTGTCGCGGGCCATCTCCTGATAGACCTCGCGGGCGCAGCCCTTCGCGGTCTCGGCCACAAGCTGGTGGATGAAGCCCTTGGCCTTGACGGGCTTGTCGCGGTTGAGGCGGGAAAGGTCGGACATCAGTTGCTCCAAGTGACGACGAACTGCTTCGGCTTGGCGGCCTTCATCCACCCGAGCCGAATGAGAACTCGATGCCACCACTTCGGGCGCGATGCGAAGGTGATGACGTCACCCGTCTTGAGCGTTCCGGTGATGGTCGTGATTTCCATGACGCCTAGTGTATTCAGCGGGAGGGGGATTGGCTAGGGGGTCTCAGGGAACGCGACTTGCGGCCCCTCAAGGTGCTTCCATTCGGTCCCATAGAGGGAGCTATCCGCCGTCTTGCCGTCTCGGCGCAGCAGAAGCTTGCTGCCCCAGTGATCCCGTCCATACGGGGAGCCCCACTCGTCATAAATGACGGTGGAGACCCACGACTTGCCCATGTTGCGCGACGATGAATCGCACCGCATGGCGACTATCGGGCGACCCAGCGCACGCCCGATGACGAAGGTCAGAAACCTCACCACACCCACCCCAAGATCATCGGCACCCCGAACGCAATCCCGAGCATGATGATGGCCAGGAGCCAGATGGGGACGGAGCGGTCGGGGGCTGGGCCCAGATCGGGAATGTCCAAGACCTGAACAGTCTCTCGCTCCCGCACCCACTCGTTGGACCACGGCTTGGGCTCGCCTTCGGTCATCGGTGTATTCCCTCTCCGGTTGGCTTCAAGGTGCATACCCTACCGAAACGCTTGACGGGCCGCAAGGGGCGTGAATACACTTTGGCATGACCGGAGATGAAGAGTGGCTGAAGCGCCATCGCCCCCGCCGCTACTGGTTCCGCATCCTCTCAGCGGAGCGCCGGGCTGCGCGTGAGGCGGCGGCGAAGGCCGAACGGCTGGCCACGCTGCCGCAGCCGGTGCGGTATGCCAAGGTCCCCGGCCAACGCCTGACCGTGATGGGGTCGCTGAAACGGGGCAAGCTGCCGCCGATCTCAGCGTCCTACCGGTCGCGGCTGTTCGAGGCTCAGGACGGGCGCTGCTTTTTGTGCCAGCGCCAGATGGCCTCACCGACTGAGGATCACGTCGTCCCCAAGGCGCTCGGCGGCAAGAACCGGGCGAACCGGCTGCTGGCGTGCGGACCCTGCAACGTGAAGAAGGCACACCGGAAGCCGTATGCGTGTGAGCTGTTGATGCTGTTCGCCATCAACCTGCGCGTCGTCCACCGGGCGCGGCCTTGGGTGCGCGGCGAGAGCCCGAACCTGCTGACCGAGGGCGATCCAGCGTTCCCGGCGTCCAAGGAAGCCGCCAAGCGCGCCGCGTTCAAGACGGCGATGGAAGCCGCCGCTCTGAAGCGGTTGGCGCGGGAGGGTGCTCCCAACGCCTATCGCGACAGCCTAGGCGCCTAGTGGGGCCATCTCGGGAGGCGGCATCATCTCAGGCGGCGCACCTTCCATCATCGGAGCCCCAGGAGGCGGCTGCATAGGCGGCGCGGCGGCTTCCGGGGGAATGTATGGCTCGGTGTCGATAGCGGGGGCCAAGGCGGCTCCTGACGTCTGTATGGCCTCGGAGATGGCCTCCTTGACCAGCACCAAGAACTCTTCGGGCGCCATGCCAAGCGCCTCGGGCGTGAGGGCCGACAGTCGCCCGCTCTGCGCCTTGTACGCCTCGATGGCGTTGCGCTCCTGATCGTTGAGGTGATCGGCCATCTTGTCGGCCACCTTGGCTTCGAGGGCCTTGATGATGGCGTCCATCTGCTGAAGCTGCCCTTGGAGCGCCACCACGTCCGGCGGGGGCCCATCCTGCAACGCCTGGGCGGGCACGAGCCGACGCAGGCGCTCCGCAGCCTCCAGGCCGCCGGGGAAGTCGCTGAACCGAAGCGCGATGTCCCCGATGACGTTGATGAGTTCCTTGTTCTGCGACAGGATTTGGGTCCAGGCCGCGAAGGCTTCCTGACGGCGGGTCGCGTAGGCCGGGCCCACGTCGGACACCACGTCATAGGTCCCGATGTTGGGGTTTAGGATGGCGGTCTCGTTGTCGCCTTCCGACTTCTCCTTCTGCACCGGCTCGGGCGCATCGGGGTCGATCTTGACGTCGGTTTCCTTGCCCGCGTCGTCGCGCATCTTCACCATGCGAGGCGTGTCGTACACCTTCGGAATGAGGTCGATGAGCTGCTTACCGGCGAACCGGACCATCATCGCTTGGTGGTCGAGGTAGTGGTAGGTCGCGTTGTCGCCTTGGCGCTGGCGCTGCTGGATCGCCACGCCGGACTTCTCGTTGCCCGGCTGGCCGAAGTCGGCTTGGTTCTGGCCGGACGCGAGGTACATCTGCTCTACCGCGTCGCGGAAGCCCTGCATGAACACCGGGGCGCCCATCGGGGGCGGCTGGCGGGCCGGGGCTGGGTATTCAATGGTCCCGTCGTCGGAGCGTGACTTGTAGGGCAGCAGGGACGCGTTGGAGGTGTTGGCGTTGTTCCAGTTCTCCTCGTAACCTTCGATGGACTCGACGGCGCCGATGTAGGGGATTTTGCTTTGCAGCGCCCCGAATTCCACGGAGGCTGAAGCGTTGTAGTTCATCATGCGCTGGCTATCGAGGAGCGCCCGCGTGTGGCCCTTGCGGTCCAGTTGGCCCTCGATCACGGTCTCTTCGCCCACGCAGCGCAGGAGCGGGATGTAGCGGCCCGGCCATTCCTTCTCTTCGCCGATCTCGTCACCGATGAGGGTGAAGTGCTCCACCTTGGTCAGCATGATCGAGCGGACCATCGTGTCGGGGTTATCGACGACCGAGGCCATCAGCTCCTTGTCGATCTCCTTCTCGGTCTTGAAGACCTGCTCGCCCGTCGTGGGGTCGGTGAAGGCGTAGAGCTTGGTCTTGTCCTGCACGCAGCGGAAATACTCCGCGATCCGCACCTTGTCGGCCACCCAGGACTCGTCCTCGTCCAGTTCGACGTTCTTGGGCGGGTCCTTGCCCTTGTACTCGGGGTAGGCGTGCTCGAACTCGTCCTTGGGCATCTCCGTGAAGACGAACCCGAACCGCGCGTCCGACCCGTCGAACTCGGTGATGTCGGGGTCGAGGTAGACGCTCAGAGGGTCCTTGACCGGGCGGATGAAGATTTCCTGATCGAAGGTGTCGTCGCCCGCGTAGTCGGTGACGATGCGGCACCAGCCGATCCCCGCGCGCACCGCATAGCCCAAGGCGCGCTGATACGCCGCGTCGGCGTTGGAGATGTATTCGATGTGCTTGATCACGCCTTCGAGGATTTGGGCCGCGTCGTAGCTGGCCCCACCGCGCACCGGGCGGACCTTGATCGAGACCTTGGACTGGCGAGCGTCGTTCAGGATGTCGAGGCAGTGCTGGCGGACCCGGTTGATCGTCAGCATGGGCCGCTTGTCGACCGTCCGGCTCGTCATCACGTCGGTCGGCCACTGATAGCCGTTGTACGCGTCGCCCTCCGCGAACTTCAGGTCATCGCGGAACCGGGCGCGAGCCGTGGCCTCCCACGCGACGCACCTCTTGAACCGAGAGCGGGCCTCCTTGAGGATTTCGGCCTTCGACTCGTCTGTCCGCGCCTTGACGGCCATGTAGGAAACCCCCGTGAGATCAGGGGGAACCTACCGCGTAGCCGTCAGGACGCCAAGCGGGGAGGGAATACAGCTTACCGGGCGGTGTCGACTGTAAGGAAACCAGCGAGGGCGAGGGGCCAGGAGGAGCGGGTCATTGCTCCATCTCCGGGTCCTGCCACTTCTCGAAGTGACCGCACCCTTCGACCTCGCAAAGCTCGTAGGCACCCATTCCCCCGCCCGCCAAGCCGTAGCCCTGATGCAACGGAGCGCCGCACTTCGGGCAAGGTGGTCCAGGCGGTGGGATCGGAACCTGGAAATCGCAGTAGGTTTCTGGCGTCGTGCGGAAGCCTTGGTCGGTGTCCACCCCGTTTCCGTCGAAGCCTTGAAGCGGCCCATCGCCACCCACCTCGCAGATGCCGGTGAGTTCGCCTGGATTGGCGCTCCACATCGTGCAGTTCGCGCAACGGTGGGCGAGACTACGGGGCTTGCCGAGAAGTTCGCTCACGCAGCTCTCCTGATATTCATAACCCGCACCCATTGGGCCTGGGCTGTCGGGGTCAAAATGGTCATGGTGTAGTCTCCGGTTGGCGATAAATACACCCTAAGTCCCCGGTGTATTCGCCGTCAACATCTTTCTCACGTCATCCACGCCGTCCCGCCTGTCGCAGGGCGGGCGAGCTTGGGGTTGGGCTTGGGAACCACGAGGCGAGGCCCGGCGATCTGGTCAATGGCGCGGCCCATGAGCGACAGGTTGTCCACGTCGTCGTCGTACTTGCCAGCGGGAAACGCGGCGCACTCGTCGATGAAGCAATCGCCGTCGTGATCCTCGCGGATGTGAACGCGCCCCTCCTGCACCATCGCCTGAGCGGCGCGGGCTCGGGTGGGCTTGTCAGCGATGGACGGTAGCCAGACCATGCGACAGGACACCCGGCGCTCACGCATCCGCTTGGTCATGATCGGCTCGATGGCCTTCTGGATAACACCTGCCTCGCCGTACCACGCCTGGGGCCGGTGGCGGCTGATGAGGTCGATCTGCTGCTCCACCCACTGGTCCGACGAGGTTTGGCCGCCCCACCCATCCACGAGATAGACGTTCGGGGGCTGCGCGGCGTCTACGGCCCAGATGCGGAGCCGAGTGAAATCGCCCCCACCATCGGTCACGGCGTAATCGCTGGTCCCGTAGTAGCGCAGAGACGTGGGCAGATCGCGTTCATGGAACCGCTTGAACGATGCGCGGAGGAAATAGGTCCCTTCATCCGGCTGTGGCCGCTGTTGGAACAGAGCCGACCATGTTCGCGCGTTGCCCTTGAACGACGCCCAGTGATCGGCGCCGAACCACTCGGGCCACAGATAGCCGCCGAGAGGGCGCTTGAGCGGGTCATCAGCTCGGTTGGCCTGGGCGGGGATGCACACGACGTACCACTGCTCGCCATCCTGGCCCGTCACCCATCCGCTCTCGCCGTCATAGTCGGTCGGCAGGATGCCACCGGCCAAGTCGTCCTGATGCCACCGGGTCTGCACGATCACGATGCGACCGCCCGGCTTCAGGCGCGTCTTCAGGCTGTCCTCATACTCCTCACGGGTGCGCTTGCGGATCGTCTCGGATTCGGCTTCCTCGCGCCCCTTAATGGGATCGTCAATGATCAGGAGGTCCGCCCGGTTGCCGGTGATGCCCGACATGACGCCGCCCGACATGAACTCCTGCCCCGTGGTCAGCGCCCACTCGTCAGCCGCAGCCGTGTCGCTGGCGAGCCCGCAGCCGAATATCTCCTGAAAGATCGGCTGGCGCACGATGGACCGCGCCCGGCGCCCCAGCTTTCGTGCAAGCGGGCTGGCGTAGGTCGCCACGATAGCGTTGCGCCGTGGGTCCTTGGCCATGAAGTAGGGCGGAAAGACCACGCTGACATAGGTGGACTTCGCCGACCCAGGCGGGAGAAAGAACATCGCCCGCTTGATCTCGCCGCGCTCCACCTTTTGCAGAACGTCGATGATCAGCCGATGGTGAGCCGCCGGGGGCTGTTCGATGGGCTTGAAGGTCTCCGTCGTCTCCTCATCACCCACCGGAGCGCCGGGGATTTCGATGAGGCCACAAAAGTCGATCAGGTTGCGCCGGGCAAGCTCACACCGCGCAGCACGAGACGCCTTCGCAGGATCAACGGACGGGGATGGAGGCGAGGGCGCGAAGCTGCTCATCGGTCAGGTTGCTCACATCCATCTGCACGGGCTTGTCGCCGTTCTCGGGGTCGCCGCCGACGAGGGCCACCTTGTCCCCATACCGCTTGGGGTCCCACTTCGCGAGGAGCTTCAGACGCGTGTCGATCCGCAGCTTATCGCGTTGCGTGTCGCGAACCTCGATCTCCAGCGTTTCGGGGTTCACCGTCTGATTGGGACTGTCGGAAATTTCGAGGCATTCGTAAGCCAGATGATCCCACCCTCGCGCGCGCGCCTCCGCGATGGCGCTGGAAAAGGCCTCGTTCCCTTTCGCCCATTCCCTTACGGTGTGATCGCAAGGCATGTGATCGTCGCGACAAATGATGGTCAGCGGCTCGCCCTTGGACAGGCGCGCGACAACCTCTGCGGCGAGTTCGTCGGTGTATGTGCTTTTGCGGCCCATCAGTTAGCCCACAGGATGAATACAAACGCGCAGGCGACGAGGGTAAGGCAGGCTCCGGCTCGGGCTCCGGCCCACCAAGCGGCGAGTTCGACCTTGGTGACGATGGTGAAGTGGCGTTGCCAGCTTGGCCCCGGTGTATTCGCAACCCCTGACGTATTCACGCTGTCTTGGGTCATGTATTCACTTCGTCAGGAAGGCGTGGAAGGCTTCGGCGTCAGCGATAGCCGACTTGGCGTCGGGGTCGCCGCGCGTTGCGAGGTCGAGAGCGAACATACGGGCGTTGAAGAGGCGACGGCGGCGAGCCTCTGCCACCCAACTGGCGATGGCCAGGATCGCGATGATCGCGGCTGCGAAAATGGTTCCACTCATCCGGTGTAGCTCCCTGCGTTTCTGAGACTACACCTTACCCGAACCGCGCGGGGCGGCGCTAGGGGGTATTCAGCGGGTCGGCAGATAGTGCTGGCCGCGCGGAACGTCGCCCCATCGGGCTTTCCGCATCAGTTCCTCGGTCTCTGCGCTGTAGATGGGCTCTCCGCGTGCATGGCGTCCGGCGCATTCAAGGTTCCACAGCGCAGCCTTCTTGCCTTGGCCCTTGGAGCCGATCAGCGCGTGGCGCTCACCATCCCACAGGGCGATCTCGCCGGAGGGCTGACGGAAAGCCTGAACGCCTTCTGGGAGGGTCATGGTGACGGGTTCACCGTCTCGGATATCGGTCATGGTCAGCAGCCTCGCTTGCCCATCTTCTTCATGGCGGTCTTGTCGGCCTTCACGTCGGCCTTGGAGCCCTCCCACTTCTTGAGCGAGACGCCCGCCTTCTTGGCCCCGGCCTTGTCCACCTTCTTGTCGGCGGCGCTACCCTCGAACTTCTTCATGGTCATCGGCTTTTTCATGGGCGTCAGGCTCCCGGTCGGGGTTGGTGCTGGGCGTCAGGGATAGCGCGAATCAGGGGGCTTGGCGAGATGTCGCCTCTTGGGCTTGGAGGGCGGTCAGGAGGGTGCGGAGGGCAGCGGCATCCTTGCGGAACCGTGTGGCGTTGCTCTCAGCGTCCACAGCGGCACGCACGAGCCGGAGGTTGACGTTCGGCGGGCGCGGCGTTTCGTGGAACAGGTCGAGTTCGCTTTGGAGGCCAGCCCGCACCATGTCCTCCAGCTTGGCGTCGTCTTCCCAGCGGTCGGCCATTTCGGTGACGCGCTCAATCGCCTTGGTAAGCTTGGCGTTCGGATCGTCGGTCATCTCGTTCTCCGGTTCAGGCGATAGGGTGAGAGCGGCACGTCTAGACGCCCGCGTGGGCATCGAACCCACTTTTGACCTTCTCGGACCGCGATTCCAACCGCCCGCGAACCGTGCCGCTCTCCCCACCACCCATACGCCGATCTCGGGTGTATGCAAATGCGAAATTATCGCTTGCGGTTCTGCGTGGGCGGTGTATTCATAAGTCCAACAGCGGCACGCCAGCCGCACCAACCGGAGACGAGACGATGACCAGCAGCGCGAACATCAACGAAGCCGCCGACCTGATGGCCGAGTTCAACCCCGCCGTTGCTCGGGTCTTCCGCACTCAACCCTTTGCCCGCGCCGCGATGGCTGCGGCTTTCCGCGCTGGGTTCCGTAAGCATTCGGCTTACAGCGCCTTGGTCTGCGACCTGATCGACAAGACCGTCCAACTCGACGCGCTCGACATGCGCGACCAAGCCCGAAAGGCCGCCTAACATGCCCCGCACCATCACCAAGTCCGTCGCCAAGCTCGAACGCCTCATGAGCCTGCTCGACGCCTACAACCGCCTCGACCTGTCGGATGACGGCACGGTCGCTCACGCTCAGCGCTGCATCCGCGCTCAGAACGAGCTGCTGGACCACTGCGTCGAGTGCGGCATGGCGACGGACGGCGATGAGTTCGAGTTCGCCGCCCGCGTCACCACCCTCTTCCTGCTGGCGGCCTAAGCATGGGTGACGTCACTCAACTCCCCCCGCCCGAGCCGCAACCCGAGTTCCTTTTCGCCTATCACGAGATGGATCGGGTGGTGATTGAAGGCCGCCAAATCCCCGGCTTGCGCGGGATGCGCCAAGGCGATGTCGTGACGCTCTG
>OFQY01000795.1_pt1 | contig 11083 bp, 16 predicted proteins | sample 1542991 | NCBI WGS metagenome assembly OFQY01 (sample SAMN07774224, study PRJEB24372) | wastewater metagenome | isolation source: Exp Tend VB 10WW | collected 2016-02
CAACATCGGTGAAGCGGTCGGCGTCATCGCCGCCCAGTCCATCGGTGAGCCGGGTACCCAGCTGACCATGCGTACCTTCCACATCGGTGGTGCGGCGTCGCGAGCTGCTGCGGTCGACAACATCACCGTCAAGACCACCGGCTCGGTCAAGTTCAGCAACCTCAAGTCCGTCGAGCATGCCAACGGCTCGCTGGTGGCAGTGTCGCGCTCGGGCGAAATCTCGGTGCTCGATGCCCACGGCCGTGAGCGTGAGCGCTACAAGCTGCCGTACGGTGCGACCATCACGTCCAAGGACGGTGATGCGATCAAGGCTGGCCAGACCGTGGCCAACTGGGATCCGCATAACCACCCGATCGTGTCGGAAGTGGCCGGTTTCATCCGCTTCATCGACTTCGTCGACGGCATCACCGTCATCGAGAAGACCGACGAGCTGACCGGCCTGGCGTCGCGCGAAATCACCGATCCGAAGCGTCGTGGTACCCAGGCCAAGGACCTGCGCCCGATCGTGCGCATCGTCGATGCCAAGGGCAACGACCTGTCGATCCCGGGCACCGACCTGCCGGCGCAGTACCTGCTGCCGCCGCGCTCGATCGTCAACCTGCAGGACGGCGCTGCCGTCGGCGTGGGTGACGTGGTCGCCAAGATTCCGCAGGAAGCGTCGAAGACCCGCGACATCACCGGTGGTCTGCCGCGCGTGGCCGATCTGTTCGAAGCGCGCAAGCCGAAGGATCCGGCGGTGCTGGCCGAGCGTTCGGGCATCATCAGCTTCGGCAAGGTTTGCTCCGGCAACGATTTTGAGCGCGCCGGCGCTTGTGAGAGTGTCTGCATCCTCTGTCTTGTCCAGGCTTGCCTTGAGGGCAAGGACGCTGGCGCTCGTGAGCGTGTCGGCATCTTCCGTGACGGTGACAAGGGCTGTCGTCCCGTTCTCGATATAGGGGACAGTGCCGATGCCACCAACGTAGCCACCGATCATGGACGATTATCCGCAATACAGAACGCAAGGCACAAGAAATGACCCGTCGTCATAGACGCGCTGCGGCGTGGCGTTGGTGATTTTCGCGACCGTCCTGGAACGGATCACGTCGTCATCCTGGACCATGCCGCATCCGGTGCCGTCCGAGACGACCAAGTCCCCAATCTGAGGACTTTGACCGGCCGCCATGCGAATGAAGTAATTGCCGAGCGCGGCCACGTTTACGTCGTTCCACCCGTCGTCAACTCCGTAGTCGAGGAAGATTCCATACACGGCAGCTGAGTTGGCGGTGTCGCTGACCTTGACCTTGACGTGCTTGACCAAAGTGTTTCCTGGCTCCTCGTCGGTCACGAGAGCGGTGTAGGTATCGCCTTCGAAATTGAGCTCGACACTGTCTCCGTGTTGAGCCGGGCTGTTATACTCAACAGTCACGGTGACGCCATCAACCTCGAACGTCGCAAACTTCCACCGCACCACGCCTTCGATGGCTTCAAGGATCGTGCCGGGTAAAACGTCCGTATAAGCGTCATCTGCAAAACGTGACCAGTGAGAGCCCATAAAGGCGTTATACGAGACGGTTCCAGAAGAGACCGATATTGAACCCTGAGCAGACCCGTCACGGTTCAAGTTGACAATGACACCGTCCGTGCCCGTGCGGTTGGCCGCTAGTGGGACTGCTGTGTTTGCGAATTGCGCGCTGTTGGCGATTTGCCAGCCTGGATTGCTGCTGCCGCCAGTATCGGCCCCTCTCAAAACTCCAGTGACTGTTGCGGTGCTGGCCGCTGACTGAAATTGGATGTTGCTGCCCGCAGTGCCGACCTTGCCCGCGGCCGGAGTGATGATGTCACCGCTGGCTACCAGAGCGCCGCTCACTTCAGTAAGCGTGAACGCTCCGTTGTTCCAGTTCAGCACGCCGCCGGAGGCCAGTAACACGTCCGACCACATCTTGCTTGTCGTTCCGAGCGCCAACCCGTCACTTGTAGTCGGGGCGAATGACGTGCCGCTTAGTGTGGCGACATCTGTGACAGTGCCAGCCTTCATTACCTGAAGGTGCAGCGAGCCGTTCTCGGAACCTGCCGTGTTGCCGTCGCAGTATGCTTGAGCGATCGCGTAGGTCTTGGACGTGCCGCCGTTGTCGCGGCCCTTGTAGTACAGGGAACCAATAGCGATGCCGGTGCTGTGGGTGTCCTGGCGTGACGTGACGAGCGCGGGGCTACTGCCCGTCTTGCGCATATCGAAGTCACCGCCAAGCCAGATCAGATTGCCGGAACTCTCGTACAGCTTGCCCGCGCCGTTGTTCCAGTTGATCTCGCCTCCGGCGGCAAGATACGCATCTGACCAGGCTGTTCCAGCCTTCCCAATTGACGCCCCGTCATTGCTGGGGGGCGACGCGGCGTTGCTGTCAAGATAGACCTGTCTTTGCGCCGGAACATCGCAGGTAACGAACTTCAGGCCAGCCGTGAACGTGACCGCGCTTCCGCCGTTCGAACTGTCTATCACCGTTCCAGGCACGAACGTGTTGGCGTCCGACATGTAGCCCTGGACGACTTCCCATTCCGCGCTGGTGGCGTCCTTGTTGGCAAAGAACAGGATCGGGTTGGCGGATCCGGCATCGCCGGTGCTGAACGCTTCCGACACACGGGCAAATCCTCCGTACCGGCTCAGTGTCTTGTTGCCGGTGCCGGTGGATGTCGATTGCTCCCAGACGAGATTTTTAGGAACTGCCATCAGGCATTCGCGCTCGTGATCTTGAAGCTCGACACCGTGAAATTCTGGCCTGCCGCGAACGCGTCATTGTCAACCAGCATGTCGCCCGTTCCAACGGCGACGGTCGTGATCGTGCCCTGGATGTGACACGTTGAGCCGCCGCTGTCGTAGATCCTGAAATGCGCTGCCGTCCCTGTCGCGTCCGCCGAGGTATCCTCCCAGGTGCCGCTCTTGCTCTTTTCGCCGCTGGCGGCCGCCGCCAGCCAGTCGGACGGAAGGTTGACGGTGGAGAGCACGGTTCCTGAATCGGCGGTGGCGCAATTGGCCGGCGGTGCGCCTGTTCTGATTTTCAGGATGGCGCTGGTTCCAATCGCCGTCTCAATGGCGTCAAGGCGGGCGTTGCGGACGGTGACGGAATACTTCAACGCCATGTCAGACCCCCTTGAGCAAATAGCCCGCAACGGCGATCTCAAGCCCGCCGCCGCCGATTGGGATGTTGACGCCGAAGAACTTGGCAAGCCCCGCGATAATGAGCAGCGTGCCGATCAGCGCGGCAATCGGGCGGATCGGAGCAAGGGCCTGATTGATATCCATCTTCATGCCTCTCAAGCCGACGCCAGCGCGGGCTGCACGGCGGTTTTCATCTTCGCCAGCATCTCCTTAAGCTCCCGGATGGCGCGATCATCGCTGATCGACACATGGTTGTGCAGCACGCCGCCTGAAGGCTGCGAAGCGCCCGTCGCAACGATCTTTGGCTTCAACGGCGAGACGGAAACAGGTTCCTCTGTCTTGATGCCGAAGAAGGCGAAGAAAAACGCCGTTGTCGGAAGCATGGTGGCCCCGAGCGCGATAAAGAAACCGATCACGATGTCCGTAACGGTCAGAGTCACGTCGTCAGGGTTAAGCGCGTCTTTGGCATCCGTGCCCGTTCCAAGCAGGTAAATCTTGCCCATCCAGTCCGTTTGAGCGGACGCGGCCGAGAACCCGGCTTTTACGGTGACGGCCTTTTCGGTCTTACCATCCACAATGCGCTGCGTGGCTTCGATGCGCTTGGAGAGGTCATCGACCTTTTCGGCCGTGGCGATACGGGCCTCGAGGTTGGCCTTGTCTTCCATGAGGTTTAAGCACTTGCGCTTGCAGCCGCCACGGCGGGTTTCCAGTTCGATCTTCTTGTCTGCAGCTTCCAGGCTGGCGCGCAGGCCGTCCGCCGTTATCGTCGCGGTCCAGGCGTTCTGCTGCTTGAGGTCTGAAAGCTGCTTGCGCCAGAAGGCGAGATTGGTCTTTTCGCTCTCCAAGGCGTCCTGGGTGTTTTTGTAGGCGGCAGTCTGGACGGTTGCTTCCAGGGTCGCCTTGTTGCGCATCCCAACGGTGTAGCCAAGGTGCGAGTAAAATTCGAGCGCGATGAAAAATACGCCAAGGACGCCGACAATACGGGCCGCGCCGGTCGCGCCGAACTCGCGCAGAAAGCGTTTTGCGGGGAAGATGAAGGCGGCCATGACGGTGACAGTCACCAGAGCAACGGCGTGCAGCCAGCTCATGGCGTAGCCGAATTTGAAAGTCATGGCGCAGGAGATCAGAAGCCCTACGGCTCCGAGGGCCAAGAATATACGCTGCAACGTCTGCCAGGATGCTGGATTGGCGTGCATGGGGGAAGCTCCGTTCAGACGGGATTCATTTGCGGACGTGTAGAAAGACCCCCAAGCTGCCGGGCTCGGTTGCAGGGGTAAGGCGCAGGCGGCACTTGCGTCGCGCGCTGGCCACGAGGGTTTAAGACAGCTTGGGGGATCGAGAATTTCAGGTAAGCGGCAGCACCCCAGGCCAAAGTGGGCTTGCTGGGGTGGAACTCCGATCTAAGCACATCCGCCCGGTTCCGATCCGGGATCGATACGCGGTGACAGCTTGAAGATCAGACGCAATACGGGGAATGATCATTTGCGCTTATACTGATTTGCGGCAACCTGCAATTGATGGCCGCAAGTTATCACTGCGTGTGGCCGGAACGACTCATCCTGGCCAATCTTTGGGCCTGTATCCGGCAAGATAAGCCTGTACCAGACGCCTCAGATTTCTTCGTCTTCATCGGTGTACGGCCTGCGAGCTTCGCAGTGCTTGCACACCATGACCGGCATCCCATTGTCTTCGTCGCAATCCGGCATCCAATGGTGATCCATTCCATCGCACATTGGGCAGTGCTTCTTGCACGGTTCTGCCGCCAGCTTGGCCTGCATTTCAGACACCGGATCGCACTGGCAAAACTCCATCATTGGGTCGCCAGCTTTGACTAATCCATGGTCGAAGTCTGGGCATTTGTGCGCGTGCATCGTTCTGGCCTTTCCGTTCCAATTGGATGACGGCTTTCCCGTCAGCACGCGCAGGATGTTGTCGCAAGCCTGCCGTCCAGCTTCCCGGTGCCTCTCCCGGTTGTCACGGGCCTTCTCCCCCGTCCAGTAAGCTCTGAGGCGTCAACCTACTACCTCCATGCACACCCTTCCAATTACCCCTCTCGCGTCGCTGCATGTCGTTGTCGGAGACGAGAGGGTGGACTGTGAATTCTTCGGGCCTTTCCTGCGTTTCTATTCAGCATGGCCGAGCTTTAGACGGCCTTCCGCGTCGACCATCACATAGACTTTGGCGTTGGTTTTCATGACTTCCTGACCGCCTTTTCCCTTTCGACAAACTCGACAAGAACCTTCTCGAGAAGGTTCGTCAGGCTTCGCCGCTCACGGTTGGCGATACGCTGAAGCTGCTCTTTCAGCTCTGGCGATAGACGCATGGAGAAGACGGGCGTATGGTTCGAAGTCTCAATATCGGCCCTGCCGTCCAACCGCCCACCAAGTGCCAGTTCTTCTTGCTCAGCCTGCCGGATGGCGATCTCTATGGCATGAAGCGCGTCATCTATCGACGCCTCGAACCACTCACCCCTCAGATGCGTGCCATGCAAGGCTAGGATGCGGTGAGCAAGGCGTTCAACCCGTTCGGCCTGCTCGATAACGTCTGTTTCATGCACGAGCGTCACTGGACGCGGCATCTGTTTCGAACGTGCAGCGGGGTTCACACTATGACCGAGCTTTATGCGACCCTCATTGTCGACCATGATGTATATGCGCGCGTTTGTTTTCATCGGCGTTCCCTCTTCGCCGCGCGGGCGTCCGCTTCGAATACAAGCCTCATGACCATTGCCGTTCTATCGAGCACCGGCTTTTGAGACAGCCTGAGACGGTCGAGCGCTGCCAAGAACTCAGCGCCCTGCTCATTATCTGTTCGCATTGAAAATAGCTTCTGCATAAGCACCTCTCATAGCGGTGCATTATGGTGTAATTACGTCACAAGTCAATAAATCTTCTCGAACGTATTGACTGTGTAATTACGATGATCTACATTCACCCCAGTACAAAAGAGTTGCCCCGGAAAACCGCTCGAACGGCTCCGGGGCTTGTCGCCACCAACCATCCAAAGAAGGATCAACGACAATGTCACTTATAGCCTATCTGGGCCTCGTCGTCATCGTCGGGCCGCTCGTTATCCTCACCGGCTTCGCCTTCATCTGCAATTCTGTAGAGGAGTTGTGGAAATGAGCCGGACCCCTGCTCTTATCGCGGGCACACTCCTCACCGGGGTTGGGCTTGCCTTCAACGCGTCCTACGGCTGGAGCCTGGGCGGCTCCGACGTTCTGCGCTCCATCGGCATGGCCGGGGTCTTTGTCGCCTGCGTCGGCCTCAAGGATTGGATGCTTGGCCAATCGGCCCTTGCCGTGCGTGCGCGCCGGTATGGGCTGGCCGCTGCCTGCATTACCGGCCTTCTCATCGGGGCGGCCGGTTCGTTCCTGGCCGCGTTCGGATCTGCTTCGGAAGGCCGCGACGCCAAGGCCGATCCGCGTGCTGCTCAGATCGTCGCCTATCAGACGGCGCAGAAGGTTGCAGCGGATACCGAGAAGCGCCTTGCTGTTCTTGGCGAGGTTCCCAACATCGAGGAAGCCAAGGCGCGAGTTTCCCGCCTGCTGTCGGCTGTGGAACCCGGCATTGCCAAGCGGACATCCGGGTGCACGGTTCTTCCCACCAGTGTCGGCAAGCGTGTTCAGGCCGTCAACCGGGAGGCCTGCCAGCCGGTGATCGATGCCACGGCCCTGGTTGCCACGGCGGACGAGGTTTCGGGCCTGCAAGCCAAGCTCGACGCGGCGCGCGAGGTGATCGCGAAGGGCGCTCCGAAGGCGGCCGATCCCCTCGTTGCCAACGTGCAGGCGTTTCTCTCCACCGGCATCGATGCGGCGGCCGTCTTGTCCTTGATCGTGGCGCTGATCGTGGAGCTCGGAGCGCCTGTTTGCTGGATGATCTGGCAAATGTCGGCAACGATTTCCGGCAAGCAAACGTTTGCCGGAACGTTTTCCGGAACCAATGAAACGTTTGCCAGCAACGATCATACGTTTTCCGGAGACGATCCCCAGCCTCCCAAGCCGCGCAAGAAAAAGCCGGAACGTTTGCCGGCAAACGTCGTATCGTTTTCCAGCCATCCAGTTGTGAAGGCCCTACAGGAAAACGGCGGTTCGGTTTCCAGCAATCGAGAGCTGGCAAGGCTCATGGGGGTCTGCGATGGCGAAGCCAGCAAACGATGCCGGGAAATTTCCGGCCGGCTCAAGGTCGAAAGGGTTGGCAAGGAACTGAGGATCATGCTGAGAGCCTGATTGTCAGAAACCGTGAGGGAGGGGCTAAAACGTTCCTTCCTCTACAATGCTCATCTTCCATCTTCCTTCTCTACAGATTCGGCCAATCCCAATTCTCTCTTTAGTTCGTCTAGGCTCTTGCCGCCGCGCTTCTCGAAGTCGATCAAGGCTCGTCTCGCAGCGCGAAGATCGGCCGCCCTCTGATACGCATCCGGGTCTCTGATCCATGCCGTCGTTGGCGTTGGGTTGTTGGCGTGTCGCCCGCAGCATTTCGTCCCGTCTGGTAGTGTGTAACGGGCCATATAAGTGCATCGCGTCGAATGGTTGCGCCAACGGGACGGCGGTATCCAGCATTCACATCTAGGCTTTTCAATTCGTTGCTTCGGCGTCAAATAGCCCATCATCCATCTTCCTTCTCTACAGATGCGGGTGGAGGCGGGAGAGGCATCCAGACTCGTCGTCTCCTTGGCCCTGCGCTCACCGGGGCAGGCCTCCTCGGCCATATCTGTCTCTGACATCACGCGGCAGACTCCACGTTTTCCCGATCAACCGCTATCACACGCGCCGCTCCAAACAGCCTCGCTTCCAGCCCGACACGTTTCGCCGTCACCCACTGCACTGTGCCGACACGGCCTGCCAGCGATCCTGACTTGATCACCGCCTTGCCGCTCTTGAACAGTAAGCGGCGGTCGCGGACGGCTCTGGCTTCCAAGACGATCCTGGCAACCTCTGCCTTAAAATCGTCTATGACGTGATCCGGAATCCAGGCCGGATCGTCGCCCGCATGCAGAACCCCGCTGACGTCCTTGACGGACAAAACGCCATGCAGCCAGAGCGCACGGACGCCGATATGCTCCGGTGCCCTGACAAGCACATAGGACATCAGCTCAGTGATGAAGCGCTTGCGGCGGGTTCTGGTGCCCTTGGGAATGATGCGCTTTCCCACAAGCGCCGGGGTGTAGGCGCTCTCGCCACGGCGCCGCAGCCGCTTTCTGACGGCGCGGGCCTTGTTTGGGGCCGTTGTCAGAGCGATCCAGGTCATACCGTTCGCCTCACCGGACGTTGCTTCTTGCTCTTCTTCGCCCTGATCGCCGCTGACGCATCACGGTACTTGTGCACACGCTTGATCTTGCCGTCGGCAAATTTCACGCCCTTAAGTTTGATGATACGGCCAATCATTCAGCTCTCCCAAATTCCGGGAAGTGTTTTGACAAGGCTCTCGCGTAAGCAGCATGCGCCTCATGGGGCGTGGCATACACTCCAAGCTGCTTCTGCTTCCCTTCGAGCAAGATGCGCGCGCTAAATTTCCGACCAATTCTCACGACCCCCTTTAGTCCAGTTGCATTGTCCATATGAGCCCCAGTGTTCCGCATGTTCTGTGAGCGGGTTGCTGGCCGAAGGTTCGCGATGCGGTTGTCACTTCTGATACCGTTGACGTGATCAATCATCGAAGGCCAACTACCGTAATGGTACATCCAAATGAGTCTATGCTCGCGATACAAATGCCCATTGCAGTGCACGACCCTATAACCGTCTGGCCTACTACAACCTGCATCTTGCCCGATCTTGATGCGGTTCGACCAAGACTGCCGCCAAACAAGACGGCCTCTTTCCTCGTCATATGTGAACAACTGTCTCAGTTGTTCCACTGAGGGCGGGGGAATTTGCGTCACGGGTTTCGTCGACATGGATGCCCTCGATAAATTTTTCCGTTGCCTCGTGGATGGCCGCCTGACAGAGCATGATGAGGCTTGCCGTGGTCGTGCCGTTCCAGTCGAGATAGAGGCCGCCTCCGTTTGGCAGCACGCCAATGACCACCACGTCACACAACGGCTGGGCAGCAGCACGGGCGATGATTTTGGTTGTTGCGGCGCTCAATTATTTTCGCTCCAATCCAAGTAACTGTGCTCCATAGATCGATCTAGCCTTCAATTCTCGCTGCGATTTATTGAGCAAGAACGTCAGGACGTTCTCGGCCTGAGCAGCATTTAGCCTGGAAACGATGGGTATGATCTCCTTGAGAGCAGCAATCTCCTCATCGTCATCTACTGGCTTCGGCGCGTACTCCATTTTCTGTTCTCTCCTCAAAATGGGATCGTGTCGTCTGCAAACTTGTCCTCAAAGGCAGGCTGCTTCTTTGGCTCGCCAGGAAGCTTTTTGGGCTTGAAGGCAAAACTCATGAAGGTGTTTCCGTTCTTGTCCTTCTTGAGCCACGCATTCATCCAATACTCTTGACCGGCAATGGTGCAGTTGCCCTCGTAGTCTGCGTGTGTGTCCTGCTGCTTGCGGTTGTTCTTGAAAATCACGCCGCTGTTGTCGCGTTTTTCGGTCATTGCTTTCTCCAATTCAGCCAGCCGATTTCAGGCTCGCCTTTGTGGTCGTGATCCCAGATGAACCACGCGAACGGCATTCCGCTGCGGCGTCTCGTAAAGATCATCGCCACGCACCGAAAGCTTGGCCCTGATCGTCCCGCTGCCTGTATCCATCGACAGTGTCATTCCGCTGCCTCCGCGAATGCTGGTGATGTCAATCCAAGTTCGTCGCGAAACAGCGCAAGCTGATTTTCATCGTCGTAGAGTTTTGAGCGCTTGTCCGATTCCATGACCATCTCGCGGGCGACCTTGCGCAGCGCCTTGACGTTGATGCCGGCATCCCTTGCCGAGCCGATAATGTCCTTGATGGCGTCCTGGGTGTTGGCGATCTCACGCAGGCGGGCAGCAAGCTCGCGGGCGTAGGTGGCGATCTGTGCGTTGCTCATTCGGCTTCTCCGATCTTCTCCAGCACGCGCTCAAGAATCTCTCCAAGGCTCTCCCAAGCATCTTCGTTCATTCGGCTTGATCTCCCAGAATGTCGTAGCCGATCCGGCCAACGCGGAAGCGGTTGAATTCGGAATCGTGGATCATTTCGCAAAGCGTCGGGCGGCCCATCGTTTCGTGGTCCTTGACCTTGTCGATGTGGAGCAGCGTAGGGCCAACGAGCGGCCGCCACATGCACAGGCCAATGTCAGCCTTATTGCCCCAGTGCGCGCTATCAGCGCCGTCGTTGAGCGTGAGCATGCCGCTTCTCTGCAGGCGTTTCTCGACGCCGTCCTTCGGCGGATGCAGGGCGCAGATCATCAGCAGGTTGTAATCATCGGCCAACTGTTTCAGACGCATGATGAACTGGCCGACGTAATCGGTTTTCGCCATGCCGCGCGGAACGACGTGATCTATTTCGTTAAACGGGTCGATGGCCACGACCTTGATGCCGTAGGTGCGCACGGCGTACTCGATGCGATCGACCAGCCGGTCGGCATCCAGTGCGGTATTGCGCTTGCGCCGGAAAAACACACAGGCGCGATTGATCTCCGCATCGGCTTGCGCAATGTCGTCTTGCGTCCATGTCGCTTCCACGGACCCGATCAGATGGCGGCGAAGATCGCGTTGGAAACGCGGCTTGACCCGCTCCTCGAAGCTGGTGATCAGAAATTTCCAGCCGTGCAGCCGCCAGAGGTTGATCAGCAGTTGCCGCAGGAAGACGCTCTTGCCCGAGTTTCCCGTAACGAATACTTGGCCAGGGGAGAGACGGCAAACGAAGAAACCAGTGCTAGTCGTCAGGCAGTATTTCTTCCCATCATCAGACGGTACGCGATCGACCACGCTCCAATTGGCCCGTGTCAATACTCCCTTAGCGTTGGCGCAGACGAGATAGTTATCTCGCTGAGTTTCAGGATTACCGTTCTGAACGAACACGCTCGCGCGCTTTCC
>OFQY01000796.1_pt1 | contig 11068 bp, 16 predicted proteins | sample 1542991 | NCBI WGS metagenome assembly OFQY01 (sample SAMN07774224, study PRJEB24372) | wastewater metagenome | isolation source: Exp Tend VB 10WW | collected 2016-02
GGAACTTCATCTACGCCCTCGCTATCACCGAACTTATCTATTATTGCTTGTATTGCATTGCCGGTTACTTTTACCTCTTGTTGTTTTCCAAATATTTCCCTATCGGCTGTTTCTAATTTGAAGTCTGGTCTAGCTTTCTTGAGATTATCTCGTATAAAGTCTGACCTTGCCTGGTCTAACTGGCCGTCAAAATCTGGATTAGCTTCTCGCCATCTTTCCAATGTCTTTTCACTGATACCAACACTAGCTGCTACCCATTTGTAATGATATATAACTCTAGCAGAATTGAATATTTGCTCTTTTAATTCTGGTGTTAGTTTAGTTGGTCTACCCATTTTCAATCTCTATATTTACTTTTACTAATGTGTCTGCTGGTAGTTTACCCAAATCTAATATACTTTCATCATCAGTTTCTAATACGATCTGGAAGATATTATCTAGGCTTGCAGCTTTTCTTTGGCTAGTTCTTTTTATCTCTGCTTTGAAGTTCATTTATTAAATCCTTATATTCCTTTATAGATAACTTCACATCATAAGCTTTTTTAGCTTGCTTATAATTGTACTCCGCTTCTTTATTGCGTTCAACATCAGACATAAATCTCTCTAAATCATCAATGTTTTTAGCAACCGGCAAGCTGGCTAGATGTGCTTTGATTGTCTTATTGTTAGACTTAAATATATCTTTTGGTCGTAATCCATCTGGTAATAAACAGGCTTGGGCTTCTTGCAACCTTTGATAAATACTCTCTTCATTATATTTATGGAACTTGTAGCTTTTACGATAATGCTCGGTGTTGTGAGCAAATCGCCACATCAATGGGTCTTCGTCAGATATTACAGTAAGTGCTATATTTAACCTCTCAAGTGCTGGAATAGCACCCTCAATTGTTTCTGCATTATGTCTATAACCAAACCACACTATACGCTTCAATTTGCCATTATGCTTTTTGAAGTCCGGCACTAATTCCATATCAAATCTGTCAGGTATTAGCTTTACTGGCTTATCAGTAAGTTGTCGCATAAAGTCTTGCAATCCTTTGCTCGGTACTACAATAGCGTCCATACTATCAACTGTCTTTTTAATATACATATTATCGAGCCAATCTGGATCGCATATATCTAATATCTTCAATCCACCCTTATATGTTTCAGGTAGGTAATAATCTACATTCCAATATACTTTTTGAAATACTAATACATCAGGCTTGCTACCAAATCTATATTGTTCAGCTTCCGGCCAATATTTAATCATTTGATGTACTCGCAAATTGGTACTACCGATATTCTTCTTTCCATGCAGTTGCTCAAAGTTTAGAAAAGAAATCATTTTTTTACCTCATTTAACTTGGCATATTCACCATATATTTTTATTGCAGCCTTATTGTATGCAAGTGCTGCTTCTTCTTTCGTATAAAAACGCCCTATATGTTTATGTTGTATTCTTGCTCGCCATTGTTTTGGTGATGTAGAATATGTTTTAGACACCCCTTTATATCCAGATGTGTTCAATTTGGTTTTTCCCCTATTTGCTAGGTTTTGTGAATTATTGCAAAATCTTAAATTACTCTTTCTGTTATCTAACTTTTCACCATTTATATGGTCAATAAAAATCTTGCTATCTTTTGCACCCATTATGTATCTATGTAATCTATGTCTTGTTCTTTTACCATTTACTATTTTATCAAGAAATACATATTTTTTAGTATTATGTACCCACATTGAGTAATCGCAAACTTTCGAATAATCTTCTCGGTCTATCAAAACAATATGGTTATTAACTTTAATCTTCATATGCTACCCAGATTTTATCTTTTTTCCAGATTGGTCGTTTACCATCAACAATCATAGTGATTAAATCGTGCCATTGGTCGATATATCTATCTAAATCAAATAACTTCTCGGCAGTCTGTTTTGCATTCTGTCCAATCTCAACTGCTTCACGATAATTGTTATTAAGTAATTGGTGGATTGTTTCAGCATACGATAATGGATTGTCCGGCACTATAAAGCCATTTACACCTTGCTCAATAAACTCATCGGCATTATGATATCGGCTGGTCAATACACAGCACCCAGATAGCATAGCTTCCGATCTAGCTCTTGGCATTGGACTATCTTTGAATGGGTAGATATGTATTAGACTACTACTAAAGAATTGCTTGTAATCTTGCCAATCTCTCGGCTCAAAATTAACATTAAAGTGTGTCAGATTATGCCCTGATTTTTCTTTTACAGCACCTTTAATTGCAGTTAGTAATGTGCGATTGTAATACTTATCTAATCCACCTGGCGACAATGATATACAAACTCTCGGTTCTTTAGGTAAATCCTGCCAGTCGTTTTTATCTATTCCATGTATGATTGGGTAACCCCAGCCCCACCGATTTACAGCTTCATAACTATTTACGACCATAAAGTTATCGCCAATCATCTTTTTCATTCCATCTAGGTGATGTATCTTGCCTTTGCTATCATAGACAATACCACCATTTATAACCATTTCTTCTTCGTATCTCTCATCCCACATTGGCGTACCGTGATTTATTACTATCTTTGGTACATCTTGTATCAGTTCATTTAATTCTCGGTATAATCTACTCTTACCGATTTGCGGATCTACACATTGCTGGTCAAGATGTAAGATAGCCAAGTCATATTTGTTTGGCTCATAGTATTGCACCCATTCAAACTCTTCATCTGTATAGACATCACTTGGCATTGGTTGGTGTGAGTAGCGTGTCCATTTGCGATTATTGTTTTCTAAAAAGTGAAACTTAACTGGGTACTTCTTGGCTAATCGTAGTAGTGAGTGCTGGTGTCCGGTATGCCAAGCTACGCCAAATATTGAAATCCTATCTATTGCCACTTTTAGTCTTTCTGTAATAATCCTGCAGATAACATTTCTTGCACATATCTTTCGCTTGGAATACATTACTGCCACATTTACAAGTAAAGCCATTTCTATACTTACGCCTATCATCTCCGTGTTCAACATTGTGTTGTGATATGCTCATAATTTCTAAATTAGAAATATCATTATTAAGACCATTGCCATCTATATGGTGTACTATTTCGCTTCTTTTTAATTTTCTACCAAGATATTGTTCCATCACATGTCTATGTTCTGGTATGGATCGCCCATTTATTCTAATACGCTTATAAGTAGCTTTGCCGCTACCGGATTTGTAATACCAAAATCCTCTCTTATAATTCCAGTGTTTTTCTTTGGCTTCGAACTTTTTACCTAGTTTGTTTCCTTTTTGGAACGGCATATATTCATTGTATATCATGCCAAGCACATTGTAAATATTTATAATCATTTTTATAACTCCATTGACATTTTCCATAATTTATTTTTCATCTGAATAATATCGGCTTTTTTATTGTGCTTGTTGCTTGATTTCCCCCACGCTTTAGCAATTGCTTTATCTACAAACTCAACAGTGAATCCATTGTATTTAGCTCGGCTTCTAGTTTCTTGTGATAATCCACCATATTTGTCCATTCGTTCACAAAACATTCCAATTCGTATCAAATCTTCACGATATACACAGCTAAAGTTCTCTACAAACTCTTTCTTTACACCTTTATTGCCATATAGCCAAGTGCGTGGCTTAATGTTTTCCACAAACTTTTCCACAGCCTTACTGTCCATTATCATTCGTTGGTCGCAGAATACCAATACATCACCAGTTGCTTCAATAATACCTTTGTTTCTAGCTCTAGCTAATCCGTAATCATTATTATTGTTTTCAATTACTCTGAATGGGTAGCATCTACCTTTAGATAACAATGCTAGATTCTTATCTGGCTCACCATCATTGACTACTATAACCTCGATATTTTTATATGTTTGATTGTCGATTGCTTCTAAACATCTATCTAATACATCACGCTTTTCACAGGTTGGCACGATAATTGATACTGTTTTGGTATTATCTATCAAGCTACGATATAACTTCTGATATGCATAGGCTCGGCGTTCATTATTGCGAGTCTTGGCAGATTGCCACGCTTTATCTCTGATTGATTGCAGATCTGAATCTAATGCTTGCTTTAATACTTCAATTAACTTTACGACATCTTCATTGCTATGCTCATTTATAATCATATTCTCGCCATTGTATAAGTCAGGTATATGCCCAACCTTGCGAGTCAATACCGGCGTGCCACAATACATTGCTTCAAGCACCGGCAATGTACCACTCTCAAAGTTGTCTTGGCTATTACAAATATGTAATTTGCTTTCGTAATATAATTCTTTCAGCTTCTCATCTGATACTTGTTCATAAAATGTAGTTTTCCCACAAGCAATAATGTCATCAAGATAAGCTCTATCACTAATTGCACCAACTAAAATTAGTTCTACATCTAATTCAGCACAAGCAATTGCTACTTCTAATATGCCCTTTTTACTCTCGATTCGATTAGCCACCATTATGACTTGATTTTTTGGCTTCCAATCATTATTAAATGTCCAAAAGTCGCTATCTATAGTAAGTGGTATATATTCCAATCTGGCATTAGTGATGGTAGATAAATCTGCTTGCATAGTCAGATTATTAGCTACTACTATCTGGTAATCATTCCAATCTCTTTCTTTTATCGAGTACGGATTGTTGTGTGTTAGTATGCTTGGTATGCGTTCTAGCCCAACATATCGTTCTCGCAACATATCAGCAGTTCTAAAATACTGATAGTCGATAATATCTGCACCCTTAATAGCTTCATCAAAGCGTTCTAATTGCTCAATACTTGGTCTTTTCGGGTGGACATCACAAACAATGTAATCTAAATTATCGTGATACTTGGCAACGCCACGACATAATCTATCTATTGCTGTTCCGACCTTATCTGATACTGCTACTACTTTCATTTGCTTTTTCCTTTATTTACTTTTAGCATAGTCATTGACTTCCAATTTGTCAAAGCCACTATAACCCCACTGTGAGCTGTTTAAGCCTAGTATTGTGTCTTGCATATACTTTGGGTGGTCAGAGATTGAAATGTGCTTCTGTGGCTTCTTAAAGCGTCCTACGACCATTTTTAACCACTCTCTATATGCTGTCTTGTCAGTACCGAGCTTATAATTCATAAAATAGCGATACCAAGCGTCTGCCATTCGTGTAACATCATCTTTGACTTGCTCTTCAGTCTTGCAAATCTTCTCATAGCAATAAAATGGAATGCGAGATTCCGGTATATGAGTAGGATTGATATATAGCCCATCTAGGCTTGGTTGGCATAAATCGCCACCACTATTAAACTTAATCCTATCGCCATACTTGCCCTTATTAACTGCTAATACTAATCTTGATTTTAAGTTATATCTATCTGGCAAGATAAATTGGTACTTCCAAAAGCTCAAAGCTGGTGCGTCATTGTACTGTTCACAGGCTCGTCTGATAGCACTAATATCTCTTTCGTGAAATATAAAATCCAAATCTGCGTGAACTACCCACGAAGTGTCTAGGTTATCGTAGCCTAGCTGAAACTGTTTACCTATCAAATTCCAAGAAAAACTTTTAGGCCAATTGCTCTTTATAACACTTACATTGTTAGGTAAAACACCCAAATCTTCACCACCACCATCAACAACAACAACCTTATCAGCAAGTTCAGAATAACATTTTATAGACTGCTCCCAACAATCACCTCTTCTGGCTGGGTCTGTTACACTCGTAAATATGCCGATTGAGTTCACTTCTTTTTACCTGGCCTTCCGTATGTGTCAGTCTTTTTATGGCAGTCTACGCACAAAGTTCTGCCATTGGCTAAATTTGTCCTTAATTCTGGGTAGTCCTTGAAAGACTTTATATGGTCGGCATTCAGGTTTTTACCATTGCCTTTAGTAAAACACATCACACAAGTATAATTATCTCTTTCATATACATCTTGTCGCCACTTTTTATATTCTTTTGTAGCCATAATTCTAGCTCTTTCACTAGAAGTTCCGCCTCGCCAGTTTGGGTTAAATTCTGGTGGTAATCCAGCATGCCAAGCAATTGCACCCTTCTTGAATCCGGGTGGTTTGATATTATTTTTTTTATTAAATTCGCTTCTCCACTCTCTCCTCTCTGGAGTCCATGCTTTAATGCTTATGCTTGTTGTTTTCATTGCAATTGTGTATTATTATTAACTTGTTGGGGGCCAAAGTTGGGTTTCTTGTCCATGCTTTGAGCCCCTTTTTTAGTTCTCGAAAAGTCAATTGTCCATGTACTTATGTACTTTGGATTACTTCTAGTATGTGATGGGACAATCGCAAATTCTAGCTTCATAGTTGTTCCATTCTTTCAGCTAATTCAAAGTCATAATCATTTATCTGACCACGCCTTATCTTTGTTGCTTCAGCTACTTTGGTATCATTTCTAAATCCGTGAATACCACATAGTAAATCTACTGACATACATCTTCTTGGGCTATAAAACTCTTCTAATCTAAACATTGCAGTTTCTGGTCGTTCAGCTTGCATTTGTCGCCCAATGTTATTGCGTAGTGCTGGCAAGCATTCTTTACCAATCCATTGCACACCACCATACATCACATCTTGCTTATACATATCAAAGCATTGAGCTTGTACCCACCAAGCATTGTCTGGCTTATCTAATAGTTTAATTTTGCGAGTAACAATAACATCAGCGTCTACTCGCATAAAATCATCATCTGCTTTATCGTAAATAATCTGTAACTTCTCGGCTAGTGTAGTATCGCCTGTAATCAGCTCAACCTCAAAGCCCTGTCGTTCTAAACTCCAAACACATAATTCAGTTGTCGGCTCGCCTATACTTGTAACAAATGCTTTAGTCATTTCTTGATCTCCACACCTATAAACGTAGCTGGTTTACCAAACTCGGTACTGTTAATCTCAAAAGGTTTAGGCTTAAACTTTTTAAACGTATGTACCAATTCAGCAATATTATATTCGTGTTCATGGTAGCGACCTGGGTTGCCTGTCCATTGATCTGTAATAATAATTCCACCCTTATCGATACAATTCTCAAATATATAGACAATCATTTTAGGGTTTTTCATATGCTCTATAACATTTAAACAGGCCATGTAGTCAAATCTAGGGTAGTCACCTTTATTAACAAAAAACCTATCCAACTCTAGTTGGCTATCAATATCTACTGTTTCAAAAAACGCATTATCTAAGCCACGTTTTTCATAATACAGTCTTAAGCCACTAGGGTTATTATCTATTACTACTGAATACAATCCTTTGTCTATAAGTTTAGACGATAGTAAGCCATCACCACCACCAACATCTAGGGTTGAGCCTTTGCAAAAACTTACACACCTATCCACACACTCCTTGTACCAAGCATAGTTCGGGTCGTCATACCAATCCCAGTGATAAGCACCCAGTTTCTCGTATTTATCAAAGTGCATTTTCCACCTCAAATCTTACTATATAGCCAATAACTTCGTGGTCATACCCCGGGGCTGCCCTAAACCCATCTTCGGAGTAGTATCTCATTAAAAGACTAGATCGTGGCCGCCTATATATAATATCTTTTACCGGCATTTTAAACTTATCTCCATACCATCTAATAGCCGGTTCGGTATATCTTAGCCCCTCATCTTCTATAGGATTATGATGTGGGTATAAAAATGGAAAGCTAACCCATGCGCTACCGTTCATTAACCGCCTTATGTTTCTAAAAGCTAGCATCGGGTCTCTAATATAATCAAAAACTTCCAAACAAAAAACTAAATCAGCTTGCACAACATTACCCCAGTGTTCTTTTTGTAAGTCATATATCTTATCTGGCTTCTGATTGGTAACATGAGGGTTTTCTAAATCATAAATAAAATAGTTCTCTACATCCCAGCTTTTAGTCCTACCCTTTATGGGGTCTTGACTACCGCCTATATCAATTACTTTTTCAGCTTTAACATCAAGCGTAGCTACCCAATCTTTTAGAGCCTGCTTATATACTGATGTCAAAACTACACCCCTTTACCTTTCATATGTTTTTTAGCTTGGATGTTCCTACATTTCTTGCAACCTCTTTTGCCGTTGTATATATAGTCATAATTATGTCCTTTTGGACACTTTGTTTTCAAGGAATTGTGCCTTATAAACTTATTCCAAGCTTCACCCCTCATAATATTCTCTTTATGAGAAACCTGTTCCAAGTGGTTTGGGTTGACACAATCTCTATTTCTACAAGTATGGTCTAACTCCATATTAGCTACAAGCTCACCAACAAACATTTGATAAGAATATCTATGTGCATATATAAGTTTGTGCTTTATTGAATACATACCATACCCAGCCTTTGTTTTTGCAGCAGTCCAATACCAACAAGTATCTGTCTTTTTAATCTTACTCATAAATCTTTGCTCGGTCATAGTACACCTGCCAATGCCATTTTATAGTCATCGGCCATCCTCTTTAACTCAAAATAGCCCTCCCGCTTGTAAAATCTTTCCAGTATCTCTCTAGTACCACCGGTGTCAGACATTTGGTATGGGTCATAAATCTGAACGCCACACATCAACGCTTCAATCAAGCTGTTACTGCAAGCGTCATTAAAGTAAGTATAGATAAACCAATCGGATTGCTTATAGATATTAGCCATTACTTGTGGGTCGGTGATATAACCCCAATACCGATATTGCTCACCATTATAAAAGTCAAAGTTATATTCTTGCAAATTGCCATCAAACCTACCAAATAAGTTTAATGTAGCTTCTTTGTCATCTTCTTGTAGCTTCTGATAAGCCACTCTCGCCATTTCCCAATTCTTTGTTTCATCAGAGCTATGCTTACCATAGACATATCTACTATTTCCATCAACTCGGTTTTTATCATTGAAAATCCTTTCATCAACGCTGTTATAGATTACTTTCCATTGTTCTGTTTGTAGATACGGATTGAGCAATTCTTCGGCAAACTCGGATTGGAATATCACCAAATCTGCCCAATCACTAAAGTCTTTCATTCGGCTCATACCAGTATTACGATTACGACTATTGCGTATAATGTTATCGCAACGCAAGACTATTTTCTTACCATCATTTTTAGCCATCTGTACATCATCACGAGATACCATACTGGCACTTGGAATAAAGTATATATCTGCTTGGTTATAATCAACAATATTCCCCTGCATAGCTTCAGCGAAATTCCTAACAAAGCTCCACCCCCCGCCTTGAGCCTGCCAATCTATTTCTGGGAGTGCTATTTTCATTTGTTGTATTTGACCCCTTTATGGTGGTGTAGTGTGTGTTCACTTCTGCTCATAACCTTCAAATTGCATAATCTGTTGTCTAGTGTATCTTCATTTATATGATGGACAACTTCATTTTCGCTCAATTGTCTACCCAAGTACTTCTCCATTATATATCTATGCTCAAACACTCTCTTACCATCAACATTTATTCTTATATATGGCACTCTACTTCCGGTCCATATATGTCTACCGCCAGCCCAAGATGGGTGTTCTTTGCCACGATATGTGGGTGGTTGTAGTCCTATATTTTTATTATGTTGTCCACGACACTTCCTAGAGCAAAATAATCCCCTGTGTGCAGAGCTTTTGTAATAGCTAAATTCCGTATCGCATATAATACAATTGGCAACAATCTTTGTCATAATATCTATTATACCCAATTGGTTACTATAATTCAATTATCTCAACCTTTCTGACAATAGTTTCAAAAGCGTTCCAACTCTATCCCATTGCTGATACCTGTGTATTTCTTCGCTATGTCCAAAGCAAGAGTAAACAACTTCTTCTCCTCTACTTGCCATATCTAGTGCTTCGTCCATTTTATTTTTTGCATAGGTAAGCCAGTCGGTTTCATATACTTCTCTGTCGTATCCAATATGTACTGTTACATCTGTTTCGAATGGGTCATTAGCCGGTGATAATGCACCGACATTAACTGTCCGCATACTCTTATATCCAGCTTTCATTACTTTTGCTTTTATATTGTCATCAAAGTAGCCTCTCGGCGGACAAAAGCTATCTACATTGTAGCCCTGCTCTTGCCAATATAGCATTGAGCCTAGTATCTCTTTGTCTTGAGTGTCGCTACTTACTCTAGTTAATAGTTCGTGGTTTACTCCGTGAGAGCCAAGCGTAAAATGTCCAGCAATACTTTTTAAGTCATTAGGTGTTAGTGGGTCGATATGCTTACCGAGTAGGTAGCGTTGCCAATTTACTGGTATATAAAATGTAGCATTGTAGCCATAACTAGCCATCATATCTGCTACTCGCAGATCGTAGATACTTCCGTCATCAAAAGAAAACTCAACTCTTATCACGCTTACCCACCATATTTTGCACTTTATTCATAGCCAAGTGTCTTTCATTATCTTCCACTAATCCATTAAGTAATTTACTCTTTGATACTTTTGCAAAGGCTCTGACATCTTTGTTGTAACACTTGCTATTCCAGCCACGATTGAAAGATACAGACCGAGTGTGCATTGGGTCTACTCTGCCATCTTCTGACCAAGCCTGATGTACTTTTATAAAATTAACTCCGTAGCTATCACATACATCTCGCAATACATTAGCCCAAGTCACTTTCATAGCACCATAAGTGTTCTCGGCCATCTTGGTTATCTCGGCTTCTAATGCAGATACTAGATGGATTCGTATATCTGGCGACATTTGCGACCAGAGTAATTCGGCTGCAATACTGCGTGCCGGCTCTTTGCCGCCTACTACAATCATCTGGTGTATCTTTGGATTGCGTGGGTCTGGGTATTTATGTGGTGGTTGGTAGTAAGTACCTTCACCTATAAGCTCAACTGATACAGCAATGTTCTTGCCGGTTTCTTCTACTAATCTATCGACAGTTCCTGGTTGCAATGCAGATTTAATTAGTATTGTATCTGTTTCTAGCCAGCTAACTACATCTTCAACAATGCTCATATCTAATTTGTTAAACTTTTCAGATAAAGAGGTAGTGGATTGATGTGTTTTAGTATCTAAAATGGCTTGTTTGATATCTAAGATATCAGTATTTTTTTCTTGACAAAGGCTAATAAAGAATTCAGCACTCTTTTCTTCATTATTATTTTTGGTTGGATCATAAACAATATCAT
>OFQY01000802.1_pt1 | contig 11004 bp, 18 predicted proteins | sample 1542991 | NCBI WGS metagenome assembly OFQY01 (sample SAMN07774224, study PRJEB24372) | wastewater metagenome | isolation source: Exp Tend VB 10WW | collected 2016-02
TTCGCGATATTACACGAAATTTCATTTATTCCTGCTGGCATTTTTTAAATTGTTTTAATTTGTAATGTAATTTTATTTTTTAATATGTTGTGCAACCTAGTTGTAACCTCTACGCTATACTCTTCTGTGGTAGTACTAAGCCTTCCACCAGTATATATATCTGTTGCATCTAAGGTTGAACCGTATAATTCGTTGTAAACTTGTGTACCGTCATTTGTCTTAATTGATACATTTGAAAAATATTGTGAAGTCGATACGGCCCGATACCCTATCTCAATCGGGTAATTGGATTTATCAGCACAATCCAAATCGTTATAGTCCAACGATAGCGTGTTCATATAAACAATGCTAGATAATGACTTACCTTGTCCACTATCTACAACCGTATATTCAAACTGCATTTGTGATCCATAACTAGAAGTAATCGTGCCTATGTAAGTTCCAACTGCGAGAATAGTATAATCGAAATCAATGGGCGTAAGTAATTCTAAAAGAACAGCACCTGAACCATCCCCATAATCTACAAAGTACTCAATCGGGCCACCTGGCAATAAACTTATAAAAGTAGCCGATGAAAGCCCAATAATTAACTTTGAATTACCCTCTGAAATAGACAATGTATTCATGTAATCAACTAACTGTACCTCATGGTAAGGCTCGCATGGCGGTGTTAACCCTACACAAGCAGTCTCGCCGTTTAACCTAAAACTAAGCCCCTCAATGAGTACAGCATCAATAACATCTGGGATGATATAACTGTTATGTCCACCTTTTACATCTCCTAAATGATATAACTTTACCATCGTATGCTTAGGCTGCCTACCTTCATACTCGATTGCACCCTCTAAAGCTAATCTAGTCATAAACTCCGCATAGATAGGAAGTAATACGGGTGTGTAGTTCCCTTCTTCGCGTAACTCCCAATTCTTATGCGGGTCAGATAGATTTGCAATAAGAATATCACACACTATATCAGCTCCGTTAAAGTCTCCATACGTTGACCTATACGGCTGTAATAATGCGAATAAAGGGTATCTAATAGGGTCGGTCTTTGATTCCTCGACTAGCTCTGACATAATTTTCAAGAAACTATCAGCCTTGTAGTTAATAACCGCTCCAATTTCATCTATTAACGCATCGCTGCAATCAGATACTATTGTTTCAAGTACCTTGCTAAGTGATAACGGTAAAGATGTGTATGTTGCTGCCATTATATCATTCCATTTATTTTCTTGAAGTACCTTATGTTGCTTGGTAGTCTATTGAAGTTATTATAGTTACCATCAATAAAAAAAGTCAATCCGATGTAGTTTGTATAGTCGTCCTTGTTAATCGTTATGAACTCATCCATAACTATCAACATATCGACCATTTCATTCCATGCTTTTATATATTTACTGTGTAAAGCGGCCTGTTCCATGTTCTCAAAATTACCCTTACGTTCTCCCAAAGAGACGGTATTTGTTACATTCTGCTCATGCCACTTACAGTAAATATAATTTGCTATCGGATTTAACCCTACAGTCCTAAACCCATCCCAATACTGCGTATTATTACTACTATCTATATACGTTGCGCCTGCTATTAAATCATGCCATGCGCCCGAACCTTGAGTATAATTCGTTTGCATATCATCATACATTTTGTAACCAAATATGTCTTTCAACATCTTAGGCTCAAATTGATTAATCAACTTATCCAAATTCGCACCCTCCGCCAGGGAAGGTGCGCTATTTGGAATAGTTATGTTCGCTACGAAATTTAGATATGTTGTAATAATTGCCATTATTTAATGTATTCTAGTTCGCGTAATACTATCGCTCTTTCGGTACTAACCATAATAGTTTCGCCCTTCTTAGCTTTAGTTCCATCTTTTAAATACGTTACATATTCAAAACCTATTGGTGATTCTTTCGATTCTTTTACTTCTTTTGCCATGATATTAAGGTTTTTCTAATGCTGCTAATGCTGCTGTGATACCAGAACAGTAGATTAATTTAACTTTGTCGTTCTCTTTAACGTAGTGAGCGGCTCGCATCTCTCCTAATATTGTTACTTGGTTCTTAGTGAAGTTGTTACCATCTAATCCGATTGTAACATTGAAATCTTCACGCATTGCCAAACGACATACACTAGCGTCAATTACATAACAAGTATTAACCGTTACACCTGTATTTTCAATGATTTGCATACCTGCATAACTTAGGTTGTCTTGTAACCACCAAGGGAAAGTAAAATTGCCTGTCGTGTCTTTTCTTAATGAACGGAATTTAGCAACATCAGTAGGGTGCATTAAGATATGTGTACCCATACCATTAGCCGCTGCAATTTGAGCCGCCATGATATTCCACAAATCTGCTTCACTTGCATTATCTACTAACGCGGCGAATCCTGTATTTGCGTATGCTGTTGCATAAGATGAAATACCTTTTAAGTTTGGTGTTGTACCGTTACCTGTTAAGATATTTGAATCTAGTACTAATTCAACGTTTTGACGTAATTCATCGTTGATTAAAGCACTCATTTGCTTGTAATCGGCAAGGGATTGCTTTGATGTTGTTACATAACCTGCAATAACCTCTACTTTTGCTGTACGTGGCGTTAAATCAAAGTCAATTTTAGGCTTTGCTGCATTTTCTGCAACGGTTGCAACCGCACCGTCTGCACTCGCTTGGTCCATCCATTCAACGTATGCACCATCCACCCCGCTAGTTCTAACAATATCACGCAAAAATGCCCTACGTCTAACGAATCGGCCTACTTCATTGTCGAAGGTATTAATAAACCCTGTTGCTGCTGTGATATTGGTTAATCCCATATCGGCTGATGCTTTAGAGGTAACACCAATGTCAAAGTTTACAGCCTCTCGACTTGTACCGCTTGCAATTGCTTTTAATGCGCCTTCGTTAGCTTTGTATAACCCTACGAATTTATCAATATGGTTTTCGGCTTTTATGGATTGCTTATTTCGCTCTTGAGCTAATTCTACACCTTGCTCGATTAACGCTTTACGGTTTTCTTCAAGTTGCGCCGTAATTTGTTTTAGGGCTTCTTGACTACCTGTGAACTCTTTTGTAATTTGTTCAATCTTAGCATCAAATGCCTTTTGTTGTAATTGAATTAATTCTTGTGTTTGCGCTTTATTGGCTTCCAAGAACTCTTTTTCTTGATCTGTCATTTTTAAATGTTTTTAATTGTTATATAATTTTACCTTTGCCAACTTAGCAAAGTCTATTTGTTGAGTGTCTTTCGACGGCTCTATATCTATTTGAGTGTCTTTCGACGGCTCTATTGTTCCTGTTAATGAATTACTGCCCTCTACTACACAGCTAAAAGCTTTTAACTTAGCCTCTTTTTGTACAAAGAAAAATCCCTTCTCTAATGCCCTTTCTGGATTTCCTAACAATGGGAATACATTATTCCATTCCTTGTACTCGTCTTTAGAATCAGGATCGTTTACAGCTAATGCCATCTTTTGATAAATCATTTCAACGCTATGCTGGTCAATCTCGTTGGCCAAATAATCATCAAAGATTTGTTTGTTATAACTTGATTTAATCGCGCTATCGCTTATGACGCAAATAGTCTTTCCTTCTTTATTCACGCCTAAGTCCTTCCATGATACTGATTTCTCATATATATCCATGACCTTTGCAACCTTTGCAGTTATTTGTTGAATATGGTCGTGTGTATGTCTTATCTTAGATTTGTTTTCTTGAATAGATTTAGTGAATATGCCCTTTACATGTACGTCATCATGAGAATCTAACCAATAGTAAGTATTTGGTATAACACTACGATATATAACACCACCTTCAACATCATCATTTGGAAGTTTATTTGTATTTATAGCCTTAATAACTCCTTCATTAATATCTGCATCAATACTAAATACATCACATTCCTTATACGCTTGTGTCTCCTTTAAAGCTATTAATTCTGCTTTATTAGCTACAAGGTACTTGTATAGCTCTTTTTTAGTGTCGAATTGTGGTATATTGAGTTTCATTTCCTTATAATTTTATTGTCCTTGACCGCTTTGTCCTTCTTGTCCTGTATCTCCTTGATCTGTTGTTTCGTTAGTGTCGTTAGCTTCGATTTGCGCTGTTCTACTTCTTGTATTATTGCTTCCATATCTTATAAATAATTGTTGTTCCTCTGGTCTTAACTCATTAAAATACTTGCCCTTAAAAGCTGGGTTAATATCCTTGTTACCCAACTCTATAACCGCTTCGTCATACTTGATTAAGCATGAAACAAACTGTGTTAATAATGACTGTGTATTATTCTTTCTAATTTCGCTCTCTTCTTTCTTATCTACTAATTCGTTTAATGTTTCGGTATAATCTATAATATGAGTAACACCATTCAATGCAGCCTCTACACAATCGTTATACTGCCTTATATAATTATCTGATTCAGGTATAGTTCCATCGCGATATTGAGCGGCATAGGCTTTATTTTGGTTATTGAATGCCGTCTCCGTACCATGTGGTAATAGTTGAAATTTAAAATTCAATCCTGCACAAATATTCATTATATCGTCTTTCGCTTGCTCCAATAACTGAAGGTCGCTAAACTGTGACCCTATTTGTTGCCATTGTAAACTCGCGTTAGATATAACTATTCGCTTCTGCCCTTTAAGTAGTCCGTATTCGCTCCAATCCTTATGTAACTCATGTTTATCTGTTTCATCTAATGGAATGGTACTAATGTTGTCTTTAGCTGAATTGCTTAATATACCCTTCGCGCCTTGATGTTGAATGATTGACTGCCTAGATTCTAGTATATTGATGATATTAATGCAATGCGGCTTTATTGCATCTATAACGGGCTGTGGGGCAAACATATCATCAAACGAGGCATTTGCAGAGGTAAAGAAGTATAAATCTTCTTTGTTTAGTGTGGTTGTGATATTGCCATACTTGAATTTCACCGTCTTAATCATCTCCGCTGGTGATTCAGCAAATAGCATTTTATCATTACGTTCAATCTCTAAGAATTGAGAAGGTAACGCCCATAATTGGGACGGCACATTAAACCCAATAGGCTTAATTTTCAATACAGCACAAAACCTATATAACTGTACTGTCGTTGTTACTTGCGCCCTAAATTGGTGTTCAGTCTGTAATGGGTTGGGTAAACGGAGTAATTTTTCGTAGTCTTCAAACCTTGATAATTTAATCTTAGGTTCAATTAAAGTACTTGGATTAACGATTTTTATTTTACCGTTGTTGTGTAGTAAAGCCTTCTGATTAAGGATATAATTTAAAGGTGGGCATGTAGAATAAAGCTGCGCCCCGCTTTTTGTCTCTTCTGAAAATACAAGTTTGCCGCCAATATATTGAATTTCAGCCCTATTATAATTTAGTAATTGGCTTTTGTTAATAGTAGAATCACGCCCAATTTTCAGCGTGAAACTACCTAAAGAAAGTTCAAACTTACCCAACCATTACTCTTTTGACCTTTGCACTCCTGTTGATATTACATCAATAGTTTACTATGCTAGGCGGTTATATATTACAAAATCCTACGCAAATATATAGATTTATTTAATAAAGCAAATTTATTTTTTAAAATGGAATGATTTAGTCTATAAAGCACCACAAAGCAAAATCAATAAAAACATAATACAAAACACAAACCAATGCCGTAATCCCTAATATTTGAAATGTTTTATAGATACATTGAGCAACTGTGTACCCCTCAAATAGTATAAATGTCGAACTAAATATAAGCGCAAATAATACGGATATGAACAACGATACTTTTAGGATTCTTTTCATTTTTATTTTATTTGGCTTCAATTATACAATAATTACCTGTAAGAACGCAAATAATAGCGTCTTTTACATCTTTTATAATTGTCATTCCGTTATCCGTTGAAGATATATAACCCGTTATGGGGTGCATAGGAACAGAACCAATAGTATCAGCGAATGGGTAAACGGTGTAAGTTTTGATAGGTATAACTATTTGCGATCCTGGTGGTATCATGTAATTTAAACTCATATTATTTTATTGATTTTTGTATCTTATCAAGTAATTCATTCACTTTTATTTGATCTTCTTCGCTTAGTGGCTCATCTTGATTAGGTTGCTCACTTAATCGCTTTATAATGGCTTCCATATCATTTTCAAAGTAAGCAAAGTCTATTATTTGTTTTATTTCTTTATTCATTTTTATTTTATCTCTTAACTTCCCTGCCAGCTCATAGTCCTCTGCTTTGATTGCGTCATTTAGTTGTTTGTGTAAATCTGATTCTTTAAAGTTTTTACATCCTTTGGTATAATCTGGTAATGGACGTATATTAAGTTTATTAAGTTCATCAGCTAAATCTTCAATTGCCCGAATTGCGTTTTCGGTTATCATCGTTTTTTTTACCCTTGGATACAAATGAAACAAAATACTATTCTCATCTTGTGAATACAACTTAACTTCATATTCCGAACCTTTATATGAAAAGCTACTTGGCTTGGTATATGTCGAATTAGGTTCTACATCCATGCTAATCTCAATAAATGTGCCTACGATTATAAATGTTAGTTTCATAATTCTACGTTTAATTCTTGACCTGTTAAAGCCTTAAACATATTTTGTAATTCATGAAGGTTATAAAATAGCACACTCAATTTACATCCTTCGCCCCCAGTGTAATAAAACCCACGTCCTAAACTACCCTCAAATATAAACGTTGTATCTTCATACTCTATTTGCCATTCGCTACCTTCTAGTTTCGCACCACACTTCAATAGCAGCTCCTCCGTTAGTGGGATGCCAAATAAATCTTTAGTAAATACCCTAGCCCAATTTAAAAGTACATCTACATCGCTGTAAATACCTTTAACTATACTTATGTCATCAGGTTGGCAATAAGATACATAGTTCCCAATTCTTAGTTCGGTTGCTGCTATCATAGTTCAATATGTTTATATTGTTTTAATCTTACGCTTTATAAACGGGCGCAAATACTTAAAAGTCTCGATAGTTTTCATTTAGTTTTGTTTACGCAAACATACAAACAATAAATGATATTATGAATGACATTAACAATTAATGTCCTGCTTTAACATAAAAGCTATCTGTATAAGTGGCATAGGTAGCGGCTTGGCAAAGATGGTCGTTTCCGTCCATTGGCTCATTCGTTAGAATCGTTTTGCCTGTCAAACTATCTGTTACTGTTACATACTTATAATTCATAATCTCTTTATCGAAGTTTTGCCCTATGTAGTACGAAGCATATTCGCGCATCTTGCTAATACCTGCAACTCGTGATCCCGGGCCTTTCTTCGCTTGGGTAACTCTAACACCTAACTTTCTAAGTTGTAAAATCATTTCATTGTCAATCTCGCTATAAAGCATCTCATTAGGCTGCCTGCCTAGATTGTCCATTGCTTGCTTAATATGTGTTGCACTCATACCAGTCTCATAACATACTTCTTCATAATACCTTTCACGCCCTCGAATACTCACTTTAACTATTGCGGTCGGGTCATGGGTATATCCATAGTCAATACCCCATATTACTCTATCTATGTCTTTTGGTATCTCATTGACATTAATAAAATGCCCAAATATTAACCCTGTTATCTTGCCTGTCTCACCCCTTGCATAAACCTTAAATAAATCGGGGTCGCTCATTGATTCATAACGCTGGTGATCTTTTTCGGATAAGAAAGGGTTATGTCTATGGTCTAATTGGAAGTATTTCCATTCACCTGCAAATTCCTGTTCACCACCTTCTAAGATATTCGTATGAACCCAAAATGTAGATGAAGGGTTATAATCTAGTATCGTTTGAATCCTAGTCTTTCTATTCAACTGCCAAAACATAGAATATTGTTGACTATTAGCCTCATTCATGAATAAGTAATCACGCTCCGACCCCCTAGCGTCTAATTCATCGTTGAATGATTTAAACTCAATGATACTGCCATTTTTAAACGTGTAGGTATTTTCTTGTTTATTATAACTTTCGATAGATCCTTTCACATAAGGAAAAACATATTTCTTGAATGCAGTTAGCGCCCCCCGTTTGAGGTTTGGTAATGAATTAGCTGTTACCGTAATGATTAATCCTTTATTTGTCCTAGCCTTTTCACCTAAGTACTGTAAAGCTGTTACCGTTTTACCAGCATCGCCACCACCCTGTAAAATGATAATCTTCTTGGTTACTTCTTTTAGTTTAAGAAATAACGGAGTAGTTAACATATCTCTTTGGCTAACCTTCAAGTTCTTTCATTTCTGGTACTGTGTTGACTATTACAATTTTTGAAGGTGCTGAATTTAATTCATTACCATCACTTGTAACATCCATTTTATCACCGTATTTCTTAGGATTCATCCTAGATACTACCCATTTCAATGTATCTACTTTTAAACGTCTATGGGCAATCATATCTGACTTGTGAACTGTTATACCTGTTGGGGCATCTATTGTAGATTCTCCTTCTTCAGTTGTGTAGGCTACTTTTAGCATTTCATCGAAGTAGTAGTCTGCTCTAATATCCATACTTCGCGCGTATTTGTCGGATAAATCCTTATCATTGCGCATCCATTCATAGAATGTATCTCTATTAGGCATATTATCTTGACTTAGTATTTCATTTACTGATCTGCCTATTTCTATTTGACTGCATACCTCAATAAATATTCTTTCTTTATCTTCTTTACTATATGCCATAATACTAAAGTTTAATTAATCGCATCTTGTTTTAATAATCGTGAAAGTATACCCTGATTGAGTAGTAGATGACCCGTTCTTTTCGTATCTATCTTTCTGTGCTTTCGTACCTTTGAATTGGTGTACAGTAACGATGGTAGGCTGTACCTTACCTTTGATAGAAGTTGATTGAGTTATAATACATTTGTACTCTTTCTTGCATGAGGAAGTGACTAATAATATTGCTATTATAGTGGGTATAAATACTTTCATTGTGTAAAGGTAAATATAATATTTAATATAAGTGAAATAATTTTTATTCTATGTTGTTGGTGGGTGTGGTAATGATCTTTGCCGCTCCAAGAACTGCAAATAATTATGAAAGTCAATGAATATGGTGTTATCCTCAACATTACAAGTATTAAATATGAACTCTTGTAAATCGACAAGGCTAACATATTTACCTTGATCTTGTTCATTTGGTTCTATGAGGCCATCGAATGGAGTTTCATATTTCTTAATTATCTCAATAGCAATTTCAATACCAGCTTCGATATGTGGGATCTGGTACTTTTTAGCTTGTTCTAGTTCATGTATTATTTTATTTAGCATTGGGGGGAGTTTAATATACCGTAGTTTTAACTGCACAATTGTTTGGTGAATTATTAATATATTTATTTGCTTTTTCTTCTGTATCGAAGCATCCGACAAGTATATTTTCTTTGGTGAAGACTATGTAAACGGATTTACGTTCTTCATAGCTCCAACAGTTACTTTTTGATGTTTCATTCAATGTTATAGCTGGGCTAATATTAGTACAATTGCCTCCACCAGTATTAAAAATACAATCTTGTTTCCTGCAATCTATTTGTGCCGGTTGGTCAGAGGTCATAGGAAATCTTTTATGTTTCATAATTATAACGGCTGTGAAGTAGCCTTACTGTTTGATTTGTTGTATAAGGTTATAAATATCTTCGAATGAACGGACTATGCAATACCTTGCACCGCCTTTTTCTGTCCATTTCTCGAACTTGATTTGACTATCTAGTTGTTTTTCGTTTGGCCTTTTTATTTCGATGAAGTACACATTACCCAAATACAGCCCCATTAAGTCGCTTATACCCTTGTTTGGGCTCTTTATATACCCTACGTCTTTTCGATAGCTTCCTTCGCTTGCTATGCGTTTTAAATCGGTATTTAGGTAATACTCCCAAACTGCTTGGCAAAGTTTGGTGAATCCGTTGGTATCTACAACCTTTTTTGATATGGTTGGCGTTCTTCCAACTTCAAACGGCCTACCATATTCATCAACTTCATAAGTAATAATGGCTTTTTTTGTTACTTTGGACTTCATAACAGAGAACTTAGTAGGGAAGTATGTGCTTCCCATGCGTTCCTTACGTCTTTCGTTGTATAAATTGGTAAATTCTTGAATGTTCATGATTCAATGGCTAGCCCTAACTGGGCTATTAGTTTAATTACTGTTGGGTTTTGTTGCTGCATGTAGTTGAGTTTAATAGGGATTGTGAAAAGTCTGTTAGCTGATTGTTTTTCAACACGTCCGCAAGTTCCTTGAGTGAGGTTTTCGTACCGTTCACCGTCTGTTGTTGCATAAATTCCGTTATTACCTTTTGATTTAAGCAAAACGACATTGTTTTGTTCACTAATAATTTCGTTGATGGGGTCATGTTGCATGGGGTTAAGGAAAATTTAAGTATAATTCGTTTAAGTAGCCAAAAATATCTTCATAGTCAGATTTCTTAAATAATTGAATGTAAATTTCATTTATTTGTTCATCTATCATATTTGTACAATATTTTACTATTGTTTTATAGTTGTCTGTAACTAGGCAATCTTTTACATAATCATTAAATAATAGAACAAAAGTATGTTCTTTAGTGAAGCTAAGCATAGTATCTAAGTAACTAGATAAATTCACTTTGTCTACATCTTTAATCATTGGGTCTTCTAGGTCATCCCATTGTATATTCACTTTCATATAATTATTTATTTGCTTCTTTAATATCACTAATTCTCATTTTAGCTGCTTCTTTATACTTAGCTGGGAAGTTAGTTTTATCTAGTACAAACCATTCAAGATAAGGCAAATCATTTATATCTTTAATCATGGAACCCTTCCACTTCCCATTAAACAGAATTAGGTCTTGGGTAGGTGGCTTTTTCAAAAAACCTAAGTGTGATGAGCAAGTCATACAAATAGCCTGTTTGTGTGGGCCATTTTCTTCAATTAAGTAAGCCTCTTGTGGGCCGCAGTTTTTACAAATTAATTCTTCCATATTTTTTATTTAATTGAGAATGCGATCACCAAACCATAAATAGC
>OFQY01000803.1_pt1 | contig 10995 bp, 10 predicted proteins | sample 1542991 | NCBI WGS metagenome assembly OFQY01 (sample SAMN07774224, study PRJEB24372) | wastewater metagenome | isolation source: Exp Tend VB 10WW | collected 2016-02
ATGGAGGTCATGGACGAGATGAAGCCTTACAACCAAGACGCCGCGGTCGTGCCGATCCTCTGGATGGGTAACATGACCTGCTCGAATCGCTCGCAGCAGGGTGTGTTGAAGGCTTAACAAACGTCGAGGGGTTATAGGTTTGTAATCCCCCGGAATTTCTCATCATTTTCAGGAGTTTTTCATGTCTTATGCAATGCAACCAGGTCCCATCGGGGCCTCAATGGTTAATCTGGCGGGGCTGACCGTCGATACAACTGCCCGGCACCCGGATGGCTTGATCGTTACCGCATCGGATTCGTGGTGGGGCGCTGGCGAATTCATCTACGCACGCGCCAACGGCAGCATCCGCGCCTTCGGTCTGTGCCAGTTGAATCCCGTCTTCGACGCCACCTCCAAACGTTGGCTCTTCGAGGTCACGGAAGCAGCCTCCACGGCCATCTTGGGTCGTCCACTGTGCGTCGCTCAAAAGGCAATGGTCAACGACGACTATGGCTGGTTCTGTATCGCCGGCTTGACTCCGGTGAACAGCAACGCAGCGGTCGCGGCGGATACGACGTTCAGCGTGGCGGCGGCTGGTCAAGGCGGTGCGGCAGCGGCGGGCAAGCAGGTCGTCAATGCTCGTATCGTCGGTGCCAGCACCACCACAGTGGCGAAGGCGAACAGCATCACCCGCACGGCGATTACCAAAACGCTGGAAGTCACCGACAGCGATGGTTGGTTCGTCGGCGCGTATCTGTCCGGTACGGGTGTTGACGCGGCTTGCATGGTTTCCTCGATCTCGCCAGACGGTCGCACCGTTACGATGTCTGTGGATTCGACTGCCGTGATCAGCGGCACCGTCACCGCGACTTACAACAACGCGACGATCTATTACAACATCGCGCACATCAACCGTCCGTTCTCGCAGGGCGCCATCACCTAACCCCCGGTTAGGCCACAAGTTAAGGGGCTTCGGTCCCTTAACTCACTGCCACTCCCGGCTAACTTTAGGAGCCCTCGTATGCAAGTTTTGGAACCACGCCCCCCTTACGTTGTGTTTGAAACGAAAGCAGTGGAGGACCGGCAGGCCTCGATTGAAGCCGGTTTCTACAAAACCCGCGACATCGACTTTGCCGTCGTCACCCCGCAAGGGTCCAAGGACCGCATCGAGCGCAACGCGCAGGAATGGTTCGAGCAGCTTTCACAGCAGTCCCAAGAAGGTCGCTTCCCCGCGCAGTGGCTCACCGCTTTCCGCGAAACCTACAAAGCCTGGAAAGAGGGCCGCGAAATCCCCCTTGACGGCACCTCGGTCACCATGTGGCCAGTCGCCTCCCCTTCCCAAGTCAAGCAGTTGCTTGATGCGAAATTGCGGACAGTGGAGGATTTGGCGGTTGCCAATGAAGAAAGCCTCAGCCGCCTCGGTATGGGCGGTCGCGCCTTGAAGGAAAAGGCAGCCAACTGGTTGTCGGCGGCGGGAAGTTCCGGTAAGATGGCCGAAGAGATGTCCGCGCTGCGGGTTGAAGTCGCCGGTCTGAAAGACCGTAATGCGGAGCTGGAAGGGCAAGTTCGTGCCCTACTGGCGCAGCTCAAACAGTTGACCCCTGAAAAGGCGTCGAAGTAGGAGGTTTTATGGCACTGTCCCTGCTCGAGATTGTCCAGCGTGTACGAGGGCGGCTGGGGCAGCCTATCCCTACCAGCGTCGCGGGAAGCAGCGATCCAGGAATTATCCAATCCCTCGGCTTGCTGAATGAGTTTGTGGAAGACCTGTTGATACGGAAGTATTGGCAGTCGAACATCCGGGAGGGGGAGTTTTACGCGATTGCTGCCGAAAACCAAGGCGCACTCTCCACCCTTTTCCCTGACGGATTCGAGGGGCTTTTGCCAGATACCTTCTACAACCGCACGACGCAGTTGCAGCTCCGCGGGGGTATCAGCCCGGAAGAGTGGACGACTGGGCAAGCTCTCAACAGTTCTGGGCCGATCCCGAACTTCCGAATCCGCGGGAATTCTTTGCTCCTCAGCCCCGTGCCAGTTGCGGGGGAGCGGTATACCTGCGAGTACATGTCGTCTTACTTCGTGTATGGCCCTTCCGACGCCACCTACCGTACCTACTGGCTTCGCGACACAGACACCTGTGTCGTCGGGGATGCGCTGCCGATGGCTTACTTGAAGTGGGCGTGGAAGAAGGAAAAAGGGCTGGAGTACGCGGAGGATTTCCGGAAGTACGAAGCCCTCGTCGCGGTGAAGTCGCTGCGTGAAAAACGGCCGCAGGTGCTGTCAATGAACGGTGGGCCGGAAACCTTCCGTCCTGGCATCCTTGTATCCCCAGGGAGCTGGCCGCTATGATGCAAACCCCCCTGCGCGATGGGCGGAAGTCTCGCCATGAGATTTCCCACGCAGACTCCATCCCACCTCCGGTAGGTGGCTGGAACACACGCGATCCCGAGGCTAATATGAAGCCGAAGTACGCGTTGCTGCTGGACAACTGGTTCCCTGACACCGGGGCGGTAAAGCTCCGCCCGGGGGCCACCGCATTCTGCACCAGCGTGGGGCCAAATGAAACAGTGAAGACACTTTGCAGTTGGAAGGGCCCAGCCTCGCAAAAGCTCTTTGCCTTCACCGATGCGGGTATCTACGACATCAGCGCCGGCGGGGTGATTACCTCAGTTGCCCAAGCCTACACCAACGGCTACGCCTGCTACGTCAACTTCACGACAACTGGCGGCTCGTGGATGGTCGCGGTGAATGGCACTGACGACATGGTGTACACGAATGGGAGCACTTGGACGGTGCTTGCCAGTTTCTCGATCAACGGCGGCGGCACATTGCTGACAAAAGACATCAGCAACATCAACTCTTTCAAGCGTTCCCTGTACTACATCGAGAAGAACTCGATGAGCTTCTTCTACCTCCCGATCGATTCGATAACTGGTACGGTTAGCGAGTTCCCAATCGGCGCGCTCTTCACGAAGGGCGGGAAGTTGGTGGCGATGGGAACTTGGACGATCGACGGCGCAACCGGACAAGATGACTATTCCGTGTTCATCACCGACCAAGGCCAGGCGGCCGTCTACCAAGGCACTGACCCAAGCTCCACAACCACTTGGGCGTTGAAGGGGATTTACGACTTATCTCCTCCGATAGGGTTGAAGTGCTTTTGCAAGTTCGGCGGCGACCTGCTCGTCCTCACGCAGCGAGGGTTGTTCTCTCTAACCCGCATCCTGTTGGACAAGCGGCAGAATGAAAACGCAGCCCTTTCCGATGCGATTGGGGAGGCCTTTACCCAAGCCGCACGGATAAATGGCGCGCAGGAAGGCTGGGAGGTCGTCGAATATCCCAGCTACAACGCCCTTGTTTGCAACATTCCTCAAGCCAGTTACGGCATTGTGCACCAGTATGTGATGAACACAAAGACCGGTGCTTGGTGCAGGTTCAAGGGCTGGGACGGGTATAGTTTTACCTTCTACAACAACAACCTCTACATGGGGATGGCTGGGAAGGTTGGACAGGCATTCGTGCCGGGGAATGACTTCGACGCCTCCATCACCGCAGAAGCGAAGGGCGCGTTTAACTACTACACCCCGCGCAGCCGCCTGAAATCCTGGAAACTCCTCCGTCCGATGCTTACAATCGGTGGAACGGTGGCAGTGAACGTGGCGCTCGACACCGACTTCAGCGATGTCCCTGAGTATGGGGCCGCGGTGTTTAACTTGACCGCAGAGTCTCGCTGGGATGCAGCGACTTGGGACAATGACAAATGGTCCGCCGAGCAAGCCCCTCGCAATGAGTGGGTTACCGTTGCTGCAAAAGATAGCTATTGCGCAGCCGTGCGCTTGCGCGCCATTGCCCGAAGCTCTACTATCTCTTGGTCCGCGACAGATACGGTTTACGAGTTAGGCGCGCTGGTAGGGTAGGTATGAAACGAATCGTACTTGATCAACCCGAAAGGATTAGCAAGTGGGTTGCGGATCGGATGGAAAGTAACTGGCACGGCCCGCGGGGTAGTGCTATTGGGTTACTGGAAGATGATGAAATAATTGCTGGGGTACTGTTCGATTCGTGGAATGGTGCAAGCATTTGCATGCATGTAGCAGCAGTACCCGGCAAGCGTTGGATGACAAGGGAGTACCTGCGAGTATGCTTCGCGTATCCCTTCCAGAAGCTGCGGTGTAATAAGATTCTCGGACTGGTAGGGTCTAAGAATACAGTTGCACAGCGGTTTGACGAACACTTAGGTTTCGTGCTTGAGGCGACCCTCGAAGCTGCTCATTCGGACGGTGCTCTCCTTATTTACTCAATGTCACGGGAGCAGTGCCGCTGGATTTCAATTTAATTCTGAGGCATTATGGACAAACCTGAAGCTCCCCCCGCACCCGACTATCAAGCTCTCGCCAAGCAGCAAGGTGAAGAGAATCGCGAAACTGCGCTTTTCAACTCAAACGTCAACAGGGTTAATCAATACACCCCGGATGGATCGCTGACTTGGTCTCGTACCGGGCAGGAGCAGCTGCCTACCGCGACGATGCCGCTGGTTGTATCCGGGCAAGCCGGGCAGGCAACCGCAGCTAGTGGGCCCTCTCCTTATGGACCAGAGCAATGGGCTAACGGGAATTACGATCCCGATGCAGCAGCCGCTGCTGCCAAAGGTACTACAACAACTACTCCCCCCACTCAGGTTGAGAATGGAGCTGGTTCTGCAAGTTCCCAGCGAGCCGCTGATGACGGGAGCGGCTGGTCGCAGACCCTTACCTATTCCCCTGAAAACCAGAAGCTCTATGACCTCGGCCAGCAGGCGAAACTGGACTACGCTAACACTGGAATCGCTGCCATCCAGCGGGTGACGGATTCCCTGGGACGGCCGCTGGATACTTCCAACGTCAGGGCCACCAACTACGGCGGGGACCCGACAGTCTCAACCGGCATGGATCAGGACATCCTGTACAAGTACATCAACCAAACCCCTCAGCAAGTAGTTGCTGGGCAGGCCGGCGCCGGTACTGCACAAGCTGGTCAGGATATTACCAGTTCATTCGATCGCTCCGGCATCCGTGCCCTGCCGGGGAACATTGACGATGCCTCACGCAAGCGGGTGGAGGAGGCACTGCTTTCCCGGCTGGACCCGAGCTTGCAGCGGGACGAGGAAATGCTCCGCAATCGACTGTTGAACAGCGGGATTGAAGTCGGAACGGATGCCTACAACCGGGAACTTACCGTATCCGGTCAGCACCGCAATGACGCCCGGATGCAAGCAGTTCTTGCGGGTGGGCAAGAGGAGTCACGGCAAGTCGGTCTGCAACAGGGGCTGCAGGCCCAGGAGTATCAGCAAGCTCTCGCCGCTGCTCAGTTCCGCCAGCAGGCGGAATCCCAGATGTCTGCGCAACAGACGCAGACGAGCTTGGCAAATGCCGGGAATCAAACACAAGCAAGCGTGGTCAACGCGAACAACGCTACCTCTACTTCCAGTGCGAATGCGGCTTTGGAAGCCGCTCGCCGCGCGCAGATGGTGGCGGCTTACAGCGACTCCACAAAGACAAATGCTGCCATCAATCAGCAGAATTTCAATCAGCAGCAGGATGCTGCCGGATTCCAAAACAACGCTTCCCAGCAAGAACTCGCTCGGCAAATTGCTCTGCGGCAGGTACCTCTCAACGAGGCGAACGCCTTGCGGACGGGTTCGCAGGTCCAGGCCCCTGTGTTCAATCCCTATTACACTGGAGGGAATGCAGCTTCCGCTCCGGTCATGGATGCCGGGCTTGCTCAAGGGCAGTACGATATGAACGCTTACAACGCGGAGGTTGCCAGTAACAATGCCTTGTGGGGCGGGGGTGCACTTGTCGCGGGAGCGGCACTGAAGTCGGATATTCGATTGAAGAAGAACCTTCGCAAGATCGGTGATCACCCTGCCGGCGTATCGCGGTATAGTTGGGACTGGAAAGACGGTTCTGGCTCCAGCTACGGCGTCATCGCGCAGGAGCTGCAAGCTATCCGTCCGGATGCTGTTCAGACAATGCCGTCGGGTTTCCTTGGCGTGCGGTATGACTTGATTGGGGGGCTGTAACATGGACGGCTATGACCAAAGTGTAGATGGGCAGGCAGTTGCCCGTCGGAGGAAGCTGCTCGATGCCATGATGAAAACCTCCAGCGAAACCCCTCTGGTTGGGGCGAGCGGTCCACAGCAAGCGCTGTTGAAGGTACTGGCGCAGTATCTTGGGGGTCGGCAGGAAACGGAACTAGCTTCACAAGATAAAGCCGGTCGGGCTGCCTATGGCGAGCGCCTGGGTATGGAAACGAATGATTACCTGACTCGGATGCAGGGCAAGCCCGGCGAGCAGATGACCGCGCAGCAAGTCGACGCGCTGATGAATCGGGATCAAGCTCCGCAGCTTGCCGACCCGGTTGCCCCGAACCCGAGGGAAGCGATCGTGCGGGCGATGACTTCGCAGATGCCGGAGATGCAGGCACTGGGGAAAGCCGGGATGGGGGAGCTGGCGAAAGCAAAGCCTGCCGGGATGACGCCGAAAGATTACCTCACCTTGCCGGGGGATTACAGTGCAAAAGCGCGAATTGCAGCTGCACTTGCGGGCGATCCTTCCCTGCTTGAGGCTGCGCCAAAAACCCACACGGTTAACGGACAGATTGTAGAGATGGCGGAAGGTGGTGCCCCTCGCGTAGCGGCAGACCTTCGTGACCGCCACGGCGCTGTCGGTCAGGTAGGCGTTGGTCCTGACCAAAAACCAATCATCGGTCAGCCGAACCTCGCCACCGGGGAAGTCAAATTCGCGCCCGGCGGTGGGGTGACTGTAAACACCGGCGACAACAAAGCCCGCTCTGCAAACGTCACTCGCGCGGACGCCGTGCTGAAGGAAAACCAAGCTCTCGTTGGTGCTGCGGCGAAGCAGATGGAAACCGCGCAGAGCATCTACCAACTCGCGCAAGACCCACAAGTGCAGACTGGCTTCGGCGCGAGCTTCATCAGCGGCGCGCAGGCGATTGGGGCGAAGCTCGGCTGGAACGGCAATGAGGCTGTGGCAAAAACGCAGTCCCTCATGCGGGAACTGGCGAGCAACACCCTCGCGGCTGGGCAGGACCTCAAAGGTCCGATGTCTGACAAGGATATCGCATTCTTGAAAGAGGTTGCACTCGGTAAGGTGGATTTCGATGCAGGAGCAATCAAGCGGATTGCAGGGCTTGCCATCGGTGCTTCCCACAACACCATCATGAATGCCACGCAGCGGTTCAATGCGGCGGCGAATTTGGAAGGGGAAGAGACGCAAAAGCTCGCCACCCTGTACCCGATGCAACCGTGGAAGCATTCCCTGCCAGAGGATGGCGCGTTCAAAATTGATGAAAAGACCAATCGGGTTACTTACGATTCGCCGCTGGTCCGCTCCCCTCAAGGAGGAGCTGTTGCTGCGCAAAATGGGTCAGTTCCAGCAGCTGCGGGGGGCACCGGCGCGGTTATGTCCTTTGATGACTACATCAAAAAGATGAAAGGTCGGTAACATGCCTGTCGTGAAAATGCCCGATGGGCAGCTTGTGGACATGCCGGATCAACTGACCCCGGATCAAGCTGCCCAACTGGAATCCCTGCACAAGCCGGCAAGCCCTTTGGAGAGCTTCGGACGGGACTTGGTTGGGGGATTTGGCCAGGCTGCGGCATTGGCCCCGCGTGCGGCACAGATGCTCACCGGGCACGTTGGGAAGGCTGATGAGGGTCTGCCTCCGGAACAATCCGGAACTGTCACCAACCCGCGTACAAACAACATGTCCCGCTTTTTCGGGGATATGGCTGACTCGACTGAGCAGTACTGGAAAGAGGTTCAAAACAAGTCCACCAACCCGTGGCCGGTGCAGGCTATTACACGTGGTGTAGGTGGTGCTGCTGCGGCTCCGGTCGGGGGTGTTCCTGCTTTAGCTGCTGGGGGCGGCGCAGGCTTGGCCACGGAAATCGCGCAGAAGGTTTCTCCCAATAATCCGGTGCTGGCAACTGGTGCGGGACTTGTAGGTGGTGTGCTGGCGGGTAGTGCTGCAGGCTGGGCGGGCAGCGCTCGCCCCCAATCTGCCAATCTCGCACGTGAGGCGATGGAAGGTATTTCGCCGGAGCAATTGCAAACCGCCGGGGCTTTTCAAGCAAAGATGCGGGCACAAGGTCATGATATCGACCTCGCGCAGGCACTTTCCGCGACGAGCGAAACTGGTGGAGGGAATCTGACAACGATTCGCAACACCCTCGCCAACAGCGCCCACGGTATGAAAACACAGGCAGTACTGCGGGAGCAACCAACTGCTATCGCACGGGAAGCGGAGATGGCAGTCGCTGGCCTCCCCGGCAAGAACATCAATCCCGAAGCGAACGCTAACCTCGTGCAGCAAACTGCAACGGAAGTGCTGGAGAAAATCAAGCAGGATCGTTCCGCGACCTGGAAACGGGTGCTGGATAAGTCGATTGAGGAGCAACGGAAACTGGGGCAAGGCCGGGTGGATCAGGCTGTTATGGAGGCGACGAAAACCGTGAAGGACCTCGTGGCCGTACATCCTCAAGTAACCAAGGTCACGCAAAGCCTCGAGCAGGCCTTGGCCGTGGCGAAACGCGCAGGGCTACCGACGGATCAGTTCGAGCGTCAGCTTGTCGCCGCACAAAAGGTTTTGAAAGAGGTCGAGGGGCGGCATCAAGTTGCAGTGCAGGCTATTGCGAAAGCGAAGGAAGGTGCGAAGGCGGTTGATGTGATCCCGCCTGATGTGCTGGCTGCGACGGCGAAGAAACTTGACGACATCATCGTGTCGCATCCCCCAGGGAGTGTCGAGGCGAAGGAGCTCAAACGGCTGGCAAAGAACCTCCGCAATGGGGAGGATATGCTTAACTCCCCGGAGCAGATCAACCAGATTTTCAAGCAGTTCACCACCAGGCTGAAATCCCCCGACCTCAAAACAGCTGGGGTGGATGCCGGGGTTGCAAAGTATCTTGGGAAGACGGTTGGGGAACTGCGGGAGCAACTTGCGGACGGTTTCGTCCCCATGCGTAAAGCAAATCAAGCTTTCGTCGACTTCACCAAAACGCGGGTCGATACGCTGCGACAGGGGCCGGTGGGTACGCTCGCGCAGCCGCATGGCTACGACCCTGCAACCCAAGCCATGGTGAGCAAGTTCGAAGGAATGATGAGCAAAGGGGTGGACCCGACTGCAAAGGTGTCGAACGTCCGTACGGTGGCTAAGCAGCTCGCAACGGTAAATCCGAAAGCATTTGAAAATGGCTTCAAAGGTTGGCTGAGTGGGAAGGTGCAAAAGGCGTTGACCAGTGGTACGGAGGAACTCCCGATTACTTCCGACGCACAGGTGATCCCGCGGCTGTATGACAACCTGTTTAAGGATAAGCTGCAATGGCAGGGGATCAAGGACGCGACTGAGCAGATGGCGGTTATTCGCGGGGAGAATCCAGCGGAGATGATTCGGGGGCTGGAAAACCTCCACTCCCTCACCAGGGCTGCAAAGAACTCCCCAGGGGCAGTTTCGGGTCTCTCTCCCGCTGACTTGAAACGCATCGGTGGGGGGTCGGCGACTGCCAATCTCGTCCGCGTAGCGAGCTTCCTCCCAATGAACAAGGCCGGCGAAGCCATCGAGCGCACTGTCCTCGGCAACACTCTCAAACAGTTTGACACTATCCTCACCTCTCCAGAGGGCGCTAAAATGCTCATTGAGTTGGGGAAGGCACCAGTCATGTCTCGCAAAGCACAGGTGATTCTGGGAACGTTCGCAGGTTCGTATGCAAACGCCGACGGATTACCCGCCAATAATCCCCCGATGAATTAGGAGCAGTCATGCCGTACAATGGTGTAGGAGTTTTCCAGTCCCTCGGGACGCCGACCTTCCCCGCGGTTACAGGGGAGTATATTCTCGCGAGTTACTTCAACGCGACGATAAATGACATCTTCGGCGGGCTGAGCTCGGCGCTGACGAAGGATGGGCAGTCGGCAATGGCGGCCGACTTGGGGATGGCGACCTTCAAAATCACCAACCTCGGGCAAGGCGTCGCCAACTCCGACGCGGTTAACTTCGGGCAGGTGTTCAACAGCCCAATATTTACTGGGGTGCCGAAGGCCCCAACCGCTGCCTCTGGTACAAACACCGAGCAGATTGCAACAACTGCGTTTGTCATTTCAACCGCCTTTGCCGGGGTTACGCAGAACCCAACGCCTCCCTTCGTCCTTCAATCCTTAGGAGTTATCTAATGTCTCAAACTGCAAACTACGTCGCAGCCGCTTTACTCGGCGCTGGCTCGACGACCACAGCGGATACGTCCTACACCCAGCCAACTGCCGGCACGGTGGGGATTGTCTGCACTGCCCCTTCCACGGGCGCAAGGATTGACAATATCAGCGGCATTACGCTGGGTACGTCAGTGGCTGGGCTGGCGCGGCTTTGGAGTTGTGAAGGGCGAGCGGGGAAGACGGTGCTCAGCATCTCCTCGTCAGGCACTACCGCAACCTGCACGACAACCACTCCGCACGGGCTGGTGACGGGGGAGTTGGTGACCTTTCAAGGTGCCTTCCCAATCGGCTTCAACGTCGTTGGAGTGGCGATTACGGTCACTTCCACCACAGCCTTTACCTTCACCATCCCCAGCCTTTCCAACGCCTCCGCGATCGAGCTGGGAGAGTTTTCCGTCACCCCTGCAACCCCGGCCTACAATCTCTTGCAGGAGATTCCAATCATCGCAGTCACCGGGTCTACGACACTCAAGGCGCATCAATTCGCCTTCGATTCGCAGAGGGATAGCGATTTCCTCCCGCTGGTCCTCCCCGCCGGGCATAGCCTGCGCGTTACCGTCAGCACCACTCAAACCAATGCCCTGCGTGTTACAGCGCGTGGCGGGAGCTTCTAAATGAACAAAGGTTTATTCGGTTTCGGCCGGCCCCTCCCTGGCCAATCCCGCTCTACTCCGATTTGGGAGCAGCTGCGAATCTACGACGTTGCAGGCGCATTCTCGAATATCTACGTTCCTGACGATGTGTACACGAT
>OFQY01000805.1_pt1 | contig 10978 bp, 12 predicted proteins | sample 1542991 | NCBI WGS metagenome assembly OFQY01 (sample SAMN07774224, study PRJEB24372) | wastewater metagenome | isolation source: Exp Tend VB 10WW | collected 2016-02
GGAACTGATTGGTCAGGGTGTTGAAGTACGCGGCGCCTGCGATTGCCGGCGGAGCCGCCGTGCTGCGATACAGAGCTCTGGCTTCGTCCGCTGACCAGCCCCCGCCGGCCAAATCCACAAACCAGGGACGACCGCTGCCAGCGTTTGACGTAAGGCAGACTCGATTCGCTGGGCAGCTGATCGAGCCGAACAGCTGCGGCTGCATGATCACGGTCTTGGTCTGCACCTGCTGCGCTGATGCGCTTGCGGCAAACAGCAGCGCAGCAAGAACCAGCCCACCTTGATATCGACTACGAGGTCGCATGGTTACTCCTGCCGAAAGCGAAAGGTCATGATTCCGGAGTAGGTGTCCGAGAACAAAATGCGGATCCCGTTCCGACTCCGATTGGTCCAGCTGGTGCTGACAGATCCGCCAGCTACAGACACGGCGCCAGCCTGGCACTCCTGAAGACCGACGTTGACCGTGTACTTGTCCGAGTTGAAGGTGCCTGCTGGAAACGCGAAATCGTAATAGTCCTGATCGGTCAACGTGATCTCGCCAGCCACCTCACCAGGGAAAGCAGCAGGAGTCGCGACCCCACCGAGCGAGGACCAGCCTGCAGTCAGCAGATCGTTGATGGTGTATGGGCCCACTCCGTTCGGGGGCACGCCTCGATACGTCTTGCCATCAGGCAGACGGATAAGCCATTCCGTTGTGGTCGGTGCTTGGTCGCTGCTACGCGGGAGCAAGAACGACCACAGACCACCGCCGGCACTGGTTGCGCTGACGCCGTACTGGTATCCGATTGGCTTGAGGGGGTCGGGATCGATGGGCCGAAGAGCACCTGCGCCATCTTCAATGCGCACGGTGTTATCGATCGGCCAGGCGTACACGATGAGGCCATCATGGGTGACCCCCGCTGCATCGAGCAGGGTGTCGGCAATCTGGCAGGTAGACATGCCTAGATCATAGGCTGTGTGCGGATATCGAAAACGCGCTTGCCTGCGTCGCTCCGGCGGAATCCTGACAGCCGACTGTCACGCGCAACTGATTTGAACCGTCCAGCGCGAGCACAGTCGGCCGACAGGTCACATTGGCTGCATTGTGTTCGGTGACGTGAACCAGCGTGCGATTTGGATCTGTGTTGCGCGGTTGAAACTTGAACGTCACGGTGCAAACACCTGGAACACCCGCAGCGATCGACGCGACATTGAACACGCCGTAGACTCCGCAGGCTGTATCGAGATGCGCCATTCCGACCGGAACGGACTCCCGGTTGAGCTGTCCAGCCTGAATCGCAGTCACGGTCGGAACGGTTGTTTCCGCTCCGTACCGGCCTGCCAGGTAGGTTCCTGGTTGTAGCCCGATCGGGACCCCTCCGATTCCATCAGCGGCGCCTGCTGCCACTGTGTGAGTGCCGGAAAACAGCGCCGCGATCCAGTCCTGAACGCTGTTGAGATCCGCTGCTTTGATGGCCGGAGGAGTGCCAGCTACGTAGGTGGTTGACCTGGACAAGGGGAGGGCGGCAAGCGCCAGCATTGGCAGAATCAGCAGGAGCAGTAGCAGCGGCACACAGGCTTTCAGAAGTCGCATGGGTTCCTTTCACGCCGGAATCGACGCATCCGGCAGCGTCTCTGGAAGATCGGGAATGGCACTGATGCCACCGAGGGCGGTTTTCTTCACGATGCTGGCCCCAAGCCACGCGGGCTTGTTGCGCAGCAGGCTGTCGTTTGCTGTTTCGAGGTCGGCGTTCGGCCCCATCAGCAGCGGATCGGCGATGACCGCGATTTCAAACAGACTCTTTCCGAGTCCCTCTGCGCCTGTTGCGGAGCGTCCATGTGCCTCGACAAACAGCGAGGCATCGTGCAGCGTTCCCGCCGCACCTTGCGACACGCACACGAGCCGCCACACTCCCTTGGTCGGTCCTTTGATGGACTGCGCATCGAGCCGGACTTTGGTTGAGCTGGCATACAGGACGAAGCTGCGCGCAGCCACCGCTCCTTCACCGAGCTCTCTTCGGTCGAAGAAGACCTGCTGATTGACACCGCCCGGACCGTACAGCGTGAACGTCAGATCCTCGAGTTGGCCCGTGACGTTGACCACCACTTGAGCTCCTGCCTCTGACACCGGTCCATCATCGGTGATCTTCCACTCGCAGATGAGCGGCGGAAAGGCGTTGGGAATGGCTGCGGGCAGCGCGGTGGTTGGGGAATAGGTGTGGGCTGTCTTTAGTGCCGCTCGGTCCGGTTCGAGGATCTGAAGCTGGCTTGGGTCAGCGTAGTCCAGGAACGGACCAAGCAGAGCTTGCAGGGATGGAATTGACAGGTCGCCAGAGCACGCACGAATGCCGGCCACGACCTGCGCCTGCTTTTGCTTTGTGTTGCCCGTCGTGGCGATGCGAGTACTCGCCAGATCCAGCGCGGCCTGCCAGGACGGCAGAAAGCGCACGATCTGCGCGGGATTGGTTTCCACGCGCAGCCAGTCGATCCGCTGCTCGATGTTGATCTGGAGAGCTGCGGATAGCGCCTCGAACATCTTGCGCCGATCGGGACCAAGACGCTTGACGATGCCTGGCGGCAGGTACCCGTACAATCTGCGGATCGCTTCGCTGGCGGATAGCATGTGGACCTCCTAGAAGAGTGGCAGGATCACGATGCCGCCGTTGGCGACGTACAGCAGCTCGGGCGTCCCGCCGACCAACACGTCACGCGCAGTGACGTTGGTTGGGAGTCCATCGATGGTGGTTTCTGCGACATCAGCGACCAGCTTGGTTTGGGTGTCGACCGGATCGACGACGTTTGAGGCTCTGCCCTCCAGTGCTCCAATGCCGATGGTGTCATTCCAGCCATCGAACGGGTCCGCGTATCCGGACTGCCGCGACGGTCCCAGCGAATTGACATGGTCGAGCAGCGCCTGCGCAACTGGCAGCACCACCTCGCTGCCCGCTCGCAGAATGTCGTTCACTGCGATCCCGGTCGCCGGCGCTTCGTCAAACGTCAACACCGAGTTGACGGCGTTTGTGTAGCTCACCACGCGCACCATCGCAGGCAGGACTGAGTTCTGGCTGGTCACTTGCACCAGCGGTTTCCGGCCCGCATCGATGGCCGCGCGCAGCGCCACCAAAGCCGGAATGGCAGTGGTCGCTAAGTTCAGACCGATCGTCGCCTGCAACGCACTTGGTACCGCCGTCACCGTCAGCGAGAACTCTGAAGTACTCCAGGCGTACTTCTTGACGGGCGTCGGCTTGACTCGCATCGACAGCGCGCGACCAGGCCGCGACATATCGGGCAGCAACACTGCAATCTGGGTCGCGGGCACCCGGAGCAGCTGCAGGAACGCTCTCACCGCATCGGCAATGGCGATCGTGAGTAGGCGGCTCAGTCCTGATCCCGCTCCGCCGATCACTACGTGATAGGTGCCGAGCCCTCCGCGCAGCGGATACACCCACGCGCGCTTGACGTAGCCGGGAGAAATGCCCTGGCTGTTGAGGTAGTTCTCGCTCCAGCGCCTGACGTCGGCTGGCGTGCCGCCGCGTTTTCCAGATCGGAACAGAGTCAGCGTGCGATCAATGACAGACTCGCGGGCCTCGTCGTCCTCACCACCAGCAAGACCAACCTGGAGCGTGACCTGGAGCTGCACGCCCGGCGGCGCAACCACGAACTGCAGCACCTCTCCGACCGCCAGATTCCCAGCGACCCCAGGGGTGTCCGCGACGATGTTGAACAGCACGGTGCCCCCGGCTCCGATCACCGCAGCTCCAGAGGATTTGAAGTACACCTGTCCGGTCGTGTTGACCAGCGAGGTGCCATCGTTGATCACGCTGGCTGGCGTTCCCTTGGCAAGACCGACTCCACCGGACGCAGGCCGAGCGAGGTTTGGACCGTAGCGGCTGTTGGGGTTGTTCGAGGGAATGCCGATCGACTCGCCCCAGCTTGCCGCACCGAGCTGGTCGTTGTCCCAGCCGGGCACCTGATTGGCGGCGACGTTCTTCAGCCGCTTGATGAACCCAAGCAGCGACATCGCCACGGCTGACGTCGTCTTGCCGAAGAAGCTGTCTCGGTCGTGTGCCTTTGTTGGGAAACGCGACCGGTACTGCGCGGCGACGGAGGTCTTCAGCTCTTCAAGAGTCGGTACGAAGTCTGTTGGCACCATTGCTAAAACTCCAGCGAGCGCGCAAGCGCCTGTGGCTGACCCGACCGAGTCTTCCAGTTCACTCGCACCAAGTATCTTCCGCCGCCCAAGTTGGCGGCTTTGGTGGTCAGCTCATAGATGCGACCCGCATTGCTCAGTGGCTGGAGCGCTGCCAGCACCGCGCTCTCTAGCCGAGAAATTGTGATGTTGCCTCGGTCGTCTCGAATCTCGTGAATTCGGCTTCCTCGTTTGCCACTCGCGTCAGCAAACCATTCGCCCACCCGCGAATCGAGCAGGCTGTTGACGGCATAGACCTCGGTGTCATCAAAGAGAGGATTGCCATCGGCTCCCCAGACAGCATCAAGCTGTCCGTTCGGCAACGCCTGCAGCGTCAGATCGTGACCCGCTGGCTGTAGAGACGGCATTACTTTTTCACCAGCACGTTGCTGCTACCAGTGACAGTCGCAGTCACGATGGCCGATGGCGCCGTCAATCCGGTGACTGCTGTCGGTCCAGCAGCCATGGTTCCCGCTGCGTGTTTGTGGCCTGAGAACGCGTCGGTGATGGCTTTCAGCACCGTATTCATCTCGGATCGCAGCACGGGCGGATCGAGTTGCGAATCATCGCTGCTTCCAATCTTGACCAGACCCGGTCCGCCCTTTGGCAGAATGAGGATGGTCCCATCCTTGTCGAGGCACACGCGCGCATCGAACGCGTTGTAAAGCGCCGTCTCTCCCGACTGTAGATCCGTGGGTCCGTGGTCTTTGTGCTCAGCAGACACGAGCACACGCGCGCCAAGCCTGCCTCCGTTGATAGCCAGCGCGATGCCCTCGCATCCAGCAGGAGGCACCGACCGAATGCCAAACGGCCACAGACGGCGCACCGGCATTGACTGGTCAGAGTCGCCACGACCCAAGATCTCGTCTTCCTGACCACTTGCCGAGCCGCGAGCGGTCACGACATAGATCACCAGTCGAGCGACGTAGTTCTGAATCATGTCTCTCAGCGCTGGAATGTTCATGTGGTCGGCTGCTCCCTCGATTTGCGCAGAATCTCCAGATCATACTTTGTCAGTCCACCAAGCCCCACAGCAGGAGCACTAAGCAATCCAGGCTTGCCAGCTTTAAACTTGGTGCCACCGCCGTGGTCTTTGTCCCAATGCAGCTCCACCCGATAAATCCAGTAGTTTCCGACAATGCGCTTTGGTGGATCGTACGTATCATCATAATTCACATAATCACATAGGCTGGTCATTTGATCGGACTCAAACCACACTCCATTTTGCTGATGATACGGAGACTCCCATTCATACGACCACGCCGCAAATAGCGCCTGCTGCGCGCTCCATTCTGCATTTATCTGCGCGCGCTTGCTGTCAAATTGTTCAGTATCAACGTAGTTCTTCTGGCTAAAATAGGGAAGTATCTCTTTGTCTCCGGCAGATAGTTTTCGCTGCCGCTGGCCGGCTCGCACCTCGACTGCGTTCTGGGAATTGAGCACCAGATCGGCCCGTCCGATCTTGCGGCCTGGGTGTGGGTCTTTGGGATTGATTGTCGTCTGTAGCTGAATCAACACCTCGCCGCAGCAGGTATACCGCGAGAAAATTCCATCGCTGGTCGAGGTGACGCGCACCGATTGCATGTTGTTGCGGCTACGTGCTGATTCATCCGCCGCGTAATAGTGAAACATATAGGCAGGCTCTCGATTGTAATTTGGATTCCATGCCTGCAAATATCCATCTGCGGACACGTTCAGCAGTTTTCCATCAAACTTTGCCACTTCTAGCAATACAGCAGAAACAGTTTCCCCTGGCTCAATGCCGATGTATTGCAGCGGAACAAGTCCCGTCGCGGTGACCTGTAGAAGCTTTTGCTTTCGCCCCAGTTTGATCTGCCGATTCAAACCGTTGCTATCACCCCATCGGACTCCAGCAAAACCCCAGGAGGGATGAATTACGGTCTTCATCAATTGCTCATACGTCGTTCGACTGAGCGCAAATCCAAGTGGACCAAAATCTTTGATCAGATGATAACCCAGATCCGCTCCGGTGATGCGCAGGACACGGCCTGTGCCAGCTCGATTGTCCTGCTCCATGTCCTTGATGCGGCCAGTGAGCTTGCGGGTGTACTGGCCCTGGTTGACATCGGGGTTGGACAGGTAGACGTCGATGCGGTCGCCGCGACGGATGCGACTGCTCCAATGGGAGTCTGGATCGCGCACCTCGGCAGAAAACGGGTTTGCCAGCGCCATGCAGTCGCTGACGTACGAGAACGACGTGATGTCGCGTAGCTCGCTGATCCCTCGGTCCGGGAGGGACAGGATCATGCGGGTGCTGCGGTCGGAATCGGTGTTGATCATCGCGGCACCAGGACCGGCGGCACCAGCAGCCTTGTGCCCTGCGGCACCCAGGTGACGTCAGGAAGTTTGTTCATGCGCTCGATAAGCTCTGCCTGACGAAGTGCGTTGGCTCCACCGTATCGCTGAGCGCACCACTGAATGAGCGGCTGGCTGACCGTGAGGTCTACCAGTTCCGGGAAGCGACCCTCTTTTTGAAGGGCAAACTGCAGCTCGACGAGCGCGGCGTACCCCTGGGTGATCTGGTCGATGGCGTCAAAGGCATCGCACTGATAGCCGGTCGCTGCCTCGCTCAGCAGCGACACAATGCAGGCATCGGAGGTCGCAGCGACCTGCGCCAACTGAGTTTCGAGCGACAGCGCGGCGATCGGATCGACCAGCGATTGCTCCGCGAGCAGGCTGTAGGCGGTGACCGCCGCGACATAGCGCCGTACCTCACCCACTGCGTAAGGATAGTCAGACTCGACGGTTGACTGTGCCTGCCCAGCGTTGAGCCGTGCGCGAGCGCTGAGCTCAAGCGGCCTTGGTTCCTCCTCGCGGGCCAGTGCTAGGTCAACGCGATCTTCAGTGACGCTGATCGTGATCTCGGCCAGATCGCGACCGGTGCCTGGCGTGCTTTGCAGCTCGATGTCATCGATGGCGACCGGAAGCGGTCCAAGGAGCGGGTGGACGCACTCGGTTTTGTTGTTGTCCTGCGCTTTGGCAAGAAGGTTGGCGTACTCAATGCGCCAGTTCGGACCGAGGAGGAAGATTGAGAATCGAAACTTGGCTGGCTTGCGGCCACCACGTTCGACGCTTGCACCGTCGCGCTTGAGGAACTCGTGCACCGCGTTGCGAAACTCTATCTTGTCCGTCCAGCTCTTCAGCCGGTGCATCAGCCGGATGCCCAGCAGCTCGAACTCGTACACGTCCGACAGAAACGGGGTGTCGACCGGCATGGCTACACGCCTCCTGCGAGCGCAACAAAATCACGTTCGACAACGTCGACCGACACGGAGGCGGTATCGCCCTCGATAAACGAGATGGTGACCGCGCTTGGAGCGCTTGCGGCCAGGTACCCACGACGCCCTTTGTACTCGCCATCGATGACCAGCAGCTGCTCACCCACCTGCCAGGGAATGCCCACTACCAGCAGCTCGTGCATCCGATCAAGGAGATCTGGCTTTTTGACGCCGCTCGACTGCCGATCCATCTCGTCGTAGATGCGATCAAACAGCGTGCGAAACCGATCGTCGGATCGAATGACCGGAGCGCGACTCGAGTTGTTCATGATCGTCCCTCCCCCGATTCCTCAGCCTTTCCGGTCAGCTTGCGTGACGGGTTTTCCGGCACGACCTGCACGGCGCTTTCGCGCAGCGCATCTTTGAACGCCTGCTTGACCGTGTTGCCAAACGACGAAGGTAGGTCGTTGCGGTTTGCCAGGAGGGCTACCATCTCGCGCAGCACGGCCTCCTGGTCTTGAGCGGTTCCGCCGGCCGCTCCCTTTGCGTACTTCATGAGGTCCGGCGTCGCCGCGTAGATGTCCGGATAGGCTCCACTCTTTGCAGCTTCTGCAATGCGAGCGGCGCCCTCTGCAGCTTGGCCATGTCGCAGGCTGGCGTTTACATCAGCCTGCTGCTGGTCGTGCAGGTAGTTGATGCCCTTGATGCCGTAGTACTCGGCAACTGGGACGGTCGCTGCAAGCCCAAGCAGCGTTCCTGAGCCAAGTCCGCCGGCAGTCACTGCGGCCTCAGTGGCTCCAGCGGTTTCCGCAAGCGTACCGACGCCTGATGCGACCCGGGACATCATCCCTGGCGCGCGCTTAAGTACCTCTGCGCCGCCTTTCTGGAGGAAGCCCTGGCCGGCCCACTGAGCCACACGACCAAGGGCCGCCGACGACACTGCACCAATTCCAGCCGAGGCCGCCAGCTCTGATCTCGGGCTGCCTTCAAACATCTCATTCCAGGCAGCTTGCGCATCGGCCAGTGGTCCACCAACTGCCTCGCGGGCCTTGTTCTGCTTGCTCAGCTCAATCTGCTTGCGCTTGCCTGCCTCGCTGTTGAGCAAATTCTCCTGCGCCTTGGCCGCCGTGGAATCAGCCACGCGCGAGTCGGGCTCCATCGCCTTGCGAAACGCATCCTGGTCAAAATTTGCCAGGTAGGTGCCGGTTTCAGCGCCCATCGCCCTGCGCATCACGTACAGCGAGCCCTGCTTGCCGTACGTCTGCTCCATCTTCTTTTTGTAGTCGAGCAGCACCTGGGCAGGGTCTTTGACCTTGCCCGTCTTCTTGTCGAGCACGTCATATCCGACCGTGCGCGACCACGTCTCCGGATCGGCCTGAATTTTCTGCAGCGCGGTGTTGGCAATCGCCTTCTGCTGGTCGGGCGCGGCGTTCTTGGTGAGCGCGCCGAGAAACGCGGTCACCTTGGTGCGAGCCTGCTCTGATTCCTGCGAGACATGCGACAGCGCCTCCGCAGCGCCGGCAAGCATGTCGGTAAACGCTGCGTTTCCTCCCGTGTAATTGAGGGCTGCCGACTGCTCGCCAATCTTAGCCAGCTCCTGACGCATGCTCTGGGCAGGACCGATGGTCTTGCGCAGCATGATCCCAAGCGGCAGCTCGTCACCCAGCTCGCGGCCTTGTTCGGTGGCGAGCTCGTTGAGCGCCTCGATGTCCTGGCTTGCTGTGCGCGAGCTGTAGGAAAGCTTGGTGTAGGCCTGCGCTGTCTTGACGATCTGGTCCGGCGGCAGAAGCATCGACCTCGAGAGCGCATCAGCGTTCTGTTTGATCTCCGCGACGTTGCCCTTGTTGGCAATGGCGTAGCGCTGCACCTGCAGATTCAGCATCTTGGAGTCGTTGACGAGCTGCGCGAGGTTGATAGAGCCCATCGCGGTCGCAATGCGAATGGTGTCCTGCGCAAGCGAGGCAGCAGCGCCCGCCACGGACTTGACGGCGCCGCCGACCGAGTCACGGACCTTGTCGCCAATGCCCGACCAGCGTTGAGAGATGCGGTCCCCAGCCCGCACCATCTCATCGTCGCCGGTCACCGAAATCGCATATACGGCCTGCTTCTCACTCATGCTTTCTCTCGCGAAGCTGAGCCGCGACCTTTAGGAGCGCCCGCCAGCGCCAGAAGTTTGCCGGGGGAACGTCCCGCAGATCCTGCACCTTGAAAAAAGCGCAGCGGCTTTGCCAGTCGGTATCAGACGCCGCCAGCCACCACAGGATGTGGGGGCGGCGTTCTATTCCCCCCTGGCTTGAGACTCCAGATCCGCCAGCTCGGCATCTGTAGGGGGTCGCGTGCCATTGGGGGTCACCAGATGCTCGCGCTCCATCCAGGTATCCCACTGCTTCATTGCGCCGACGATGGCTGGCCATGCCATGAAGCGCAGGATCTGCTCTCCTCCTGACAGCTTGTCATCAGCCAAAAACACCGCGACCTCGACATCGTCTTGCTTGCGCAGCGCCTTGGCCAGCACGAACGCTGAGCGAAACTGGTTGCGCATCGCGTTATCAGTGATGCCGTTTTTGTCTGCGAGACGATTGGCGTCGCGTTCAGCAAGAGCACGGTCCCACTCCGAGACGTAGGCGAACAGTGCCTCTACTATCAGGAGCTTCTGGTTGGGAAGCATCCGTTTGAACGCAAAGCGGTTCGCAGGACCGGCTTCCGACCCAGGATTGTCAGCGAAGGAATCTCCGAGCTTCATCTTCTACCCCTTCCCCTTTTTGAGGTCTGCATGAAGAGACGAACCGGGCCGAGCGTCTGAAGGGGTAACAGACACCCAGCCCGGCCCGCTCAGTGTTAGGCGAGCTGCTTGAGGACTCCGCCCTCCCAGCCCACCGAATCATCAAGCGAGGCCTGGCCGGGATCGTTGTCCGCGCTGGCGTCCGTCCAGTACACCCCAGTAACCTGATAGCGCCGGTTTCCCCAGATGATCACGATGGTGACATCCTGGTAGTTCAGCGACAGATCGAGGCTGTTCGGCATGCGCCCATCCTTGTCCGGGATGAGCTTCATGTTGCCGGACGGGTCTGGTATGCCGGGAGCCGTTCCGACGAGCGTGGCGGACTTCTGCTTGCTGATTGGCTGTGCCAGCCGCACCGAAATGCGACTGGCGTGAAGGATGGGTACACCATCCACCTCGACAGCCAATTTCCCTTCCATGACGATGTAGGTGCTCATCGTTTCCCCTTAGAGAGTGTGCTGCTCGACCAGCGCAATTTGGTGCAGTGGCTGAGGCGTACGAATCGGGAACACTGCGTCGATTCGTCCGGCGTTTATTCGGTTGTATGCAGCGCGCACAAACTTCTTCAGTTCGTCCGCGCCATCGACGACGTTTGGCACGCTGCCGCCGGTGCCTTGCTCCAGATTGTCGAGGTACTCTTTGAGGGAGTCCTCGATCGTCTCTTTCTTGACGGTGCCGGGACTTTGTCCCTCGCCGACCTTCTTGACCATAAGTCGGCTGTTGATGGAGCCTGACGGCGGACGGATGAAGCGGCTTTGCAGCTTGCCCACTACAAACGCTCGCGCGTAG
>OFQY01000807.1_pt1 | contig 10968 bp, 29 predicted proteins | sample 1542991 | NCBI WGS metagenome assembly OFQY01 (sample SAMN07774224, study PRJEB24372) | wastewater metagenome | isolation source: Exp Tend VB 10WW | collected 2016-02
CGCGAAGGGGTGGCAAACTAGGTATTTAGGACTCACTATTAACGGGATGTTTTAGGACTTGAGTCCGAATGTACGTTGGGGGTTTCCAGTGCGCGGTACTCCCAACTCCCACGGATCGCGCACAGCGCCCCACGTTGTCTGCGTTCCGCCAGCCCGAGCTTTACCAGCTTCGCAAGTGTGCGGCTGTGGTGGCTTCCGTCATAGCCGCCAACATCCATCGGCCGCGCCCAGTATTGGCCGGTTTGCTGCGTCAATTCGAGCACGCGCAGGCCGTCGAGGTAGTCGTACACTTCGCGCTCGTGCGGGCGCAACACCCCCAACCCGGCGGTCGAGCGCGACGGCCCTCCAGTGCCTTCGTTCACGTCCTGTGGCGTATGTTCCGTGGTCACTTCGTCTCTCCTTCAGTGGGGCCGCGCCTCACCTTCACGTTAGCCCGCTTGCTCGATTGGAATGTCACGCCACTCTCCAAATCTCGTTTCTGTTCCGCTGTCATCAATCAATGGGGGCGTCTCGTACCACTGCTGAAGCACCATTGCGAACTGTGTGCCGTCTTGATGGAACGCAGAGGGGTGGTCTCCGCGCAATCGCCCCATGTGTATCTGAAGCAATCGCATCTTGGTTGTTGGGTGCATCTCGTACCTTTCTGCGGGCTAACCCCGCATTCAACCCGGACGTGCCGATAATGCTGGCACGCCCGTTACCTATTGCGTTATCCATCACATTGCCTCCGCAAGCGTTCTCGGCGCAGCGGCAGCAGCACGGCGAGCCTCCCCTTCTTTCTTGAGTGCTGATCTGGTGCGGCTGTTAGGCGCAAGGATTTGCGAAAGAGCAAGCAGGTAATCGCCTTCAATCGGAAGTTCATCCTCTGTTAGCCTGGTTCTGTCGAGCAAGTCCCGCGCATTGGATGGATTGTTCTTCACTTCCACCAGATCAACCAGTTCGGCAGCAAGGAAGCGGAGTTCTTCCATGATGTTGTCTGGGATCACTACTCCCTGCATTGCTGCATTGACTGGAGCGTGTTTGTTGGGTTCCTTCGGCTGTTCCTTGTACTTTGATCCATCCCACAGGCCCATGTAGATATCAGCGGCCACTCCGAGTTGCTTCATGGCTACTGACAGGGCATCCGTAGTCGCCATTTTATAGCCTTCGTCGTTAGCGCGAAGTCCAGCAGATTCCTTGGCGACCAAAGCAGACCCGCCAATGCCCGTAATCGGGGCGCTCCAGCCCTCGGGAGTCTTGGTATGAAGATGGACATGGACAAACGCCATAAGCTCCCCTGCGGCCCCTGGTTCAGTCCAAAACCGTTCCACAGTGTAATACCAGCCGATACCGCATTCGCCGTACTGTTCGGTCATTACCTGAAGCCGCCACTGAGGGGAAACATCAGTCATTCCAGACAGCCGACCGGCTTTGATCGTCTTCAAAGCGGTAGCAGGGGGTCGCTTCATTGCGTCCCATTTATCCATGTTGCTCATGCTGCGTTCTCCCAAATAAGACGCTTATAAATTGCGCGAGTGCGGTCGATGTCTCCCATGCAGTAGTCGATTACCTTCTGAGGGTCAGTCGGCCAAGTAGCGGCGACCATAGACCCATCAAAATCGCCCTTACCGGGGATTCCAAGGGCGCGGCACAGCTTGTCCATGCTAACCCGTTTGTCCCGGTCAGGCGACCACATGAGCATGGTATCCGCTACGCCGTCAGACCAAGCCTTTGCGATCATTGCCTTTGCCAATGAAATGGGCGGCTTGATGCCGTGGATGATGGATCGGTGCTTGAGGAACGGCAGATCAAAACCGACAAGGTTGTGACCGACGTAGGTTGCCTGATCGTGGGCGGATTCTTGCAGAAGCCCAAAAAGTTCAGTGAGCAACTGGAATTCGTTGTTCGTTGCGCAGGCTTCTATCGGGCCATCATCTATTGCAAAACACACGCAGCAGATACGCCCGTAAAGCCCGTCGAAGGAAGTCTTGGCAACAGCATCGGACTTTGCCTTTTCGCCTTCTGTTGCCATCCATTCAGCGATAGTTTCTGACTTCTTGTAGTTACCCGGCGCCTTGATCGTGTCATGTATCTCGGCAATGATCGCCGGGTCAATTGTCGGCAGCGTTTCAATGTCAATGTAGATGTTCATTTCTGGTTCTCCCTGAGTTCCTTGAGTTTAAGTGCAGCCTTGTACTCGTCATTTGCCCTGAGTGCGACATCACACTCAAACTTGAGGGCCACCAGTTCATCCTCAGTAAGCGGGATTCCATCGGCTTCGGTCGCCAGCAGGAATGGGTACTTCTCGCCTGGGCGGTGCAAGATCGTATTCTTGTATGACATGGTTTTCTCCAGATCAAAAGGGAATTCCCGAGTCGTCAAACGGGTCAGCAGGCTTGGGAGCCTCTTTTTCCTTCGGCTTGTAGGTATTCACCGAAACGAACCACTTGCCGCCCCTGCTCTCCTTTACGTCAAGATTTATCCATTCCTCCTTCGACTGCATCTTCTCTTTCAGCCACGGAACGAACTCGGCAACCTTGATTGAGATAGTGGCCTTTACAAAGTCGGGCGCACGTTCATGTGGTGCTTTGGCGAGCATTCCTGCTACGAATTCAACTTCACTCATTTCATTTCCTTCCATTGTTTGATTGCGGTGAGGGCTTCGGTAACTGCAATATCCAGAGAACTACTCGGCCACATGTTCATTATCTTCTGCGTGTCAGCAAGAACATCTTCCGCCTTCTCCAGCAGGGCGCAGAGTTCAAGGATTGTGGCGGGGCTGGCTAGTGTAAAGAAGTTTTCTCTAAGTGGCTTACTGTTAGGTTCCGAAGCGGTTTGTGCTGCTGCTTCAACAAGTGCGGTTAGCTTGCTCATGCTTGTTCTCCAGTTGATTGATTGGTATTTACAGCAAGACTTCCCCAAGGGTGATTAGCACAAGACTAACCGGCCTTCCCCACTGCCTTGATGCTGACAGCCAGGATACGATGACGCTGCTATTCTTTTCATCAGGACGCTTGTCTCACCATGTACGACCTGACTGTTGCAATGCCTAGCAGACAGCTTGCACGACGCGCTGACGGGTGAAATCAGGTCGGTGTATTCGGTGCAGCCGGCCCATTCAGGCCCACTATCTACGCGGCACTTGCGGCCACCGGAAAGCAAAAGGGCAAAATCTGCTCGATCCTTCCCGGTGTGTGGGCACCGTTCCCCAAAGGGGAGAAAGACCGATGAGATTTTGCCCTCATCACCAATGCCCACACATTGACGGTTGAAAGAATAAAGGCTCATGGCTTGTTTGTCAAGCGTGGTTTCGCTGCCTGTTTTTTCGCTGCTTTGCGATCACGCTGATTGATTCGCTCTGTCTTCTTCGCCATCTGAATGAATGACAACTCCCCGCGCTGGAATGCTTCAACGAGGGCAAGACGGGCAAGGTTCGACTTGTTGTCCATCATGGCTACGTTGTCAAGCCTTCTGCCGGCATGGTGAATTTAGAGCAGTCCGTTATGACCTGTAAGATCAGCGGGGCATAGTCGGGCTTCTCTTCGGTAATGACGCCGGCAAGGAACATGGCTACTGCCTGCCAGTCAGTAACGATGTAGGGGTGAGTGGTCATTGTGCCTTTCTCCCTGCGCGAGTGGAAGCGCGTTTCATGTTGTGATGGTTCCTCATACAGTCTTTGGAGCAATACTTAGAACGTTCTGGAGGGGTTGGTTTGCCGCAATAACAGCAGCTTCCATTTGGAAGTTCTGGTGGCGGTGGCGGTTCGGATGCCACGCATTGACTGATTGCGAGTTCCCATGCGTTCACGGTAGCCACCCCATGTAAAACCCCACCGCCACAAGGATGACGGCGACTACCAGAACAACAGCGTCGGTGGTCATCTGTTCGCCTCCGAAATAAGCGAGAGAGTATCCATTGCGCGACCGTGAATATCGCGGGCGTCTTTAGCGGCATCAAGAGGGTCATTAAGGCGCATACACGTTGCCCACGTTGCTACATACTTCAAGCCCTGTTGAGCGATACGCAGATCATCCAGCGTGTTCAGGTAAGCATCGCGGAGGTCACGCAGGCGGTCGGCGGCATTCTCAAGGCGCGTAATGTCCTGCTTGATCTGATTGAGTGTTTGCTTGTTCATACGGCCTCCTTCCTCTGCACCGGCACAGCGAGCAGGTAGCGGTCTCCAAGCTGCCGACGGGCTTTGATGTCCCCTACCCTAAGGGAGCGCAATTGCTGTTTGGTGGCGAAGTTGTGACGGGGATAGGCGCGAATTGCTTGACGGGCGAGTTCGGTGGCGGTCATTTCGGTTCTCCAGCGGCGGCTATCATGGCGTTCCAGACGTTGTGTGCACATTCAATCGTGTCGTCCAAGAGTTCATCCCCAACATCTTTCATCGCTTCCGTAGGCTTCACTGGCACCATCACCCATCCGGCATGGATGACGGGGGCGGTGTAGAGTTTGGTGCCTATTGGGAGGCTTACCCCGACGTTCAGGTGTGGTAATGGGACTTGGAACTCGTCAAACTCCCCGATTCGGATTTCTCCAACAGGCTCCTGCTTCGCCAGTTCAGCAACGAGCGCCAAGCCATAAGCAGCCGCTTCGTATGGATGATCCATGCCGAAGTCTTTCGCCACCTTCAGCGCAATTTCATCTAGGTTCATACGTCCTCCGGTAAGCGGAACAGTTCTTCACCAACGGACGGATAGCCGTCAATCCAGATTACAGGGCCGGACTTCCCATCTATGAATTCATGCCCGATACACACCGGCCCACCCGCCTTCACATCAGCAATGGCGGCTTGGTAGCCTGCTTCAAACTTCTCTTTCCACGTCTTGTTGTAGGCAGGATCAAGATTGAACTTTCTGCACTCTGCCAACCACGCTTCTTGCATCTTGCTCATTTCCCCGCCTCCAGTTCGTTGGCTTTGCGGTCAAAGACCCCAAGAGGGTTATTAGATACTGCGCACTCGTCACGTGTCTCCCGCAGCAGCCTCGTTCCCCACTGGCGCAGGGCGGTGTCGTCTTGTGGGAGGGAGAGGGCTTGCGCAATTGCTTCCAGCATTTCGTCATCTGCTGAACTATAAGCGTCTGTGAATCTGTCCATGAACCACTCAAGCCCGTTCTTTGCTGGCTCTAGCGCCTCCCGCAACTGCTGCTCTCTGGCTTGAGAGGCGGCGAGTTGCCCTAGCGCAGAAGTCATGCCATCATAGGACGTTCTATTTGCAGCGGCGAATACGTCTCGTTCCTTCGTCAGCGCGGCGATCTGCGCTTCAAATTCTTCCACCATTTCACGCGGGTAGTTTGGATACTCTCCGTTCATTACCATGCTCCCGACTTGTTGATTGCCCGATCTTCCTCGGCTTGCTCACGGCGCGCGGCCTGTTGGTCGAGTTCGATTTCTTGCAGCAAATCTGCCTCCAGATCACGCGGCAGAAGATGCACAAGTTGTATCATCTGCCCTTTGATTTCGACGGTAACGGAGTCGATTCCGCAGAGGTCGCCGGTAGTGCCTTCTATGGTTGCCTGATGCTGGCCGAAGTCGCCAAGGTCTATCCAGTGAGTTACCATGAACTTGCTCATACCAGCACCACGTAGGCCACGGCCATCCAGAATCCGATCAGGCAAAGCCAGACCATTAGGCGGCCCAAGTCATCAAAGCCGGTGCGTTCGTCGTATTGTGTATCGCTATCGAACCACATAATTACTGCCTCCGTTAGATACCCGGTGCGCCCATGCTGCAATGGTGGCGCATCCCGAGTTTGTTTTTGTTGGCCTTTTTGAACAGCTTGCCACCAGCACTGCAAAACGGACGCTTGTTCCTTGACGCGCCGGAACTGCCAACATGACCGACAAAAGACTTTCCGTAAAAATTGCGCATGGCGTTTTCTTTCATGGCCGATGCCATTGTCGCCATCAAAATTGCTGCCTGAATAAAAGGGTTCTTCATATTGCCTCCAGTTGTCAAGGATTCCTTTACTACTGCTATCGGTGTTCAGTGCGGGGCTGTTTAGGCCGCCCCGCATCGCCTTGCTGCGTACTTACTTCCGTTCGATGGGACTGCCCCAGGTCCTTGCAGCCCATCAACTCTTACGTTGCCGAGAGTCACTAGCCGCTGTCTTCCTCTGCTAGACCACTTCTATTCCCTCGGGTACTACTCACAACACAGGACGGGATTGATGCCGCCTGCGTGTTTGCTGCTCTGTTCTATGCTGCTATCAGTGATCGGTGCCGGTCTCTCCCGGCTGTCACGGTGCTACTACACGCATCTCCCCTCGCTTGCCGGCCGGCTAGAGGGCTTGGCCTTCCTGCGCTCCTGGATCACCGTTTCCGATCCGCTCTTTGCTGCTGCTGTTCGGTGCGGGGCTGTTTAGGCCGCCCCGAATCGCCTTGCTACATCGTCGTCAAGATTATTTTGCCGCCGACAGATTCCATTATCCGCATCCTTCCGTAATCGTCAATAAAGTTATTCTTATAGGCCAATAAGCACAATCTATTAGACAGCAATGCTCAAATCTGAAACGATGCCGGCATGGATACATCAACTGAAAGAATCTTTGTAGTGGTCGGGAACCAGATACGCGAGGCCCAAGCGCGGTTCAATCGTTCGCGCACCGTGGCAATCGTGGATACAAGCTCTGGACCTGTCGAAATCAACAAGTGGCACCGCACCGAGCGTTCGGCAAAAATTGCGCTCAACAAAAAAGGGAGACTGAAACCATGACCGACATCGCAACAGAAATACTCCGCTGCCACGCCGAAGGATGGACGGTGCGAGAAATCGCCGGCTGGCTGTCAATGACCTACGAGCAGGTTTTGACGGTGTTGAAAGACAACGGTGTGAAGGGTGCGAAATGACCGTCACCCTCTACCAGATGCGCCAGTTCGACAAATGGGCCTCCCGATCTGCAGAGAAGAAGCGCATAGAGGCTCAGCAGAAGGCTATCAGGCCGTTCCTGAAGCCGGTTTTTACGGTCACTGGATACGACATGGGGTCGCCTGACGGGGATTATTACTGCGAAGCTGAATACAATAAAGAAACCGGAGTCTTTACGGTGGTTAATTTTGGACGTGTGTTGCCTCCATCGGAGAGTCAGCCGGTGCAGCAGCAATTACCACTGAAGGCAGTCCAAGGCGACATGCTTCATGGCTCTTGACAAACCCAAAATGATGGCGCAAAGTATCGACTCAAGCCGTGACTGGCTTAACGGAGACAGTATGAATCTTTCCACCCCTGCCCTACCTATCAGAGCCATCGGCGCGCCCCGTCACGCCTTCTCCGGCAACAGTCACCTGATAGTGCTTTCGGGCAGGGCTGAAAGGGTTTAACGATGGCGCTAAAAGTTAAGAATTGGCATAAGTTTCAGCACTTCAAAGATCGCAAACCACCGTGGATTAAGCTCTACAGAGACATACTTGACGACATATTCTTTCACGAATTGGATGGTGATTCAGCAAAAGTGCTATTTATGCTCTGGCTTATAGCGTCTGAGAACGATGGTATTCTTCCATCAAACAAAGAACTTTCCTTCAGGCTTAGGATGAACCTAAAGTCAATGAATTCATGTATTTCCAAACTTTCTCACTGGCTGATACAAGATGATATCAGTTTGATATCTGATATCAGCGCGATATCAGCAGGATATCAAGACAATCGCCTAGAGACAGAGACAGAGACAGAGACAGAGACAGATATAGGCAACTCGATTCCTCGTTGCCCTGTAGATAAGATTGTTGAGCTTTACCATCAAACACTGCCCGAGCTTCCAAAGGTAATGGCTGTAACTGAGAAAAGAAAATCTGCAATCAAGCAGCGATGGACTCAAATAAAGCCCGATTCACTTGAAGACGGGTTAGAGGCTTTCAAGGATTACTTCGGCGTTGTCCGTGAGTCCGAATTTCTGATGGGCAGAAAACCCGCTACAAACGGTCATAAGGTGTTTGTTGCAACCCTGGAATGGTTGGTCAATGAGTCCAACTTCGTGAAGGTCTGTGAGAGGAATTACAATGAGCGCATTTAAGCATTTCATTCGCAGCAAACCCGAGTCACAGGTTGATGACCGAAAGCGGCCAATAACCGAAGAAGAAAAGCGTCAGTGGGAAATTGACCACAAGATAGCAATGTCCCAAATGGAGGCTGCTGAAACAGTCAAAGCAAGGCAATGGCTTGAGGATAATCACATAGTCGCTAAAAACGTAGTCGGCCCCGAGCGTAGGAAAAAGTTGCTGGCCTACATTGCGCGACTCAAGTCAGAGCCAAAGCCAGGGCCGAGAGATTGGGCATATTCGCTAAAAACCGATTACATCGACGGGCTTCCGTTGTTGCAGATACAGATCACAACAGCATCGGCAGCATTGGGCGAGGTTTGGGAAAACCGCCAATGCCGGCCCATGTAATAGCAGCATTAAGGAAGATGAGGGGAAAATGATGAACGAAAAGACAACCGATAGCGCAGCGTCCGCGTTGAGCTCCGGGTTCGGCGTCTTTTCGATCTGGCGGCGCGGCCACTTCGAGGACCGCTGGAGCCGGACAAGCCACAGCGTGACAGCGCGGACTGACAAGGAGGCGCAAGCGAAGGTGAAGCGCAAATTCTCTGGCTGCGGCTTCTCAGCGATGGGTCTTGTCGCTGTGAGATACGGCAAGACGCCGAACGTCTGAATTCAGCGGCTTCGCGCGTTTCTTGCGCGGAGTCCGCTGGAATGATGGGTTCGGCGGCTGGTAATTCTTGGAAAGGATAGCGACATGACGGCAACAAGAAGGGTTGAAGACTACGTGAACCTTGAGCGGTGCGTGGACGCGCTGGAAGATGAACGGGCCAAGCTGCGCAAGGAAGCGGAACGATACCGGGGGCTACTGCTCTGGGCGCTGTACCACAGTCAAGGCGGTAGCAGCCCGGTGGGGCAACCGATAAGGCGCGTGCTTGGGATTGGCACGCACGGCCGCCTGACAGAGGAGGAAGTGACGATAGCAAAGCTGGCGGCAGAAGCTGCAATGGCGCTGAAATCCGCAGAGGACCGAAAGATTGACTCATGGTGTCCGAGCGCATGAAGACGCCGAACGTAGAAGTCACCGGCCTTGCGCCGGCACAGGAGACAACGAAATGACAGCGCCCATTGCGCAAGGTCCGGTTGACGTAAATGTTGGGCGTCTTGCGGCCCGTGCGCTCGATGTTTGCAAGCAGCGCGGATGGTCGCTCCGCTGGGACGCCAGGCTGGCGCAGATGACGTGCGAGAGCGCCGAGTTTGCCGAAGCGGTACGCGGCAAGCGTGGGGATCCGGTCGAAGAGGCGGGCGACGTGCTTTTTGTGCTCATGAGTTGGACGGAGAGCGCCGGGATTCCGTTCGCGGATGTCGTTGCAGCGGCCGAACGGAAGTGCCTGCGGCTGGAGATTGTTCCGCGTTACGCAGGCGAACAGTTCGAGACGCCCAACGCCTAGCTAACCGGCGCAGGCGGGTTTATCGCCTGCGTCTGTGTTGAGCGACGTGTTATGCCTTTGGAGACATGACGATGAAATGCGAACACTGCGGACAGCCGGCAATGCGCGGCTTCTGGATTTGCAAACGATGCTGGGAAATATTTGGAGATGACGAATGACCTACCCACTTGGAAAAGACCCGCTAGAAGGAAAGCCCTGTGAGACGTGCCCGGACTACGCGACAAACTGCGCCGCAGGATGCACAAGAGAAGGCGACGGACACAATAGCGATTGCGCGACACACAATGCCCCGGCATACCAGAGGGGTGAATGTGATTGTTCAGCGCAGGACGACGTAACTCAACACAACCCTTGGCGCGCGCATATTTACGCCGTCATGGAAGGAGGAAGTTACTTTGGCGCACAGGACTGGAATGATCTGTTGGCCTACATGGACAGCGAGCACAAGAAAATCATAAACCTGGACGATCAAGTGAAGCAACTCAGCTCGATGGTAAGGCAGTACGAGACGGCGCTGAGAATAAAAAATGAAGAGCACGGCTGCTGCGCAGAAGATTTACTTGAAGCAAGGAAAGACTCTGAACGCCTTGATTGGTTGATGCGCAATGTGAGCGGGAAGGAGTTTCGCCGTCTCGGCGTGACCTACGGCGGTAACTGCGGGCGCGACAGAATAGACGCAGCGATGAAAGTCGGCGCTGGCATTCGCTGATGCAACGGGCCGAGCACGTGCGCGCCTGGTGGCATGCGGACGCGCCCTAACGCATAGCTAAGGGGCCGGCCGCTTGCGGACGGTCCCGCTTGAGCGCCGGGTTATGCGGCGCAACGAAGAAAGGAGAAGGAAATGGCAATACAAACAAAGACGGTGACGGAATGCACCTGTGATGTATGCGGGAAAGTTTGCAAGCCGGAAGACACCAAACTGCGTGTGCAGATCAATGGCGGCGATGGGCGCGATGTAGGCCCGAGCACGATTTACGCAACGGTGATGGTTGAACATCCGTACCGATTCGACAAAGGCATCGTGTGTAAAAAGTGCCAGAAGGAATGGCTGCAACATTACATCAACAGCATTGACGCATAACGCTAAGGTCAGCGGGCCGGCGTGATGCTGCCCGCTACGAAGACCGCCGCTTATTCCGGTCCGCTGCACCGTTGGGTTAGGTTCCGTGGTTGAGAGCGCAACACAAAATAGTTCTTGACTTGGCTTGATTGCGCGCTACAATAACAACATCAACAACGCACCGGGAGAAACGAAATGACGCGCAACCAAGTAATGAAGGCACTCGAAGCCGCAGGGTTTGACATGAAGTGTGTTGCAGACGCCGGCCGCGACGAAGTTGAAGTGTTCGTCAATAACGGCGCAGGAACGGCAGACGAGAAGAAGACCGCCAAGGCGGTGAAAGAAGCGAAAAAGATTCTCGGCTGGAAAGGTGGCTACTGGACTGGTTACGGCGCGATGGTTTTGCAGGCGTCGCCGCTCAATCTCGGGGACTGGAATGACAAAAGCAGCCGCCACCACTACTAAGCACGGCGGCCCCGGAAGGGGTCAAGGCCGCAAG
>OFQY01000808.1_pt1 | contig 10960 bp, 11 predicted proteins | sample 1542991 | NCBI WGS metagenome assembly OFQY01 (sample SAMN07774224, study PRJEB24372) | wastewater metagenome | isolation source: Exp Tend VB 10WW | collected 2016-02
GATGTGTTAGATGCTGATTACATCGCACTTGGAGCAACAGGATTCTTAACTATTGCCTTTGGTAATGTTACAGCAAAGAGCCTCAGGCTGGCGCCTTCAGCCACCGTATGACCGGCGACATCGGTCTGACCACAAGAAGGGCGCCGGTAATTCCGACCAGAACGTCCTTCACTTGATCAACATGAAGGGCTGTCATGCCGCTCAGATAGGTGCGAGACTGGATAAAGGCCTCGCCTGTACGGATTTCATACTGCTCCCAGAGGATGCAGATGACTGCCGCGAATAGAGAAGCCGTAGCACAAAGCATTGCGTGTGACCGGACACGACCATTCAAAACAAAGTCAACGGACAGAAACATCCATCCGATGGCAATTCCTCCGAGGGCATGCGGTATGATGTCGATCCAATACTTCGCCGCAAACCGCGGCGACAAGTAGAGGTCGAGACCTTGCTCCCCCAGAATGGTATCTGCGGCCATGGTAAGAGCGGCAAAGATTGCCGCCAGAATGATAAAGACGATTGGAGCCAACTTGGTGGCATCATAGAGTTTTGTTTGCATTTGTGAGTGCGTGTTTTCTGAATGTTGATGTTGCTGGTTTTCTGAATTAACTGAAATTTTCCTGACAAAGGACGATTGACCTCGACTGCTTAAAAAGCAGCTTCAGTACGACTGTGCGCCTGCCAGGATTCGAACCTGGGACCCCATCAGTATCAGTGATGTGCTCTACCAACTGAGCTACAAGCGCATGTGTTAACGTTCCCTACGATACCAAGAAAACGGCCAAATAACAAGATTTATTAGGACTTTTATACAGCCCTATTCTTAGGGTTTTTCCTTACTGAAAGCAAAAACATGCTTCCATCAAAAAAGGTGAAATACAGTGGAAACGCTATTCTTGAGAGCTCTTTGGTGTCCGAAGCAATCAAACTTAAAAGACTCGCGATGAAGAAGAGCGACCAAAAACCTACACTTTCGCTCTTAGGGTTATTCCAGACTTTTTTATATGTTGGAATGCCGCCAATAAAGTGCGCCACTAAGCTTATTATCAAGTTCAAAAGCGGTGCTGAAAAATAAAACCATATAAGTCCACTTATAACGAGAAGCGCAGCGCAAACATATTCTGTATATCCAAATTCTCTAGTTCCTTTCCAAAAGCTAATCAAACATATGGCTACATTCCCTATGAGAAAAATAAAGCTTAATATTAAAGAAGAATGCGACCCGCCGCTAAAATACACGCCCGCAAAACTATTAATCGATAATAATACCCAGACAATCCTGCTAAATACGCTCGGTGAATACTTTCCTTTCAGCATTTCCGTGCATCCGACAACATAAGAAGCCAGACCGAAAAAAACGATGTCTGCGTACAAGACTGTTTGCATAAAAATATACTAGCACATCTATTGTTTTGCAGGTTCCCTCCTCTATGTCTCTTTTTTCACTGTCTTTTTGATAGGGTGAAAAATACAAATAAAATAGGCTGGTGTTCCGACCATCCAGGACGGAACACCAGCCTATTTTATTTGTATTTTTTGACTTGTCAGAAAGGTTACAGCATCTAAAGCAATCCAGTGTACTATACTGGCGCACTATTCTTGTGTTGAGTACGGATCTTTCTCCGCTGTCAAAATGCTTAGGGCATTTACGCCTTCTGTTTCGGAAGTCAGAAACTTCTGTTCAAATCCGCATATGCAGGATTCGAACGATCGACAAGTATTAATTGCTCGAAAGCAACCAATGAGTTTCAAATTGAATGATTCCACGAACAGCTTCCGCTACCCGTGCCTTGTTACGACTTACTCCCTGTCATTAAGCTTACCGTAAGCCCGCGCTAGGCGAGATTTCGGGTACTCCTAACTCCCTTGAGTTGACGGGCGGTGAGTACAAGACTTGAGAACGTATTCACCGCGGTATAGCTGACCCGCGATTACTAGCGATTCCGGCTTCATGGGGTCGAGTTGCAGACCCCAATCCGAACTGGCGCCGTTTTTCTTATGATTTGCTCCACCTTGCGGTATTGCGTCACGTTGTAACGGCGATTGTATTATGTGTGTAGCCCAGGGTATCAAAGGGCCATGCTGACCTGGCGTCATCCTTACCTTCCTCCCCCGAGAGGGGGCAGTCTCGTCTGATACTTATAACAGACAACAAGGGTTGCGTTCGTTACCCCACTGAAGGGAACAATTCAAACCACGAACTGACGACGGCCATGCAGCACCTGTCTACTAGTCTTGCGAGGGCTCCGGTTTCTCGGAGCTTTCACGTAGATTTCCAACCCTGGTGAGGTTCTTCGTTTACCATCGAATTAAACCACATAATCCACCGCTTGTGCAAGTCCCCGTCTATTCCTTTGAGTTTTAACCTTGCGGTCGTACTACCCAGGTGGTTCATTTAACGCGTTAGCTACGCCTCTCAGAGGGTCGATACTCCGAAAAGCAAATGAACATCGTTTAGGGCGTGGACTACCTGGGTATCTAATCCAGTTCGCTACCCACGCTTTCGTGTTTCAACGTCAAGAGTGCGCCAGTCTGCTGCCTTCGCTTTTGGTATTCCCCATAATATCAACGGATTTCACCCCTACACTATGAGTTCTACAGACCTCTCGCATCTTCTAGTTTTGCCGTTTCGCATGCAGATTCTGGGTTAAGCCCAGAGCTTTGACACACGACTAACAAAACCGCCTACACACCCTTTACACCCAATAATTCCGGATAACGCTTGGGGCACTCGTATTACCGCTGCTGCTGGCACGAGTTTAGCAACCCCTTATTCATGAGGTACTATCAATAACTTTCTCCCTCATAAAAGATCTTTACATCCCGAAAGACTTCATCAATCACGCGACGTCGCTCCGTCAGGCTTTCGCCCATTGCGGAAGATTCTCGACTGCAGCCACCCGTAGGTGTATGGACCGTGTCTCAGTTCCATCGGTGGGGGTCAGCCTCTCAGCTCCCCTAGGCGTCATTGCCTTGGTAGTCTTTTACACTACCAACTAGCTGATACCGAGCAGGCCGCTCCTGAAGCGTACAAAAATGAATTTGCGCTTTACTCCGAAGAGACTATCAAGTATTAGCTGATCTTTCGATCGGTTATTCTTGACTTCAGGGTGCGTACCTACTTATTACTACCTCGTTCGCCACTAACACTATATTGCTATAGTATCCGTTCGACTTGCATGCCTTATCCACGTCGCCAGCGTTCATCCTGAGCTAGGATCAAACTCTAACTAAAAACTCAAACAAATATCAAGGATATGATGCTGTAACTTTTCTGCTTTCAAAAAACATACGCCCTCATACCTGCAAGGCGTAAGGGACATTATACGCACATGAACCCCTTTGTCAAATAAGGCTTTTTTGGAAATTAAGCCGGTGGCACGCCTGCCTGAATGTCTATTATATGGCTATTTATAAGGGTTAAATGAAAGCAAGCCGTTTCCCTTGGGAAACGGCTTGCAACTGTGAACTCTGCTAACTTTCGGGGCATGCCTCAGGTGCAATGCTCGATTCAAAGTCTGACAAAAGTCTGGCTTCAAAAAGTGCATCTCTAAATGCGACCACTAGATCTTCTTCGGCGCCGTTAGGGCCTTTTCTAGCGTGACCTACAACCAAGCTACCACCAGGTTTCTGCAAAAATACGGAAACACTCACAGAGTGGTAGCCGAGATTGATACCCACAAGACTGAGCTCATTGTCGTGCAGGAACTTAAGAATTTTTTCGTCTACCATATTGTTTTTTCCTTTCTATCTTTTGCGTTTACGTTTTTTGCGTTTAGCGTGTTTACGTTTTTGCCTGAGGTTGCCCAAAGAACAAAACAGCCCTCCAACGTGGAGGGCTGACTCGTATCTTCTAAATAGATTATTTATAAAACATGAGTCAAATCTCCACCGCTTGAAAGGCTTAGCAGCGTGAGAAGATTTTTTTGTGACCCGTGTATATGCATGCCTAAATATTAATTGAATATAGCCAATTATGCAAATAGGATAAAATACATGCTACTATAGCGCCATGTCTTCAAACTCGATAATACCCGTCGAAGAGCTCAAAAAAGACCTCACAATTAAGGCGCGGCTTTTGGGCAACTCACTCGAATTCAGAACTACCTGGGGGCTTTTCAGCCCCGAAGCAATAGACGCCGGCACCGAAATGCTGCTTGAAGCAGTTAAAAGAGCCGGCATAGCCGAAACACTTGATGCGAAAGCAAACGTTCTTGACCTCGGCTGTGGCTACGGCCCTATCGGCATTGCATTAGGCAAGCTACTCCCTTCCGGTTCTGGAAAAATTAATTTAGTAGATAAAGACTTTGTGGCTGTGGAATACGCAAAAAAGAATGCGGCACTTAACGGCTTGGCTGAGCGCGCAGAATGCTATTTGTCGAACGGTTTTTCTCATGTTCCTAAAAACATGCAGTTCGACCTCATGGTTTCAAACCTTCCTGCAAAAATAAGTAAAGAATTTTTCTGGATACTATTCGAGGAAGCACGACAACACTTAAAACCAGGCGGGCAATTCGTGGTAGTAACCATAGCCGGCCTAGAATTTTTCATAAAAAAGAATTTTGAAAAGCTTTTTGGTAATTATGAGCTGCTTAAAGATGGAAAGGGGTACTTTGTGGCGAGGGCGGTTAAGTAAACTTTTCAAAGAAAAAACGGCAGCCTGTCACGAGGGTCTGCCGTATTTCGCGAATTCCGCGGTGACATCATGCCACCGAAAGAAACTCGATTTGTCCGCTTGATGTTCATTGTACCCTCCGGGCTCATAGAGCCGTTCGGGAAGGAAGGAGTCAAAGACCCAGATAGTGTTGCTGGCAGGAAGCCCTGGAAACGACCCTAACGAGAGAGTTTCTTTGATGTGAAAACCCTTGAACTTCAATTCCAAGGTGGTATCGAAGATATGCAACTCTTCCTGAAACGCCCTTATTGCTCCGTGAAAAGGGTTCTCGCGCTCACCCAGCTTTTCGCTGATGCTGCTCGAAAGATTACGCTGCCGATACCGCATGTCCGCAAACACCTGACGGTCTTCGCAAAGCTTGAGCGTCGCGCCCGTCTTGGCATCCACATGAAAGACATTCACTGCCGCGGTGCCTGTGCACCTAACCAGCCTGCCTTTTTTCCTGACAAGAACCGCCTCCTTCGAACGCAGCTCTGCCAAGAGGTGCTCAACTGTTTTCGCTTCTCCTTTCCCCCACTGTTCAAGCGGTACCCCATGCTCATTCAAAAGATCTAAAAGCTGGTTTTTCTGCATTTTTCTCCTTTCTGTTGTTGTGTTTGTTCTATTGTTCAACAGACAAGATACTCTGAAATTTTCTGGTGTCAACAATAAAAAAACGAACACCGCCCCAGCTAAGTTATTGCTGTTCGGGCGGTGGTTCTAAAATATTCAAGAGATGTTTAATACACCTTCTCGACACGTTGGTAGATGACCCTGACTTTGCAGCCAGCGCCTCCGGTTACAAGTGCGATCGTAAGGATGAACTTATGCCTTCCTGCATTGAAATCCTCAAGCGGAATAAGGTCGCCGAGACTGGCTGACGCCAACCATTCGTAGATTCTGACCTCGCCTTCAAGCACTTCAATTTCACAGAATGCACTTATCAGCTTGCTCTGCTCGTTGGGTTTCAGGGTAATCACCTCGTCCTCCGGTTGCGACGGCCACGGCTCCTCGGTTCTCCACCCGGTTGCAGGTGGTTGCATGACTCCTATTTTCTCCATTGTTACTCCTTCTGTTGGTTTAGGTTGATTGAAAGCCTCTTCATACAAAGGGCTCTGCGCGTATAGTATAACTTTCACTCAAAGAATCAAGTTAGAAATAAAATAATAAAACACCCTGCATGTTCGACCATCCCGGACGAACATGCAGGGTGTTTTATTATTTTATTTCTTCTTCCTATTCTGAAACTTCTCTAACGTCACCAACAACGGCGAACCAATAAATATAGAAGAATATGTACCAGTGATAATTCCAATAATGAGAGCAAGCGCAAAATTACGTGTTGAATCTGGGCCAAGAACAAACAACACAATGAGCGCGAGCACAGTTGTAAGCGAAGTGTTAATAGAACGCGCAACAGTTTGGCTGACACTTTCCCCTACTATCTGCTCAAAAGGCTTTTTGCCCGAGTTGCCGTCGATGCGTAAGTTTTCACGAGTTCGATCGAACACTACAATGGTGTCGTGAATAGAGAAACCTAGAACTACGAGCAGAGCCGTAATAAAGAGTGCGTCTATTTCAAACCCGCCGTTTCTGCCCATAAAGGCGAATATTCCTGTAGGAATGATGATGTCGTGAAGCAATGCGATAATGGCCACGATGCCGTACTTCCATGAAGCAACAGGTTTTGAAACTTTTCGAAATACGAATGTTATGAAGATAATGATTGCTAGGAGAACGTAAATAAGTGACCACGTTGCCTTGCCTTCAAGCTCTTTACCAAGAACTGGGCCGACAGAGTCGAAGCGCTTTATTTCACCGCCAAGAGCAGCAACAAGTGCTTTTCTACCCGGTTCATCTAGAGCTTTTGTTCGTATAATATAGCCCGTCTCCCCTGCCTGTCGTACAACGCTTTCGCCTATGTTAAGTGAAGCGAGCGTTGCATGAAGAGTTTCAATGTTTGGGAAACTAGTAATTGCCGCAACAGTAGTTGTTGCGCTAGCAGTTGCAGCGGTAGGAGCAGAGTTTTTTGTATTTGTAGGAGTTGAAGTTGCAGTTGTATTGCCTGCAGCCGCGTAGTCTACTTCAACGATTGAACCGCCGGTGAAGTCAATTCCGAAATTAAGGCCCCAAAACGACACTGCAAAAACCGAGAAGGCCATGAGGATGATTGAGAGCGCGTAGAATATTTTTCTGTGTTTTACAATAGACATAATGATTTAATTAATTTAGGAATTGATTGACGAACTATTTACGTAGACCGTTACCGAACAAGAATTTCATCGCCCCTTCGTATTTCTTGATACCAAGAGCGAGAAGCAAAGTTCTTGAAACAGTTATTGAAGTGAACATCGAAACAAGTACGCCCAAGCCGAAGACCAAGGCAAAACCTTTAATGAGAGGCGATGTTGCCGTTCCGAAAAGAATGATGGCTGTAATAATACTTGAAATGTTACTGTCGCGAATTGAAAGCCATGCGCGAGAGAAACCTTCACGAATTCCGTCTTCAAGGCCGTAGCCTCGGGCGAATTCTTCTTTCATTCTTTCAAATATAAGAATGTTACCGTCGACGGCCATACCCAAGGAAATTATAAAGCCCGCGAGACCGGCTGATGTAAGAACGATACCGAATAACTTAAAGAGAGCAAGCGTGACCACAGTATACATACCAAGAGAAACAACAGCAAGAAGGCCTGGCAATCGGTACCAAAGTATAAGGAAGATGGCGATAATAATGAAGCCCCAGATACCGGCGTCAACGCTCGCCTTAAGCGCATCAGCACCAAGCGATGCACCAACAGACTGCGTTCCAACAAGGTCGATAGGAACTGGCAATGCTCCGTATTTTAGGTCACGAGCAAGGTCTCTTGCTTCTGTAGGAGTGAAGTTACCGCTGATAACAGCCTTACCATCTGTAATAGGTTCGCGAACGACAGGTGTTGAAATTGGGCGACCGTCGAGGAAGATGGCGATTGTCTTTCCAACATTTGCTTTTGTAAGTTCTGCAAAAAGTTTCTTACCTTCATCATTAAAGACAAGGCCTACCATAGGCTGGTTGGTGTTGCGGTCGAATTGAACCTGAGCAGTTTGTAGGAAACGGCCAGTAAGCTCTGTAGGTTTGTAGCCCATAGGAATGCCGCTAGTGCTTGATGAAGCACTTACTGCTGGAGCAGATGCTGCGGCGACTTCTACTTCGAAATCGAGAGTTGGAGTTTTACCAATAAGTTCAACCGCTTTATTCACGTCGGTTACACCAGGAAGTTCAACAATAAGTTTATGAAGTTCTTGACCGTTCGCTGTGCTTTTTTCTGTCTGAATAATAGGCTCTGAAACTCCGAAGGCGTTAATGCGAGATTCAATAACTTGCTTCAAGCTGTCCATAGCACCGTCGATGTCGACAGCCGCTACTTTTGAAACATCAGCTTGATAAACAAGATGGCTACCGCCGTTAAGGTCGAGACCGAGTTTGAATGGAAAGTTGGCAAGCCAGCTTTTCTTTGCTGTAACAGGAGAAACAGCAGGGTTAATTGGGCTAGTGCTTGAAGCAGCGGGTGCCGAAACGGCCACAAATGCTTGGCTCTGAACCTGTGAATAGTGAACAAAGAGCCCAAGGAGGACACCTAGAACGAGAAGAAGTACGGCTGAAATTCTGATTTTATTCATTTCTGTAATGTATATTTTGGAGCCTTAGCTCCAAAGATTTATGTGTCTAATATAGGGCTATTATACAAATAAAACGCCTAACGGCAAGGCGAACAACTGCCGGTGCTAAACCCCCACCCTAGAAAGAAGCGTCTTAATTGTCTGCAAGGCTATCTTCAAATCGAGCCAAAATGAACGATGCTTGATGTAGTAGAGGTCGTAAGAAAGTTTTTCGAATGTTTCTTCAATAGAATGTGGCGGTTTTTCGTGGTGAATTTGTGCCCATCCTGAAAGGCCTGGTTTTATAAGATGCCGCACGTTGTAATGTGGAATTTCTTTTTTATAGAGCTCTACAAGCGGGGGCAATTCTGGGCGCGGGCCAATAAGCGAAATATCACCACGAAGAATATTCCATAGTTGAGGGAGTTCGTCTATGCGCGATTTACGAATAAAGCTACCAACCTTTGTTACTCGCACATCGTCTTTCTGAACCCACTTACCTTCATCGCTCTCGCGCATGCTCATGCTTCGAAACTTTACAATGCGGACAAGGCGGTCGTTCTCGCCTACTCTATCTTGATATATAAAAATCGGGCCGCGGTCTTCTAACTTAATAGCCAGCCAAACAAACGGGTAGAAAATAATAGAAATAATTGCAAGTGGTAAAGAAATAACGACATCCATAATGCGCTTCAGGGCGTCATACACAAAACTTGGTTCAATTGATGCATGTTCAAGAAACCAAGTTTCGTTTATGAGGCCAAGCGGCACCCTGTCTGTAACATCTTCATAAAGATCTTGCACCTCTATAAACTGCACGCCTGAAAATATGAACTGGTAGAGCGACGAGAAGGCTTCTTGCACAGCAGGATTCAGAAGGTCGACGGCAACAATATGAGCATTACCCTCTTTAAGCGCTTCGGTAACTGCGGCTGTGGCATCGCCGGCAAGCGACGACGGCTTAATGACTTTTGAAATTTGCACCAAAGAATTTTTATTTGAAACCCTAGATAGTATTTCTGAAAGTTCATCAATTTCCTTACCTTCCGCCAAAACAATAATATTTGTTGATGCGTTTTTTGTAATTCGCGGGTACACCGAGAATCGCCAGAACGCTATAAGAACGGCTGAAACAAGCAGGTATAGGAAGAGTGTAATTTTTGGCGTCAGCCCGAAATAAGGTACAGCATAGAAGAAAATACTCGCAATAATAAGGTTGAATATATGGGCATAAATAACACGCTGAGGCACCGATGCTTTAATTACAAGGGCATTACGGTCATAAAGACCTGCTATGAAAAAGACTATTATCCAGACAATAAACAGAAGTGAGAAAGGCAGAAAGTGGGCCCAAAGGTCGGTACTTGTGGGTATAGCAAAATTTCGTATTGCCAGCGTAAACCACAAAGAAACGACAAAAACGGCGATATCGCCGCTAAGCAAAACGCCCGATTCCCTTTTGCGTGCCATAGCCATACTGTGCGATACTATACTACATTGATTATGAAAGAAAAGGTACTCTTCGTTATAACCAAATCTAATTTTGGAGGCGCTCAGCGTTATGTATTTGAACTAGCTGTGCGCATGAGGCAAGAGGGTTTCGAAACAGCCGTAGCTCTCGGCGGCAAAGGGGTGCTTAAAAGTAAGCTCTTGCAAGAAGGCATAACCGTATTTTCAATATCAGATGCACAGCGCGACATCAGCATAACCAAAGAAGTTAAAGTGCTATGGCGACTCTTTCGTATTATGCGTGCATACAAGCCGCACATAGTTCATTTGAACAGCCCCAAAATTGGCGGCTTGGGTGCTGTGGCCGCACGCAAGGCCAGCATTTTAAACCGAGTGTTCGGTCGTGGCGAAGGTCGGTATTCAATTAGTAAAATTATTTACACTAACCATGGCTGGCCCTTCAAAGAACCTCGCCCTGAAAAACAATTGGTCATCATTCGCCTGCTTTCATGGCTAACAGTATTTCTTTGCAAAACAACAATTGTTTTGTCGCAAACCGAAAAAGATGACGTTCGCAACTGGCCTCTCATTGGCAAAAAAATCGTCATAATACCTAACGGCCTAAAACCTTTTACCCTGCACACGAAAGAAGACTCGCTTCGCGCACTTGTTGGCGATGAACGCGCCGAATTATTCCTTCGCGAAAAATGGACAGTAATAGGCACAATTTCTGAACTTCATAAAAACAAAGGCCTGCCCTACGCAATTGAAGGTATAGACGAATATATGAATCATGATGCCGGCGACAATAACGGCAGCAATTCCCATGCGGCGCACGATGCCCAAAAAAGCGCCGCTCACGAACAGCGCCAAAAAACTGCTTTTATTATTGTAGGTGACGGCGAAGACCAAAAGAGCCTAGAAGCTTTAATACACGAAAAAGGCCTTGAAAATAAGGTTATTTTAGCAGGTGCGGTCAACGAAGCTCGTGAATATCTCAAAGCATTCGACCTCTTTCTGCTTTCATCTGTTAAAGAAGGCTTACCTTTCGCCATTCTTGAAGCGGGTTTTGCCGAAGTTCCAGTCATCTCTACATCCGTCGGCGCTATTCCTGAAGTCATACAAAATTTGGAAACCGGCCTTCTTATTCACCCTGCCCGCCCCCAGCAAATAAAGAACGCTCTCATTTATATAGAAGAACATCCTGAAATAAAA
>OFQY01000809.1_pt1 | contig 10957 bp, 13 predicted proteins | sample 1542991 | NCBI WGS metagenome assembly OFQY01 (sample SAMN07774224, study PRJEB24372) | wastewater metagenome | isolation source: Exp Tend VB 10WW | collected 2016-02
CAAATGTTGCTACCAGCTTGTTCAGGCGCAAAGCGACCAACCAAACCACATTCAGCGAATGAAGTAGCCATGCCACTATAGATGTAAGCTGTATGTGTATAACTCAACGCTTTAACTAAACTGAAAATATCAGTAGTGGCAGATGTTTTAATATCACTAGCTGCACTAGAGAATACATAAAACTTAGGTGATGTAGCTTTGATACCTTCAATATAGGCTGCAACAGCTAATACATCAGCATCATCGTGTGAATCAATAGATAACATATACCATTGGTCTTTGATAGCACGAACGGCAGGGATAGTTGCGCTCACCCAATCTTCTACAGATGCAGCATTGACAGCCACTAAGTTAGCTGTATAATTTGCAATACTAGAAGCATCACCAGAAGGTGTTAAAATTAGTGTTGTTGTACCTGTTGCAACAATACCACTAGCACCAGTTGTAGGGATAGAAGCTGCTGTTAAAGCATCTTTCAAACCTGTTACAATTTCGGCTGCTGTAGCAGAGCCATCAGATGTAAACGTAATCAATGTGCCGTTAGCTTTGAAACTATAAACTTTAGTGTTCGCAACAGTTGGTGTAATTGTTACACTTGGTACTAAACGGCGACCAACGATAATTTTACTTGGTGCAACTGTTTGACCGAAGTATAACGTAGCTGCTTTATATACAGCCGATGTCGTAGCGAAACCTGCTGTAACAATGTCAGCCAAAGAAGTATATTCCTTAGCGCGTTCAGCAAAGATTGTGTGTTCTGCAATGAAGCAAGGGATTGAAAAAGAAGCCCGTTGAATTGTTCGGGTTTCTCGTGTAATACTAACATCGACGATGTTATTTAATGTTGTCATGCTGACTCCTTGTTATGGTATAGCAACATCTATGACAATCTCACCCGATGTTGTGTTGGCTTCTGTTAGAGTTCCCTCTATGTTTGTTTCATCAATAGTGTCATCGACCATTGTTATTGTGTGTGAGTATCCAAAGGTAATATCAATCCCAGTTATGGAAAAGATATTGTTATCTCTCATCATTGGTACTTGAACTAACTTACCAATTTTGATAACACTTAACCCGTTATCAGCAAATTTAAGACGAGTGTTTGCAAACCTCATCAACCCTTCAAATGTTTTAGCAATGTTTGGGGCGTTTGTATTACTACCCCCACTTTGTTTGTTCTTACCTATAAAAGCAAAACGTACAGTTGTTTGGTAGGGAATAGACAGGGTTTGCACTCTTGTTGTTGCATTCACCCATAAGCTCTCTGACGCTGACGACATAGCATCGTCCGATAATACAGTGAGTTCACAATATGTTGTTTGAGGCTCTACACCATTGTTGTTTGACCAATATGGTGTGACACCCAAACTTAAAGATTCAAAGGCTAAGACTACACTATCTTCAATTGAGGTGTAAGATGAACTTGTTACTGTAGTCATCCATTCACCTCGTCTCTAATAGCTATCACCATTGTATGATTTAGAACGCCCATCTCATAAGTGTATAACTCACTCACCTCATACAACTCACTGTGCCAAGAGATTTTATCCCCATTCTGTAGGGCTGTTCCTTCTTGTGTCATTCTTAGTGTTGTGGTCGTGAACACCTTAATAGCTTTCTTGCTTTTATTGCCTTCTGCTGTTGTATCACTGATATTCTTAACAGTGTGTGGTTGAATGTTGGCTGTAATTGTAAATGTTGTTTCAGTGCCATCTACCCATCTACCGTGTAGATAACTTCCTTGTCCATACCTTTTCACTGTTGCTGTTGTGCTTCCTACAGAGAGGAACATTGGTGTTAGCATTATGCCCTCCCTTTACCTGACGCACCTGTAGCTTTTCTAACTTTTCTAACTGCTTGGCTTGATAAATCTAATGTACCATCACCATAGGTTTCTAACCGTTCAACTGTTCCACCGCCTACGTTACCAATCTTCTCTTTATTCTTGCCATAAGCTTTACGGCTATAAATCATCCATTGAATTTTATTGCGTAGCTGCCCTGTCTCTTGTAGCATCTTATCATGCCCTTTAGCTGCTATTGTTGCAGGAGCTAATGGTGTGAAGTTACCATCATCAATTGATTTCTGTACAACACGACACATGAATTTAGCTAAGGTTGATAAGCGATGTTGGAAGGCATTTTGAATTGAATCTTTACTTCTGCCTGTAGCTGCTAGGCCATACACAAAGGGTGCAAAGTTCTTACAAACCTGTGCGGCTATTGGGAATGTATCTGTGAAGAAAGGGCGACGAGGATAATTACCTTGTCCCATACCTAGTCTGTATTCGTGCCATAAAGCTAATACAGCTACAGGAAGCCCTGCTCTAGTGTCCTTACCACCTCTACCACCTTGTTCATACTTGCTATCGAAGTAGCCCCATCGTACACTCTTAGCTGCCACATCTTGAAACCTTTTTTCTAATAAGTCTAAGGCTTTCAAGTCAGTCTTAATCATGTTTTCCCATTTGTTACCCTTTTTCATTCAACCGACCTCATATTTAAGAAGTGCATCAAATACCAAGGGGCTTAGTTTAGCTTTCCACTCCAGAGCTTTACTTTTTATATTGACCTCCTTGTAGGATTTATAAACTTTAAACGCCTCGTCTATCGTCCTAAAGTAACCAAGTAAAACTTGCTTGTTTTGTAAATCGTTACACTGTGCAACAAATAAATTGCTTGGTTTTTGGATGTGAACTCCGACAGGTAAACTTCTATTGTTTTTTATACTACCAGTAAACAATTTATTTATTTCTTGCGGCACAAAACAGCAAGTGTTTTCTCCATACACTCTGTTGCCCTTTATGAGTATATCTTTATCAAGATGCCAATACCTACCGTTATCGTCTTTACTATCAAACCCAACTTGTTCTTGACACCATTCATAAAAGTAAGAAAGTATCAAAAAGTTTTTAGAAACAGAGCAACCCATGTAACTTTTATTTCTTGTATTTTCTTGGTCTTTGCTGCTGTAACATCTTCTTAGAATACCTTGCCAAAGCTTGTACTCTCTTTGAATGTCCTCTACACTGCCAATGTCATTTATACCGTGACCATATACAATACCGTTTTTTCTCATCACAAACCTCTTACAAATAGTTATAGGTATATTATAACACAATAAATATATTAAAGGTACATCCCCTCGTTAATTAAAGGGTTTGAGAATCAGTGGCAACGAATACGGTTTTGTTTAAGTAGGATGGAGTACCATCTGTGCAGCCCATGTAGAACGGTTTATCTACTGCATCTGTATCGGAGGCTCTAGTATCCATATCTGTACGACTTATACCGCCAGCGAAAGGCATAGCTGTGATAGAATCTATTGAGGGGTTTGTTATTGCTAATTTGACTGCTGCCAAGTAGTTTTGGAAATATTGGTGTCCGTAAACCTCCAACTGTCCTGCGCGTTCTTGTGTATAACGCGACAAGGCGAACAGTAAGACAGTAAATAAGTCTCTGGTTGCTCGTCTTTCGTTCTGTTCATTTTTATTGTAGTAGTATGTGTATGTAGCATCGTCAAGTATTTCTACTGAATATATGTCTCCAACATTTAGGCGTAACCTGTCAGTTATTGAGTTTGCAGGGTCATTGGTGTAAGCCACGTTAAGTTTCCTTCTATTTGTGGCTTAACATAGTTAGCCCTGTTAGTCGTCTATATTCACTTCGTATTCTAGTAGTGCTTGATAAGCACGATGGTCTATTTGTGACTTGTACTGTTCAGCTACTTGTTTGATGTAGGATTCTTTAAAAGTTTTGTAAGCTTCAAATGCTTGTTCAGGTGTAGAGTACCTTCCAATTTTCTTTTTCTTACCTTCAAACATACAAGATGCTGTGTATCTTAAAGATGATTTCTCAAAACATACGCCTACTGGTAATTCTCCGCGATGTGCTTTACAACTTAGTATCAAAGTATTTAATTTTGGAGGTAAGAATATACAAGTATTTTCACTATAGACTTTGTTACCCTTAATCAATAAGTCCTTATCTAAGTGCCAACCATCTTCACCGAAACCAACCTGCTTGTGACACCACTCATAAAAGAAGGAATAGTGCTTGAAGTTATCTGAGACTATACAGCCCTTATACGTTGGGAACTCCTCAAGTTTCTTTTCAGAAAAACACCTTCTGAGCATACCTAACCATAAAACGTATTCCAACTTCACTACTTTAATATCTTCTCTTGTAGGGTATGCTCCACAGTTTACCCCAACGCCGTACACTAAATCTACCATATACACCTCTCACAAAAGAGGTATTGTACTACTATTTTCTTTATATTTCAACTGTTATCTTATTATTAAAAGCCTCCCGAAGGAGGCTTCAATCTTCTTATTAAGTAGAAGAGTACAAACGAATAATCAATTGGGGTCGTTTGCAAACATGAACAATGTTGGCTTCCGATTCAAAACTGATACCATTACCCTTACTGTCATTATACTGGAACACATAAGCTTCCATACCTACGGTGTTTACCAAGTCCATTTTCAATGCAGGTGCAGCAAAAGAACTAAATACCTCTGTTAAGCCTGTAGGTAAAAGTCTTGCCTCACCTGACGGTACATAACGTGTACCGTCTGGCTTCAAACCACGATACTCAACAAAACGTACACCGCCATGAATAAACTCACGAGTACCTTTTGGCAACCCACTATCCAAACGGTTACGCAATGGCTCTTGTGTAGAGCTGTAGTATTGGTAAGCTGTTTGTACTTTAGGGTGCTTGATTAAGTTAGCAAAGAACTCAGGAGAGCAGATTGCAACAAAACCAGTGATAGTATCAGTACCATCGAAACGATTATCAGTGATGTAAGCTACACCTTCTTCAATCTTGCCAATAATATCAGTAGTAGAAGTGCCAAACACAAAGTCAACTTCTTTACGAGTTACACCGAAATCCGTGTAGTAGTTAACAGACACAGTACCAGACGGAGCGTATATCGAACCATCTTCTAACAACTTAGCACGAGCAACTTCCATCAAACCTGCGTGGGCGCGACGAATACGTGCAAGTTCACGAGCTACAGCAGCAGCTACAGTGTCAGCTTGGTCATTACTACCGTAAGCAGTTTTACCTTGAATTTGTTCAGGACTGATAAAACCGTCTAAAGGGTAGTGAGGGATTGGATAAGAACGTAATTTACGAACTGCATCTTTAGTGTACACGTTACGTTGACCGCGCACTTGGTCAACCATAACAGCAGTGTTTTCAATAATATCTTCAAAAGATACAGTATTAGTTGTAACACCTTGCGTATCACCGAAAATACCTAACTGGTTAATAATATTCCATGAATTTGGAATAGATAACAATTCAGTGGTACGATCAATGACTTCAAAGTTATTAGTATAACTGCGAACAATAGCCATGTTTAATTCTCCTTAATTAAGCTACAACAGGGAACGAACCAATCTGTGTACGGCAGATAATGCCAACAGATTCAAGCTCACTGTAAAGTTTTGTTTTTTCTGCTGTAGTGTTAACAGAAGCACCATAAGTCAGAGTCTCTTTACCAACAACGGCAGCACCACGAACTAACGCGATAATGCTTGTGTCAGTAGTTGCAGCAATAGTGGATGTACCAAAGCTGCCGTCATTGGCAGAAATGTAAATCGCACAGGCTACTGCTGTACCATCGGTAGCTGTTGCTTCTACCATTTTGTATTTGTAATCACCAACAACTTCAACTGTCCAGCTATCACCGACTACGAAGTCAGTAGCACCGTCAGCTAATGTGAAGGCTAACTGATTAGAATAGGCTACTGCTACAGTACCGTTACCAATTACAGCACCCGATGGGTCTGATACAGTGAAGTTACCAGCATTGGTAGCTGCTTCAATGATACGAATTGTGTATGTACCGCGTTTCGCTTTACCAGTTGCAGTTACAGTGCCAATTGCACCATTACCAGTATTTGTACCTGCTGTAGCTGTTACAGAGGTTGCTACAAAGTATTTACCCAACACTGTACCAACAGGGTAAGATGTAGAGCTACCTTCGTATGCTGTTACTACATCGCGGCAAATGCCTACGCTTGCTTCTTGCTCATATTTAACAACAGCGTTAAAACGTGTTGCCTCAGTTGCGACTAAACTCATTTATTAATCTCCTTAGATTACTGTTTTGGAATGTATTTGGCTTTAAGGATTTCAGCTACTTTGTCAACAGGTTCTTCTGCTTGACTTCCGCCGACACCTTTTTCTTTCAAAGCTTCGGCTTCTAAATCCGCACTGCTTTTAAAGGACTTAATAACAGTAGCGAATGAAACATCATCTAACGGAGATAATGATTTAAACAATTCTGCTGCTTCTTCTTTTGGCTTTACAGCCTCTAATTGTGCTAAACGAGCTGCTTGTACGTTAGCTAATTTCTCAGCCTTCATTACTTCAACTTCATCTTTAGCTTTCTGTACGTCAGCTAATGCTAATGCTAATGCACTATCACTTGCTTCTTTTGCTTTTTGTAATTCAGCTAATTGGACTTGAACAACGCTCAACTCATCCTTAGCCTTTTGTACTTCCTTATCCACAGGAGTCTCCTTTTTACTTTGTTTTACTGGATTTCCAATCGTTTTGGATTTCTCAAGATAAGTTTCAAACTTAGCTTGTGTACTCCTAATGGACAGTAAGGAAGCTACATTCAAATCTTGAATGGTTTCTTTACCATCTTTCACAGACTTTAAAATCTCTACTGAGTTAATAAAATCTTGCTTCTCTTTCTCACACTCTGCTTTATAATCTTCCCAAGACATATCACTCTTTTCTTGTTCAGACATATCATCTTCATCTTTGAAGCCTAAGATTGCTGTTAATACCTCAGCTTCATAACTGTAGATATTGAAGAACTTCTCTAAGAAGTCATCAAATGGTAATGTCACTTTAACCATCGTAGCTTTTTCAATGTCAGCATCTAAAATGTCATCTACAGACTTCATTACTAAAGCTTCTGTATATCCCGATGCAGCCCCGCCCTGACTACGATGAACCAAAGCTACATGATGTGTGTCTTTGTCAAATCGGTATTCATGCACTAGGCGTTTAGCTTTCTTAATTTCATCACTCATTGTTTAATTCCTGATAAACGGCTGTAGCACCAATGCTGACACCTTGTATTTCGTTATTCTTAACCATTGTCCACAATAGCTCGCTATCTGTGTCGCCTTCTGGAAAGTGCCAATATTGCAACCAACTTCCTTTCTTAACTTCAATCCCTGTATCGGTAGTGAAGCCAGCAGGGGTAATGAACGATTGTTCAATCTTAGCTTTCTCTGTATTGATACGATGAAACAAGTTAGCCTTATTGCACAAAGTATTAAAACTAATACAGGCTTTCTCAACACATTCTTCTGTGTTAGTGTCACCGTGTTCATCAATCTCATTAGGAGCTAATACAACAAACATAGCTCTACGTTGTTCAACATCTACGGCTTTAGTTACTTCAACTGTTGGTTGTGTCTCTTTTAGTGAACTACCATCTAAACCAAATGTGCTAGTAAGTAGTACAGCTAATTTATCAGCTAACACCTCAACCACACTTTTCTTTACATTACTTTGTGGCATTATGCTGCGTTCTCCGTGTTAAGGTCTGAGGTGTTATTGGTTGCTACTGTATTCTTGCGAGTGCCTTCGCCGCTTGGCGATTTAAACCCTTCACCACTCTTAGAAGTAGCTGCACCTAATATAGTGTCAAGCTCCTCTTGTGTTGTGTTAGCATCAATGCGATATGGCAAATCTACCATCTCAGCAATAGCGTTAACATTCTCAGGTGTTTTAGCAATAAGCCCTGTAGCTGCTAGACGTTGAATAGCTTTAGACATTACTTCTAAATCAGCTTCTTCAATATCACCATAAACAAACTTAGGAAACTCTTCATCGTCCCAACCATTACGTCTGAATAAATCAGGTATTAAGTCTTGGTTTAGAACGTCTTGAATTTCTTGTAGTCGCGCTTCTACGGCCATTGATAATAAGTTTGTCTTACTATCAGCTAAACTAAAACTACCTACGTTGTCTTTACCTAAAGAAAGTACATCACAAAACAACACTGTTAGTATCTTGTCATCGTATCTACGAATAGCTGTATCAATGTACTGGCTACCACTGTTCTGCACAGACAACAAGCTAAACTTGAAGTAAGGCATTTTTGTCTCAGGATCGTACATCAACGGTGTAATGAGGCCAGCTTGTTCATTGTTATGCAGATTAGTAATAATCTTTTGATACATTGAATAAACAGCTTTATCTGCTGTACTGGCATCTTCCGCCATGTACTTAGGATGTAACTCTAAATGAGGGACACCGCCCATATTACGGCTATAACCAACAGCTTCAATCTCTTCTAATTGTGTTCTAAACTTCCAAGCGGTATAACAACCAACTAAAGGTGATGTACCTTCGGGGTTATCTTTAGCTACGTCTGTACGAAACAACATGAAACTTTTACGAGGTATTTCAATCTTACCACTATACATTTGAGGTGCGTAACGAGCAGCATTCAATGTTGATAACTGTTGTTCAACACCGATTAAATCACGACCATCATCACTAAACTGCCAACGATATACGCTGTCTTGTGAACGGATAGGAAGCTTACGCAAACCCATTAAGCCATCATTATATTTTGACCCTTGATTCTTATAACGCCTACGGAACACTTTCTCATTGACACAGAAGCCGAAGGTATACATACTGACAACTTCTTTAATGAAGTTAAACCAAGAGTGTTCCATGTCATTCATGCACTGTTCAACAAACTTAGCTTTAGCCATCTCTAATTCAGTTTCACCTGTTGGTGCTACAGTCCATTTGACGCGGCTAATCATCAACTCAAACATCCCTAAAGCTGCTTTGATTGTTGAGTCTGCCGACATCTTACGGAATGTTTTTACTGATTGTGGAAAGCGTAACTCCCGTCTAGCTTGTTCTAAGATTTGTCCGTTGCTTACTTGTAGCCCTGTAAAACCTTGTTCTTGTAACTTGATTCTAGGGATTGTTCCTGTGCCAGTAGAGAGGCTACTAACGTCAGCTTCTAATTCCACATAGCCTCCTTTTGGCAATAGCTTTAAAAGCTAAATGAATTTGTTGTTGTCATGTCAGGTATTGAGAATGTTGGGATTTGGATTGTTGATACCAAGTAAAGGAACGAGTCCCCTACGGAATCGACCTGATCGTCGTGCTTGCCTTTCTTTCTTCCTCCATCAAAACCTTCAAGTTCAATGAAGAAGCTTTCATTCCAATCACCTTTAACAATCTTAATACTTCCAGCTTCACTGGCTGCACAGAAAGGTGCAAACCGTGTTACTTTAGATTGGTTTGTTGCTTTAGTTTTAGCGTAGAATCCGTGTTCAGCTAAGTCCCTTACCATTGTAGCCGCATAAGCTTTACCAGCAGCATTTGGATCTTGTGGAATCACTATAAGTACATCACTGCCATCTTCTCTAGCAGTCTCAAGTATCCTTTGAAACACTGTGCCATGACGCTCTCTAAACCTAGCTACATCCTCTACATAGTAGTCGCCGTAGTTGTCTTTAGACATCAACGCACCAGCCGTATAATCTGGGTCAGGATTAGCCTCAGAGGGGATAGTACCCGCAATGTCCCAGCTCCTCACTTTCTTTTTAACGTGAAGTGGTGGGTGGTCTACTAATTCACACCACTCTTTCTTCCAGTATCCACTTGCTTCTTCGTCAGCATACCAACAACCCCATCTTAAACGGGCTTGTTCCACGCGACCTAAGCCTTCTAACCAACCTAAATATTCAGGTTGTGCTTCAAGTAAAGCTGGATTATCTGTAATCAATGCACTAATGAAGCAGAAGGACATCGGTGTAGGTGTAAACAAAGGAGTAGAGTATTTTTCAATTAACTCTTCTTTTGTGTCACCCCATATCATTGTATTATCTTTTCTGATAAAGTAGCGTACTACGCCGTCCCTATCTTTTCTTGGATAACCTTCTTCATCTAAATACCACTCAATCCATTTACAAAGGAAAGAAGATTTAAGAGGATTACAGGTCATCTTAATACGGGGTTTAACTTGTGGACAACTTGGATTACGCAGACGAGACATTAGATATACAATCTGTTCTTCTTCATATTGCTGCGCTTCATCGACCAAAATTTCATTGGCTTGTAAGCCCTGATAATTGTCTTTATCTTTTAAGTATTCAAAGTGGCGTAAATACACCTCAGCACCACTTGAGAAAACAAACTTATTTTCTTGTGATTTCCATTTTACTTTTGAATCTACTTTCTTGTACATTTGTAGGGCTGTATCTAAGATACCTCCGCTACCTTTCAATTGAGGAGTTGTTCGACGGGTGATAACACCACGAAAGGTTGGGAATTTAATGTGAGGTATAAAGTCCATCACACCTAAATAGCTCTTACCGCTACCTGCTGCCTTGCATAATTTTAGAGGCGTTACTCTCTTTCCACCGTTTCTGGTGTAATTGGACTATATTTTCTACTTTTCAGTAGCCCCCCGTTTCGAGTTCACTTGAACCCTACTGGCGTACACTCATCGGCCATAGTCTCTACACGTTTTTGCACGTTATTCCACTTCTCACCATGACAGGTCAATGGTCTTGTGGTTGTAGCAAACTTCGCTCGGTATCCTCCACGACTTTACGTTTGGAGTTCACCGAAAAGAGGGGTGTTAAGTTTTGATAAAACTAGGAGGCGCATCCACCACCAAAAACTACAACGTCTGCTGTATTGGTTAAGAACTGGTGCTGTTTTTCAGACCTTGCTCCAATAACCTCACGCTTATTTTCTTCCATACTTTCTCCCTGTTAGAAAAAAGCATCCTTGCTTTTTGTTATTTTCAATCCGCATTCAAAGTAGCGGAACACTTAATGTAAGGTTTGCCCCCATAACACAACTCGCAGTATAAAAAAGCTAATTCTTGGTAACTTGCATCTTCATTCAAGCAACTTAACCTTATTACACCATCTCG
>OFQY01000811.1_pt1 | contig 10945 bp, 21 predicted proteins | sample 1542991 | NCBI WGS metagenome assembly OFQY01 (sample SAMN07774224, study PRJEB24372) | wastewater metagenome | isolation source: Exp Tend VB 10WW | collected 2016-02
AAAGCCGCTTCGGTATTCCTAGAAACTACACCTGATGATACAAGCGATTATTGCGTTTTTATTACCCCCTCCTCTTTTGGGATTGTGCAAAAACTTTTTGCCCTAATTCCCTTGCTTCGTCAAAAGAATGAAAGCCTATCCCCTCATCGTACCATACGCCTTTCACTTTCACCAAAACGGTATAGCTAGAACCGTCCCACTCCAATTTATAACCCCCGAAGTCTGCAACTGTCTTTGTCCGTGAATTTGTCATTTTGCTCCTTTGCCCCCGTGTATCTATATCGACGATACTTCCATTTACGCGCTTGCGCCCCGATTCTTTTTTGACTCAGGATGCGCGCCACCTTCCGCAATCTCTCGTTCGATTCGGCCTTTCCGTTGAAGTAACTTCATAGACTCATAAGCCCAAGCGCCATGTTCCTTAGAATCCAAGCTAGGCATTGCCTCATAGTGCGAACGGATAAGCCCTTCGACCATAGCAAGGCGATCAGCGGCTGGAAGTCCGCGAACGGAAACGGTCTTTAGACCTTCATAAAAATCCGCGACGGTAGAGGCAATATCCGCACCTAGCAATGCGACAAGATCAACTCCAGTTTCCGCAAACTTGGAAACTACCGCTACGAGGATTTTCTTTGGTGTTACTTTGACTTCGTTTTCTGTGTTTACTGTTTCTGACATTTTGATTATTCTCCGATTATTTTTAATTAGTAGCTTTGCGCTACAATCTAAGAATACTAAAAAAAAAAAGGCTTGTCAAGCCTTTTCGCAAAATAAATTAAAAATAATCGAAATTATTTTACTTTCAAAATATTCAATGCACCCGTTGTATCAACCCAAACATCGCCCGTTGTCAGACCTGCGGAAGATGTAGGCAAATTAGGCATACCAACACGTGTCTTAAAACGAAAACCTTTATACGGGTCAACTTGTGTTCCATATAATTCTAACCAACCATCGGTAACACTTCGCTTTCCATAATAATCATAAGCGCTGTCACCTAAGCCAAATCTAAACAATTCCGCGTCACCAGCATTATAAGAATTCCTACAAGTTATCGGCGCGGTATTATCTGTTAATACAGGTTGAATAGCGGTCAGTTTATAAGTGTTATTTATGTAAAAATTAGTAGCAACCGCCGGTGCAGATAATCCTAGCGCGACATAATTTTCGTAAACACGTAACAAACCAGCGGATATCGTTCTAAATAGTTTAGGCTCAAATACGGATTTTTGATAATTGATAGTATTCTTTATTATAAATCCGTCAACGCTAACGCGTTTAATTCCTACACCTGTAGGCATGAAAGGATTTGAAAGCGTAGAAATACCGCCTCTATCGTTGAAAGTTTGAACACTACTATCGCCCTCAAGTTTAATTTTCCCTTGATAAAGATAACCGCTATAATTGTAAGTTTGTGAAGTCATCGGGCCATCTTTCGCATACAGAGAATAATTAAATCCTTCCTCAACACCGCCGCGCACATTCAATTCAACAAACGCGCCCATTATAGCGGCGTTAGCTTGTTCTGTACTGTCATCCTCATTTTTTATTACAAGTGTCGTAGCACCTACAACGCCCGTATTTGCATTAACAAGCGCGTTAGTCCCATCTAATACCTGTACAATGTAATAAGTATTTGAGTTATAAGTTACGACTAAGCCTATGTCAGTCTCACTAAAATAATCTACCGCCGCCGCGCCAACTAAGGTTAATTGACCAACCCCATAAGTACCATTATTCGCGGCTGTCGCGCTCAATGTTCTATTTGTGGTAGTCGCTGGATTGGCGGTCATATTAACACCGCTAAAGTTTACGCCGTTTACATTTAATCCGTACCAAGATGTTGAGTTAATCGGCGTAGACCCAACACCGCCGATAAACTGCATATTGTTTAAGTCCATTTTGGAATTAACGGTGTTTAGCAACATACCATTACCGTTAGTTGGCGCTTGAATTATTCCATTATTCCAGACAATATCAATGACCTCGGGATTAGTAGTTGACGAACCGCTCCAAGCGCGGTTGAATTCTACAACGGTAGTGCCACTAACATTAGACGAACAAAATAATCTATCGAATATTAAGCCGGAAGTTCGTACCGCCGCGTCTGGCGTTTGCCATTGTAAACATATTTTTCCGAACGTATCAACAATAGCGCAATCAAAGATTCCGCGCCTTGCTTGACCGTCAACAAAATATATACCGCACCGCGAAGCGTCTGATCTTGTTTTTAGCGCAGTATTCCAGCCCGAACCGACAATAAAACAATTGTCATAAAGTTTATTATCTTTAAGGTCGAAATTACCGACGCCGCATTTAACAACACCACCGTAGTTAGCGTTTACAGAATTTAGCGCTTGTGTCATTGGCGTTGCGCCCGTAAAGCCGCCCCACCATTCAATATTTACATATGATTGAACAACGTAAAACAACGTTCCCGCGCCACCAGAAAAAACAGTTTTTGGCGCGGCAAAGAAACCGCCAAGAAATGTTATAGTTTTATTAGCCGCCCCTGCTATCGCGCCGCTACCGATAACCGTTACTACAATATTAGCAGGTACGGTTAAATCATCCGAAACAGTTTCAGGTCTATCGACAAGAATTTCCGCATTATCACTACCAATTAGCGCGACCGTAGCCGCTAATCCGCCGTTATAATAAGATATATATCTGCTAGGTGAAACACCCGCGCCAATAGCCGCCGCCGCTCTAGCGGAAAGGCTATTAAAATCCGCTTGGCGATTTTCAGGTAAATTTCCCGATTGTTGTACTTGGTCCATAACGCTAATTAAACGCGAAAATAAAAATAATAACTAGAATTGCGAACGCTAGTAAATATCTATTTTTATCACCTATTACCGAAACACCTAAATATTGTGAAAAATCGAAAGTTGGTGTTGACGCTGTAGGCGCGCCCGTTCCGATTGTGGCTTGACCACCAAGTTCGTCACCGACCGCGTATTTTTTCCAACCGCCGCGTATCCATGAATTTACCCACGCATTAGCGCCCTCACGTTTATAAATTTCGTAACCGATTTTCAAATTACTTAGCGGGTCAGACAAAACGGACGTTGAATAATTATGACTGTCTTGATTGACTTGTAACAGGCCGACAGAATGTTCACCGCAAATATTTTGAGCGCCCGTATAGCCGCTTGATTCCGCTATCGATACCGCCGCAATCAACGGTATAAGAGTTTCAGGCCAACCTGCCGCGCGTGCATATTGTCTAATTTGCGCGTTAGTTAGCTTTTGCCCTGAAAAAATACTGCAAGCCATAATTAAACATTCTTAAAAATCTTATCACTTCCAGCTGTTAATCCGCTAACATTCAAATATGCGTTTACATCGGCCGCCGCTGGAGGAACAGAACCGTCACCAAAACAGCAAGTTAAAATGATAGATGCGTCAACGCCGTCCGGTAAGATCAAACCGTTTAACCAATTAAATGATTTTGCAATTGCTTTGTTATTTCCGTCAACCGCAATCGGTATATCAAAATAAATTTTAGCGTTACCAATAGCGCTCGTTAATTCCTCTTGTACAGGGTCAATAAACGCATCAACAGAATCGAATTTCGCCGCAATAATAAGTAACCGTCCTTGCGTTAGTAAAGTATTTGTACCGCCCCTGCGCAAAGAATAACCACATTGAACATCGAATATGCGTTTAGTACCATTTGGCGGTAAGTTGATAGCCAAACTACAATTAGACGTTGAATTGACAACGCCGTTAATACTTCCAAAACCAGTTTGAGCGCTCATAATATTTTACGCGGCAACCGCTTTCAATCCTGCCGCAATAGTGTTTCGCCCCGTTTCCGTTGAAACAGCTAACATATATAAACCGAATCCAATTAACACAAGCGCCAATAATAACAAACCGGATGTTTTTATATACCAGTTAAAATTATCTGACAACCATGAACCTAACCCAAGATTTAACGGATTCGGGTCTATTTTATTTGGTTCTAACGTACCTTGCGGCACTGTATGATCGCCCGCTAAAATTGGACAATTAGGGCAATCGTTAGGCGTTTGATTAACGCCAAAAGTGTTAGGTAAATTATTCAGCGTTAGTAACGAATACGGCGTAAATGGCGGTAACGAAAGTTGACCGCTAAAATTAGACGTATTCATTAAATCAAAAGGTGTTACCATGTTAAGCGTATTTCTTGTAAAGAAAATAAGCGCCTACAGCGATTGCGACTAGAATTAATAGTTTTGGCATAGTGTTTGTACTTCCTGTTTGTTGGCTTGGATTAACTTGATAAAGATTTGATGGCGCTTCAAATGAAGTGGCGCTTGGCGTACCGCCGCTAAGTAAATTTGATAGTTGATCTAAAATACTTTGCCCCGTTGACGTATCGCCGCCGCTCGTGCTAGTCGTAGGCGTTGAAATTGAAGCGCCGTTACCGCCAAGATAGTCAACAAATCCTGCGCTTGGATTAGTTTGATTTACGGTTTCAATTCCTGTAGCCGTTTGCGTTATCAATGACGTATCACCGTTAAGATTTAGATAATATTGACCGCCTTGCGCGTAAACGTTACCAAGGTAATTATGGCCGCTATAGCTTGCTTGCGCGGTTTGTCCGTTCTGTGAAAAACTTAGCGATATTGGCTTACCGCTAAATATTCCGGTAAAGATGCCGCTCAACCATGACGGAATAGCGCTTGTCGTTGGTGTCGAAGTAGCGTCAACGTTAACCGCCGCGTTACTACCACCTATAGGTGTAGCGTTAGCCGCCGTATCTACTACATTATTCGCGTCAGAAACAGACGATTCAAAATTTATCAACGAATCCTGCGCAAAACTAAACAGCGATTTTAATTGTTCTAAAACTGATTTGGAATCATAAGCAAGGCTGTTATTTCGCGCCTTATCCTTATACGGAAAATTCAACGCTACGATATCGTTACCACCGCCCGAAAAGCGCTGATAACCGCTAAGACTTCCGACGCCAGTTAAACCGGAATAATTACCGCCATAACCGCTTGGACTGAATCCGCCGACAGCGCCGCCCGAACCGGAGTAATCACCGCCGACACTTCCACCGCCGCCGTTATCGCCGCCCGTAAATCCACTATCACCGCTATCTGACATCATAACGTTATATTCCGAAAAAGCCACCCGCGAAACTTAAGCCCGTTCCGATCAATGACAACCAATCTTGACGGCGCTGATTACCAGCTTGTATATTTAGCGCTTTAGTTTGCAAATCCGCTTGAGATTGCAATTGATTCTGTTGCAAAATAAATGATAACTGCGCCAATTGATTTTGGCTAGCTAACGCCCTAGCGTTCGCGTCAGATTGCATTTGAGCAAGCGGGATTATTTGATCGACTTGTCGGGATTGCAAATTGTAATTTAGAAAAGCGGAAGCAAATCCATATTGCCTATCAAGTTGTTTATTTTGCGAATCATTCGCCATTGACGCTAACGCCAAAGTGTTTTGATCTACGCCGCCGACTTGCTGTAAAACCGGAGCTTGACTTTGATTTTTGCTTAATACATAAAGCAAAACAAGCGCCCCTAGTGCAACATACCAATATTTATGAAGTATTTCTTTCATTTTGAAAAGTTAAATGTTGCAAATAAAAGAGTTAGCGCTACGAAAATAAAGGTACTACCACTAAGGCTCAAGTGTTAAACGCGCTTAGAACGGCTTTATTCGCTTCGTCTCTGATAGCGTTTGTTTGCGTATAATAGCGATCTAAGCGCTTTTTATTTTCAAGTGTCATGTACTACGCCCTTTTATTTTCGTTTCACGTTTCATTTACGAAAAGTGTTAAACGCCCCCAAATCCAGTAATTATGTCAGAATTTAGCGGATTCATTTTATCTTTGATCGACGAAAATCGTTTCTGACACCCCGCGCAATTCTTATGTGTAATGTATAAAACGCCAAGCAAAACTATCGCTATAACAACCCAATGTCTTTTTACAAATTGCAACATAATTTATTCTCAACTAAAGCGCGGTATCTGATACGGTTTAGAATCATCAATTGTCGGCTGTTGTCCGATTGGATAAATGCCCAAATAATTCTTTTGCAAATAGTTTGGCGGTACGCTTAACAAGCCACCGTATCTTATGAATACAGGAAACTTCGCCATTTGCGTCATGTATTGGCTGTTATGCCAATTAGTAGGATAATACACCGTTTTGTCAAATGGTATAGTTGACTTTTGCGCGTTAGTTAATCCGCTGTAATCAAGCGCCCGTTGATAACCAAATTTTTGCGCATAATCATCTGCCCCGATATTCATATTAACGCCCCTGCAAAGTGCTAATTAGCTTTGTCGAACCACTAGCGAATGATTCAAAAATAGTTGACGCGCCGCTTGCTTTACTGAAAAGTAGATACGCCAAAATTAGAAACCCAACCAATCCAATTATTCCATCAAATCTAGGCATAAAAATTTACCTCATTACTTAATTACATTCTTAAACTTATCACCGAATGCCAATAACACGCCGATCATTACAAGCGCAAAAATCCATTTACCATAACCGCGATTCGATGATGCAAGCGCCGCAAATATTATTACCGCCGCTATTAACCATTTCCAGTTAAAATTCATATTCCCGCCGTATTCAAAATATTTGAATATGATGTTAACGTTGACGGCGTAGTCGGTTTTATCAATTGCGGTAACGATGTAGGCGACGGTGCTGTCGGAGCGCTTGCAGGTTGATTAGTTTTTCCGATCATACAAGCAAGCGCCCCTTCAACGCAATTCCACTTATTACTGATAACAAGATAAAATATCAGCAAACCGACAACAATTAATAGAAACGAATTTCCCATTTTTCGCGCTTATGAACTATGCACCCAAGTTGAAACACCTGGAATTGGAAACTTTGTAAAAACATATTTCCATACAGGAATTCCAATTATACCTGCAAGCGAAACGATCAGGATATTAAAGGGTGATACCCTAATATTGCTAAAACCTGTTTCGCTTCCAAATTTTTGAGATATAAATTTGAGCGCGACAATCAAGGCAATAAATACTAGCGCCCCAATTACGGGATTCGCTTGACCGCCGATTGATACGGCGCGCCCCACTTCGCTTGAATCACTAGCGGACGGAGTAGCACCGTTAATGCTAGGTATTGCGGTTTGATTGTTAGCGCCCGCTGATTGCCCAATAGTAACACCTAACGAAGCTGGGTACATATTACGCATATTTACTGAATTTACGTCCAATACATTCATGTTTGTTTACCTCTTAAACAGGCTGTGCGCTCTGCAAAATTTCCCTTATTGACGTTAGAAAATTGTTATTACTTCCAAGTGTCGCGCCCGATGATACTTGTACAACCGCATCAGTGGTCGTTACCATTTCAGTATTGATCGCATCGCGCAAATCTGATTCCTCAGGATGTTGCAAAGCATACGCCCAATCTTTCGCGATAACGCCCGTCGGCAAATTATAACCGTATCGTTCGCGCTGTAGAAACTTCTGCAAGCGCAATTCCTCCTTGTAAACGGTTTCCGATTGATTGAACCTTAGCAATGTTTGGTCGTAAGAATCCGATCTAGCGCCGTTAAGACGTAGAATTTGCGTCAACCGCAACATATTACCGCCGCGCGGTACGGTGTAAATTACTTCTCCGGTGTTATTTACAGGCTGTGTTTGTTCAATGATTCGATGCAAAACAACCGCAGGTTGCATAACTTGTGCGGGGCTTGGCACTTCGTAATATTCATAATAAGCGTGACAAGTTCCCGCAATAGCGGTAACAAGATCACCAACATCTGTTAAAGCGCCCGCAAAATCAACGTTAAGTTGACATTGCACTTCCGGCGCTTGTAGGTTAATCAAACCAGCTTCAAAATTCATGCCTTGCGACATTGAAATAGGAATTTGCAAACCTAAAACAAACGTTTGAGTATTTCCCGATGCTGTAGGAAACACATAAAAATTTGCGTCAGCTTCCTTATCCAAGCGCCCGTTTTTCGTTAAAATTGCATTATGCAAAAATGTACCGAAACCGGATACATTATAGATATCCGTCGCACTGTTATTAAGCGTTACTTGGATGCGCTTAAACAATGAATATGGCGCTAAATCTGCTGGTGTCATTGTGTTAGAATTGGAAAGCGTTCCAACGAAAAACAACCATATGCGCGACAAATAACCTACTTCCGGTAGAAGCAGGGATTTTGAACCGCCCAAGCTGTAATCAAACGTTCCGATCTTTAGGCGCTTTTGCCGCGTGTTCGGGCGAAAGGCTAATAGTTGTTGTTGTGGCATAATTTTATATCCTTAGTTTTAGTTTCCTCGAAAAATAATCAGAATCATCAGCATAGAAAAATTCATGCATTTGTAACTTTTCTAAATTCTCACGCGGTATTCCCGTTATACCCTCAATCTTTTCTCTGTCAAACCCCATTTTCATCTTGAACACAAAATAAAATTCCGCTTGCGCTAGAATTGAGCGCGGAATTTGAACTGGCTCTTGTGTGCTATTAAATGACGCAACGTTTCGACTTCTGCCGCGCGTAAGTATTGCTTTGAACCAGAAAGGGATTGATTGCGAATTTTTGCAGATAGCGAATACCTCATCAACATATGATACTGTGTTTCGCCTATCGTAAAGCCATTTGAAATATTGTTCGTAAGTTTCGACATTTTGTTCATGCGGATTAGGTTGCCAAATTACATGGCCGCGCGCTTTTACAACATCTGATAGTTTTGTAAATATTTGATACCCGCGCCAATCTAATTCACCTTTCGAGTCTAAAACAAATACTTCCTCAAAATTAGCACAAATTCTTTCCGCTAATGTTGTTTTTCCGCAACCTGTTTTTCCAACGAAAACAGCGCGGCTATCACTTGACGGTAATACAATTTCGCGCACATTAAGAATTTAACTCCAGAATTTCGCCGTCGATTGGCATATCGTCTAAGCAATGGTACGGTGAAAATTTACCGCTTTCAAGTTCAATACGGTGTGAAAGCCAATGCACTTTATCAATTATATCAGCGCTGTCGGTTTCCGACATTTGCGCCATTTTCAGCTTAACAATATTAAGCGCGGGCTTTAACATCATTGTAGAAGTTCCGGCAGATTCGCTAACCGATTCCGCAACAATATCAACCAATTCTTGAATTATTTCTTTACTTGTTTTCATTTGAAATCCGCATCATCGGCATACACCGATTTAATACTATTATAGATTTTTAACATAACGCTTTTAAGTCGCCTTGCGTGAACAGGGTCTTTCAGCGCCGTTTTTAATTCGGTTAAAATAATCGAAATGCCCAAATTAAAAAAATAATCTTTCATTTTAACAATCCCAAAAATTGATAACTTTCCTGTTTTCGCCGTCTAATAATTTCATGCGGGATATTCCATAAAAGCATTTTCACCCCTGCAAGGTGTTTATGTCCCGCGTTTAATTCGCGTAACGTTGAACTTCTAGCGAATCCGTGAACGCCAATATTAAAAATAAATGAACAAAGCGCATCATACTCGTATTGCTTTAACTCAACTTTTACAAGATCATTAATCGCGTTAAAGCATTTTTGCAAATCATTTTCCAACCAATTATCAACTTGAGAAACAGAAAGTTTTGTTTTATACGGAAATTGTAAGCGCTCATTCGGCGTTAACAAATGTCCGCATCCGCCCGTTAACAATCCAACCGAATCGCGGTAAACGTGAAAGATAACACCTTCACGTAATTTTATCCATTTCAATCCATCAGCGGAAATAACCATATTATGAAAACATTTCGTCCATTGGTGTCCTAATAGTGTTAGCGCCGTTGTTCGATCTAATGTTTTGACTTACCGTTTCAGCGAATCGCGCGCCTTTTGTAACTTGCGCTATAGCGATACTTCCTTTAACGCGGTCTGATACAATAAAGAAACCAATCATAAGCAAATTAACAAGCGGTAAATTATCTTGAATAAAAGTCATTAACCAAGATGATTTATCTTTCGGCATTGACTTTATATAAGCGCTAACCGCATCGGTTAACATCTTATTTTCGTCTTTATTTAAGCGCCAAAAATCTTGACGCATAACCGCTGCAGGTATTTCAAAGATCGAATCCAAAAACATTGATATCAAATCTTTCATTTCTGAAAGTTTCATATCTGTAGTATTTTCGGTTTTAGTTTCGGCGCGTGGCTTACCTTGCTTTTTCGCGCCTAACCGAATAACAGGCTCTGAATCCAAGACTTCTGCGCTTCCGGTTCCGGTTCCGCTTCCGCTTCCATCGGTAGAACTATTTCTAACGGCGCTTCCAAGTCTAACGCTTCCGGTTCGTCTAATTCGTTCGCTTCGACTACCTCTAAGTGTGTTAGAATCTCCGTCAGTAGTTCCGTTTGGCGATTCAAGATCAAGAATATCGGCGTTTCCGCTTCCGTTATCGGCTCCGGTTCCGGTTCCGGTTCCGTCAACGCTTCCGCTAACGTTTCTACCGTCTCCGTCAACGTTTCCACCGTCTCCGCCAGCGCTTCCACCGCTTCCGATTCCTGCGCTTGCGCTACTTCGCCCGATATCGTTTCCGCTATCGCTTCCGCTATCGCTTCCGTTGACATTTTCTTTTTCCTCAATCATTAGGTGATTACGTGCGACTCTGGTAGTTCATTATTAGTATTAACTTCGCCGCCGTCAACAGGCGCAGGAACAAGCGTCAATTCAGGCGCGCCGAAAACACTTTCAAGATTGCTTACACGCGCTTCCAGTGTGTTTTCCGCGTCAACAACCGCTTGCACTTCCTCATGTGAAACAGCGCCGCTTGCCGCCGCTTCCAATGCATCAACGCGCGGTGTTAGCGCATCAAGTTTCGTTTGACAATCAAGCAACAATTCTTTATCGGTCATAATATTTAATCCTCTTTTGTTATATTCGTAGGCTTTCCCACGCTGTTAGAATCTTTTGCGAACCAACTAAAAATAATGATAAGCGCAGAAATAACAGTC
>OFQY01000812.1_pt1 | contig 10915 bp, 5 predicted proteins | sample 1542991 | NCBI WGS metagenome assembly OFQY01 (sample SAMN07774224, study PRJEB24372) | wastewater metagenome | isolation source: Exp Tend VB 10WW | collected 2016-02
TCATAGCTTCCACCCCCTTGTAATACTGGCCCTTCGACATCTTATCCATACCGTCGAACATCGCGCTACCCATACCCCCGACAAACGCACCAGTAAGCCCAAACACTGCTTCTTTGTACCCCTGCTTGCTCAACTCGACATCGGAGAACGGCAAGATAGAGAACGTATTGCCCATACCGATACGACCAGACACATCAAGCCCCATAGCTGCGGGAAGGCCACGAGTAAGCAGTATTGCAGCATCGTCGTCCCCCGCCCACTTACGCAGATTACGTTCCCAGTCTTTGTCATCGTCACCGCCTAGCGCAGCCGCCAGCATTAACACCGCCGCAGGGATAGGCGCACCCTTGACCCCAGTTAGAACCAACTGCTGGGCGAACATCCACAAGAATGCTTTTTTAGCGGCAGTTCTTTCGATTGGCGTCGCCCCTTTGAACGCTGTATGAAGCAGCCGCCCTATAAGGCTCAGTTGGATAAGCTGGTACTTGCGGAATTGTGTCGCCAGTTTAGTAGCTCCGTTAGTGGCAAAGAACCTTGGCGCGTTGTTACCGGCGTAGTTGCCTTGTGATTGGTCGACTATTTTCCCCGCGTAGGTAGCGTTGCCACCAGACAAACGGTATGCAGCCAGCGCCGTGGTAATGCGGTTCAGTGCTTCCACCTTGGCAGTAGCTGCACTCATCTTTTGCAGTACCTTAGACAGATTGCCTTGGTTCATCGTGCCTTCTGCCCAGCGCCCTAGATCGGATGCGATGGTTATGTCCAACTTGCCAGTATCCCGCAGATGTATAAGCATCTCTTTCTCTTTTTGGGAGATCGGTAGGGCGTTGATGTCTAACTCGTGCCCCATTTTAGATACGTACCTACTAACATCCTTATAAGCCTTCGTGATCTCCGTGAACGCCCGCCCGCCGTATGTGCCACCAAGTAGCGGCATAGCTACCATGAACGTCTGGGTCGCGTTGGTTAGGTAATACGACGGGCTAGTAAGCAGCATCCATATTGACGACAGGCGCAACATCTTATCTACCATCGGCGTTTCACGGTAGTCCAACCCTTGGGCAAAGCGGGCAGCTATCTCGTTGTACACCCGGTTCTTAGCGTCACGTTTGCCGTCTTCGTTATCGTGCGCTTGCTCCTTCATTTTTGTTATTTGCTTGCTAACCTCACCCGACTTAGACATGCTAGCAATGAAGTGCGCGTTACTGCGCCCATGAGCCGCAAACGCCCGGAACATGTCTCCAGCCCCAGTAATCCCCTCCCGCCCCATCCTTGACTTACGTGCCGAAGATTCTGCCAGCATCTGCAAGTACAAATCGGTGACTAACTTCTGCATGGATTGCTTCGCTGCCATTTCTGGATCACTGCGAATAGCTTCTTTAATTTTAGCAATGCCACTCCATGGCAACTCGTCCATGTGCTTGAACGTCTCTTGCTTGGTGGCGCTTACGACGTTGCTATACAGTTTCTTGTACTGCTTGGCGTAAAACTCTGCCTCACCCGCAGTAGCGTACATCTCTACTAGGTAGTGCTTAGGGTCTTTCTTTAGCTCGTCTAGTTTCTTCTGGTTGTTATCCGCCTTTGCCTTCTCATATTCCGCAGACTTAGCTACAACTACATGGTCACCGAACCGTTTCAGCGGCGCATACGGCCCCTGCAATTTAGGGAGAACCTTAGTTAACCGGTTAACCTCCTTAGCCCGTTCTTTCTCCAACTCAGCGACTTGGGCGGGGTCTTTCGCGCGCTTAACCAACTCGTTGTACTCGCGATTTACTTCCGCCTCTGCGAGAGTTTTCATCTCGTTGTAGTTGTCCTCCCCCATCTGGAAGATTTCACGAACTACTTTTTGTGCGTCTTTAGACAAGGAGTTGAACTTCGACTTCATTACTGGGTCGGCTTTCATCTTTTGCGGATTGTCGTCATACCCCCATTTAGCCTCGATAGTAGATGTACGCAAGAACGCTTCCGCTGCCGTTTTGTCTGCTTCTTTGAGATTAGCTGCGCGCTGCATGATCTGGTCTACAAGCTCTTCCTTGCGGTTCCTGATCTGGTCTTTCTCGCCCATCAGTTCGTTGAACCCCTTGGCTGTAGTAAGCCCCTCCCTGACTGCTACATCTACCAAGTCATGCATGAACACTACTTTATGCAGTGCTTTGTTTGCTAAATCCTTAGCGGTGGTGAGCATACTATCTAAGCGATTTTTCACCGTAGCTTCAGTGAATGGGACGATTTTGTTTGACTGCGCTCCACCGGAGGGCGGTACTGCGCCAGATACGGATAGATTAACCCCCGCCCCAGCGTTAGCCCGTTGGCCTTCAAGTGCAAGCCCAGCAGCGCCGTAAGTGTAATCCACCAAGTCTTGGGCGGTCAGTTGCCTGCCGATACCCATCTTCAGTTTCACCGCGTTCATCACGGCAATTGCAAGCTCGCGCATCCACTTAGCTGCCTTGCCAACTACCCCCGGCTTTACTCCGGCATTGACAGACTCTTCAGTGGCGTAGGCTACCCACTCCCGATCGCTGCGCTCTTTGGCGGAAGCCATGCGCTTTTTGACTGCTTCGTATATCTTGCGCTCTAGTGAACCTTCAGGCGACTTAGCCCAGCCCTTGATTTCTGAAGCAAAGAACGCTTCTTCCTTCTCCGTAAGCCCGATGTGCGCGCCTACTTCGTGCATGAAAACCGATCGCTCTGTACCTACGTCGATGTTGTCTGCGATCAGGTACGCCTGCCCATTCAGTACGAAACCTTGCACCAAACCAGAAGCGTCACCGGATGACTTCTTAGACCCTTCTACTTTCTGGCGCACCTCTACCGGCAGATCACTCCACTTCTGTACGATCGTAACTTTGCTTGCAAGCAACTCAGGAGAGAAGAACCATTTAGCTAGCGCGTTCTTTATTTTGCGTACCGTCGTTCCGGTGGTATCTTTTGCGCCACGGGATAAGCTAACATCTTCAGGCTTGCCGTACTTGTCGCTACCCCACGCCGCCTCCGTAGAAGAATCCGTTTTCCCGCCAAGGCGAACTTCGGTTTTCACTATTGGGTCAGCGGCGCTCATCATCGGGAACGTGTCTTCCAGCGTAGCTGTGTCAGGCATTACAACGACTTCACTAGCTCCTGAAAAATGCTTTTCCAGTATCTCGTCGGCAAACTTAGCAGGGACGTTAATGCATCCGTAACTAATTCGGTTGTCTTCCGCAGTTGCCGAGTCAAGTCTAGCGGTGCGCTTTTCTTTAGGATCGCCAAGATATACACGGTGTATTGCGATACTTCCGTTAGCCCCTTCTTTGATCGTAACCATACCATTGCCATATTCAGCGTTAGATGGTTTTCTACCTGCGAACACACCTGCGGGGGTTATCTTCTCTCCCGGTACTAGCGCGTCTGGTGCTTTATCCGCCCCGATTTCAACATCGCCTCGATCCGCCCCATAAAGCGCGGGTGTCTTTGCAACTAGCGCCCCATTGGTATCGAACGCGTACAACAGCCCACCGACCTTATCAGCGATGATGAACGCCTTACCACCCGCCTTACGTACTTGCCAGTCTGCAACCATCTTCACGTCGGCTGACGCATCTACCCCATTGAAATCTGCCTTGGGTGACTTGTACATACGCTCTATGGTGAACTTATTAACAGGCAACTGTGTGGCATTGGCTTCGGGAACTTGTGTGTTGCTCAGATTGAACGCTACTGCAATAGCCATGACCCCGCTAACTACGCTCTTTAGAACCTTGCGGAATATGTCAGCCAGTTGATGCGTAGCCTTTGCCCCTGCGTGTAGCCAGTTGGCGTACTCCTTGAGGAACATCTTTTTAGTAGCTAATCCAAAACTATCTTCCGCTTGGAAGTGATCTGCTACTTCTGCCTTCTCGTCTTCGGATAGGATAGTCTCTACCGATGCGCCCATATTGGGCAGCAGGTTAGTAGCCTGCGCTATTTCTTCATCTGGTATAACCGACCACTCGCCGTCGATGAGCGCACCCATACTTACTGCTTTGGTCTTGAACTTGCTCGCAGTTTCTACCTTACGCTCTTTACGCTGCTGTTCGGCGGTGTTGAATAAGTACCCCACGAGCTTCAGGGTGGTATCTGCTTGCTTCGGAGGGCTAAAGGCGTCACGGATAGTCAGGGCTAACCGGCTTCCGTTTGGATCGGTATTAAGCAGGGTAACCAGATCGTTCGCAGCGTCAGCGTCCCCGCCAAGTAGCTTCTCTAGGAGGCCGTCTACAACCTTCTTTGACTCCGCCAGTTTCTCGGCTGCGGCTTCTGCTTTTTCTTGCGCCGATAGTTTTGTTTCCCCGCCCTTACTTGCCGAGGTTAGCGCCACTTGGAGGGATTTTGCTTGCTCCACATCTGCGGCGGTAACATCTCGACCTTCGTTGGCAGCAGAATAAATCACTAGCTGTGTTTGCGCCGGAGCGGTAGCTACAGAAAGACCTAAGTCTCTCGCCTGTTCTTCCGCGCGCTTTCGCACTGGGGTTGGTATAGCCGATATTGCAGCCTTAACTTCTTTTACAGACGTTCGATCATTAACTGCAAGTACGGGCGCGCCGCTATTAGGGACGTTACGTAGTTTCATCCCCGGCAACGCGGCTACTGTCCCTTCGCCCTTCTTAACTACTTCGTCACCTGTGTCTAGGTCTGCCCCCGCGTTTTCTGATACTTCTGCGGCACTAGCTGGGTTAGCTACAGGATCATCCACGGAGAACGACGTCCCAGTTTCTGCTTGCGCTTCGTCTGCTGCTTGTTTACCCTTTGCGGTATATCCATACGACGCGAGAATTTTGTTCCATGTTGGGGCTGTAGCACCTAGCGCATCAGCAATAGGGCGCAAAGCGTCCCCCGCCAAGTGCATGCGCACAGCTTCTGCATGAGTTTCGTCCTCAATCTCATCTACCGGAACGGGTGTTGAAGGTACTACTTTTGCAGCTTTAGTTTGACTACCTTCGCTGGTTTTGGCAGTGGGTACGACGGCATTTTCTTTGGTTTGTAGGTTGCTTCCTTTTTTGAGGTTTTTATCCCCCGTAGGTACGACTTCACTACTGATACCATTTTTTACTCCTTCGGTTTGCACGGGCACTTTGGTCCGTGTTTCTTTCGGCACTTTGAGCACCTTGGTTTCTGTGGCTTTAGGGGCATTCTTAACTTCCTTAAATTTATTTACCTCGTTACGAACCTTTAGCGGGTCTTTCTTTTGGTCTAAATCATTAGTCCAGTCTTTGTGCTGCTCTTGCGTGATCTCACCGCTCGCTAGGAGCGCGTCTACCGTAGCTTGAACTTGCTGCTTCTGCGTAGGTGCCTTCGGCGGGGCTTTGGCTTTCGATGTAGCTTTTGCCTCTTCTGCGGCCTTGCGTACGCCGCCCGTTGGAGTAAACAATTCTCCCTGCGTTACTGGCGGTGCCGTAACATATTTAGTCCCTGCGACGGGAGCTATAGGCGCGGGTTCTTCTACGCGCTGAACCGGAGGAGCAAATCCCATCTCCCCAGAGAACATATCGGTCATCACGCCCGGAGTTCGTTGCGCGTCCTGTATAGCCTGCTGGTCAACCCACCACTGCTGATATTCTTGTCCTGCTTTAGTCAGCCCGAAATCTGGACCAACAACCTTACCACCAACGCCGACTTCTGGTATTTCTTTCCCTTCGACGGATACTACAGACGGGACTTGCTGCCCAATACCCATAGGTAGGCGTTCTTGCATCGCTTGCAAACCTGTACTTGCTTCTATCGCACCTAGCAAGTCAACTGACTGTTTCTGCTCAACCTCGCGCGCAAAGCGTATAGCCTCTATCTGCTTCGCAAAAACATCGCGCCGAATAGTATCCCCCTCTGCAACCGCTTGGTCGTAGGCGTCAGTCAGTTGAGCTTCTTGGAACGCGCGGTGCCAGTCGCGCGCAACCGTATCGCCCTCGTCGTTAGCCTTGACTCGTTGTAGGAATTCTGCGGCTTCGAACTTCTCACGCTGTCCCATGTTCGGGTCTTGTATCGCCTCGCGCGCGGTGTCGATCTGATCCACAAAACTGCTAGCGCGCATGCGCTGCATAGGGGCTGTTATCGTGCCAATACCTGCACCGCCCGCGAATCCTTTAACGCCCGCAACTCCGTATTCATCTAGGGCTTCTGCGCCACCAACATCTTTGAACTGCGCCCACCGCTCCATCGCTGTTTGTGGGATTTCAGTTAGTGGACCTTCTATCAAGCCGGTCTGTAGTCCTTTCTTCGCCGCGCCTTTCAGGAACCCACTACTCAGCAGATCGCGTGCCCCTGCTTCAGAAAACTCGGATAGCGCCTTACCACCCATCTTGCGACCAATACTTCTAGCCATCCAAGATTCAGGACCTAATGCAGTTTCAACCAGTGCAGCGCCTGTAGCCCCTACTCCCGCAATTCCGCGATCTTCCTGACCAGACTCACGCTGCCCTTTACGTATTTCTCCGTATTCCTGTATCCATGAAGGCGCAAACGCCCCGATGAATGCACCCGCCCCCGCCGCCAGTGCCTTAGCGCCCGGATGTGGGATAGCCGAAGATAATGCAAGCCCCGCCTTACCGCCTGCATATGCCCCTGCTAAAGCTGGAGGAAGCTGCCCACCCATCTCGCCAAAGCCTTCACGCAACGCAGTGCCGGGTCTATCAAGTACATCTTGGAACGAGTTTATTTCTGACGGGTGTCGCTGGACAATCCCCGCACCGTATTCCTCAACCGCCCCACCTAAAGGCTCATAGACATCCTTCAGCGCCGAGCCGGAAGACTCTATCACCTGCCCAAACCCACGGGTAACGTCAGACATCAGCCCGGGTTTCGCTTTCTTTTCTTCCTGTAAGTACGGACGTGAAACCCCGTCGTCCCATAGGTCCGAAGATGATAAATAGGTCATGTCTAGTTCCTTATCCGATTTCCATTTTCATCCACGAAAGGTGCGTTCCAGCCATGCGCTACGGGCATTGCAGGTAATATAGTGCTAAGTTTATCTCCGATGCCCATCCCCGGCGCTACTTGGTACGCTTGCTCAGGAGTATAGCCATAATACGACTTAGCAAATTCAGCGTCGCGTCTCCCATAAGCGTTATTAGCTTGATTAGTGGGGGTACTACCCGGAGAGAATATTGGTTTGGCTGTGGCTTCTAACGAGCTACCAGCTTTCTTAAGCGCCTTAACACTATCCAGTTCATCAATCGACGATTTGAAGTCTATACGCCCATCTTTATCCCGCTTCGATTTTTTGTCTGCAAACATCGGACGCCCACTTTTATCTGCCACTACCTGAATCCCAGCAGATGGGTATAACTCGTTCGCCTCCGCTTGCTTTTTGTTGACATACTCGGATACATACCGCTTCGACCGTTCCTCCAACGGACTCATCAAGAACGTTTCTTCCATCCCATCTGCGGTCTTGCGTTTGCCAGATACCATCTTATCTCTGTGCTTTGTCTCTAGCTGGTTAGCAAACTTCAAAACCTCTTCTGGGGACGCTCCTTTTTCTTGCATTTGTGCTAGTCTGTCCAACCCTTCGTTCCAGTTTGTCTCTCTGTCTAGGGTTAGTTTAGCGGCGTCATATGTTGGATACCCTGCGCTATGAATCCGCTGTTCTTCCTCGAAGCGTTTCTGCGCTAATGAGTGTGATTTTCTGGCTTGATCCTCCTGTACCCCATAGTGCATCTTAGTTAGCTCATAAGTGCGCTCGGATGCCGCATCTGCGTCAGCAACTTTTTTATCCTCGCGGGTCTGTACTCGTTCGTCTTTAACGTCGGCTTTAGCTTCTTTCCTTGCGTCATTGAACGCCCCGGCATTGGAGTACTTAACCAACTTACCAATTAGAGCTTCACGATTCTGCGGAGTATCTACCCACGGCGCTTTACCTGTAACCTCTCGCGTTTCACGGTTATGCTCTTGCAACTGTATAGCTCCGCTTTGCGGGTCAATTTCGAAAGAGAAACCCCGTCCGTCTGGAACCCCTTCAGTCCCGAACTTCGCCGCTGCCGCCAAGAACTCCTTGGTGTCAGATGAGCCAGCCGCACGGATAATATCGTCCAGCTTCGCCGCGCGTTCTTTTGCGGATAAATCCAGTTTCGCCCCAGATATGCCTAGCTTGGCAGCTTCTCTCTGCAAGGCGCTAGATTCCGCTTGGTCGTACATCGTCCCATATTTTAGGGCGTTCTCTTTATCCCCTTTAGACGCATAGTGAGATTCTAAGGCTTGTAGCCCAACAAGGCGTTTCTGTTGGGCGGTAGGTTCCGACGAAGCTACTAATTTATTCGCCACCTCAGCGCGAGACGCTTGCCCTCTTGGGTCAATACCAGCTTGTGCCATTGATCTACTATTAGCGAAATCGCTAGAATCGAACCCACCAACCGGCGCGCCGCCATAGGTAGGGCGCTCACCCACAGCCCCGCCAAAAGCCGAAGTCGGTGTAAGCCCCCCGCCAGTAGCAATAGCGACTCCAGAAGCAGTATCTGCTGCCAAATCCCGCGCTTTCGTCATCTCTGGGGAAGACATGCCACTAACAGCTTTGTCGTAGGCTTCTCCAGCCCTACGCTCGTCCAGCGCGTCGAGAAATTGTTTACCTACTTTAGATACTGCGTCGTATGCAAGCGTGTCGTTCCTAGTCCAGCGCATTTTCGTCTCCGTTGGGCCTAGCGCCCGTACTAATTTGTAATTGACTGTAGTAACTAGCTACTGTCTTAGATATACCTACGCACAGGGCTTCAGTTAAAACATTACCTCGGTTTTGATTCAGTACCATAGCCAAGATGTGTTCTATATCGCCCATACTAGCTCAACACCGCTGCGGCGGGGGCGGCTTGCGATGCCATAGAGAATAAACCTCCCCACCCACCAGATTTCATAGCTCCAGCCCCCAGCGTAGCTCCCGCACCTAGTAACGCCCCCATACCCCCGCCGCCTTGATCCGCGCCCATCTGCGTGTTGTACTGCTGGTTCATCAACCCACCCATACCCAGCGCACTCTGGTTACCCAGCCCTGCGGCTCCAAGGGCGTTACCAACTCCACCCGATGCATACTGAGCATAAGGAAGTGCTGACATATAGCCTGCGTTTTGAGCGGCAAGACCGCTGTTCCCTGCGTTGGTTCCGAGTCCGTAATACTGCAAGGCTGTGTTGGGCATATTCCTGCCGTAGTTTGCTGTCGCTGCGGTGTTCTGCATAAGCTCGTTGCGCGCCCCTGTACGGGCTTGGTTAGCTGCGTTGGCACTTGCGAGTGTCTGCTGCCCTGCCATCCCTGCGGCGGCTTGTGCGAGGCGTCGGGGGTCACCCCCCATGCGGGTTAGTTGGCGTAGCCCTTGCCCATAAGCCGAGTTCGCGGATGCGTTTGACTGAGTTACTGCTTGGCGTGCTCTGTTCTCCATCGCGCCACGACTCAGGCTTAACATCTGCTGTGCTTGCGCGGGGTCAATACCAAGGCGAGAAGCTAGTGCGCCGACATCTGCTTGGGACATATCCAACCCACCCTGAGACATCATCGCTTGCTGCTGTTCTATAGGACGATACGTGCTTCGGTAGTCGCCAAGTTGTTCCCGTGCAAACCCATGAGCTTCATCAGCCACGCCGAGTTGCTGGTTCGCTATACGAGACGCCATAGCCTCAAGGCGTTGCTGCCCCGGCTTGCTGTCTGCATAGACTTGGTTACGCATGGTCTGGTCTTTATTAACTGCATCCCAAGCCTTTGCGTTGTTGGCGTCCATAGACGACTGTAGCCCAGACATGTCCGGGGCTTTTTTATCACCTCCACCACTACACATAGATCATTCCTCCAAAACCTTCACAAGTTCAAACCCAGTGCGCTCGTAGCCGATCCGCTCCCAGAGTTTCCAAATATCGTTTGTTACCTTGACAGAGAGGCGTACTTCTCGCACACCAAGGGACTTAACCACCTTCTCTGCGTACTTAGCAAACCGAGAGCAGATGAACCCAGACCTCACGACGGGATCGAGGAATAGCGCGTCTTCGTTGCAAATTTTTGTACCTGTGTGGTTGCTGTAGCTGACGTAGACTTGACAATACCCGACCAAGACTCCGTTCTGTCGAATGGTAAAGAGAATGAAGGAACCTGCTTTTTCGTCGATTGCCCACGCAACATAGTTTGGACGTAACGGTAACCCATGCCTAAAACCCTCCGACTCTTTCCAGTGCGCTTCGTGAAGTGGGGCAATCTCAGCAGCTACATCAGCAATACGTTCTACAGCAAATACAACACTACGGTATTCTTCTGGGGGTATCCCCAAACCTGCAACAGCGCAATCCCCATCTACCGGGAGAGACATCCCAACCACCGCTTCTATGCCTACACACAACTCATCCGTCAGGACATTTCCCCGGTTGTTTTGTAGTGCTTGCCGAAGTGCCTGAAGGGTAGGATTCATGCGGTTCTTATACCAGAACGGGGTTAATCTTGCAACCTGTTTAGTATCTCGTTTATCTTCTTCGCCAGCAACAGATCAATTGAAGTGAGATTCGTTATGTCTATAGAGTCCAGCTTCCCCCCGCGCCGCCCAGCAATGATCTCCACGTTCTCTTTCAAGGCGCGGAGGATAAGTTCCGGGGAACTGTTGGATGGAGGGATCGCTGGCTTACGCACTTTCTACCTCCATAACACGCAAATACTCCTGTAAAGTCTTTATCCCTTTCCTCCTATTGCACGGGATGCACACAAGGTGTACGTTCTCCAGCGTATTTGCCCCCCCACGAACTACTGGAGTTTTGTGGTCTAACTCGAATGGGCGTATGAGTTGCGCTCCACAGATGCCACATTTGCCATCTTGTGCCGCATATAAGACTAAACGATCCGCTTTCGTAATGCGCCCACCATTCTTAGCTACCCGCTCTTTCCGTAGAGTGTTGTGGTATTTTCCTGCTTCGGGGTGCAACACTCTCCACGCGTGAAGCGCCGCTTTTACTT
>OFQY01000813.1_pt1 | contig 10911 bp, 15 predicted proteins | sample 1542991 | NCBI WGS metagenome assembly OFQY01 (sample SAMN07774224, study PRJEB24372) | wastewater metagenome | isolation source: Exp Tend VB 10WW | collected 2016-02
CCGAACATATCCGATTCTTGATCTTTTACTCCAAGCTCTGCAAGACGCATTGATGATTCCAAATCCTTCGTTTTACTGGCAGGTGCAACAGATGGAGAGTTATCAGAAAGCAATGTCACATTCATTGACAGTCCATCGCTGGAAAAAGAATCAACGCGAGATGTGCTCCCACGCGGCAGCAACAATTCACTCTCCGGCGATCTTCCTTTGTCTCGAACCCCATCCAGCCAGATACCGTGAGAACCAGCCGGAATTGTAATGTGAATCGTTTCCTTACCGAACGCATCGCTATTCGCGAAATTTCGTGTAAGAGTGGTCGATGAATATCCTCTGTCAACATAAGTGCCACCGATGGGCACATTCGGCGCAACAGCATCGATTGATTGCACTCCACGGTGCGCCAAAAGCGTTTCAGGAACGATGCTTTTTTGCATTGCCGAGTCGATTTGCCTTACGGCATCGGCAAGGCCATGCGCTATCGAGTGCTGGTCGTCTGGCAAACGACCTTCCCTGAGCGAAGAGTTAATTCTCTGGTAATTTCCAGCTTTTTCATATTTATTGATGGCTTCGATTTCTTTGGGAGTGAAATTTCTCTCAGCAGACGCGAATGCTTTTTTCCCCCAGCGAAAGGCGTCTTGCCAGTCATCTTGGTCGAATGTTCTCACCGTACTGGTTTGAGGATTGGCAGACTTTGCAGCAGGCGCAGGCTTGCCCTTCGGCTTCGTTTTGCTGGCAGGTGCAACATGCTTCTTTGACGATGGCTTGGCGGCTTTCGGCTTTGGTTTGGTGGCCTTGGCAGGCTTGGCCTTGCCCGCTGCCTTCCTGGTGCCAGACTCCCCGGGTGCCCCTCCTCCGCTTTTCTTAGCAAAGTGGCCTTTGTTCTTGCCTCCGCGTGGATGCTTGCTCGCGTCCCACGCATAGCGCAGCAACTCAGCGTCAATGTCGTAACGAAGCGCTGCATCGTCGATCAATGCAATCGAATCATTCATCTCACGAACCAATTGCTCGTATCGCATAGACTGCCTCACTTGCGCCAAATGTCTTCGAGTCCCGCATCAAGATCGTCATCGTCTCGCTTTGCAATGTCTTCCGTTCCTGGCTCGCCTCCGCGTTCATCCTCCTGCCCATCGCCACCAAACGGCTCAACAGCCTCCACCGCGTCATTATCCTTGCCGCCATCTTCGTCTGGAATGCCTCCCTCCATGCCGCCACCCATCCCGGGCATTCCCATGCCCGGCGGCATGCCGGCCTGTTTCGCCTTGTTGATCGTCTCAAGCGAAATCACCTCGTCGCCTTCCTGCGGAGCCGACAAACCGAGAACGGCCTGCACTTCCGCCATTCTCACCTTGCCGCCCAACTCAACAAACGTCTTCACCGCCTGCAAGAACTTGTCCGGGTCCGGTTCATCCACCGCAAACACCAGCCGAGCATTAACCTCACGAGCTTCCGGCTCCCGATACGTCCAAAACTGCATCGGACGCAAGATGTCATTCGTCAGCGTCTCGCCGAGGTTGCCAGCATCGTAAGCAATGATCTGCGATTTCGTGTCACGCGCCAGTTTCGACTTGCCCTCACCGCCAAGGCTGTCACCCGCTCCCTGACCACCCGACAACGCCTGGCCAATAACGTACCGCTCCTCAATCTCCTCAATGTGCTGCTGGAGGCGCAACAGCAAATCGGCGCCCGTCGAACTCGTGTCAACGAACTCAACACCTTCGCTCGCGTTGGCGCCGGTCTGATACCGTGGAATGAACAGGTTCGTGCGATCATTCGATTCTCGGGCCGCCTTCTCCACAGCCGTCTTCGATGTCGGATTGTTCCCTTGGTAGTACCACAGCCTGATACCAAGCCCTGTACGCTCGCACCAGTCCGCCACGTTGCTCAGCCATTCCTTGCGCAGCCAATCGAGCCAGAACAGCACCGAGCGAATGCCAAGCCCGTGAATGGCATCAGCCGCCGAACTCTCGAAGAAGTCCGCATCGACAGCCTCATGCGTATGAACGCAATACCGCCATCGCCACGAGCCGCGCAGATACAAGCCCATACCGCCTGCCGTCGTCGGTGCGATCTCCGCATTCTTGATCTGACCGGCATACGCCGAGTTCACCAGAATGTACGGCGTTCCATCCCAATGGTGGCCAATCTTGTCGCCGTTGATCGGCTGGTGCTTCTTGATGACCAGACAGCGCCGTTCCTCGTCCTGCTTTGGATCTTGCAGCGACGGAAGACGCATGTTCTTCCATCCCCATCGCAATTGGGAGGCGTACCGCCCGTACCAAATCGCTTCGAGCATGTACATGCAGAACTTCGAGAAGTTCGGGAACCGCCGCAGGATGCGCGTCAGCCCTTCCTTCACTGCCTTCTGCATTGGGTCGCGGTCGTCGTCAACGTCGATTCGCCATCGAAGTGATGCCGTTGCGTGTTTGCGCTCTTGAATCAGCGCCATCAAGAAAGGATCATTTCGCATAGCAATCGCGTCTTCGCGACTATGCTTCATCGCCTCATCGAAATGACCGTGCCAGTAAGAGCGGAAACCGCTTGATGTGATTGCTGCAAACTGTATGGGATGACCAACGGCGAACCCGGCTTCGGGTGCGTCTTTGCGGTACGGCTCACCGTCAGGTCCGAGAATCCCCTTGAACCGATCTGTGCCATTCACTTTGTTTTGGCCATATAGCATGGCCAAAAATTACCATTCCGATGGCATGTAATGCGAAATGGCAGGTTCAAGAAACAGGCAAGGTTGGGATCGAACCAACAACCGCCATTGCCCCGGTAGCACCGGAATGGTTACTCTATCCAATTGAGCTACTTGCCTACATCATCGGCCTTACTCATAAGCACTTGTCGATGAATTCGGGCATCGGCATGCCGTCCAGTTCGTTCGCTGCCTCTGGCTTTGGCGGAGGCGGCATGTCGGTCATTGCATCAGCCAGTGTATCGACAAAGAAATCTCGATGCTTCTTTGGCAACATTGAGTTCGTCGATTCGTTGATTCGACGTGCCGCTTCCAGAAGGCTGCGGCGAATCGATTCGCTATCCGGCGCTGGCTTTTTCGTCCAGCCAGTTGACTGGCACATTACTTCAACCTGCTTTTGCGACCGCTTCGCCATCTCGCGAATACACTCACACAAGGCATCCACCAACGGCAAGTTGCGGTTGTACCTCATGGCCTGTGTGAAACTCGCCACAATGATGTCATTCACCACTGGCGCCCCGATGGTCGTCATAATGTGGCGGATTGAGGCTTCACGTTCAAGACTGTTCAGCATTGGACCTGCCTCATTTGAGCTACTTGCCCAACGATATTTACTTCGGCTTGTCCGCCAATCGTCCCATTGGCAAAAGATGCGCCGGGGTATCACCAGTAAACAACTGCTCCATCGTCATTGTCCGCACACGGGGCAATTCAGCAAACTCTTTCTCCAAGCAGCGAATTGAGGCGGACAGTGTATTGACGACACTAACCAGAGCGTCGAATTCTTCACGAGAAACATTGTCCATATCAAATCTCCTTCATGGGAGTTACGAGTACCTTGCCGCATCCTTTGCACCACAGGCAACTTGCCGATGGATTGGCCGGATCGCAATTGATACAGTGAACCGCCAGCCCGGTCCCGGCTGACAGGTAATCCTCGATTACCGCATGGTGCAAAGACTCCTGCTCAGAACATTCAAGCGTGCCAGTGAAGTATCTTGATAAACAATCGCACGCATTAGCAAGTGCCAGCGATTCGGCCTTGGTAAGAGTCTGCCCAGGAATCACCTCGATGCTGATGTCGTTGGCGACCGCCCCCGCGCGAGTTTTCACCGACATGAGGCGAACGAACTCTATCGCCTTGTCGATGCGGGCCGGCGCTTCGTTGGCGTCTGGACCATCGTGCGACTGCATCATGCCAAACCACGGTGGAATGTCCATGTTTGGCTCCTCATAATATCATACGATTTTTGCAAACCACTTCCCAGGTGAACCGGGAACCTCCTCAAGAATCTGCACATTGTCACCGCGCCCGCCATACTTGATGACTTGGCCGACCTCGACCGGAATATCTGGCGTCACACCGTAGATTTCCGTTGCGTGCTGGGCAAACAACGCCGACCTACGTCGCGCAATGATCCTTTTCTTTTCCTCATCCGACAACTCAGCCACCGAAGGCTCGGTTGCCGCCTTGTTTTCTTGCGACTTCACATGATACGACCCATTATCCGCTGCCATTGCGGATACGACACCCATCACTGTCTTGTGTATGGCATCATCACGCACCAATCGGTCAAGAGCCTCAATGGCGCAACGCCCGCACAAATCGAACTCGCCACCACTCTCAGGCTGGTGAACTCCCTCATGGACGCCACAGGCATCGCAAACAAGGATGGTCGCCATGTCATTTAGCCTCTTGCTTCAGAAGCATTGACTTCGCTGACGATCAAATCCGCGACTTCCTTGGCGTGCGCCGCATCCCGACATGGCACGTCAACCCGCTGCGACTCACTCGCGTCACCGTAGTAAATGGTCACGCACGATGATGTCCCGACAACTGCCGGCTGGATCTTCACCCGAAGAACTAACTTCGGATCAATCCAGTTCAACCCATCGCCAATTTCAATCAGTTTCATTTATTCTCTCCTGATTTCTGCATATCGCGAACGGCCAGGTTGTACATCACCTTGAACGCGACCGGAACGAGTTGCGCCCCAGCAATGCCGCTCAACAGACGGTCAATCGGGTCGAGTTCGCGCTTCGGATTTGGATCAATAGGTTTCTTGACCTTTCTATTCATTGCGAGGACTCGTCTTCCTGCTCCGCTACCCATCGCCTCACCAGCCATTCAATTGCGGCGCGGATAGAGCAATCTTCGTTCTCTCTCCGCCAATAGACATATTGGAGCCTTTGATTATCCGCCTGAAGCCAATCAAGCATTTCCATGTCAGACATCACCAATCCATCCCAATCAAGTCACCTTCGCGAAGATACTCCACCATCGCGTTTCGATTTCTTCATGCCGCATACTCTACCACACCCGCATCTCCAAATGCAAAAAGCCCGCGCTGGCCATCACAAGCCAAACGCGGGCCGAGCAGGAAGGACGCACCAATATCACACAAAGGTGTAGACGCAATTCGCGTAGTTGAGCGTGCCAGCGTTTGATGCGTTGTTGCTGCTGAAGATAATCGGTTCGTTGCTGCTCGAAGCCTTGCAAAGCGAAGGAGCCGTGCCAGCAACAGCCGGGATATTCACAGCGGCACTGCCGGAACCGCCATCGTACTGCTGATTCGCGTGCATCGTGTCGCCAGGAACGCCATAGCAGACGATCTTGGCGCCATCCAGAATCGAGCGGCCAGTCGGAACCGCCGTCGTCAGCGTCAGCGAGGTAGTCGAAATGGCCGACACAAGATCGAGATGCCAGGTTCCGTTGTCCAACTGGATCGCAATGACATCCGATGCCGCCATCGCGTTGCCAGCACCATCGTACAAGGCTTCTTTCAGCACCACTGCCGTGCCAGCTGCCGCCACCGCACCAACAACAGAGGTACGGGTCGCCCCGCGCATCAGGGTCAGCGTGTGGGCCGTGCCGGTGTCGGTATAACGAATGTTCGTGACGTGCGTGAACAACTTGCCGCACAAGCCGCCAAGCGCAACACGGTTGATTGTGCCAGCACTTTGTGTGAACTTCGCAACGCCATCAGCAGAAACGATAGAAAGCATATGATGATCTCCCAAAATGGAGGTTACTTGAACTGAACATTAAGCTTAGCGCCAGCATTCGCTTCGATAAACCGAAGCAACTGGATCGCACCAACAAACTCCCGTGGCGGGTCCGTCGTTCGCAACAGCATCCCAACTGCCGAGGTTGGATTGCCACCATCCATTCGCCAACGAATATCCTGTGTCATTGGCTGGATGAGAACTGATCGAGCGCCAACCGGGATTGGCAACTCTTGAACGGTATCAAGATCCGTCAGTTGCACGAACCAGCCACTTGCCGCCGTCCCAGCTGCACGCAACCAGTACGCAAGCGAGAAGTATTCAACCGAGAAGTACGCTGACGGGTACATGGTCGTTACACCGTGAGAGTGACTGAGCTACGCTGACCGTTGCCGTCCGTGACAGCAACGATTCGATCTGCCGCATCTGCCACATCGCGAATCGTCACCGTGCCGGAAGAAATCGATGTCTTACCAGCAACGGCACTGAGAATGATCTGCAACCCGTTGCTGTGCGTGTACCCGGTTTCGAGAGTACCGCCGATCCCCGTCTTTGCCGTACCGGCGCCAATCGGGTTGATGCCGTGGCCAAGGGTTGCTCCTGCCACATACATGCCGTCGCCGCTGGTTGCACCGCCCATGAACTTGACGCCGTGGCCGGTTGCTCCACCAGTGGACAGGATGCCCGAACCAGTGCCGACCGCGACGTTGTTGAGCCCATTACCGTTGGTGGATACCGCAATTGCCTTGATGCCATCGCCGGTTGCGCCACCGCCAGAAGTGGCCAAGATGCCATGACCGACACCACCACCGACCGCGTTGATTCCGTGCGAGGTGGTGCTTCCGCCAGTCGCATTGATGCCGTGTTTGGTTGTGCCGGTTCCGGCAAACGTTGCCCCGTGGCCAGACGTTGCGGAAGTCAGGATCGCATCACCACTCGTCCCGCCGCCGACAACCTTCAGACCGTTGCCGGTCAAACCGCCAGTCAACACCATTCCACCGCCCGTGCCGACGCCAGCAGAGTTGAAACCAACTCCATTCGTGGATGCCGCCAGAATGTCCAGACCGTTTCCGGTCGCCCCGCTACCAGAGATGATCGCCACCCCGTGGCCAGTGCCGTTGCCCGTGATCGTCATGCCGGCTGTGTTGCTGACAGATTGGGTGACCGCGATGCCACCCGATACCGTCAAAGCACCGATCGCCTGGTCACCAGCCAGTTTGCCAGGAAGTTCAACGACCACCTCATCAACGAAATCAGTAACGGTCCCGGCCCCGAAGTGGATAGCGAGATCACCAAGAGTGGCCGTATCGGTCGTACTGAGCGTCACCTTGTACCAACCAGAAGAAACCTCGGTGGCATTGGTTGCGCCAGCACTAGGATTGCCGAACGCAGCACCGTTTTTGCTGATCGTCACCGCTGCGGTAAGCCCGGTGCCGCCGAGATTGAACATTCGGACGCGGGAGGTTGATTGTTTCAGAAAAGCCATGTTGATTACCCTTGTATCAGCTATCGGCCAAAGAGTTTTCGACCGCGATTTTCTCTGCTCGGATCACGTTCCGTAACGCGATTCTTGTCGTATAAAGGCAAATCGAGCGCTTGGGGAGCTTCAAAACCAAACTCGTAGTAGGCAAGGTTCAAGGCGTCCATGTCATCTGGCGACCTGCCCAAACGCTTTTTCGTGTCCGCCTTTGCCTCAACAACGCGCCGCCCAACTGAATCCATCTTCCAAGTTGGCCCTACGGCTTGAGGTTTTAGCCTCTGGACCGTTTCCGTGTCCAATCGGGAGTACGAGATATTTTGCTTCAGGGAGCAGAAGGCGATTCCAGATTCCATTGCCCGTCGTGAAGTATTGAACCACAGTTCTGACCGCTTGTTTGGGTAGCGGGTCGGGTCTGCCGCGACGGTGCCGGCCCTGATCGGGATCACGTTGTAGCCTTGCTCGAACAACACGTCAACGACGCCACCGCCACAACCGTCATCGTCAACCTTGATCGGTATCTCTTTAGCCGTTGCTGACGGACGCTGGTTACGCTCCTCTTTGCGCATCTGCGTCACCATCAAGGCCAAATCGCGTGCAACTTCCATCAGCCAGCCAGCCGTTTCGGTGAGGCGCAACCCCTGTCTTGACTCATGAGCCAACGATAGGCTCCCCCAGCGAGAATGAACTGCCGTCTTGTCGTCACCCTGGCGTGCCACGTCGCAGCCAATTTGCGGCAACTCGTGGATCGGCACAGCTGCGATCGCCTTGGACATGACGGTGAAAAGATGATCGCTCCACACCGAACCAATGGGATTTGTCGGCCAGTTGCCGGTACAACGTGCCTCCCAATCCATTTCTGGCCGCCACCAGCGGCTCGTGCCATCTGCCTCCAGCCATTGAAAATCCGTCGCCAACGCCGACCGTTCATCGATAGGCAAACACCAATCTTTTACCCAATCGTCGATCTGGGATATGCTGACCGCGTTCGGCATCGGGAGTTGGCTAAACGGCAATTCTTCGCCATTACGCCTGGCCTTAATCTGAGCCTGGATGTTCGGATGGTCGAGACTGGACAAAGAGAACACTTTCCACTTGCCGGATTGCTCCTCGACGTAAACCGGCGATGATTGATCGGTCGGATTGTAGAAGCACACCCACGCGAACCCAGGTTCTGGTTTGAACATCGTCTTGGCGACGGTGAACATTGATTTTTCAATGCCAACGCATTCATCGAAAAGGAAAAGAATCCGGCCCCGATGTTTTCCCTGGAACGCTTCAGCCTTGTTGACGCTGAACAACTTCGCCCAATGGTCTGGCGAGGTCCGCATCTCCGGGGCAGCAGGCCCGATGAAGTAGTCCGTCAACGGTGGGTCCGCTTTGCCGCGCTGCATGCGCACTTCTGACCACACGGTATCGCACATCGCATCCCACTATGCCCCCGTGGTAATGACAACGCCGGGATTAAAGCAATCGAACCAGTAGTTGATGAGGATAGCCGCCGAGTTCGACTTACCGATGCGATGACCGGATTTGACCAGGCAACGATATGGCGGTTTGTGAATGGACTCCAGCACTTCGCCGATCTTGTCCCATACCGTGATGCCGAGGATATCCTTCGCGTACCCGATAGGGTTGCCTGCGTACTTTTGGAATTTAGGCGGTCGGAAGTTCGCGCGAGACACAATAACTAGCGACTCATCATGCCGCTTGATCTCGGCGTCAGCTTTCGCCGATGCCCGTTTGAATCGTCGATCATTTCTAGTTATTGAAATCATTCTTCTTCCAGCATGCGCTGAACTTGTTCGAGATAGTACGCTTCCTCGATGGTGCTCTGCGGTCTGTCATACTTGAGGGACAATGCGATCCGTTCCGCATCAAATCCTAGCAACTGCATCCATTCTGCCCGTATAGCGCACGCGCTCCACTTACTGATATCAATGCTCACGCTTTGCTGCCTCTGTGAGAGATTGAATGACCGCCAACGCCTCGTCTAGCTTGTCCGTCGATTCTGAAAGTTTCTTGGTTGTCTCATCCAACTTCCTATCCCGCTCCTCGACAGCGCGTTGCAGATGGCGAACCAGCGCATTTTGCGACCCATATTTTTCTGGATACCGCCTCTCCAGTAACCACGCAGCCGCTTGCCACATCCCTATCTCGGCAGCATTGCAAATGAAAACGTTGTTGCGAATTTCCCCTTCCGCCATCGCCCTTTTGTGGACGTGGAATAATTCAAGGCAAAGCAATTCGGACTTTAAACACAAGTCCGTTTCCTGCTTGACCATGCGTTCCATTTCTAGCCGACCGCGACGGAGCCAGTTGTGAATTGTCTTTCGATCAATGCCGAGGTGATCTGAAACGGAATCAAGGAACTGGCAAAGTGGAAGTATCCTGGCGTATTCCGCAATGATTTCCTTGGTCAACTTCATTGGCCGCCCGGAGTGAATGAGTTGCTCCGGCGGAACCTGGACCGTTTCTTGAATTGGTGCTTCTTCGCTCATAAAGCCCAATATGCCACAAGAGGGTTGTCAGTGGCAAGTTGCAGCGCATGGCTTTTTTTGATTTGTTGCGTGAAAGATGGTAAAAATTGTCAATGATAAACGAGACAGCAGCTAAAATCATCGAACTTGCTACCACCAGGCTTGCAGAGCTAGAAGAAGAACGTCTGGCTGTACAAAATCAACTGAAAGTCATTCAGGAAGAGATGACCCAATTGTGGAAATTTATCCACGGTCGTCCCGAAAAAAAAAGCAAGGCATGGCGGTCGCCGGCGATACGCCCAGGAACAAAGCGAGAAAAGATTATTTCTGCGATTTCGGAATGGTCAACGGTTGGAGAAGCAGCGAAAAAATGCAACCTGACAGACAAGGAAGTTCGCGGGGTTGTCAATGCTGCCGATCTTCGACTATACATCGAAATTCGCAGCAATTCGAGTAAAGGACTGTTGGAGTACAAGTTTAATTTGCAAGGCATGCAAGATTTGCCATAACATCGCTTTCGCACTCAAAAGCGAAGGGGCGAGGTGTCTTGACCACACCATCGCCCCGCACTTCTCAACATTACACTTCTACTTTATCGCTTTCTTGAGGCGCAGTCAATAATGGACATCGCGGAGGACTCTACATCGAAAATTGTATGCCCTCGATACGAGGTCATCTACGAGTTCCTTCGCGTTCAAGATTTCCGCCCGCTGACGAATCTGCAACAGCGTGCTTTCTTGCATCTCCTCGATCTGGAAGTTGAAGATACCTATCGGCATGGCGATGATTGTGTCTGCATGGACTTGTTGCCGGCGATTGTGCAGGCGCTCGATCCTGATCCGGTCAACTGCGTCGTTGCCGAGCGGACATTGGAGAATGAGACGTACAAATCACAGCGGTTTCACACGGAGAAGATCGGCAAGCACCAGGGGATTGTGCTGGGGATGAAGACGAAGAGGGAGCATACGAGCGAGTTGAGCAAGTTAGCGCGAAGGCTGTTCAAGGATTTTAGCACGGTTTTGGACGAGTTGAAGTGTCGTTTGCCTACTCTTGGATACGGTTCGGACCAGGAGTTGATTGAGCGCGAGATACCGAAGACGATTGAATTCATACAGTCTGTCGGTCGAGCAGTGAAGAAAAGATCATCTACAAACCACGTTAGGGAGAAAGCCGTGAAGCAATTGTTAGATCAGTTGACCGAGCGATTGAGCAAGCAGCATGCAGAGGAGAAGAGGCTTGCTGCGGAAAGA
>OFQY01000815.1_pt1 | contig 10887 bp, 16 predicted proteins | sample 1542991 | NCBI WGS metagenome assembly OFQY01 (sample SAMN07774224, study PRJEB24372) | wastewater metagenome | isolation source: Exp Tend VB 10WW | collected 2016-02
AGCACCAAGCCGGCCAGCGCGAAAGCGAACTGGTAACGCTGCTGAAAGACATCCTGCATTGCAGTGACGCGCTGGCCTTCCGGCCTGACCTGCACGCGCGCTTGCTGGACTTTGGGCGCCGACTAAAGGCGCAGGAACCGAAGGACGACTTCCCGGATGACTACGAGGTATGAGCGCAGACCAGCACAAGGGGGGGAGACCCTCCGCGCCACCACAGTTGCAGCGCGTGAACGTGCCGCTTCGCCTTCCGCGCTGGATGGCGGAATGGATCGCGGAGCAGTGCGCCGAAGGCCCTCCGTACAAGACGGCAACGCAGTTGATCGAAGCGGCGATGGTGAAAGCCTACAAGCTGCGCCCACCGAAGGAGTGAGCATGCATTGCACGGACGTGGAACGGCCCAAAGCCAAGAAGCCGCACCGCTGCATGAGTTGTGGCGAAGGCATTGCCGTGGGTGAAACCTACATGCGCTGGCGCTGCTATGACGGCGGCGACGCCAGTACGAACAAGATGCACCCGGAGTGCCTAGCAATGCACCAGGCGGACGCCGAGAAGTATGGCGACCGTGAATGGGAATACAGCCCGTACAGCCACGAACGACCGAAGGTGGAAGCATGAGCAGAGAAGCTTTTGGAGACCCGCCAGAAGGGCAAGAGCCGCCTCAGACTTGCCCCGTGTGCGGCGGAGAGTGGCACGCGGAAGGTTGCGAGTTTGGCGAAGAAGTCTTTCGAAGACTAAAGGCCGAGCGCGACGCGCACAAGCTGGCCTTTGAGAACGCGGGGCTGCGCCGCGAAGTCGAGCGCCTGCATGGGCTGCTGGCCGCAGCGCAGCCGGAACTGGCGCTGTTCTTCCGCGATCTGCGGAACTACTTGCTTCACGTCATTGACATGAGCAAGGGAGAACACTATCTCGACGTGGTGCGCATGAATGCCCAAGCGCTGATCCGGCGAATGGAGCTTCTCGCCGCCCAAGTGACGGGCGACAGGCCGCTGACGCCAGGTTGCCGCACCCCCGAAGGGTGCCACGAGAACGGCTGCCTTGGCTGGTGCGATGAGCACCGACCACCAACCGGGCCAGACAGCAAGACGCCCAACGTGATTTAGACGGAGCGTCATCCGTATAAACTGCCTCCGCACCTCTACACTGCGCCGCAATGCTTCACGTCACGCTCCCCTGGCCCCCGCGCACGCTGTCACCCAATTCGCGGGCGCACTGGCGCACGCTGGCCGGCGCTAAGGCCGCCTACAGGCGCGCGTGCTGGGCGTTGACGCGGGAAGCGCTAGGGGTGGACTTCCCGCGCCCGCTGTCGGGCATGGTTGACGTGGCGCTTGAGTTCGTGCCGCCGGATCGCAGGTTGCGCGACCTGGACAACTGCATCGCAAGCATGAAATCAGGGCTCGACGGATTGGCCGATGCGCTGCAGATCGACGACCGGCGATTCCGTCTCATTGCACAGATGGCCGAGGCCGGGACTGTCGGCGGGTTCGTGCGGGTGACGATCGGAGGGAGTGAATGACTGCAACACTGGTTCCGGACTGGGCGCGCATCATCGCAGACCTGGCCGCCGCGGGGTACACTTCGCCCGCAGTGTCCAAGGTCATGCAGATGCAGGTCACTGACCGCATGGTGCGCTGGTACGGAGAGGGCATGCAGCCGGCGTACTGGCGCGGCAAACTGCTGATCGACTTCTGGTGCGCGACGCTGCGCCGGCCGATGGATGCAATCCCGCTGACGGAACTTCGGCGCGGGCACCGGGCCCAAGGGCAGTACGCGCGTGACCTCGGGCCGCGGGCGGATGCGCTTCCGCAGTGGCCGGTGGCGGTGAAGCCGATCAGGCGGGGTCGTAAAGTGGAAGTCAGTAACAGCTAACTACTGATGGCTGCTGCAAAGGGAACCAGACCACCGAATGCCGGCAAGGGCAGGAAGACCGGCGTCCAGAACAAGGTCACGCGCGACCTGAAGGACATGATCCTTGGCGCGTTGGACCGTGCGGGCGGGGAAAACTACCTGCTCGCCCAGGCCAAAGCCGACAACCCGACGCCGTTTCTCGCGCTCGTGGGCAAGTGTCTACCGAAGGACATGAACGTCACGGCGACCGTGACCCTCACAGACCTGCTGCGCGAGGTCGAGGCTCGGCGCGCGAAGCGTGGAACCTGACACCCTAGCCGAACTGCAGTCCGACCCGCTCGCGTTCGTCCTGCAGTGCTTCCGGTGGGGCGAGGGTGAGCTGGCCGGCTGCGACGGCCCGCGCGAGTGGCAGCGCCAGGCGCTCGAAGACATCGGCCAGCGCATCAAGGCCGGCACCGCGACCGACGAGGCGATCCGCCTTGCCACAGCCTCGGGCCACGGCATCGGGAAATCGGCGCTCGTCTCCATGCTCATCCTGTGGGCGCTGGTGACGCGCATCGACACGCGCGGCGTCGTCACTGCCAACACCGAGAAGCAGCTCACCACGAAAACCTGGCCGGAGCTTGCCAAGTGGCATCGCCTGTGCATCCTGGGCTCGGCGTTCGAATTCACGGCGACGAGCATCTATGCCAATGACACGGCGCATGAGAAAACGTGGCGCGTCGATGCGATCCCCTGGAGCCTGAACAACACCGAGGCGTTCGCCGGCCTGCACAACAAGGGCCGGCGCGTGCTCGTCATTTTCGACGAGGCGAGCGCCATCGCCGATGAGATATGGGAGGTGACCGAGGGCGCGCTGACCGACTCCGAAACTGAGATTCTGTGGCTGGCGTTCGGCAACCCGACGCGCAACACAGGGAGGTTCAGGGAGTGCTTCGGCAAGCTGCGTCACCGCTGGGCCGTGCAGCAGATCGACAGCCGATCAGTCGAGGGGACGAACCTCAAGCAACTGCAGGCGTGGGTCGAGGACTACGGCGAGGACAGCGACTTTGTACGGGTTCGCGTGCGCGGCGTGTTCCCTCGAGCCGGCGTCAGCCAGTTCATCAGCGGAGAGACCATCGAGCAGGCACAGAAACGGCAGCTTGTTTTCAAGGACGACGGGGCGCCGATGATCCTGGGCGTTGACATCGCTCGCTTCGGTGACGATCAAAGCGTGATCCGTGGGCGCAAGGGCCGGGATGGGCGCGTCATCCGGCCGATCAAGTGGCGCGGCATGGACACGGTGTTCAGCGCCGGGAAGGTGGCCGAGGCGATCCTGCTGTACAAGCCCGAGGCGGTGTTCATCGACGGCGGGGGCGTCGGCGGGGGCGTCGTGGACATCCTCAAGGCGCGCGGCTTCCGGGTGGTCGAGGTCAATTTCGGTGGTTCCCCACGCCAGGCGCTCAAGTACGCGAACAAGCGCGCCGAGATGTGGGGCGACATGCGCGACTGGCTGGAAAACGGAGTGATCGACCCTGACCCGCAACTCTCGGACGACATGCAGGCTCCGGAGTACGGGTTCGACAAGGACGGTCGGCTGCAGCTTGAGCGCAAAGCAGACATGAAGAAGCGCGGGTTGGCGAGCCCTGACGACGGCGACGCGCTGGCGCTGACCTTTGCCGAGCCCGTACAGCGCACAGACATGCGGACGAGCACGCACCGGCCGCCGCGCGCCGCGACGATGGACTACAGCGTCCTCGACTGATTGGGGTAAAACGCTCCCGGTTAGACGCGGCACAGTCCACGGCATCCAACTGCCGGAGCGCCGCGCATGTCGTTCCTACGCCCAAAGGTGCCGGCCATGCAGCCGTTGCCGCCGCCCCCGACCATCGAGGACACATCCGCCAAGGAGCAGGAGGCGTATGACGCGCTGCGCCGCCGCAGGGGCCGCGCCGCCTCGATCGTGAGCCAGGGTCCGGCGCCGACGACTGCGGCGAAAACGCTGCTCGGGGGATAGGTGGGCAAACGCTACCTGCCCGTTCAAGGGCTGCAGCGGGAATACGACGAGAGCACGGGCACGTTTCTGCGCGTGGTCGATTCGCAGAAGGACGTGTTCGTCACGGACGCAGCCGAAAGCCTTGGCTACACGGTGCTCGTGACCGGGTTCGGCGCGGTCGGCGACGGCACGACGAACGACGCTTCGGCGATCCAGTCGGCGATCAGCTACGTGTCGGCCGTTGGCGGCGGCACGGTGGCCTTTCCTCCTGGAACCTACGGCGTCGGGACGACCGTGACGATTCCGAGCAATGTGCGCCTGCTGGGCGCCGGGGCAGGCCAGAGCACGATCAAGGCGCTGTCATCGCTCGCGCTCACGTCCTCCATGCTGCAAAACGCGACTGGTGACACGGGCGCTGGGGTGCGCGTCGATACGGGCATCACGCTAGAGCACCTGACCTTCGACGGTTCAGGTCGGACGTACCCGGCATGGGATCAGGGGACGAACCCCGCGACCTATGGCGGACTGACTCAGGCCAACGCGCGCGGAAGCCTGGTGCGGTTCTACTCGGCCATCAATACCCGCGTCCTGGCCTGCGAGTTCAAGAGTCATCAGTCCCTCACGCTCACGCTGGCTGGCGGGCTGAACGATCTGGTGCAGGGTTGCACGTTCTCCGGCAATGGCAAGGTGGACGACATCTCGCCCTGCATCTACGGCAACCACTCGTTCCCGAACTCGACGCCGGCTGTTGGCCTGCGTGTCGTCGGTAATTCGTTCTACAACTGCAGCCGCGGCGGCGTTCGCTTTGCGGTCGGCTCAGGGGCAATTGTCGGGAACACCTTCGACACGCTCAAGGAGTACGGCGTCCACGTCGAGTCGGGCGCCGACGTGACGATCTCGGGGAACACGTTCAAGACGATCACGATCAGCGACATCGTGGCAAACGGCATCGAGATCGAGAACGCCGCGGCCGGGCGGCTCGTCATCGACGGCAACATCTTCAACGCCTGTGGCCTGCGTGCGATTGCCGCAGCGGGGATGGTTGACTTCGCCATCACGAACAACGTCATCTTCGAGTGCGGGGGGTCCGCGAACTACCCCGCGCTCAATGGGCCTCTGAACTACGCAGCAGGCAGGGCCGCCAATGACCCGGTGGACGACTTCTCGCGTTGCACGATCAGCCTCATCACCGGGGACGCGGATCAGGTCAAGCAGGGCGTGGTCGAAGGCAACGTCATCCGCAACGTGTCTGCGGGGATGCGCTACGGCATCTTGTTCGGCAAGACCGGCACGCCGACGCTCAAGTTTCAGGACGTGATCTGCCGCAGCAACGTCATCACCGGGCCGACGCTGGGCAAGTATTACTTCGCCGCGAGTGTGCGCGGGTCGAATGTCGTGTGCGAAGACGACCTGGCCGAGGACGCCAAGCGCCTGTCCTCGGCGCTGCCTCTGGACGAGGGCTACGCGGTCACTGGCTCTGCCGCGCTCTCGACGCTGGGCACGAACTCTGCACGTACCGTCGCTTTCGATGCCGCAGCAACCGAGGATTGGCAGTGGGTGCTTTCGCCGCGCCAGGACCGTCCGCAGGGCGAGATCATCTCCGCAGTGCGCATCTACGCCCAGAAGCCAGCGGCAGCCGGGACAGGAAACGTGGTCTGGCAGATCGGCACCATTCGGCGCGATGTATCGACCAGCATCGGTAGCGGGGCACTGTCCTCGGAGAGCTTCACCGTGGCCGTGGCTGCGGACGCCGATCAGACGATGGACATGCACGACCTGACCCTCGCGTCGGAGGTGACCCATGCGGCCGGTGAATTTCTCGTGTTCCGGCTTTCCCGCCTCGGCGCGAATGGTTCGGACACCTGGGGCAGCGATTACCACGTCATCGCGGTGCAGTTGATCTACAAATAGCATGGACTTCGACACACTCTGCCGCCGATTCGATCAGGCCCGCAACAACCGCGGCACCTGGGATGACACGTTCCAGCAGATCGCCGAGCGCGTGCTCCCGCAGGCTGCGGACTTCGGAACGACGCGCAGCCCTGGCGAGCGCCGAACCGAGAAAATGTACGACGGCACCGCAGCCCTTGCGTCTTACCGGGCCGTGGCCGCCATCGCGTCCTTCTTCTGGCCGTCGAATCAGCGCTACCAGAAGTTGACCACGAACGACGAGGCGCTGAACAAGGTCCACCGGGTCAAGGTCTACATGGACGAGGTGACGGAGCGGCTGTTCAAGGCCCGCTATTCGCCGCGCGCCGCGTTCGAGGCCCAGATGGGCGAGGCGGCATTGCAATGGTTCGTGTTCGGCACCGGATTTCTGTTTGTCGAGGACAACCCGAAGGCGCAAAGCCTGTCCTACCGTTCCATGCACCTCGGTCAAACCTACATCTCCGAGGGCGCGTCGGGAAAGGTCGATACCGTGTTTCGCTGCTGGAAGTGGAGCCTGCGCAACATCAATCAACGCTGGCCCGGAAAGCTGCCGGCGCGCTACGCGTCCAAGCTCGCGCAGACACCAGACATGGAGATCGAAGTAGGGCACGCCGTGCTGCCGCGCGACGAGTACGACCCTGGCCGCGTCGGCTACATGGGTATGCCCTGGGCATCGTGCTACTTCCTGCCCGACACGAAGGACAAGCTGGACGAGGGCGGGTATCGAACCTGGCCGTTCAGCGTGCTCCGGTACATGACCAGTCCGGGCGAGGTGTACGGGCGCTCCCCGGCGTGGCTGGCGCTGTCGAATATCCGCGTGCTGAACAGTATGAAGCGCAGCACGCTCGCCGCTGCCCAGAAAGTTGCAGACCCGCCGCTGCTGGCATCCGAGGATGGCATCCTCGGCGCGTTCAGCCAGGCTCCGGGTGCGCTGAATTTCGGCGGACTCGACTCGCAAGGAAATCAGCTTGTCAAACCGCTCATCACCGAGGCGGATGTGAAGCTGGGCCTGGACATGATGGACAAGGAGCGCGAGATCATCTCGGGCGCGTTCATGATGGACGTGTTCCGCGCGCTGGTCGAGAACCCGCAGATGACCGCGACGCAGGCGCTCGAACTGATGCAGGAACGCGCAACCATCATGTCGCCCATCGGCGGCAGGCTGGAGTCCGAAGGGCTCGGCCCGATGACGGAACGCGAACTAGACCTGCTGGCGAACGCCGGACAACTGCCGCCCATGCCGCCCGAACTGATCGAGGCACAGGGCGAGTACCGGATTGAGTACACGAGCCCGATGCGCAAAGCCATGCGCGCGAGCGAGGCCATCGCCATCACGCGCACGTTCGAGGCGATTCTGCCTCTGGTGCCATACGACCAGTCCGTGCTTGACCCATACGACTTGCAGATGGCTTCCCGTGAACTTGGCGAGATTGGTGGAGTCCCGGCCAAAATCATGCGATCCATAGAGGACGCCAAGGCTCGCGGCGAAGGACGGGCACAGCAACAGGAAATTCAGAGCATGGTCGAAGCCGCCCCGCAGGTGTCCGCAGCAGCGGCGAACCTCGCCAAGATGCAGGCGGCCGGCGGCGTGCAGCCCGGCGTATGAGCTTCGACGCAGGCTTCGAGCGCGTCCGTGCGCGCATGCACTCGCGGGTCATGTCCTACCGCGCCCTGTTCCTGCACCGCGTCGAGCCGAACCCGGCGCGATGGTGGCAGTTGGCGTACTGGCGCAAGCCCTCGGGCGGTGAGATCGGGCCCGCGGCAGACATCGTGCTGCGCGACCTGGCTCGGTACTGCTACTCCAACAAGCCCACCCTCAAGGTTTCTCGCGTCACGCAGCAGAGCGACGCGCTCGCAATGGCATTCGCGGAAGGGCGCCGCGATGTCTATAACCGGATCGTGGCGCTCTCCAACCTGACGCCCGACCAGATCACCAACATTGCCCAGAAGGTGAACCAAGATGACTGAAGCCGTTCTCGAAGCACCCGCACCTGCCCCTGCGGCCCCCGCACCTGCGGCCCCCGCAATCGCCTGGATGCCGGACGCCGACGCCGACACCTCGGGCTACATCCAGACGAAGGGCTGGCAAGGCCCGGCCGATGCCGTCACGAGCTACCGCAACATCGAGAAGATGCTCGGCGCAGATCGCGCGGGCCGGACTGTCGTGCTCCCGACGAGCGAGGATGCGAACGAGTGGGGCCAGGTCTATGACAAGCTCGGCCGCCCGTCGAACGCCGAGGGTTACAAGCTGCCGGTCCCCGAGGGGGCAGACCCCGGCTTCGCCAAGATCGCCTCGGCCAAGATGCACGAACTTGGCCTGACCGCCAAGCAGGGCGCCGCACTGGCCGCCTGGTGGAACGAGCAGGCCGGCACGCAGACGAGCGTCACGGCAGCGGCCGAGGAGGCCGCGCTTGCCGCCGAACACGCCGCGCTGGCGAAGGACTGGGGCACCGGGCCGGATGCGCAGTTCCGCCGCGAGCTGGCCCGCCGTGCTGCCGTGCATCTGGGCCTGGACGAGGCCAGTATCGGCGCAATGGAGAAGGTGGCCGGCTACTCCAAGACGATGAAGGCGCTCGCCAAGATGGGCGATTTGCTAAAGGAACACGGCGCCGAGGGCCTGGGCGAGATGGGCAGCTTCGGAATGACGCCAGAGGGCGCGAAGTCGCGCAAGGGGCAACTGATGGCCGACAAGGCATGGCGTGAGCGCGCGATGAACTCGGCATCCGCCGAGTGGGCCGAGATTCAGAAGCTGGATCGCATCATCGCTGCGGCCGGGTAAAACGCTCCCGAATCAGACGACTACGCTACTGCCATCGGACAAGGCCACGCGCCCCCGATGGCCCTCTGGGAAGACGGAGCGTAAGGCGCACGGTACGCGCAAGCGAGGCCCCCGCAAGGGACAAGCCGGGCGAACAGATCACTTCATGTTCAACCCGTCATAGGAGCCTACCGTGGCCGCGAATTTCAACAACCTGTATTCGGTGCAGTACGCATCGGCCGTCGAGCTGCTCGCGCAGCAGATGACCCCCCGTGTCGCCAACACCTTCACGCCGATGGCCGGCGAAGGCAAGTCGGCGACTGTCGTCAACCAGATCGACGCCTTCGAGGCCGACGAGCGCAGCGCGCTCTACGATCCCGTGGTGTTCGGCGAGCCGACGCACACGCGTCCGTGGGTCTACCCGCGTCACTTCGACAAGGCGTTGCCCTTCGACTCGATCGAGGCGATGCAGTCCAACGCCAACCCGCAGTCCGAGTACGTGCAGGGCGTCGTCGCGGCGATCAACCGCAAGATGGACGACGAGGCCATCCGCGCCTTCTTCGCAGACCGCAACGTCGGCGAGGCCGGAACGACGACCGATTCGTTCGCAGCTGGCTACCAAGTCGGCGTGAGCGTCGGCGGCACGACCAGCGGCCTGAACGTCGAGAAGCTGCAGAACGCGATCCAGATTTTCGAGGAGCAAGACCTAGATCTGGACATGGAGCAGCTCTACTGCGTCATCTCGCCGAAGCAGAAGCGCAACCTGATGAACGAGATCGAGGTCACCTCGGGCGACTTCTTCAAGGGCCAGGTCATGTCCTCGCGGAACGTGTCCGGCTTCCTGTCGATCAACTTCATCGTCTCCAACCGCCTGCTGACGGACGGCTCGAGCTACCGCCGGGTGCCGATCTACCTGTCCAAGGGCATGTGCTTCGCCACCTGGGGCGGCGGCATGCAGACGACCGTGAGCCAGCGGCAGGACTTGCGCGGGCACCCGTGGCAGGTCTACGGGCAAGGGCACTTCGGCGCGGTTCGCCGCGACGCGAAGCGTGTGGTCGAGATCAAGTGCTCCGAAGCCTGATCGACGCCTGAATCGACTGAACTCAACCAAGGAGTTACGAAATGGCAGTTGTTGCACTCAAGAGCACCGCGGTCACGAACGCAAACGCGACCCCGCGTGTGCAGAACCCGGCCGGCATCCAGAACGGCGTCGTCAAGCGCAGCCAGGGCTTCGCGGCCATCGGCAACGGCGACAGCATCGGCTCGACCTACCGCATCGGCAAGGTGCGCTCGTCGGACTACATCGACCGCATCCGCATGGTCTCTGCCGACATCGGCACGACCGGCGCGGCCGACGTGGGCCTGTACGACGTGCTGACCCACAGCAACGGCGGGACGGTGGTCGATGCGGACTTCTTCGCCTCGGCAGTCAGCTTCTCCGGCGGAGCGATCGACTCGGACATCACGTTCGAGGCGGCAGCGGCCGGTGGACTGCTCACCAACGGCGAGAAGCGAGTCTGGGAGGCTCTGGGCCTCACGACCGATCCGGGCAAGGAGTACGACCTGGCGCTCACGCTGACGGCCGCCTCGGACGCCGCCGGCACGATCCTGGTTCGCTACTACTATATCTGACCATGACGGGGGCTTCGGCCCCTGTCTCTCAAGGAGGGAAGCATGGCAGATCGTTTCTGGTCCGCGTACTGCGGGCAAGACAAGGTAGCCGTTGCCGAGACCGGCAGCACCACGGCGGCGGCGGACGTGGAGGTGCGCATCACGTACACCGCCGCGACCCTCGCCAACAACAAGGCCGGAGCCCTGGTCGCGCTGCAGCAGATCGCCGCGCGCATCGCCGAGGACACCTGGCCGCCGGCCTGATGGAGGGCGCATGCCTGTACTTCTGAGCAACGCATCCGCGACCGGATCGGCCGTGGAATGGGGCGGCGGCCGTGGCGTGTTCTCGCTGGCCGGCACGGTCAGCGGCGCGACGATCACGCTTCAGTACCTCGGCCCCGATGCGACGACCTGGCTGACCGGGGCGACGGCGCTCACGGCGGTCGGGCTTGTCGCGTTCGAGCTACCGCCTGGCCGAATCCGTGCGCTAGTCGCTGCCGGAACGCCGTCCGGGCTTTACGCGAACGCCGACCAGAGCAAGGGGTAAGTCATGCCGAACCCGACCCGAGACGCGTTCGGTCCCCTGACTGTCGTCCGCGACGGGACGACAGGATCACAGCTTGCCATCACGAACAAGGAAGGGACGATTGTCGCAGGGCCGGACGCCCGCTACACCGCCGCCCAGCTCGCCGCCCTGGCCGCTGCGGGCGGGCTGACGCAGTATGCGACGTATGTGGCGAGTGATACGTCAAGTTCTGGCTTTGCCAGT
>OFQY01000816.1_pt1 | contig 10883 bp, 17 predicted proteins | sample 1542991 | NCBI WGS metagenome assembly OFQY01 (sample SAMN07774224, study PRJEB24372) | wastewater metagenome | isolation source: Exp Tend VB 10WW | collected 2016-02
CCCCGATAACTCCCCGGAGGAGTAGGGGAGACGATAAGGGGATTGGCCCTTTGATGGAGAAACAGTCGTGACGTTGCGGCTTTCGCCGCGCCAGAAATACTTTCTGTGGACGCTTTCGGATGAGCCGAAGGCGTGGTCTTGCTGCGACCCGTGCGAGCGTCGGTGTGCGGAGGCTCTTGCAAAGCGCGGCCTTGTAGAGATCGAGCCAGACCCGCCGCCGCGCGACAGTTTCTTTGAGGCCCGGATCATGGACAAGGGCTTGGTGCGCGCGTCTATATTTGCGATGCTGACCACTTACTCGCCGCCCTCGCACGAGGATGTTTACGGCAAGTTGCGGTGGCGCACTCATTAGTATCGAAGAACAACAGCCCGCTCGGAGCAATTGGCTTCGTGGGCAAATCAAGGGAGTATCTGGCGCGATGAGCAACACGAGGGACGTAGCGATGGTCGGCTTAGGCGCGGCGCTTGCGCAGCGTTCGCGCACCGAACATCACAGCCACCGAACCGAAGTTCACGAGCACCGCGCGCCAACCGACGAGAGCGTAAAGCTCCTCAAGGAACTAGAGGAGAAGGCGCTCGCCAAAGTCCTAGCCTCGCTGAAGCTCGACTCCAACAGCTTCAGCGGCCAAGTGCTGTTCGAGTACGACGGGATGAGTGACCGCGACATTGCGCGCTGCGTGTTCGTAGTGAACGGCAAGCGGGTTGTGGCCGAAATCGACCGCGATACAGATAATCGCCCGGAAGACTTCTTGGTCGCGCTGCGCGATGAAATCGCCAGGAAGTTCGCGAACGAGGTACTTGAAAGCGCAATGCGCGACATGCCCAATCCTTTGGGGCGCCGCACTGTGAGCAGCGCCAAGCCTAGCCCGCTTTAGTCCGCGTTGCCGCACAGGCCAACGTCTCAACCTAGGCTGTTGCGCTGGCGTCCCCGCTAGGAATTGAACCCGGATTTGCGAGTTAGAAGCTCGCCGCTCTATCCGTTGAACTACGGGGACTAGCGCGCGCGCCGAAGGACTTGAACCCTCAACCTTCGGGTTCGAAGCCCGACGCTCTATCCAGTTGAGCTAGGCGCGCGCAAAATAAGCCTCCAAACAGCAGCCGCCATCCTGAATCGGGGCTGGCAAACATGCCCCTCGCGTATGTCTCCATTCGCGCCAGATAACCGACGGTTTTCGCCGAACTTTGACCGTTACCCTTATCAGCGTTCAGAACCTCAACGTTGAACGTTTAGCTTCTGACCTTCTTAGCCGTTGCCCGCGAGGGCGTGCGACCGTGTGAGGGTCGGCTTCGATCCATCCAAAGGATCGGCTTTGCAAGCCGGGTTTGTTCGTCTGCCATTTCTTCACTTCGCTGCCGAAGGCCGTTCGATTACTCCTTGATTTGAACCGTTGCGTTCTTGAGAGAGAGCTGGCCGTCGAGATGGCCAAGCGTGTCTTCAAGTTCCTCGATCTCTTTCGCCAGAGCCAGCTCATCGATGTTGATGACAACATCAGTCGGTTTGGTCTCGGCGGTCGTGGCCGTCGCAGAGATCAGCGCGGCGCCTTGGCGCTTCGCATTCTCGCGAATGTTGTTGATGGTCGTGCGAAGATGCGCGAGCCACTGCTGGCGCGCTGGCGCGACATCGCGGCGCCACGTCAACCACTCGCTGATCGTTCGCTTTTGCCCATTGATCGCGACCACCGTTTCATCGTTGGCATTTTGGATACCCCGACGCAGCGAGATCACGCGATTTTCCAGATCAGTGATCGCCTGACGCTCACTCGCGATGACCTTGGCGGCGCCGCCATCCTTCTCCATCGGATCGCGCACGCCATCCTGACGCGCCAGATGGCCGCCGATGAAATCGCGTTTCTTCTCGATGCGCTTCCCGACGGTTTTGATTTCCGCAAGCGCTTCCGTGATCGTGATGCCCATTAGGCTTACCTTTTTAGATTTGAAGTGGATGCCCGCGCTGGAATCGAACCCGCATTTCCAGAGCCAAATTCTGGCGTCCTACCATTAGACGACCGGGCAGGAAGATGATGGTTGGGGGTGCGGGATTCGAACTCGCGACTTCTCGGACCCAAACCGAGCGCTCTGACCAGACTGAGCTAACCCCCAGCAAGTCGAACGCAAGCGCCGACTATTGCTGTCGTCGTCGGAATGGGGGTCGCGGTCGCGAGAACATGCTCGTCACATAACCGAATCGCTGCGCCGGATCAACCCGCTTTCCGCGCACGCGCCAACACCGCCGACACCGCTTCGATCGCAGGCAGATGCACGCTCTCAACTTCTTGTACGTAATGTTTCCGAGCCGTCGCTTCGGTGTCCACGATATGCGACGCTGCGGCTTTGAGATCGCCCTTGGTTTCCGTGTGAACGAACGTAGCGGAGGAGCGGCGCAAATCGTGGGTGTGGATCGCGGTAAGCCCGGCGCGTTTGTAGAGCGCGCGCATCCCGGCGTAGGGCGAACGCACGGGCTTGTCGCGCCAGTGGATCACATGGTCGGTCTCGTCGCTGCGGCGGGCCAGCGCCCACACCATGAGCTTATAAAGATCATCGTCCATCGGCTTGTTGCCGCGCCGCTTCTTCGATCGCTCGTCGGCGTCTTCGGTGTCGCGAAACCGGATCACGCGCTTGTCTAGGTCTACGTGCTCCCAACGGAGCGCGAGGATGGCGCCGCGGCGTTGGCCGGTGCGCAGCGCAAGTTCAAGCAAGAGCCGGATATGGTCAGGCGTTTCCAGTTCGTCGGCCGCGTAGAGGAGGGCGGGCAGCTCCTTCTCGTCGTCAAGGAAGCGCTCACGCGGCGGGCCGTTCGCGGGTAACTTGAACACCGGCATCTGGCCTGGCTTGATGATCTCTTCATCGATGGCGAAGCGGATCGCGGTGCGCAGAACCGAGATGCGTTTGCGGCAAGTCGATTGGCGCAGGCCCGCCTCACGCCACGCTTGAACCTGCGCCTTCACGCGGGCCTTGGAGCCGTCGCAGAAGGCGTCGATGGTCATGGCTCCCCAAAGTGCGCGGACGGCGACAAAGTGCGCCTCCAGGCTCTTGGGCCATTTGCAGCGGCGCTCTGCATGCGGATTGTGCTTTTCAGCGACGTAAGCGTCGATCAAGGCGTTGAGGGTAGGGGAGGTCAACTTACACTCTCCCGCTCTGCTTGCCTGTCGCGCCAGCGCGCGCCCGCGCTTCGATCAGCGATCCAACGCCCTTATCGATCTCTGACCACGGCGCACGCTCGCCGGACGCATGATCGAGAATGTAGTTGTCGGGTTCGTGGTAGGTGCGGACGACTTCGTTCGATCGCGGGTAAGTTTTCTCCCCGATCTGCGCTCGTATCCACGCCTCAAGCCCTGGCCTTAAGCGAGCAAACGCGTTGCGGAGATTGGTCGATCGGTCGCGATTATCGGCAGCGGTAACAACCAGCCCGGACGGAATGTGCCGAAGACGCAAGCTGTTCTGCGTCTTGTTGCGATATTGCCCGCCCGCACCAGTTCCCGAATACCAGTCGAGAACGAAGTCTTTTCGCGTGTAGCAAAATTCGGGGAGCCGTTCTCGCGTCATTTGAGCCATTGTTGAGCCGATTGCCGCACGCATTGCCCATGCAGAGCACGTCGTCTGCGCCTTATCTGTTAGCGCAAAGTAAACCACGCCGCAAGAACAAACGCGGAACGCGTCGGCGCAATCTCCCGCCTTTATATGTCCGTTAACCGCATCCTCGCATTACGCGGATCGCATCTAAAGGGGCCTACGCCGCATGAAATTGATCCCGCTTGTTCTCGCCGCCGCCTGTATCGCCACGCCTGCCTTGGCCGATCCCGACACGCACACTGTCACGCTGCCGGATGGCTCGACGCTGGTCACGATCAGCGACACGAACAGTCAGCTTTGGGGGCCATCAAGCAACATTCGCGCCGTCGTGGTGTGCTCGCCCGAATGCGCGGTCGTCGAGACGCAGTTCACTTCGTTCAATTTCATGAGCGGCGTGTGGGGCGCTGTTGGCGAAGCCGCGCGCCGGCCGACGCGGATCAACACGCACACCAGCACAAGCGTCTCAAACGGTAGCGCGAGCTTGTCCGAGGGCGGCGACGCCGCTGCGCGATCGGACGCAGATGCAGACGCGAACGCCGGCGCGCTCGCCGCTAACTCGACACAGATCGGCATTCGCCTGCGCAACACCAACGATAACGACAACAGCGCCGGTGCGGTCGCGATCCAGGCTCAACAACAGGGCCAAGGCCAGATCGCCAGCGGCGGGAACGGTGGAAATGGCGGAAGCGGCGGCGTCGGAAACGGCGGGGCTGGCGGTCAAGGCGGGCAGGGCGGAAACAACGCCCAATGCGGAAACGGCCAAGGCCGGAACAACAATAACGGGCAGGGATGCTAGGGCGCGCGTAGCCGCGCGCCCCAATAGGCTAACTGAGGCTGTCGCTCTGTGCGGCAAAGCCAAACAGGTCGCGCACTTCTTCTTGCGGGGCAGGGGCTGCAAACAGCGGCGCGTCTTCCCCACGCACATGCGCAAGCCTGCGCTTGATGTCTTCCACGTACTCAGCTTCGCGCTCGATCAGCACGCACTCAAAGCCTTCGCGCATGCAGGCCATGCCGGTCGTGCCGCTGCCCGCGAATGGATCAAGCACTGTTCCTCCGGGTGGCGTGATGAGGCGCACAAGGTAGGCGATGAGATCAACGGGCTTCACCGTTGGATGTTTGCTCTGCAGGCGGTCGTCTTTGTCCGCTTTTGCTGTGTAGAAGAAGAAGCGAGCGGCTGAGCCGGTGTCGCGGTAGTCGTGCGTTTCCTTGCCGTCTGCTAGCCCATAGCTGGTCGGCTTGTGGTTCATGCCGTGAATTGGGTTATTTGGGTTGCCGTTCGCGCGGGCGCTGTCACTATCAGGAAACCCCGCCAGCACTTCCTCGCTTCCGTCGTGAATGACGTTAGCGGGCCAGCGGCCCCTTGGTTGATCGAACCCTTTGCCGACAGTTTTTCCCGGCTGAAACATGCCGAGCGCGGCCCCCTCGCGTTCATCGCCGGTTATGGGTTGGCGTCCGCCGTGTCCTGCGTAGGCGCCACCATTGAGGCTCTCGTCGGTATCAACCCGGCTCGCATCTATATTCAGCGCTCCCGTTCCGTGAGCGAGAACATTGGAAGCGACAGTTCCGATAAGGGGCTTACGCGCGAGAACCACGGGCTCGTGTGCGGGCTTTAGGGCTGTGCCCCAGCCTTGCCATTGCTTGGCGGCGTCGGTGGCGGGGGCAGTGATGTCAGGAACGCCGCCAGCAAGGCGCTCTGTGTCGCCGTGAGCTACGGCGCACCGCTTGCTGTTGTGTCGATTACCGGGGCCGATCACTTCGCGCTTCGCGCCAGCCGCCCGATCAATCCCCTTGCTCACGTCATGCGATTTCGGGAATCCACTTCCGAACAGCCACGCCAGTTGATCGCGTACCTCAAAGCCCGCATGCGGGTCTGTGACGCACGCGTCGATGCTCGCGTCCGGTATATCGCGGAGCGCATCGCGGGAATCTGCATGGATGATGCGGGGAGTTGTCACGTTAGCGGTCTATCCGATTCGATGTTGCCTTGCGCCCACAAGCGCCTCACTCATGCTCATCGCTTAGCCTGTCACCGGGGCTCTTCCTGGGGTGGGGGAGAGGGCGGCTTCACAAGCAGCGTGCAGACGAGTTCCGCAAATCGTGCCGCATGTGTGGACGTTTGCGACTTGCTTTCCATGATCGTCTGCGCGGCGGCGGCAAGCATGTCGGTAGTCGAAACTTCCGCCGATGCACGAATGAGGCGCGCGTCTTGCGGGTTGTCCATCTCGATCACGACAACGCCGATCTTTGCGAGATCGCGCTTGTCCTTGGCCGAAAGATTTTGCGGCGGGACGATTAGAATTGTCGGGTCGTTCATCTATTCCCCCTCGTCTCTCTGTGTGGGAGAGGCCATCTTGCGAAGCTCTGTGATTTCGACCTTGTAGCTTCGCCCGCTGCGCGCTCGGTTGATGGTGGTTGCGTGGACGCCATAGATTTTGCCCAGCACCACGCCCGATCTCTCGTCGGCCACGATCTCGGCAATGTCCTGCGCGCTCAGCTTGGCCTGTATTTGCTTCGCGCCGCTGCTGCGGTTGACCTTCGTTTCATCGCGGTCTGGCCGAACGTGTCGCCCTTTCGCATCGCGGTCGTGGTTGTTGTCGGCGGACGTACCGAGCCAAAGGTGTTCGGGATTGCAGCACGGGGGATTGTCGCACGCGTGGCAAACAAGCATCCCCTTCGGGATTTCGCCCTTTGTGAGCATGAACGCGGCTCGATGGGCGAGCACGGCTTGTATCGCTGGCGCGTGGAAGTGCCCGTAGCCTCGAACATTGGTACGCCCGCGCCAAGTCCAGCAACCCTCGCCACGCTCAATAAGCGACCACAGCTTTTCGGCATGCGGCCGAACGTGATCCAGGGTCACTTTGGACATGGGGACGCGAGGCGTGCTCATCATCTTTCCTCCGCGCTCTGGCTCTGTGGGGGAAGGGCGCGGATGTTCGCGAGCACGACCGTGCGATCCCCGCCTGGGTATCCACGCAGCACGAACTCTTCGTTCGCCACGCCGATGAACTGCACGGCTGCATCCCTTTCTTTCTCCGCCGCATCCAAGGCGTCTGCGGCTTCGCGGAGGAGGGAGGCGTTTTCTTCGGAGCGCCCGTCAAAGGAAAACGCAAGCTCCCGCAGTCTCTCAGACAGATCGCTCATTCCCTTGGCTCCTTGAGTTTCCTGCGCCATTTAGTCCGTGCCAATTGCCGAGGGGAGGCTATTGGGTTGCGGAGACACGCCGTGCGGCAGTCGGAAGCCTGCAGCGTTGCGGTGTCCGCCGCCGCCGAAGAGCTTGGCGATTTCCGAAACGTCCATGCCGTCATCGGTGGAGCGCAGAGAAAACACGCGACCATCTGGCGTGTCCCAGTAGCAAGCGGCAAACGGTTCGCCCGTCGCCATCAAGTGGCCCGCGTCGCTCGTGAGCGTGTAGGGAAGCGAGGCGACCCATACGTCGTGCCCGGCGATGTTCATCCTGCGCTTGAGCGCCGCTGTCAGTTCTGCGACATCCTTGTGGTGCTTGCGCTCGATCGCGCTGCCAGCAGCGATCACTTTCTCAAGCGCGTGATCGAAGGATAGCGCCAGCATGTCCCACTCGTTGAAGCGGTACTCGTGCGCAAAAATGAAGGCGTTCGCCTCGCGCGAGTTGGGAAGACGGAAGCGCCATAGGTCGCGATCCTCCGCGTAGTTCACCAAAGCGGGGCGCCCGACGTGCGGGTTGAAGAAGTCCCACGCAATCCCGGCGCCGCTCCGGTGCATGTCGAAGAACGCGTAAATGTTGGCGAACGGCGCGCCTTCCATTTCGTCCTGCGAGACGTTTTGCTGGTGGCGCTCCCACGTAAGCGCGCCAGTCCAGTCGTCAACACGAAGAACTGCCGGGCCCGAGCCGGTGCTTTTGTCTTCGGCTAGATCGTCCGCCGCGCTCTTGTGGTGATCGAGCACAAGCACGGATCGAGCCTTGCGTCCGAGGTCGCGCAGCACCTCACGCTTGTACGAGAAATCCACCAACACCACGTCGCGGCGCGACACGTCCGGCGGATCGTTCTGATAGATGCCCGGGTGATAATCCCACGCATCGCCGAACCGCTTCCATACTGCCCAAGCAGCGGTGAACCCGTCAGCACAATTGCCGTGATAGATGCATAGTGGCTTGGTCATTGCGTAGGAGCCTTTATTCTACAGGGAAGCATGATCGAGTTCGGGTCGTCGGGTCGCCCAGCAGTCGTGATCGCGCAGTTTTGGCCGCAGCGCTTGCACGTCACTACGTAGATGCCGCATCGCGGCGCAGGGCATGGAAGTGTGCTTCGACAGGCGGGCCGCTCGCCAAAAGTCACATCAACTGGCTTGCCGTCCGGAAAGTCAGGGTTCGGCGCGCACTGAGGCTCGCGCCCTTTGTCGATCCAGATTAGATCGAAGCGCTCCTCGTCGGTGTAGTGGATGCGTTCCGCCATCACGTCTCCCCGCCCTCGTTGCCGGGGGAAGGAGGTGGGGGAGGGGGAAGTTTGCGCCACAGGATTGGTCGCGACGGCCACAAGTCGCCCGCATCTTCGAGCCAGCAGAGCCCGCTTTCCGACTTCTCGTCGCGGTGCCCGACGTGGATTCCCGTCGAGCCGATCTCGATAAACTGGACTGTCGCGCCTCTCGGGGTGTAGCGCGCATCGCCAAAGCCAAGCTCTTGCAGACGCGTCCACGCTTCGTGCATCTGCTGCAGCGCCGCAGCTTCGTCGGGCATCTTCGCCGCGCGCGCCGCTTTCTTAGCGTCGATCTCTGCGATCATCGCGTCCCATTCCTCCTGCGTGCATTCGCGAATGCCGCCGCACTTGATGGGGTTGAGGGGGCCGCTCATTGGGCGCCATCCGGGCGCGACGCAGCGCTCTCTAGAATTGTTGGAACGTCCTTCCACTCTGACCATATGCCCGGTGGACAGAATGCGCCGCTGGCATCCACCATCGGGATCAGTGATCGGTATTGCAGCCTCACAGCGGAAGGCGCGCTCGTCCCATCGGGCGCAACGAAACGAAGCTCAACCATCTTGCTCTTCCCCCTCACTTCCGGCCGCCGCGCCTGCTTCGATAGAGCCACGCTCGTTGCGGACAGTCTTGGTCTCGATGCGGCAAGGGCGCGTGCGAAAGCGCAACCGGGGCCCTTGCCGCTCAATCAGAAATTCGAGCGCCTTGATGACCTGCTCGGCGGTGTCTGGGTGCATCGCATACATGGAGTAGCGGCGCTCTTTGGCCATTCTGTATTCCGAGCTGACGCGCTGTTCTCCGTCAAAGCGAGCGCATCCTTCGGCCGCCAAACGGCCGAGTTGGCCGCTGACGCGGCGGTCTGCCGCGAGAGCAATCTCGCGAACTGCATCCTCATTCGTCACGTCTTCGGTGCGCTCGGTTGCGCGCAATTCAGCCTCTCTCAGAACACGGCGCAATGCGAGCAAATCCACTTCGTCGGTGTCGAGAATGCGATGGTCAGGCACTACGTCGCTCATAGTCCTATTCCCCGATTGCATCTGGTGGGCCATTGGGGCGCTCGCCTTCGCGGTACGCGCCGAGATATTCAAGACGCGCGTAATGCACCGGGTTGTTGCGCGCGGCGTTCACCGCGACTTGTTCAGCAAGCTCTTTGCTGGCGTGCGAAGTCTGCCCCTCGTAGTCGCCGGGATTGCGCTGTCCCACTTCGCGCCCGCGCACGAACAACGTGATCGGCGCGAGGACGCGCCACCAGTTGCGCCAGCGCGGCGCCCGCACGGTCTCGGCGCGAGATTGTGCAAGGGTGAGCGCGCTCATCTAGCCCTCCGCCTTATCCGTGCGCCGTTGCGCAGAGGCACGATGTTGTGGGCTCGTCGCGCGGCTCTTGAACCGAACGCTGATCGGGCCGCGCAGCGACCAATCCCACTCCCAGTCGCGTCCTTCTGAGCCCATGCCGGTGTCGAACGAAACGCCTAAGCGGCGCAGCGCACTTTCCGTCTCAACGAGCGGGCTGCCCTGATATTCGGCGATAGCTTCGCCCAGAACGGCGTCCAGGCTCTTACCCTCAATCGGCGGCAGCTTGTCGGCCGTGAAGATCACACGCACGTCGAGTTCATCGCCGTACCAAACAAGGTAGGGCAGGCGGCGGCGCAGCCGCGTGAATATCCCATCGATACGCGAGAGCAACATCTCCCACGGCGTCATCATGCGAATGCCGTTGCCGTCAAACGTCACGTCTCTTCTCCCTTATGGTCTCGCGGCGAAAGCGGGGGGCTCGGTTGCGGTTCGGCAAGCGCGGCACGAATCGCATGACATCGAGGATGATGATCGGCGTCAGAGCGCACATAGCCCGGAGGGAAATAGCTTCGGCAGTGAAGCGAACACACGTCCTCCAACGCTTCGGTCAGAAGTTCCCGGAGCATGCGGCCTTCGTCTTCGGCATCTCTCCAAAGCGCGTGAGAAAGATTTGCTAGGGCTTCTCTGTCGCCGCCCGCGGCCTTTGGCTCTGGGAGCATAGTGGCCACGCGCTGTCGATCGTACCCATCGCGGGTAAGGAGTCCGCGCACGTCGTAGTCATCTCTGCGTCGGTTCGGGTAACGAGTAATGCCGCCAAGCTCCCAAACCTTGCCGTTTTCCGTGCGACCGCAGCATTCGCATGCGCCCTCACGAGGAACGATTCCGCGCGTCGCAAACTCAGAAGAGTTCATGCATTCGCCGCAGAACCATGCGAACATGATTGGGTCCGTTGTGCGTTTTTGCCGGAGCGGTCCACGTGGCCACGCGGGCAACGGCATCCAATGCGTTGGCCGCATTATTGAGCCATCCGGATCGCGCCATGCGCCGCAGAAATGCTTGCAAAGCGCGTAGCCGCACCCTGGCTCGCACACGAGCAGGAGTTCTCCGTGTGGAGCGGTTTGGATGGGGCGCCAGCGGAGATCGACCTCGACAACCTTTTCGGCAATCCGTTCGCTTATTGGCAGAGTGTCGTCAGCCATCGTTCTTCTCTCCCGTATGGTCCTGTTGCGCGTGCGCAGCCTTGAGGCGGTTCGCTTCGTCGGCATTCAGTTCTGCGATGGCTCGTGTGCGCCGCTCGCTCTCTGGCTCGCCAAGTTCTTTCATGGCCTGTTCAAGCGCGTCGATTAGATGACGGCGACCGGAGAGGTCCGTCCCGTGATGTTGGCGTCGGCATGTGTGCAGAAAACCGATCGCCTCTCCGAACATCCGCCGCCACTCGGTTGCGCGAGTGAGGATGTAGGCGCGCGGCGCGCGGGCGCGCAGCAGATCGAGTTCCTCATCCATTGCCTCAAGGCGCATCGCGGCTTCGCGCATGGCCTTGCCTTCACCGCTCTCGCTGTCGAGTTGGCAAAG
>OFQY01000818.1_pt1 | contig 10849 bp, 14 predicted proteins | sample 1542991 | NCBI WGS metagenome assembly OFQY01 (sample SAMN07774224, study PRJEB24372) | wastewater metagenome | isolation source: Exp Tend VB 10WW | collected 2016-02
GTCTCGATGAACGTCACCAGAGTTTCACAACGCTGCCGCAGATTTTCACCCCGACATCCAAGCGTGGCGATGGGCGTCGATGCTGCGATTTCATTAAGGAGATCTGGCACGACATCGTTCCACGCTCGACGCTGCGCACGATGCACAGGCATTTTATGATGATGGGGTTCTCAATCGTTGGCATCGATTGGGAGGAGCGCACCGACGGCGGGATGAGATACTGGTTGCCCTTCCTCAAACCTTGGCAACCGTCGTTGGTCAACTACATCCAGATGACCGATCCTAAGTCTGTTGACGGTGGTCAATGGACCGCGACGACGATGAACAAAGGCTTGGTCCACGTCCAGCGCGGATTGGGGCGGTGGATGCTGATTACCAAGGGCGAACTAAGACCATGGATGGAGGGCGGAGTTCGTGTGCTGGGCGAGAGTTTCGTGGGTTGGCAGGAGAACTTTCACGACAACATGGCGCACCAGAACCGCTATGGTCGCGGGATCATGAAGTTATACTACCCGCGCGGCTACAACGTCCAAGAACTCCTGCAAGGTGCCGCCAGCATGGCGCAAGCAGGCGGTGGTGGTGTACTGCCTTGCATGGTCGATTCTGAGGGCAAGAAGCTCGTAGACCTCGAAGTGCTGCGCGCTGACGCGGCAGGCTACCAAACCTTCGACGCTACGGAGAAACGTATCAGGCAAGACATCCTCCTGCACTTCCTTGGGCAGGACATGACATCGCTTGGGCAGACCGGCGGTTATGCGCAAGCGCGCGTACATCAGGGAGTGTTGTGGGACAAGCGCGAAGAGGACGCCGAAACTTTCGGTGATGGCCGCAAGCTGTCTTACTTACAGCAGGATGGCAACCACAGCCGAGCAGTTAGCGAATGGAAGCCGTGTGAAGGTGTTTGGCGTACACAACTGACGAAGTGGATCGCCTATTTCAACTTCGGCGATTTCGACCTCGCGCCTTACGTGTGGTACGACGGCAGTGAACCCGAGATGGAAGAGGACAAGGCTAACAACCGCGCCAAGCGTGGGCAGATGATCGGCGGAGCGCTTGGTAACTTTGCGAAGGCATTGCCGATGTTGCAGGCGGCGGGACTAGCACAGACTCCCGCGCAGATCAAGAGGCTAGGCGAAAGCCTTGGGTTGGATCTGGGGATCGATGACGAGGGAGAGGGGTAAAGCTAGCGACGCTCTGCACCGCCAAGATACGCCTTCCACTTTTCGAGTGCTTCGTCTTCTGCCTTACGAATCTTAGCGATCTCCCGCAGGCAGGTCTTGCAAGCGACAATCTGCTCTGCCAGCGCCTCAACCTTCCCGTTGCCGTCGCCGGTCTCCATGCTGCTGTAACGTTTGCCGCACAGCGTCTTGGCGATGTAGTGACCAGCGATCGGGAAGTCCGAATACTTGCCGATGATGTGCGTCTTAGTGGTATAAGCAGCGCGATTGCCGCTGAGGTAACTCGCGTAAGTCGAGTAGCGCGCGAAGCGAAGGGTTGAAAGGGCTGGGAGAGCGGTTTGGGTGGTTGACTTGGGGGCGGTGTTGGTCGGCATAAGAAGACTCTAAGCGATCGCGATCGATCGCGCAAGCGTTTTTGACATCCCCGCGAATCTACTCTGATTAGTCCATGTTCATCGCGATCAGTTCGCGAGTAGCGCTGTACTCCAAGTGGCGACAGGGAGTGTAGAACCCCTGGACCTTAGCGGCATCATACAGTGACTTCATCGCACAGAAGGCGACATCCTCAGCAGCCTGAGCGATCGCAAGGGGGCGATTCATGATGACGCTCTGTAGGTTGCAGTGGCTCTTGAATGCCTCGCTCTCATAGCGCTCGTCCTTCGGCAGCGCCTTGTAAGCGACCTCAAGCGCCTCAAGGGTTTCGATCTCCTCGGCAGTCGGATCCCAAGCGCCGCGAGAGTGCTGGGCGCTCAGACGGGCATCGCGAGCGGTCTCGTAAACCTTCGCCGCCTTGGTAACTGCCATCTTCGCCGCGCGCTCGCTCTTGAAAGTGTGGGTAGCGGTCTGCTGAGTCTGAGTCATTGCGTTGTCTCCTGACTTAGAAGTAATGCAACGGGCGTGCCAAGAGAGCGAACGGGAGAAATCAATAAGTTAGAGAAGGTCGGACCAAATAAGGTGACGAAATTTGTCACTGCGAACGACGATTTTTGGTATTGTCGTCGCTGATTGTAGTGACGTTTTACGCCCACCGATTGGCGAGGCGGTACCCGCGATATTGTTAGGAGACCAGACGGCAGCGGACCTTGCCGTTGCTGTCGATCAGGTTGAACTCGGCATCGCTGAGGCGGTTAACGTGCTGGACGCTGAACCCCTGGCGCTTGCCCTTGTAGGCGATCGTGACGTGGCGATCCCCGGGACGGACGGCAACGATGGTGAAGGCATCGCCCGAGACGAGACCGAAGGTGCGGCAACCGCTGACGATGCGACCCTTGCGGCCCACCATGGGGTGTGCGGAGGAGTTGGTAGCAACCGCCGCGCGAGCCTTGGCAAGCTGCGCAGCGTCAACCTGAGCACCACTCTGGGCGAGACCGATGAGGGCCTGATCGCTGACGTTGCTGCCGTTCTCGAAAGTGAAGGTCGTCATGTTCGTTGCTCCTGATGTCTACTCTAGCAGGTTGGTTTTGAGGGTCAAGAACTTTTCGCATCCATCTGCGATTTCTTCGTTGCCCTCTATGTCTTCAGAGTAATGCAATCGGTGTGCCAGAGCGTCGATCAAGGGATATCAAGTAGTTACGACTGGCCCGACCAGCGCGAGTGACAAAATTTGTCACTTGATGGGCCTTGGATTGTCACTTGCCGTCGCTGGCTGAAGTGACGTTTCTTGTCAGCCCCACTTTATCCCACAACCACCGACCCACCCTCAACCGCGAATCCCAGACCCTTCAGGCGCTCGGTGGCGACGGCGATCGTATCGTCCTCGGAGTCGCGCACAAACTCGACGACGCGGGCGCTCTTGCGCTCGCCAAGGATGCCGTAAGCCTCCGTCAGGTCGCGGTGCAGAGGCTCAAGGCACTCCAGACCGTAAGCCTTCACACCATTCCAGAAACCGACATCGTACTCTTTGCCCTGCTTGGCGCGGCAGGTCGAACCATTGACCAGCAACCAAGAACGCTTGGCGTCGGCGGTAGCGATCCACCAGTTGACGCTCTTGATATCGCTGGCAACGATCTTAGCGGTGGCGAACTCGCGACCCTCAGCGGCTCCCTTGCTCATGGTGTGGGCTGCGATCTTCTGTCCGACCCGGTATCCGTTGCCAGTCATTGTGTTGTCTCCTGCATAGAAGACTTAGCAATCGCTATGCCAATCATGCGATCGTGGGATATCAGGGAGTTGCGTGGTCGGACCAGTTGGAGAGTGACGAAATTTGTCACTCGGAATGACAATCTTCGCCACCTATCGTCGCCGAGCAGAGTGACAATTTTTGTCGCTGACTACGCCAGCGCTCCCGCAACCGTGCCAGCGCCGATCGCCTTGGGCAGGAAAGCGCTACCTGGCGCGACGATGAAGGTGTAACCGCAGTCGGTCCCGCAGAACCAAGAGCGCTCGACGATCATCGCGTTGGCGGGGATGCGCACGTTCATCGTCGCTGCGCCCTCGCTGTAAGCGCAAGGCATGATGTCGCTGGCGCTGACGATCTGCCACTCGCCCGCAACCTGACGCAGGAAGTTCACTTCCGTCTTTGAGCCACCATCCCAGAGCAGATCGCCGTTGTTGACGCTGTAGGTCTCGCGGATACCCAGGGAGAACTTGCGACCCTTATAATCGCTTCCGAGCAGGTTCAGGATCGGGGCGACATCGTTCTTGCGGAGCTTGGTGGCGGTCATCTGAGGTCTCCTGCGAAGAGTTTCAGTTGCTGGTGAAATAGAGAATGACAGCGATCGATCGCGGTTGCAAGAAGTATTTCAACCGATCGTATACCTACCTTCACCTACCCTTCGCTGCGAACCTCGCGATAGTCAACGTAAGCAGCCTCAGCGTCGCGGAGTTCAGCGTAGGCATTCGCCTCGACTGCCTTGGCGGCGTCGATAGCAGTCTTCAGGGAGCACGAGCAACCGCGGTTGCACTCGCACAGGTCAATCAGTCGATCGGTCTCCTTCCGCGCCGCGTTGTGCTTTTGACGCTTGGTAGCGACGATGTTGAAGATCGAACCACCGAGGGAAGCGAACTGAGTGAGGGTCATGTGGGTGCTCCTTAGCCGAGGACGCGGTAAGCGATCGGGTAGCAACTCATCCTGAAGGAAACGAAGACATTCTCGTCGCGGCGAAAGATCCGCTTGTTGCCCGAAGACTTCTCCTCGCGAGTGCCCTCGCGGAACCCGTGGATAACGTCGATGTCGTCGGATTCACCACCAATCGGATTCCACCCACACGCACCCTTGTCAATCGCGTTCTCAAGCAGGTTGGCGATTGCCCGATCGTAAGAGGCGCCACGAAGCGAAAAGAGTTCGTCAGCGGTCTTGGGTGCCTTCTTCGCCATTGACTTGCTCCTAAGTTCTACTCTACCAGTTTCGTGCCGGGTTGCAACAAGTTTTTGAAAGCTTTTGTTGCTGCCCTCTATGCATTAGGAGTAATGCACGAGGCGTGCCAACGCCTCGCTGTAGCAATTTCAAGGAGTTAGACTGGTACGACCGTCCAGGACTGACAAAAATTGTCACTTCGCAAGCCGTAAAACGTCACTTCCTGTCGCTGGCAGGAGTGACAAAGTTTGTCAGCCGAAGTAATTCCGTCGCTGATATCCCCTGCTACCGACCCATCAATGCCCGACTCGGAGCGCTCATGCTGACGCTCGCGCCCGCTTGGCGACCGGCGCTGTAGGCATCGCCGTTGACATGTGTGCGACTGTGGGTGATGGCGACTCGAATACCAGCCTTCGCCTTGAACTGGGCGATCGCCGCCTCGCTTTTGCGCTGATACAGCGCAAGACCAGCGGAGTCTTGCGCCTGCTGCACCGTGAGCGCGGTAGAGGCGCCAGTCAAGGCAACGTTGCCCTGCACTCGCTCCGCTGCCTTCTGAGCCAACCGGCGCGAGATTTCGCCGACTGCACCGCGGAGGAAGGAGTTGTTAAAGGTCTTGCCGTGTACGGTACGGCCCGCAGCGTCGATCCGACCTGCTGAATTGCGGGCCTTTGCGCACATGGTCCGCAATTGTAGTCGAAGCCACTCCGTCAGCATCATCGCAGCCTCCATGTCAGAGGTCCGACCAATGATGACAGCCTTGCTACGCAGACCAGCGCCGGTCTTGAAACTCTCGCAGAAACAAGACTTCGCCACCGCAGAGACGAGAAGGTGGTACCAATCGCCGGTCACGTCATCGTTGGTGATGTCGCGACGCTCTATGGGAGACTCGTCAGCCTCGCTCAGCGTCGCTGCTTCGATGCCGTGGCGCTCCATGAGGTCGCGAGCCATGCCAGCGGCAAGCGCTGCCTCATGCGGGTTGCTAGAGGCGCTGAGGGCAAGCAGGTCGCGAATTCGGTCGGTGATCTTGGACATCGGTTGCTCCGAAGTAATGAGTTGATGCTATGCGATCGATCGGCGGTTGTCAACCGCCATTTTCGCTAAACGAACCGACCGACGAAGTGGCCCATCGCTGCCTTGATCTTCGCAGCCTCAGCAGCGAAGCCCTCGCGCTCGGTGAGCGAAGCGTTACCGCTCGCGTCGGCCATCGCCAGATACTTGCGGTACTTCGCCTGCTGAGGAGCGATCAGCGCGCTCTGGCGCTTCTGAATGATCTCCTGCTGTGCGTCCAGGTAGGAGGCGTCCATACCGATCGCCTCAAGCGCCTCGGCAGTGTTGTAAAGCGCGATCAGCGCGTCGTCCATCTTGGTGCAGAGAGCGAAGATTTCAGCGAGAGTCATCGTCGTCATGCAATTAGACAATGCATGGAGCGTGCCAATCCAGGCATTACGCAATTCCGCGGACTTACATGGTCGGACCACAGCGATAGTGACAATTTTTGTCAGTTTCAGTGACGATCCTTGACAGCGCCGTCGCTGAGGGTGTGACAAAGTTTGTCACAGCGACGATAAGCGTCGCTACTCAACCGTCCTCTTGCTCTCGAATCCCTGGCACAGCGTCAGGTGAGCCTTGGCGCGGGTGTAAGCAACGTAGCGCAGGCGGTCCTCTTCGCCACCATTGCGAAGCGTACCAGCGAGGACGAACACCCGTCCCCACTCCTTACCCTTCGCCTTGTGGATGCTGCTCAGCACCACGCAGGGCGGTTGACCCGTGCGGTCCTCGGCATTGCTGAACAGCATCGAGACCTTATCGCACAACTCCGAGACAGTCTCGACATCCTCAGCGAGGGCAAGCAGGGTGTCGCGCTGGTCAACGATTTCGTTAATCTTCTCGTCGCTGAGGCGGACATCGCCGCGCTTGATCGCGCTCTCAGTCAACTTGGTGATGCGTCGATCGGCCCACTTGTTCAAGCGCTCCGCGAAGGTCTCCATGCTCATCGCAGCGCCGCTCTTCCCGGCCACCTTCCGCACGAGCCCACAGAGCGCTGCACCAATGTCACGACCTTCGATGCGGGCGCGGACGCCACTCCGCAGCAGCGCTAAGCACAGGCCCGCTAGAGGCGCATTCTTACGGCTCAGGATGGCGTCACCGGGCTTAGCCGTCGCAAGCAGCAGCGCAGGGGTAGCAAGGCTATCTACGATGCCCTCGGGCGCATCGTCAGCAGCGGTGAAGTCAGGAACGATCTCCGCTGCAAGAGCAACAACAGCCTTGGGGCAGCGACGGGTGATGTTCAGTGGCAACACAGTAGCGCCGAAGTCCTCGACAACGCGAGACAGAACGTTCACGTCGGCTCCGCGCCAACTGTAGATCGCCTGCTCAGAATCGCCTACATATACCATTCTTCCTGCACTGTAGGTCAACGCCTGCGCGAGTAGGATTTGTGTAGGCGACATGTCCTGCGCTTCATCAACGACCGTCAGATCGTAGGTTGCGCGAGCGAGGCCCAGCCGAACAGGCAGGTACACCATGTCGTCAAAATCCACACACGTCTTGCCCTTGCTGCCATCCTCGCGAGTCGCTAGACCCGCATCCTTGCGACAAGCGGCGCGCATGCACTCCAGAGCGGCCTTGACGATGGCGCCGCAATCCCAACCAGCCTTGACCATCGCCTCATCAGGCACATGCCCGAACTCCTCAGCGATGGAGGTTAGGTCTGCGAGATCGCTGCCGTAGTTGCGACGGTCGGAGCCAAGGAACGGCATGGTGGCCTTGGCGATGCTGGCAAGCGCTGCAACCATCGTCACAGCGTCGTCGATAGCCGTGCTGCCACATACCTCGCGAGCAATCCGAGTGCCGCGTGCGCCGTCGCTCTCGGGATATCCCCAAGCGCGAATCATCACGCCGTAACCAGCGCCGTGAAGTGTCTTGACCGTCACTCGCTTGTCGGTGATGCGGGCAGTCAGTTCGCGCTCGATGGTCTTGTTGAACGCGCAAGCGAGGATACGGCGATCGCCAGCGGGACAACGGCTCAAAGCCTCGACAATGCTTGTCGTCTTGCCCGTGCCAGCGCGAGCCATCACCACAAGCGCTGCACTCTGCGCGGGAGTCGCGAACCAATCGAAGATGGCTAGTTGCTGGTCCGACCACTTGATGGTTGCTGCCGCGGTATCTGAGGTAGCGATCTGCGTCGTCATAGGAAGAGAATAGACGATCGATCGGCGGCAGGTCAAGAGTTATTTCGTAGGAAGTAGAGATCGTGCTTTCCCTATACTCGCTTACACTCCGAATCGCGCCGCCGCAACCAACCCAAACAGTCGCTCAATCTCCTGCCTGTGCGCTGCGGTGCCATCGCCGCCCGCACGATGAGCAACCTCGTGAATCAGAGTCGCTGCGGTGCGGCCCGTGTCGCCAAGGTTCCGTCGAGCAAGTTTGACAATGCCCGTGCCTGAGTCATGCAGGCCCAGCAGCGACGGGTTAGCGAAGCTGACGACTTCGACGATGGCAGCGGGCTCGCCAGCGTTGGCAAGCGCGCTGTTGAGCCATCCGAGAACGTTGCTCAGGCGCTCGCTTTCGTCGCTGGCGAGACTATCGATCGCGTAGGTCTCTGCGATCTCCGTACTCCGCCGATCGATCGCAGCGTTAACGCTTGGCAGTCCAGCGCTCTCCAGAACCTTCTGCAAGGCCAACGGCACCAGAACCGCGCTGAAACCGTTCTGGCCAGCCTTCAGAGCCTCATCCTGACTGGATACCGCGAGAGCGTTGCCGTGCGCGCCTTGGAAACTCGCGAGGGCCTTAGCGGCGAAGTCGGAACCGAACACAGCGCCAGGGTTGCTCAGGTTGCGCAGGTCTTCGCTATCGTTCGATAGCATACCCATCACGACAGCAGCAGCACCAGCGTCAGACTTTGCCGCATGTCCGAGCATGTAGCGTATGTAGTTCTCAAGCATCCAACCATCGACCACCTCACGATCGCGGCTGATGGTGACGACACCGCGGTCGAAGTTGTACCCGCAGGACAGCCGATCGCGACGCTCGATGAGAATTCCCTGAACGTAGATGCAGCCACGGTTAGAGGGGTCGGTAAGCACGGTGCCCCAAGGGGTGATGTACCCACCGATGGGGCCTGCGTTAGCGCAGTCGGTCAAGAAAAGAAATCCCTTGCGCCACTCTCTCCAGTCCTCGGGACTCACCCCAGGAATCTCGAACACGACCCGATCGCGGTGCGTCGCAGCAGCCTTGTTACGGGTGATGACGTGTACCACACCATCGTCCACCGATAGCGTCCAGAACTGCCGTCCGGTATCGATGCGCACCGCCACTCCCAACCGAGCGAACACCACGAGGGCGACCTTCAGACCGTCGCCAAACTGCCCGATCGCGCGGTTGTCGTCGGCTTTGCTGGTCTCACCGAACACCAACGCCCGCTCATCGAGAGAACCACCACCCGTGGAAGTCACAGTCAAGGTGTCACCACGATGAGTGTACTCCGCGGTGCCACCCAGCGACTTGCAGTCCTGAGCGTTCTGGATCACTTCGCGGACCGCATGCTGCATGGTCCAGCGAGGGCAGTAGTTTGGCTTGACGTTCAGCGAGGTCTTGGGCATCGTAGTTGCTCCGGTTCGAGGTAGTTACAAGATGTCAGAAGCGAGGGAAGGAGTCAAGGGGAATCTACGCGCGGTAGAACACCGCCCCGCCAGCATAGCGACCACGACCATATTCAGCGTAGTAGCGCAGGTCGTCAGCGACGGAGTGGGCCGAATCCCACAGCCAGTTGAGTTTGCTGGGCCAGTGAGAGAGAACAAAGGCGGCGAGTCGAGCGATCTTACGCATAGATGTACTCCTAATGTATGGTGTGGCGGGTTACTCAGGTTACTCAGCGTACAGGTGACACTTGCCGCTGCGGCTCTCAACCCGCAGGAATCCGCGCTTGACCAACCGATCGATCGCGTTGTAGGAGCCCGCGTGACCACGACGAGGAGCGTAGCCATACCCCTCGAACCGGACTGCATCCATCTTGGTGGCGCCGGGGGTTGCGAGCGACGAAGGAAACCAGCGAGGACTGACGGTCGTTCAGGATGCGGGCCATGTGCGTTCTCCTTGATTCATACTCTAGACAATCTGCTTCTACGGGTCAAGAAGTTTCTTCTTTCGGCCCGCGCCGCCTTCTATGCATTTCTTCCAATGCATGTGGCGTGCCAAACCTCTGATCTTGGAGTTACAAGGAGTTACGCGGTCCGACCACAGCCTGACTGACAAAAATTGTCAGTCCGAGTGACGTTTTGCGGCACTTACCGAGTGAGAGGGTGCGACAATTTTTGTCAGTGGTGATGAGCAGCGATGACTACAAAGGCTGAAACATGTCTGGACGCTCGTGCAGTGCCCAACCTTGCGCCCGTCGCTGAGACGAAGAGTTCGCCCAAGTGTTGACCAAGCGCAACCACCAAGGATAACGCCAGGTTACGCGAAAGGTCAGGAAGGTGTGATCGCCGTCAATCCTCTGTGACGTGACTACACCCTCTCCATACATGGTCCAGTCACTCTCGGTGTAGGCGAGCGGACCATCCATGAAGAATCGTTGCCCATCCTTCATCACTGTGATCTCAGAGCCCTCCTGCCACGACTTCGACCCACTGGCATTCAAGAGTGTGTTGATGCGTAGAGGAGAGCAATTCCCAGACGGAGAACCATGCTTCCACCGTCGCCCAGAGTCGAATGGACGACGGGTCATCAACAAGACTGACACGACGGAGACGGTGATCAGCGACGATAAAGCAAGCAACAGGGAGATCTCTAGCCGAGTCATGGTCAGTGGATCTCCCTTACTTCCCGCGCGGAAGGTCACAGAGGATGCACGGTTTGACAAACGCCATTTTGCCAGTCCGGCGACCACCGCAGGTGTGGCGAGGATTGCCAGCCCACACGCCATAGTGACCAGCGCTGCTCAGAACCACCTTGAGGCCGCGAGCGCTCAGCAGCGAGTCAACCCAATCCTTCTGAGGGATAGAGACGAAGGTGAGAGTGTCGCCGACATTGAGGGTGGCGGAGTCGATGGTGTCGCTGCTGCTATCGAAGTGCTTCGGGTTGCTGGTGTCGTTTGCCATGAATCAAGACCAAGCGATCGCCGATTGCAACGCAAGAGTTATTTTGCCGATCGATCGCTCGGCCGATGCTACTCCTTCAGAATCGCAGCGATGCGAGCGATCTTGTCGTCGCTCAACTCACTCCAGTCGCTGATAGCAACGATCGTCGCCTGCTCGCGACGGCGCTTGATGGATGCGCGAACCTCATCGGTGATAGGGCCGATCGATCGGCTGCTGCCGCTCATGCGAGCGCCGCGCTCACCCTTCTGACCTCCTTCCTCATCGTACTTCTGACTACC
>OFQY01000819.1_pt1 | contig 10827 bp, 15 predicted proteins | sample 1542991 | NCBI WGS metagenome assembly OFQY01 (sample SAMN07774224, study PRJEB24372) | wastewater metagenome | isolation source: Exp Tend VB 10WW | collected 2016-02
GGCAACACACGAGTGCGAGCACGAGCACGCCGCGCCGGCAGAAGTCGCGCGACCTCTCGCGGTCCCGCTTCGCGAGCCGCACGTCGGCGCGGCACTTCGCCCACTCGTAACGCCAGCGCCAGAGCGTGGCTTCGATGCGCTAGAACAGGGTCATGGCTCGCCGTCCCCTCGCGGGCGATTCAGCCCGCCGCTTGCCGCCGTTGCGATGAACTCTGCGACCACATCGAGCCACGTCGCGACGTTCACGATCCACTGAGTCACGCGGTCGTCGCCCTTGTCCGGCGTGCTCTTCGCGTGCTCGTGGAGTCGCCGCGCAAGGCCACGAAACCCGTGCGCGCCCGCGAGCACGATCGGCATCGCGATCGTCACCATGGCCAAGTAGTGCTCGAACTCTTGCCGCGTCATGGATTCCTCCGTAGTTCACGCCACGTCTCGGGGTCTGCGTCTCGTGCCGCTGCCCACTCCTCAGTGGTCGGCGTGCGCTGGCCGTCGTATCGAGCGAGGCGCTTTTCGAGGGCTTCGATCCGCGCCGGGCAGTACGCGTGCTCGGCTTCGAGCTTCGCGAGCCGCTCGGCCCGCTTGCCGCTCTCGACCTGTGATGCTGCGAGCTGCGACTCGACGCGCGACACCCGCTCCTCACATTCGTCGCCTCGCTCTCGCAAAAGCGTCTCGACCATGAGTTTTGTGCGCGCCGCTTCGGCCGCTTCCGCGTCGTGCTTGCGCCGGTCCGCGCCTGACGATTGCTCGCGGTCGCGAATGGCCGATCGCGCCCACATCGAGAGCAGGCCGACGAGCGTGGTCAGCGAGAGGTACAGAGCAGCGTCGGGTGTCGACGGCATCAGTTCAGCCTCCCGCCCGATGCGGACGCGTCGGTGACGATTGTGGCGATGACGCGCGAGCCCATGCGGAACTCGATGCGTCCGGGCAGATATCGGATCGTGACTTGCCCCGTCGCTTCGAGCTGGATCGGCGTGCCCGCGTTCAGACGGATCGGATTGCTCCCGACGTCGAGGCCCACTGCGTACGTGCCCTCGACCCAGATTGCGCGCGTGCCCGTCGACGTGGCGCTGAAATGAAGGCCCGTGCCCGTCTTGGTTCCGTCGAACCGAACGCCGTCGACGAACGACGCGCCTAACGCGGTCTGTAGGTTGACCGCCGCGTCTGTAGCGCGCCCTCCTGGCTCGCTGCCGTACGAGTTGTGCGCTTGCACGTTGATCCCGAGCACGCGCCCCGTGCCGCCTTGGAGCGGACTAGCCTCGACGTTGACGCCGATCGTCGTACCGCTACCGCTAGCAATCGGCTCCGCGTGAATCGCCGTCGCCCACCCAGCGCCCTCGTTGCGCAGGCGCGCATAGACCGCCACGCCGTCACGCCCCGGTGCGTGGTTCGTTCGGAGTTCCGCGTAGAACGCCCACGGCATGAGCGTCGAGCCTTGGAGCGATTCGAGGTAGAGGCCGTGAAGCATCGTGACTCCGGCCGCATCGCTCGGTGCCATCGCGCGCGAGTGCGCCACGCTCGCGTTGAGGCCCGGTGCTAGCGTCGGCGCCGCCTCGAACACCTGGCGAGCGACGATCGAAGTCGATGGCGTCGCGGTAGGTGGCGACGGTTGCGCGTAGGCGCTAGGCGCAAAGAGAAAGAGGGTGATTAGGAGAGTGCGCTTCATTCTTCCACCAACTTGAGGCGGTCCCTGGAGATCACATCCCCGCTGCCGTCAGGGGACTGCACGAGCCAGCCGTCAACGAGCTCGATCGGGATTGTCCACCGGTCAGTGCCGGGCTTCGGAAGTCCCAGCACGGCGTCCCAGACGACGCATGCAGCGAGCGCTTCCGCTTCGGTGGCGTAGACGGATCCGCGAATCTCAGACATCGTAATCCTCAAATTCCGAGCCGTCTGCGGTGGCCTCAAGGTCGAGCGAGCAGCGCGCGGCACGGATCGCTGCGTGGGATTTAGAGGAGGGCATAGTACCCCGCGAGCATCAGCTCCCCGAGCCACATCTGCTCCGTCGTGTGAACGCCGTCGATCCAGATCGCCTCGTACAGCCCGGCCGCGAGGTACGATCCAGTTCCTGCTTTGTCGGCGAAAAGCCCAGCTGCGAAATTCGAGACTGATCCAGAAGTAGCGGACCCAGACGAAGAACCAATCATCCCAAGTCGGGTGCGCAAGTTCCACATGCTCGCGCCTGCGGTTATCGTGTCACCAGAAAAAACAGAGATTCTAATATTGCTGCTCGTCAACACCTCGTTAGCACCTAGGTTACCGATAGATACTGTTGATGTTGGGCTTCTGTAGCGCGCTTGTAGCGCACCAGCTGAGGGTACAATGAGGGATACTGACTGGACGTCGGCCAAATTTCCGTTGCTTATAAGGTAACCGGTCGCACCTGGAATTACTATAGACCGCGTCACGACATAGAGCGTGTAACCGCTCGACATCGCGCCAAACGCCGCGTTAGTCAGCGAGTCGTCCGTGCCATCCGACACAACACAGCCGAAGCCGTTCGGGTCGCTGCCCGCAGCCACGAGCGCGGGCTGTTTGCTTCCCGTGCCCTGCACGAAGTGGCGCCCGTTGCCCGACTTGTCCGTGTACTGTGAGACGCCGGTCGCAGTCGTCACCGTGTCGGCGCGGAGCCAGCAGTAGGGCGTCGAGCCCCACAACGTCGAAGCGTCGTAGGCCGCTGCGAGACGACGAGCCTCGCGCTGCATCCACTTGAATCTAGGTGCGACGATGGCGCCCATCAGTAGAACCAGTTCGTGCCGTTGGAGTAGACGTACCAAGACGGGCGCGACGCGAACGTCGAACCCGGAAACGCGGCGGCGGCGGCGTTGTTGAACGTCTCGGAGGCGTACGAGACCGGAGTGATTGCGTTCGCGTCGGTCGTGATCTTGTGCAGGAACACGCCCCGGCCCACGAAGAGCGCGGGGTCGGGGAACGTGACGTTGACGGCGCCGCCTGACGTGTCGACTTGGAACGCCCATTCGGTTGCGCCGACCGTGAACGACGCCGACTTTGAGAGCAGCCCGTCGAGCCCGTGCATGTGCGCGCTCGTGAGAGCCGTCGCAGTGGGGACCGCCGTAGACCCGGTGACGTTCGCGAGGACGGTGCGCGCCGCCTGCGTTGCGAGTTTGGCTAGCGTTACAGCGTTGTCCGCGATGTTCGCCGTCTGCGCCTTCTGCGACGTGAGCACGCCCGCGACGTTGAACACGCCTTCGTCGGTGCCGATCGCGAGGTCGGCCGCGTTGCCGGAACTGTTCGCCGAGCGAGCGACGATTGAGTGTGCAGCGTGCGACGCGAGCGGGATGGATGCGGCGGCGGCGGCGACGATCGCGTCGTAGACGTCGCCCTCAGCCGCGAGCAGTTCGCCGATGTCGTCGAGCGTGACCTTGCGAGACGCGGTGCCGACCGCGATTAGGGCGACGTCAGCGAGCGCCGGGGTAGTGGTGGCTGTGATGCCGGTCGGAAACAGTTTGTCGGCCATGGTCTAAGCCCTCACCAATTGCTCGCGTAGGTGTCGCTCGTCAGCGTGACGAGCAGCCCGTACAGCAAGTCAGGATTCGCGAACCCGTCGACGGATGCCTTGCACACGTAGAGGAGCATCGCGGCCTTCGTATCGATCGCGTTCAGCGGGTTGCAGCCCGATGGCGCGTTCACTTCGAGGTACTGTGTGTGTCCGTCGTCGCCGAGCCCGCCTTGCCATCCGGTCGTGCTCGCGCTCGTCCACGGAAGGACGTCGGTGCCTGCGTTGCCGACGACCGCAAAGGTGTACTTCGTGAGCTTGTGCTCGATCGAGTTCGGCGCCGTCGCGCTCGCGCCCGACTTGTAGATCGCGGTGATCTTCGTGAGCGTGGCGCCGGCCGGGATGTATGGCGTCAGGTCGCACGCCAGCATCGCGCTATTTACGAGCGAGATCCAGCCGAGGCCCGAGTAGGCCCAATCGCCAGGGGTCTCAGGGGCGAACGCCGTGAGAGGCACGTAGACCGTGCGTGACTTCGGCGTGGCGTAGGCGAAGTGGTCGGATGCGAGCCTCGCGGGAAGGCCCGCCGCTTCGAGCAGGTCGACGTGATTCTCCGCGTACTTCATGCGATTCGCGAGCGCCTGAAACGGCGTCTCGACCGTGATCGCTTGCCGGAGGTCGACCCCGTCTTCGGGTACGATGACGGCCGACCCTTTCGTCGCCGTTTCTACGAGTGTTTTACTCATGCACGCACCAAAATCCGATCCCCGTCCGCGGTGAGGTAGTCGCCACCGTCGACGGTTAGGTAATAGTCAGCGGGAACGCCGTAAAAGTCGATCGCGTAGGGGCCGCCCCACGTTTCGGCGTCGTCGGCTCCCCAGAGCTCGCCCTCGGGATAGCCCCACACGTCGCCATCGGGAAACACGCCCCAAATGGGGAATTGTGAGATATGCGCGGGAATCCAATCGCGAGCGATCGCGATCACTGACTGCGCTTCGGCGTACAGGATCGACGGCTCCGAATCGTACCAAACGAAGATGAACGCGATCGACCACTTCAGCGGATCGCTACCTTGACGCCAATCGATCGCATCCTTCGTAATCGTCCCGCGGCCCTCCGCGTCGAGCGTCGTCGGATCGAGCCGGTATCGCGTGCCGGTCTCATAGACTACGTCTATTTGATGCGGCGCCGTTGCATAGTACGCCTCCAATTGCCGGAGCAGCGCGACCGCGTTGCCGCGGCGACGGTGATCGATGAACCACCGCGAGAGCCGGGCCGCATAGGTCGCGTCCGCTTCATTCAGCCCGCGGACTATCTTGCGATCTCGCCCGATGTACGGAAGAGCATCCGGTCGAGCAGCTCGAGGGAGACGAGCGTCGATGCTCTCGCCCGTTCGCTCCGAAACGTCGTCGAGCGTATCGCCGAGCCCGCGGATGAACGCGCCGCCGATCGCCCGTTGTAGCCACGGAGGACAGCGACGGAGCAGGCGTTCAGCGTACGGCAGAACGGCCATCAGTAGATGTCCTCCGTGACGAAATGCACCGCCGTGACGGTGACGGTGCCGACGACCGGCGCCTCGTCGATCGCAACGACGACGTCGGCCGCGGGGACGGTAACGATCCGCTTTACCGGCGAGCTTGAAAGCGACCGATCGATCGCGCCCTCGAGCCCGCTTGTGAAGACGTAACCCTCCTCGAGACCGGTGTCGTAGAGAGCCCCGCCGATCGGTTGCGCAGATAGATACGTCGCGAGTCCGGTCTCGATGGCGTCGACGACCTCGGCCTCCGTCATTCCGATCGTGGACGGCACCCATACCTCGCACGTGACGTTTACGGCGAGCGCGACCGCGGTCGTCGCCGTCGCCGTGATCCCGATCGGCTCGACCTCTTCGTCGAATGCGACTTGAATCGCGCCGAGGTCGGTATCGGGATCGCCGGACGTACCAGATACACCGCCGCTCGCCGTGGCGACGTAGACCGCCAGAGCGCCGAAGCCGTCCGGCACCGCGCGAACGCGCGTCACGCCGATCGACTCTCCCGCTGCGTTCAGCGTCGAGCGCGCGAAGTAGGCGTACGCGTCCTTCGGTCCGTTCGGCGACAGGCGACCGAGCGACTCGCGGCACCGGAGACGGAGCAACGCGTCCGACTCCTCGTCAGCGCCGACGAGCGCGGATGCGTTCGTTATGGTGACGCCGTTTAGCGTGGTGACGAGGTCGGTGATCGTGCCGCCCGTCGACGTGCTTTCGGTCCCGATCTCGACCGCCTCGACAGGGATGTCGACGTCAACCGCCATCGAGCCGATCGAGAAGGCCGCCGTGTTTCGGTACGTTTTGCCGGACGTCGGATTCAGAACGATTAGATCGCCAGCATCTCCGGCGTAGATGCTCCCCGTTGAATTCGTCGCCTGAATCGAGCCGGACGCGAACGCGCCGAGGTCGCGCTCGACCCCGTACACGTACCGGCCGAGCAGCGTCAACCAGTCGCCCTCGGCGAAGTCGAGAAAGCCCGATTTTGCGATCGTCGCCTGGAGCGACGAGAGTGCGGCGAGCATTATCGCGAGCGCGGCGACGATGGTGCGGACGACGGCGCCCGGCTTCCATGCCGTAGTGCTCACTCCTCGAGCAGCGAGCGCCGAGTAGATCGCCGCTTGCGCTTCGGCGACCGTCATCGGAGTGACCAATTCGTCGAGCGTTGTAGTCATGCGGCAGACCTCAGAGCGGTGACAATCACCTCGGCCGACGTGACCGAAAGCGTGAGAGCGAACCCGCCGACGCTCGCCGCGAACGGAACGACGGAGATCGCGATCGTTAGCTCGCGACCATCGGGCGCCATGACGGCCGAAGCCGTGACAGACGCGATCCGGTCATCTTTCGACAACTCGGCCCGGATTCGGGTGCCGAGGGTCGCGAGTTCATAGTTCGGGACGCCTTCGTTCAGCATTCCGCGAACGTCGATCCCGTAATCGGGATCGTCGGGTAGCGCGCCGCGAGGGCAGTCGAGCCGCCGCACGCACGCCTCGACGAGTAGGTTGACGTCGTCGCCGTCGAGTTCGGCCATCGACTCGGTGAGGTCCGAGTCGCACGAGAGGTCCGAGCCGTAGCCGAATGGCTCGGCCGGAGCGTCGAGGACACGGTCGAGGTCGGCGACACCCGCGTCTATGGCCGCTTGAACGAGAGCGTTCATGTGGACCTCACGAGCGTTGAAGCGACCGAACCGGCTGCGCCCTTCGGGGTCGCTGTTCCGGTGACGCCACCGCCGACCGTGACGCCGCTGTGCGTGTGGCTGTTCGCCCACGTACGGAAGGCGGCGAGTTCGGTCGCAACGAGGTCGGCGAGCGCGATGAACGACGTTGGCGATGAACCGAAATCGATTCGCACCGGGACGAACCCGACGCCGTCCTTCCCGGCGAAGTGCGTGATGATCGGCCGCGTACGGTCGCCGTCGATGAACTCGACGAGCACTTCGGCGCCCGGTGTCAACGTGGCATGCACGCCAGCGACGCCCGGCCACATCGAGACCGGCAGGAGATCCGGCAGGCCATCGCGCCGGTTGACGATTTGGAGCTCGACGCGGTCGACGTTCATTCGCGACACGCGGTAGAGCACCGGCCCGGTCGCGAGGTCGGCGACGATCTTGCTCACGATGCCTCGAAGCAGGTCGGCGAAGCGCCCGCGTGATGAGCCGTCAGCGCCGCACCATGCGAGCACGCGCACCGAGTCGGGCGTCACCCGGATCTCGTAGTCGCGGACGGTCTGCGGAGCGTCAAGCCCCTCGGTGATCACGGAGCCGACGCCGACGCTACTCACGTCGTCCATCGCCAGCGTCGCGACGCGGCCCCGAGGGTCGTACTCCTCGACGACGATGGCCCCCGCGACGGGCGTCACGGTCGGACGCTCGCCCACCTGCGTCACGCCGTCGAAGTCGACCCACCACGAGCTCGTGCCAGCGACGTCCTCAAGCGCCTGAGATGCGGGACCGAGAGCGCGCACGTAGTCGACGCCTACGGTCCCGGTAGGCGCGAAGGTGCCGAGTGTCTCGCCCGCCTCGCGCGCGGCATCCTGGGCCACGAGAAGCGCCTTCACGCCTGCGTCGTTGTGGTAGTGCTTGGCCGCGAGCGCCTTGCCCCATTGGCCCGCGCCGCCGACGATTCGGGTGCGCCGAGTCTCGCGCCGCGTTCCGTCCGCCCGCGTGTCGACGGTGCCCACGAGGCGCGCGTCGCCGATCGCGATCGTCACCCGGCCCGACAGATCGGGAGCCTCGGCGAGATCAATATCGGCGTACCAGGGGCCGCGATTCGGTACGTAGACGGTCGCGCTCGTGGCCGAGTTGCCGTCGACGGCGAGGAGGGCATCCGTCATGGGTACCTCGCGGCGAGGGCTTGCGCCTCGAGTCGGAGCGCGAGGATCTCGATATCGGCCGGGTCGACGGGCGCGTTGCGGCTACCGCGGGCGCGAGCCTGCGACGGAACCGGGTCGCGGTACTCGAGGAACTTGATATCGATCGTCCATCCGCCCGTGTCGTCCTGCACCGGCTGACCGAGATCCTTCAGCACAACGGACCGGATTCCGAGGAGGTCGGTGATCGGGTGCGAGAAGTCGAGCCCTCGAAGCGAGCGCGTGCCCGTCGAGTCCGCCGTCGGTGGCTGCGTCAGCACCGGCGCGAACGCGGCCCACGCCGTCCAGTCCTCGGAGGTCCAGAGCTGCAGTCGCATCGTGAACTCGGAGAAGTCGCGGCCCTTGTAGACGAGCCGGCCGCCCGACTGGCCACTTGGACGTTGCTTGTCCCACTGCCGCACCATCGCCGCGCCGATGAGCTCGCACGTTGGGCCGGGCGTGCGCTGGCCTCCCACGAGCGCAAAATCTACGGGGCTCGCGACGAGGTCCGTCATGCGAGGACACCCATCCCGATCCCGACGCCTTCGAGGAGGTCGGCAAGCTCCTCGCGAATCGCTCGCGCTTGCTCGCGCGGCTCGTTCGACCCGCTCGTGACGTAGATGTCCCCGAACGAGATGGACATCGCGCTCGAGCTGGATGCGCCCGTCATGGTTCCAGCGACCGAACTGCCAGGTGCTTGTTCTTGCACCTGCCGTCGATCCGCCGTGACGAGGTCCGCCACGGTCCGGTCGAGCGAGCCCGCGCCCTGGTTGATTCCGGCCTCGATGCCACGAGGGATCTGGATGCCGAGGCCAGCAAACACCCGCGACGGCGAGTGAATGCCGAGCGCCGTTCGGAGCGCCGCCGCCATGCCGGAGCCGAGGCCGCGGATCGCGTTGTAGGCGCGGGACACGCCACCTGTGACACCCGAGACGATGCCGTCGATGATGCTCCCGCCGATGCGCAGGAACTCCCGCCCGAGGTACCGCAGCGAATCCGGAAGCTCGCTGAACGCGTCGTACATCGTGCCAGCCGCAGCCGCCGCGCCGTACCCGAGCCCGAAGAACGCACCGGCGAGTAGCCCCACCACGCCGACAAGCAGGCCCACGGAGACGACGAGCGCGCCCATCGTGACCTCACCGAGAGCGAGCGCCGCGTTCATCGTCCCGAGTCCGCCAAAAAGCGACGCGTTGCCGAAGGTGTCGTAAAACTTGTTGCGCAGTCGGAGCACAGCGATCGTGATGTTCAGCGTCGCGATCACCATGCCTTGGAAGAACCGCTTCACGAGCGGAGCGCCCGCGCCAACTTGGTCGAACATCGGCTGAAAGATGATCTCGACGAGCGCCTTCAACGCCCTGCCCGTCTCGGTGTTCTGCGAGAACAGGCTCGTGATCTGTCGCATCCCGCGCAGGAACGGCCCGAGGTTCAGGCCGCTGAAGAGCTTGCCGAAGTCCTTGCGCATCTTCTCGAATTGCTTCGCGAGCGACATCACTGGACCGCCAGATCGCGTGGCGTGCGACCGGATCGCGTCGGCGTTCGACGATGCGAAGGCAAACATTTTGCCAATGCCCGCGAGCACCGCACCAGCGAGCAGCGCAACCGCGCCGACTGCCACGATCGAGCCGATCGAGACGCCGCCGAGAGCGCCTTTCAAGTCACCGAGCTTGCGCGCCGCGTCGCCCACCGGGCCGGGGATCTTCTTGAATCGCTCACCGAGTCCGGCGACCTCGCCGCCAGCTCGAGCGGCACCTCCGCGCACTGCGTTGAACGTGCCGCCTAGTTCCACGTAGCTCGCCTGCGCTCCGGCGATCCGGCTCTTCTGCGCGTCGATGCGCCCCTGCAATTCCTTGAACGCCGCGACGTTGACCGACGTGCCGCCCTGCAATTGCTTCATCGCCCGCTGCATCGCGGCGAGCGCCTTCGTGTCGTCGTCGATGCTGAACTTCAGCTTCTTCAACGCCTCGGCCGCGGACGCCGCCGACCCGGAGGTCTCGTCCTTCAATTCAACGGCGAAAGATGCGGTCGTGTCGGCCAAGGGAAATCAGGCTTTCTTGGTCAGTGCTTCGCGAATCGCTCGGAGGTCGAGCAGCCCTTCGGCCAGGAACGTCGCGCCAGCAAAGGCGCGAACGTGTTCGGAGTCGGTCTCCTGTTCGTCGTTGTCCAGAGCTGCGAGGAGGCACGCCGCCATGTGTCCGACGTGCGCGCGGGCCTTGCCGCGCAGCTCAACTATTTTCCCGCGACCTCCTCACCGCCGAATCCGGCGAGCCTCGAAATCACGGTGGCGATCTTCACCGGCGTTGCCGGGAACTCCTCGACGAGTTGCTCGTACGTCTCGACGTCCGGCCACACGAGACAGTGAGCGATGAGCTTGTCGACCTGGTCGGTCTTCGCTTTCGCGCCCTCGGCGTCAGTCATCTGGAAACGACGAAAAATCTGGTGGTTCGGTTTCTTCACGATGCACGAACCCGCGATCGAGCCGTCCGCTCGCCGAAAGTGGACGATCGCGATCTTTCGATTGATCTCCCCGTGCGCGCTTTCAGCGTCGAATGTGGCTTGCTCGAGCGCGAGGAGCCGACGCTCCTCGGCGATCTGCGTTTCGGCCGCGGCCGGGACGTCGCGCGCCTCGCGCTTCGACTTGAGCGCGTCGCGTTGCGCGCGGAGCGCCTTCAATTCGTCGGCCGGCGAACCGCTCACGGCTGGCCCCCGCTCTGATCATAGAGGGTCTTGCCATTCCAGACGATCGCGCGAGTCGTTAGCTCGACCTCCTCGGTGATCTGGTCTGGGCCCTCGGAACTCGACGCCGTCGTGCCGACGTACCGGCAGAGCTTGAGCTCGTCCGTGATCGGCGAGTTGCTCTCGATGTACTGGACCACGATCCCGAAGGTCGGCTGCCCGAACGAGCGACCGTCTCCGAGCGCCGCGAGTTGGTTGCGGAGCGCGACCATGCTCGCCTTCGGGCCTTTGAGCTTCACCGGGCCAGGCGTGTACTTGCCGCGTGTCTGAC
>OFQY01000820.1_pt1 | contig 10822 bp, 16 predicted proteins | sample 1542991 | NCBI WGS metagenome assembly OFQY01 (sample SAMN07774224, study PRJEB24372) | wastewater metagenome | isolation source: Exp Tend VB 10WW | collected 2016-02
GGACGGGTCCGGGTACGGGTCCGGGTACGGGGACGGGTCCGGGTCCGGGTACGGGTCCGGGTACGGGGACGCCCTCGCCGCAGCCTACCTGGACACGATGCCTGCCGATATCCAGGCCCGCGTCCGCGGCGAACTTAGCGCCGGGGGCAAGGTGGCTTTCTGGCGCTCGAACAAGGACGGCACGCCCGCCAACGGCGGATCGGGCGGTCCGCGCAAGGCCGGCGACGTCGAAGATATCAAGGGGCCGCTGAGGCTCTGTGGCCGAGGTGCTTTGCATGCCACGCTCTCGCTCGGCAGTTGGCAGGGCGAGCGGGTGTGGCTGGTGCTGCTGTACGGGCCGGTCGAAGTGGAGTCCAACAAGATGGGCTCGTTGAAACGCGAAATTCTGATGGAGGTGATGTAATGAGTGCGATTCAAGCAGCCGCCGAGATCATGCTCGACGCGCTCCTCGCCGCGCAGGAGCTGGACGACCTGGTCCAGCAGTACAACGCACGGACCCGCGCGCTGGGGCCTCACGTCCAGGACGTGGGCCTCGACGCGGCCATCGGGATCGCTGCGCTGAAGGCTCGCGAGCTGCGCCGCGTGGCGCTGGCTCGCGTGGCTGCTGGCGCGCAACCGCTGCCGCCTCTGGCCGCAAAGAAGTGTGAGACGTGCAGGCATTTCGACAAGTTCACGGATGTCCGCGATAGGGGGCTGTGCCGCCGCTTTCCACCTCACAGCTCGATGGACGCGGACGAGTGTGTGACGAGTGTGTGGGTTGAGACGCTGTGCACTGACGAGTGCGGAGAGTATGTGGAGAGGTGCGCGCCGTGAGTGACGCGGGATACGAGGCGTATCAAGTGGCAGCACAGGCTCGTCGCGCACTCATCAAGCGCAACGAGACCGCGCGCCAACTCGTGAAGCTGTGCAAGCAATGCGACGCGCGCCTGACGACCAAGGCCATCGCCGACACCTGCGGGCTGAAATACGAGACGCTCCTCAACTGGAGGGCAGGCTTTCAGAACCTTTCATGGCCAAAACTGGAGTTGGTGGAAAAGACGCTCACGGAACTCGTGGAAGCTGCACACAAGGCTGACGTCGCCGCAACTCGCAACAAGTGGCGCTCGCTCCGGGAGCGGACGCGCGGAGTGTCCGCGTAGACGCGATCAGCATCGGACGAATGATGAGTCTCGGGGGGATAAATCACGCCATACGAGCGTTCCCTGTGACGGGTTCAGAGGCCGGTGCTGTTCGCGCGCAAGTGCGGCACTCACTCTGGGAGCGCGCATCAGGATGTCAGGGACTAAAGCAACGGCTGCCCGTTCGTGGTGGCCGCTCTAGATATGCCGGTGGCGCTCACCAGGGCTAGTGCCTTCGAGGATCGTCAAAGTAATCATCGACACGGGCCAGCGAGGCCCGAAGGGGAATATGAACGCTGATATCTGGATCAAGAAGACCACGCTGATCTGCGCTGGCTGCGAGGACGAGCGGCCGGTCAAAAAAGAGATGACCTCCGCCACGTTCGACGAGGTGCGCGCGGAGTTCGCTGAGCGGCACGCGGACTGTGCGAAGCAGGGCAAGCTGCCGGGGGCGAAGTGAGCGATCTCGAGACCATCACCTACTCGGCGCTGAGCAGCTTCAAAAACTGCCGGCGGAAGTTCCGATGGCGATACGTCGACGAACTCATCCCGCTGTCGAAAGACCCGGCGATGTACTTCGGCACGCTGATCCACGAGTGCCTCGAGATGTGGCACGCGAGCCGCGATCTATCGGGCGTCAACGTGCTGATCGACAGTTGCGACGTGGATCGCGATGTGAAGCAGAACGCACGCGCGATGATGGCAGCCTACGCGACGACCTACGCAACCGAGCGATGGTCTGTGGTGGCCCTGGAAAAGCCCTTCGCTGCCACCATCATTAATCCGGCCACCAACGCCTCGTCACGCTCTTTCGAGATGGCGGGCAAGGTGGACGGGATCGTCTGCGAAGACGGGCGCAACTACATCCTCGAGCACAAGACCGCGAGCCGCATCGACGCGGCCTACATCGAGCGCTTGTGGACGGACTTCCAGTCCAAGATCTACGCGCATTTCATCTCGGAGACCATGGGCATCACGATCCACGGCGTCGAGTACAACGTGCTCTCCAAGGCTCGCTTGACCCAGAAGCTAGGTGAGACCGATGAGGCGTACCAGGAACGGTATGCGCTTGCGTGCGCTGCGAACAAGTCAGGCAAGAGCAGCGCCAAGCAGGAGATCGCCGAGACCGACGAGGAGTTTCGCGCACGGCTGGATGCGTTCTACGCCAAGCCCGGCGTCTTTCACCGGGAGCGCCTCTACTTCTCGAAAGCCGACTTCGACGAACTCCGAAGCGAACTCTGGGAACTGACGCAGCAGCTTCTCGACGCTCGTCGGCGGGATGCCTACTACGCCAACAGTTCACAGTGCTTCTCGTGGGGCAAGCCGTGTCCCTACTGGAAGCTCTGCTCCCAGCCGCAGGCGGCCAAGTTCATCATCGAAACCGACTACGAAAAGAAGTCAGCTCACGAAGAGCTGGCAGACGACCCCGCGCCGCTCGAGCCGGCGTTTTGAAATGACGCCGGAAGAGTTCATTCAGAAGGTGCCGGAGGAGTATCGCGAGCGGTTCACGAGCAAAGTGGACTTCAGCGGCTCGTGTTGGATCTGGACCGCTGGCAAGAACCATGGGTATGGGCGCGTCGGCTTCCAGCAAGCGCTCCACTACGCACACAGGCTCGCCTACGAGTGGGCGCGTGGCCCGATCCCGGCAGGGCTCCACCTCGACCACCTGTGCCGAACTCCGGCGTGCATCAAGCCCGAGCATCTCGAGGCTGTGACGTGCGCTCAGAACGTCCTTCGAGGTGTCGGCGCGTGCGCTACCTACGCGCGGCGAACGCACTGTAGGCGCGGCCACGAGCTAGACCGAAACGGAGTGAAGCCGCTGAGGCGTTGCCATCGCTGCACAAGCGAGCGGCGTGCCGCGAACATCGACAGCGTCCGCGCCAGCAAGCGCAGGGAATATCAGAAGCACCGGGACCGTTACCTTCAGCGTGCGCGCGAGTGGCACCTGAAAAACAGAAAGAAAAACAAGGAGAACAACAGTGCCGCTTCCCACGAACAGAACGCCGCCTAACATCGATGCCACGAGACTTAAGGTGCTCGTGTATGGCGCTTGTAAGATCGGCAAATCCACGTTTGCCGCGCAGTCGGCTGACGCTCTCTTCCTCGCCACCGAAGCCGGACTCGGGGCGCTCGACGTGTATCAGAATCCCATTCACAACTGGGATGACATGATCGCGGCGTGCGCAGAGATCGCAGCGGGAAAGCATCCCTTCAAGACCGTAATCGTAGATACGATTGACAATCTGTATCGCTTCTGCGCCGAGGCGATCTGCAAGAAGATGCGGATCGACACGCTGGGCGATGCGGAGTTCGGCAAGGGCTTCGCGATGTGTAACAGCGAGTTCTTGCGCGTGCTCACCAAGCTTTCGCTCTTGCCGTATGGCCTCGTGCTGATCAGTCATTCGCAAGACGTCGAAGTGAAGACCCGCACCGGCAAGTCGATGAAGACGATCCCGACCTTGCCGGGCAAGGCGCGCCTCATCGTGCTGGGCCTGGTGGATGTGATCCTGTTCGTGGACCAGGAGACGACCACGGTGGACGGCAAGCCCGTGTCCCGTCGCGTGGTCCGCACCAAGGGCACCGACGTGTACGAGGCTGGCGACCGCACCGGCAAGCTGCCCGACACGATGGACCTCGACTTCCCCACGTTCGCCGCCGCGTTCGCGACCGCGAAGCCCGAAGAGAAGAAGCCGGCGGCCCGCGCTGCCAAGACCGAAACCCAGAAGACTCTGACCGCTGCCCAGTAGGAGGGCGACCTGTGAATCTCAAACACCTCGACGAAGCCTGGAAGAACACGACCGCAGACAACAACGACCGCAGCGACCTCCCCGATGGGAAGTACCTCTGCCGGGTGGACCAGCTCGAGCTGAAGGAGTCGAAGAGCGGTAAGCCGATGCTGGCGTGGCAGCTCGTAGTCATCGACGGCAAGCACAAGGGCCGGAAGCTGTTCCGCAACTCGATGCTCGTCACCGAGGAAAACCTCAAGTACCTCAAGAAGGATCTGCTCTCGTGCGGACTGGAGTTGGATCGGATCAGCGACCTGCCCGGCGAGCTGAACTCCCTGCTCGACATCGAGATCCAGGTGACCGCGAAGACCAAGGGCGAACACCAGAACGTCTGGATCGACAAGCGCGTGGGCATCGGCGACGGCCCCGACGAAGTCCCCTTCTGATGGACGCCGCCCCTAACTTCATTGGGGCGGCCACCGAGCCGCCTCGCGAATGGCCCGTCCACGTCATCGAGGACCACGATGGCGTCGGTACCTTCTGCTACTGCTGCGGCTGTCGCACGCAACGCTACGTGTGCGCCGGCCCGGTACGCACGCGCCACGCGCAGGCGGACTGCTGGGCTTTCGCTGAGGCGCATCGTCGCTGTGGTGAGCTGCGGGTGCGGCGATGAGTCTCGAGCCACCTCCCGAGACGATCTCGTTCTTCGTGCAGGGCGAGCCCGTCGCCCAGCCGAGAGGACGCGCCTTCAACGTGAAGGGCCTCGGCATCCGCGTGGCCAGCGCTCCGACCAAGCACCCGATTCACTTGTGGAAACAGGCGCTGATGGGCTCCTGCGAACAAGTGATGACCGGCTTCCGACTCTACGACGACCCCATCGACGTGACGCTCGTGTTCCTGATGGCACGCCCGAAGAGCATGCCCAAGAGGACCGCGAACGAGCGCGTGCCACACACCAAGAAGCCCGACATTGACAACGTCGCGAAGGGCGTCTTGGACGCATTCAACGCGCGGTTGTGGGTCGATGACTCGCAGATCTACTCGCTCAAGATCTCGAAACGGTACGTGATGGGCGACGAGAAGCCGGGCGTGTTCGTTCGGGTGTCCGTCGTGGTGCCCGATCTCCCGTTCTAGTTCGACGTTCCTCAAACCTTTGGCAATGGAAGGAGCCCGCTATGGGCCTCGACTGTTCTCACGGCGCTTTCCACGGAGCTTACTCCGCGTTCAATCGGTTCAGGGCTGCGGTGTGCAAGGCTGTCGGCGGAAGCTGGCCTCCGCACCAGGTCGGGGCAGAGGTCGAGGGCGAGCCCTGCACCAATCAGGGGCGCTGGTACGCCCCCGAGACTGTGACGCGTGAAGCGTGGCCGGGGCTGTACCTCTTCCTCTGTCACGAGGACTGCGAGGGCAGCCTCACACCTGAAGAGTGCCGCTTGGTGGCGGACGACCTGGAGAAGCTGCTCCCAGAGCTGCACAAGATGGGCGCGGACTTTGGGCACCTTGCGCGCGCGGGTGGCCCTGACGGCGCGGCTCGCCAGTTCATCGCAGGCTGCCGGCTCGCTCACGCGCGAGGCGAGCCGCTCGAGTTCGCGTAGTCCCTCAAACCTTTGGCAATGACGCGCCGGCTAGATTCGGCGCTGGAGATAACCATGACCACCAAGACGAATGAGGTGCGCTAGTGGGCGCCACCGAGACCAACGAGACTCTGGAGATCATCCTCGCCAACTATCGCGCCTGGCGCCGCGCGCAGTTCGACCCGACCGCGCCGGGGAGTCTGCTCCTGCGGGCTGTCGGTGAAATCGGCGAGCTTGCCGCTGCGCACGAGGACGAACTCCGGGGCGGCCCCGTGACGGAGACCATGGATGGCGTCGGGGACACGGTGCTGTTTCTGGAAGCGTACTGCGCCGAGCGCGGCTGGTTGCTGCGTGACTGCGTGGAGCTCGCGTGGGGCCAGGTGCGGCCTCGGGACTACAGGCGGTGGCCGCGCACGGGGCGCGCGCACCTCGAGGCCAGCCGGTCGCGGAAGGCTGGTGACGAGTAGTGGCGAAGGCGAAGCCCGGCAACTACCTGATCCCGTTCGACACGAATGGCAACCAGATGCACTGGGCGACCAACGAGGTGACCGTGCGGCAATTCCGCGAGAAGTACGGGGCTGATCGCGACTACCCCGACGCGGCGGCCGAGTGGCGCGTGAACGAGCCCTTCGATGACACGCTGACGTACGCCAAATACGCACGCGGTCGCAGCGCCGCCTACTTCGAGTTTCGCCGAACCGATGCGACGCTCGTGACGGTCTTCATGACCGACCTCGACTCGATGATGCCGCACATCCACGCCGGCAAGGTCACGGGCCGCTTCGCGTTCCAGAAGCGCGGACAGAACTACGGCTGCACGATGCTCGAAGCCCGTGACAGCCGGTCGCGGAAGGTGGAGGGCGAATGATGAGAGATTACGAGTCATTCGTTCGTTCCAAGAGCCGATCAATAGCGGACGTCGGAATCCCGACTCAGCCGTCTTCGCTGAGCGATCATCTGTTCCAGTACCAAAAAGACATCGTGGCGTGGGCTCTCACCAAGGGGCGCGCTGCAATCTTTGCTGACTGCGGAATGGGCAAGACGTTGATGCAATTGGAGTGGGCGAGCCGGATCCCTGGCCGCGTGCTCATCCTGGCTCCTCTGGCAGTCGGCGCGCAGACGGTTATCGAGGGCGCGAAGTTCGGATACGAGGTCGTACAGGCGCGCGCATCGGATGACTGGGCTGGGAAAATCACCATCGCCAACTACGAGATGATGTCGCGGTTCGACCCGTCGCGTTACCAGGGAGTGGTGCTTGACGAGTCGTCGATCCTGAAGAGTGTTGACGGATCGACGCGCGCGATGTGCATCGAGTCGTTCAGCGGCACTCCTTACCGCCTCGCGTGTACCGCTACGCCGTCGCCGAACGACGTGATGGAGTTGGCGAATCATGCGGAGTTCTTGAGCGTGATGCCTCGATCTGAAATGCTTGCGACTTACTTTGTTCACGATGGTGGAGAGACGCAGAAGTGGCGTCTGAAAGGCCACGCAGTTGATGAGTTCTGGCGATGGGTGTGCGAGTGGGCTTTGATGATCAAGAAGCCTTCCGACCTGGGCTATTCCGACGAAGGGTTCACTCTTCCGAAGATCGAATACCGCCATCACACTGTTCGCCTGGATCGCAGCGGAGACGGGTACCTAATCTCGCCGCAGGCGATCACGCTAGACGAGCTGAGAGCAGCCAGGAAGAACAGCATCCCGGCGAGGATCGCGCTTGCATCTGAGATCGTCAGGTCAACCAATGACCAGTGGCTCGTGTGGTGCGGACTCAACCAAGAGTCATCGGAACTGGCTGCCGCGATACCTGGATCGGTTGAAGTCACAGGCAGCGACGACAACGACACAAAGACTGACCGGCTGATGGCGTTCTCTCGCGGAGATGCCCGCGTCTTAATTACCAAGCCGAAGATCGCTGGGTTCGGGATGAACTGGCAAAACTGCCGCAACGTGGTATTCGTCGGCCTTTCGCATTCGTTCGAGTCGTACTACCAGGCGATCCGGCGCTGCTGGCGGTTCGGGCAGCTGCGGACGGTCAACTGTCACATCATCACCAGCGACGCTGAGGGTTCGATCATCTCGAGTTTGAAGCGCAAAGAGCGCATCGCCGAAACGATGGGAGTCAAGATGGTCGAACATATGATGACCGCACGTCGTGAGGTCGAAATCCCAACAACGAGCATTAACAGGCTAGTGCCGCGCCCTGACTGGATGGTTCAATCGTGAAGATCACTGACAAGTATGCAGCGTACATGGGCGACTGCGTCCAGACGCTCGCACCGATGCCGACCGACAGCGTTGACTACACTGTGTTTTCGCCACCGTTCGCATCGCTGTACACCTACAGCGCAAGCCCTTACGACATGGGGAACGTCAACTCCCACGCTCAGTTTTACGAGCAGTTTGAGTTCCTGATCCCAATCCTGTTGCGGCTCACAAAGCCTGGCCGGCTGCTGTCTTTCCACTGCATGAACCTGCCCACGAGCAAGGTGCGTGACGGCGTCATCGGGCTCGTGGACTTCCGTGGCGAGTTGATTCGCCGATTTGTCGAAGCTGGCTGGATCTACCATTCGGAAGTTTGCATCTGGAAAGATCCCGTGACCGCGATGCAGCGCACGAAGGCTCTTGGACTGCTGCACAAGCAGATCAAGAAAGACTCGTGCATGTCCCGCCAGGGCATCCCCGACTTCCTCGTGACGATGAGGAAGCCCGGCGACAACCCGGCGCCTGTCACTCACACGAACGAAAGCTTTCCCGTGCAGGCGTGGCAGAAGTACGCATCGCCAGTGTGGATGGATATCAACCCGTCCGACACTCTCCAGAAAGAGAGCGCTCGCGAGCACGCAGACGAGCGGCACATCTGCCCTTTGCAGTTGCAGGTCATCGCGCGCGCCATCGACCTGTGGACCAACCCTGGCGATGTCGTGCTGTCTCCGTTTGCAGGCATTGGCAGCGAGGGATATGTGGCCCTCCAGAAAGGGCGCAGGTTTGTCGGTGTCGAGCTGAAGCGCAGCTACTACGGGCAGATGGTCAAGAACCTGGACGCCGCCAGCGTTGTGGAAGTACAGCGAGGGCTGTTCGGATGAGCGTTTGGATCAGGTTGGACTCGGACTACCCGACCCACCCGAAGACGCTCAGGCTCTGTCGCATCATCGGCGACGGGGCCGACGCTTATCCCGTTCGGCTTTGGACGTGGTGCGCCAGGTACGCCAAAGATGGTCGCCCGGATGTGGCGCTCGTTGAAGAGATCGCTTGTCGTTGGCGCGGTGAAGATGGTGCGCTTTTGGCTGCGCTCAAGACAGTCGGATTTCTCGACGATGACGGATCGGTCCACGACTGGGACGAGTGGACCGGCTCTTTCCTGGAGCAGCTAGAATCCAGGCGGGAAGCGGCTCGCAAGGCTATGAAGAGTAAGCGTAAACGTTCGCACAACGTTCGCACAACGTTAGCGCAACGTGATGCGAACGTTCGCACAACGTTAGCGCATAGAGAAGAGAAGAGTAGAGAAGAGGAGAGGAGAGAAGAAGACAACAGGAATCCGGCAGCTTCGCAGCCGGTCCCTCCGTCGGGTCAGCGTTCGTGGCACGGCATCAAGGGCACGAGCATCCCGATCCTGCGGATGCTCGACCGCCGGCTACGTCAGCGCGACCCGGCGCTAGCCCTCCCGGAGAAGATCGGCGAGCGCATCACGAAGGCGTTCAACTCCGCGATGTCCAAGCTGCCCGACGAGGCAACGCCCGATCGCGTGCGCTTCGCGGTCAACTGGGCGTTTGACGACGCTTGGCACGCAGACAAGCTCACCAGCGTCGAAGCGCTCATCGGGAGCCTACGCAAGATCATCAGCGGATCGGCCGACACCTGGACCGCGCTCAAGGACGACCTGGCGTTCCTCGACCAGGAGGTGTCGCCGTGAGCGTCGAAGACTTGCTCGGCTCGTTCTACGGGACGATGCGCCCGTGGACCACGATCGAGCGCGCGACCGCGAAGGCGCTGATCGACCACCACGGCTGGACGCCGTCCCGCGCCGCCTTCATCGCCGACTGGATCGAGCAGCACCCGGACGGACACTTCTGGCGGTCGGCGCTGTCCGAGCGCGACGGCGTCGTGAAGATCCTCAAGAGCATCTCGATGATCACGGCGAAGTCGGGAGCCGTGAAGGCGGCTCCGAGCCGGTCCACGTGGGACCAGGAGCGCGCGTATGTGGACACGGTGCCCGAGGAGCAGCGGGCGCTACGCGACTCGCAGCTCGGCCCGGAGCGTGAGGTGCACATCGAGGAGCAGCAGCGCGACTGGGGCCAACTCATCGACGAGGCGCACGAGCGCGGGCTCAAGGGGCCGGCGATGGCGCGATGGGTGTTCGAGGAGCGCGAGCGGCGCACGGGCGTGAAGGGGATCGCGATGGCTGCGAGCAAGCTGCTCGATGCCGTCGTCCGCGCTGCGGGGCGGCCCGAGGTGTTCCAGGCGCAGCGTGGCGTGGTCCACGTGCAGCCGCAGCGGGCGGCGGACCCGGCGCCACCGAAGAGGGCGAGACACGAGCAGTGGGAAGAGCCGCGCGAAGGGCGCGGGGAGGACGAATGAATGGCTTGGCTCTTTGTGCCGGGGCTGGAGGGCTCGAACTTGGTTTGCGCCTCGCCATCGGAAGTAGTTACCGAACCGTGGGTTACGTTGAGCGGGACTGCTACGCAGCGTCCGTTCTCGTGGCACGGATGGAAGACGAGGTCTTGGATCTCGCGCCTGTTGCCGACGATCTCACAGCCTTCGATGGCCACCCGTGGCGTGGACTCGTGGACATCGTCTCTGGCGGCTTCCCGTGCCAGCCGTGGTCGATGGCCGGAAAGGGACTCGGCACCGAGGACGAACGCTGGATCTGGCCCGGCATCGTCCGCATCATTCGCGAGGTGGGACCGGGATACGTGTTCCTGGAGAACGTCCCAGGCCTCGTTGCCCGGGATGGGCTCGGACACGTACTCGGAGACCTGGCCGCGCTCGGGTTCGATGCGGAGTGGCTTTGTCACAGCGCGGAAGCGGAAGGCGCTCCACACGAGCGAGAGCGCCTGTGGATACTCGCTGCCCACGCCGAGCGCATCGGAGGGCGGGGCGAATCAGAGCCCGTCTCCCAGCGCAGCGGTGAGACCGACGCTCACGCAGATGGCGCGCCACGGGCTGTGGCCGACGCCGCGAGCGAACGACGGGGAGAAGCGCGGCGAGTTCGACCCGGAGAACCCTCGGGGCGGGCTGCCAGCAGCGGTGAAGCGGCGCTGGCCGCCGCCTCGCGGCTCGGACGGAGCGAAGGGCGGGCCGAACCAGCGGGGTTCGAAGGGCGACCTGACGCTCGTGTCGGCGGTTCACAAGTTCCCGACGCCCACGACAGGCGTGAGCGGGATGTATGGGGGGGGGCAGACGCATCGTG
>OFQY01000821.1_pt1 | contig 10803 bp, 6 predicted proteins | sample 1542991 | NCBI WGS metagenome assembly OFQY01 (sample SAMN07774224, study PRJEB24372) | wastewater metagenome | isolation source: Exp Tend VB 10WW | collected 2016-02
TTGATTTTGTTGTTGTCAACATCCAAATTTGTGTTATTCGTCAAATCACAAACAACTTTGAACTTTTCAATTCCTTGTTTGCTTTGTACAACTTGCATAACTTCTGCAAAGCTCTTACGAATTTGTGCATAGATTTCTGGTGTAATTTGTTCGAAGATAAGGTGATTACCAATGTCAATGATTTGACGTTTGATATCTCCAACCATTCTTTGTACGTTAATGGATTGCAATGAAGATTCACCCTTACGAAGTGTATTCTGAGCAAATATTACATAAGAAGCTTCACCTGGAAATTTAACAATTGGATTTACATCAATTGAGTAAAGTCTTTCACGTTCACTTTGCTTAAGTTTTACTTGTGCTTGTGTTACAAAGTCAAGTGCTCCACGATTGAAACCCGCTGGAGCAAACCATGGGTAACTTACCTTATCATTGTATCCAATTGCAGCAAGAGCTGCTACAGAAGCTGGAACCATTACTTTTCTATTGTTAAATGTGTCTTCCATTTGAACGTTAGGGAAGTAAGCTGCTCCGAATTCATTATCGAATGCACGGGCTTCAAATGCTTCTGCTGTTTGTTCAACGTCTACATAGATTCCTGTGTCTCCATCAAAGATACGGTCTCCATCAGAGTTGTAGTTTGGAATATCCATGAGGTAGATTCCAAGATCATATTCTTTCATCTTGTCAATTGCATAATCAGCAACAAGTGGTTCACGTTGTCCTGGAATTGCAAGTACGTTGATGTTGGAATTGAATCTATCGGTCATTACATTGATAGCAGTTCTGTAGCTTTGTACAGTGCTGTTACTCAAACCGGAACCGTTTTGATTTGTTGCAAATCCTGGAGATACGAAGCTTGAGTATGCGTTTCCAAATACAGAACCTCTAATTTCTGTAGAAGTTGCTCTATCGTTTTCGGTTGCTGCATTCTTGTCAAGAACATTTGTTCCGTCAAATCCACCATACATTACTGCTGTGAACTTTGAGTAGTCTTTAAACTTATTGAATACAGAAGATGTTGCGCCTCTTTGTAGAAGAGTAGCAAATGTAATACGAGCTGCACTTGTTACAGGATCTGTAATTGTGTAGTTTGTGATATCTGGTTCTCCGTTACGGATATATGCAGTTTCTCTCATGTGAGTATTTGCAGAAGATGTGATGTCACTCATTGAAGTATTTCCAAGTGCAACTCTTGCAAGAGTGAACTTGTTTTCATTGAATGAGTCTGTGCTTGAGCCTGTTACAAGCACATCAAGCTTTGCAATACCAGAGAACTTAACTGCAGAGTAAATGTAATTGCTTACGTCTGTTGTTACGTTTGGATTCAAGCTGTCTGCAATCTTACCAAACTTAACACCCCAATAGATTCTTGAATCTGCAATTTCAACGTTACCTGGAGCTCCTACGAAGCTTCCTGCTGTTGTGCTTACAGAACCACGAGTTGACTTGAAGACATATGGAAGTGGTGGAACGATTGCAGCAAGAAGTCTTGGATCGGATGAACCAGAACCTGCCATACGAACCACTCCTGCTCCTGCAGTCAAATCTGAAAGTTGTGGGTTTGTATTAAGAACTTGTGGTCCACGGAAACCGAATGGAAGTACGCTTGTTGGAAGTTCTTCTCTTTCAACTGTAGAGTTAATTACAACTCTTACGAATTTACTTTGGTTTGGATATTTTCCAGTTGTCACTACTCTACGGTCGTTTTCATCTTCTACATCGAAATTGAATGTATTTTTGATATCACCAATCTTCTTGCCAATATAGTTTTCTGAACTTGGGTTCAAGCTCAAGTTGTTATATTGTTCAAGAATTTGTGGTTCAAAGTCTGTGTCATTAAATGCACGAACGATGATGCTGAATGAACCATGATCATCTCTTGGATTTGTGCTTGCTTGAATGTTTGCAACAGAAATCTTTACCTTATCATTTGGATATTTTCCATCATCCAATGATTCAAAGTAAAAGAGATCATATTCGGTTCCACCGTAAGGTTGTGAAATAAACCATGGTGTCTTTGCTGTTTGATAACGTGTATCAAATCTACCGAATGCTTGTCTAAATGTTTGTGCTGTATCACCAGATGTTGTAGAAGTATTTCCTGAACCTGAAAGGATTGCAATGTCTCCTGAACCTGTTCCTACGTTTGCAATTGATGTATCAACTGCATAGTCAGCTTGTACATAATGTTTGTATGTAGAGAATTGTTCTGGATCTGTATTAAGAACTTTAGCAAAGTAGTTGTCAGAAGATGGATCCATAGAAGCTGTGAGGATTCTTACTCCTGCATTTCCATCATCGTTTGCGAACGATGTTCCTGCTGAAGAAGAAATTACAACTTTGAAAAGTCTATTTGTTGAATCTGCTGTTGCATAGTCATCTACGTTTTGGTTGTAGCTTTCTGTGTAAGAAAGAACTTGAACCTTGGCATCATTTGCAGAGAAAATAACACCTCTTACAAGGTAAACTTCATCTGAAGAACCAGAATTGAGGTAGCTGTCATTGTTTGTGAACATTGGGAAACCGTATGCTTCAGATGAAGTCAATACGTGTCTTGCAACCAAGAATTGAGTTGCACCAACGGAACCATTTGTTACTTGCGAAGCACTTACTCTAAATCCAGCATTCTTTACTGTGCCTTGATTTTGAGTTGTTGTTATGTCTGCTGTTGTTTGGTTTGAACCAGCTCCGAGGACTCTAAGGAATGTTAATGAGTTTTGGTTTGCTAAGAACTTCTGTGTTGCATATGTTGCTACATGTCTTGAGTTTGTAGAACCAAAACGTTGGATATAATCTGAAAATGAACCCAATGTTACTGGAACGAATGCTGGTCCTCTTTCTGATGATCCAATTACACCTGCTGGAACACCAACTGGTCCAACCGTTGTAGGTGTAAGATCTTGTTCACTGTCGTAGTATCCTGGGAATTGGAAAATCTGATTTGCCATTTTATTGTCTATTCCTCTTCTTCTTCTTTGCTTAACAAGAAGCAACCATTTTTATTGATTGTTATAAGCTTCTTTACTTCTCATAAGTATGAAGGAAAATTTGCAAAATCAGAATTAGCGCAATGTTTTGATAAACTCTTCAAGAACTGCTGCGTCAGATACTCTAAAGACAGTTTCACCCTTTTTTTCGTTACTTTGTAGTTGAGTTACGTATCGAACTCCCTTTTTTCTTCCAGTCATAGGATCCCAAACATCTTTTTCAAATAGAAGCTTCTCATCGGTTGTTCTAGCTTGTGAATGTTTTTCATTAACACCCACTTGTTCATCTGTTAATGAAAACAATCCATTTGCTCCATCTGTATTTTCTGATCTACTTCCAACTTGTTTAGCCAACATTCCTCTATCAAGAACAAGCTTGTCGGTTTCTTGAACGTCAAATACAATAGAAGGAGAAGATACCCATCTTCTAATTGGAACCATGTTTGTATCTCCATCAGGAGCCATCATGTATCCTTTAATATGCATATTGAATTGATATCTTACAATTCTCTTTGAATCTTTGAAATCATCGTAATTGGAACCACCTGTTGTGGCATCTTCTACATAGGCAATGAACCAATAACCTTTATCTGTAACAAGTTTAAACATTCTATCTTGTGGTAAAGTAGAAGTATTAAAAGTTTCAATCATATAATTCATATGTTGGGTATAACTGGTCCAAAATACAATTTCATATGTTGCTGTAAAAAACTGAGGTTGAGGAATTTGGATTATCTCATAAATGTTATTGCCAATATGAGGAGCCAACAAACCACCTTCTCTTGTTTCTTCTAACTGAGAAATTCTTTGGTCAATTCCGATATCAGGATCTTGTGGTCTATTTGGATCAGTTGCTGGAGTTAAAACCATATGTTTTAAAGCAAGCTTATTAACATAATTTTGATAATCTCTATCTTCTGCTGCAAGCTTTCTTTTAATGGTGATAACACCTGTAGTTTGATTCATACCTCTTTCTCTATCTTCTTTAGTTTGAGATATGTCTGTACGCCTTATAGAAATCGCTGGAAGCAACAAGTTTCTATTCCTATCGAGAGGTGGATGAGACTTTTTGGTGGCAGCAAAACGCTCACCAGAGGCAAAGATGACCAAAGGCTTGGCTATCTCTACCTTCTTGTTCATTGAAATGACATTTCGTACAGTAAATCCAATTGTTTTATCAAACAATTTGAATAATGTTTTATCACAATCTTCAAGTCCACATGGAGGAATATAAAACTTTGTAGAAACTTGTTCTTCATAACCAGAATTCAAGTGTCCAGCTACATCAGGATTTTTTGGATCCCTTGGTATGGTTTGTCTGATTACGTTTTCAGCTTCATTTTTTATGTGAACGGTTGTCATTTATTTTTATTAGTGTTGTATTGCTTCAAGGCATTTATTATAAATATTTTGAACATCATTAGAAATTTTATCATAAGAACTTATAATCTCTGAGAAATTTCTATATCTGTGACCAAATTCTACCCAAGCACTAATTCTACGTTCATTAGAATCATTGATAACACTAAGGTTAATTGTTCCAGGTTTTTGCGTTATAGGACTAACTGGTAAACTATAAAATAATTCTATAGTAAACGTATTTGACAAATTTCTTTTTTCAAATTCACTTTGAATTTTTGGAATTATTGACATTAATTTTTGAATTTTTTGTTCCATGTTTGTATCGTCAATTGTTTCGTATATTGGACCAAACCCAACTCTAATCTGATTTGGAATACGATCTTTAATTTGAATTGTTTTGGCAATTTGTTCCATTATAACAGGGACATTTTTACTTAAAATATCAAATTTTTCTTTTCTTTGTCTTGAAATTTCATATTGATTTGAAACATCTGCTTCATAATTGTGAGTCTTAACGTGGTGAGTGTTTAAAGCCACCACACAAGCTTTTGCTATTGTTTCACCATTAAAGGTTGGACTTGTCTTTGGATCAAAATAAAAATAACAAGCTTCTACAAATTGAACTGGACCATATGAAAGAGTTTCATCTTCTCCCTCTATTGCATCAACTCTAAGATCATCCATTGTATTTGGATTTAAAAAGAAGTTGCCTTTGTTTGTATTTGAAACAAACAAAATAGATACTCTTGGTTGATTAGTTATTTTTCTACTAAATCCACTGATACTAGTAAGTAATTTTGGTTTTAAATCAATAGACCAACCTTGTATCTTTTGTCCAGTCGCAGGAGCCAAAACTCCTCCTCCAGATACATACCAAGCTTGATTTGCATCAGCTAAAATTTCCTTTAAAGGAAGTCTTAATAGTTTTGCTGCAACTTTTGGATCTAAATCAAACATTAATCTATAAACTGGAGCATTTTTTGGTGCTTTAAGATATTTCAAATACTTTTTCTGTTTAATAAGATTGGCAATCAAAGGATATTTTCTACTTATTTCTCCTTTTTGATTTGAAGAAAAATAATCTGAGATATTTCTTACCAATTCATTTTCTTTTGGTGTATTTGGTTCATAGCCTGCTTCAGAATTAGATTTTCTATCTTGTCCATTAAGATATTTTCCAAACACATCATCTTTATTAGCTTCTGGTGGAGCTAATTCCAATATGTTTGATTCAAATAGAATACTTAAGCTGTTGTTATAAAATTTCATTTTTTACATTTGTTATTATTTTTGGATCTGTTATATTGTTTGTTGGAATAGACTGTTGATTATAAAGAGGATCTATAATTTTTAATATAATTTTTTTCCCAGTTGAAAAAGTGTATGGACTTGTACGAATTCTTATGGCATAATTGTTATTTGTTCTAATAACAAATTCAATATAAGAATGTTCATCTACTTCATAGTTTTGAAAACTTTTTATTACTTTATTTTTTTCTATATTAAAGTCAGTTAAATTGGCAGATTTTTCAGGAATTAAATAATTTATAATCTTTATATTTTCTGGTCCTAAAGCTTGTGAAAATTTTTGAACTTGATCAAAAAATGGTTCAATAAATTTAGCCCAATCTGCATACTTGTTCTTTTCTCTTTCTATTGCAGCAAAGCTTTGTTGTACTTGTTTTTCATATCCAAATTGTTTTACGTGTTTTGTATTAAGAGCAACAACAAGGGTTTTTGCCAACATTTCTGGATAAAGTGCTGGACTTTTATTTGGAACAATATAAAAATAAGCTGCTTCATTAAATTCCACAGGACCATACGAAATGGTTTCTTTTTCTTCTGGCATTGCTCTGATTCCAGCTTTTGGTGTTTCTTCTGGATTTAAAAAGAATTTTCCGTTGTTTGTATTGGATGCTACTAACAAAGCCACACCTGTACCAGATGGAGTAGAGAATCCAGAAATGTTTTTAAGCAGTTTAGGATTTAATTCTTCTGTCCAACCTTGAATTTTAGTTTTGGTCGTTGGAAGTGTTCCTCCACCAGAAACATACCAAGCTTGACTGAAATCTTCTTTGATTGATTCTACTGGTAATCTTAAAATTGAAGCTGCAGTTTCTGGTGTCAAATTAAACATCAATCTATAAACTGGCATATTTTGTGGAGCTTTTAAAATTTTTGAATATTTTCCTTTTTTTAAAAGAGAATCAACCGTTGGCAGTTGTTTTTCCAATGAACCTTTTATGTTATTGTTAAAATACATATCCAAGGCATTAACTAACGTTTGTTCAGGACCTGTATTTGGTTCATTTACTTTAATGTCTTTTCTGTTGTTGGCATTAAAATATTGTCCATAAACATCATTTGGAGCAGCCTCGGGCTTTGCAACAACTGGTTTTTTAAGTTCAATTAAGATTTCGTTGTATAAATTTAATAATTTACCGTCGTATGTATTTTTGATGTTCATAATGTTAACTATTTTCATTCATTATAAAAGCTATTACCATCTTCGGGTAAAACTTCAGGATCTTCTATGTTGTCAGGAACAACTTTTCTTGGACCTTCATTAAGAGCAATTGGAGCCATTTGTTCTCCAAGTCTTTCTCTAAGTTGTCTAACGTCTCCAGTTTCTTTTTCTTGATCGGTTTCTGATAGACCTCTTTGTTGTTCAAAGGTTTTGTTTCCAAGTTTGTCTTTGAAATGTTTGGAGTCATCAAGAAGTTGTTTGAATACATTGATATCAAACTGACTTGCTGTTGTCATATCTCCTGTCACAACATAAGACAATTGATAATCTTCTTGTCCAAAGATGTTCTTTGTTTGAACAACATCTTGTACTTCATATGTGAAGTTTCCATAAACAAAAAAATCTCCAATATTGACACTTAAGTTTTTATCCAACAAATCTCTAGCTTGAAGGAACACTTCCACAGTACCTTTGCTTTGATAGACTTCAAATTTATCAAAAGAATTTTCTCTTTCAACTTGACCCACGAGAGCATCAATTTTAATTGGATTATTAAAGACTTTTTCTACAGCTTCATCATAAACAAGATCTACATTTGTTTTCATTGTAGAAACTGGGTAATAGATAATATATTGCCCCACGACATCTTTGACAAACTCTTTGGTCCAGTCATTGATGAGTTGAATTTCTCGAGAAGTTATGAAAAGTCTTGCGATGTTATACCTTCTTATTCTTCTTTCCTGCTTTAATTCCAGGACTTAAATATTCATCAGATAATTCTTGACTGATTCTTGTAGCATCAGATTGAAACTCTAATGCAATGTCAAAAGGTAAACTGTCAATATCAATAGCCAATGTTCCACCAATATATTTTCCACCATATGGAAGAACTTTAACATCAACATTAAAAATTTTTTTAATTCTTCCAGAAGGAGTTATTGCACCAAGTTTTACTTTTGTTGGTATAAGTTCAACTCCTTCACCACCCATTTTATTGAAGAAATCGTTTTGAGCAAAATCAATAACATCAAGCACTTCAAAATGATCAATTGATTCCACAGTATGTTTCATTTTAACAAATGGATAAGCAACATGAGCTAAACCTTTTGCTAAACCTTTAATAAATGGACCATCTTGATGTTGTTCCAAATTGTCATCTTCATTTAGATGTGCTTCTGCAAATCTATTAGTTTTTATATTTGGTTTCATGCCATAATGTGCAACAGCAACATCTGGTGTGAATCCGTAATCAAGAAGAACAAGTCTCCCATCTTCTGTTTTACCCCAATGTTCTAATCTAGTTGTATCACCATTTAACAATTCATAAGTTTTTAATTGTTCAAGAGCTTTTATAAATTTATTATTTTGTAATTCACTAGGATTTTCTAGTAGTTTTTTAAACTTTTCAATTTGGCTATTTATACCTCTTATACGGTCTTTATACCATGGGTCATTACTATTATTTTTGTAATAATTGTCAAAATATTTTTTATCTTCTATAAGTCCTTTTAAGGAATTTTTTAAGGTTTCTTCAATGTTCAAATCCAATTTGTTATCAACCAATTGAACAACAAGATCCCAAGGAACACCTACTAAATTACTAAAATCTTCTACAGAAGCTTCTTGTACAGCTTCAGAAATCAACCATGTTGGTTGATTTTCATCATCATGACCAAAGATTTTTGTTACAATTGGATAATCTGAATTTGTCAAATGAATTTTTCTAGTAATATCAAGTTCAGATTTGTTTTGTGCTACACCCTTATTATTAAGAGCAATTTTAAGAACTTTACCAGTACCAGGCATATTAAAAGCAACTCTAGAAGAACCTTCTCCTAGACTTAGAAATCCAGAAGGATTGTTTCTTGCAACCAGTCTGGCATAATTTAGTCTTGCTTTTGGAGTTTGTAGTTCAAGATATTGTTTAATATCAAAAGCTCCAGCCTTGTAATCATGCGGAACTGGCTTATCAAAATTCATCTTATCTGGATCATCAAATACAGTTTGTGGACCACTAATTTGTTTTGCCTTTTCTCTTTCATAAGATTGGGCGCCGGGACCTTTTTTAAAGGTCATATTTCTTACATCAGATTTAGGAGGATTTGCTAAAATTGCATTTGGCTCTTCTTCAGGCATTTCAGGATCATCTTGAAATCTAAGACCATTAATCTGCTTAATTGCCTGTCTAAGTTTTTCTGGTGGACGACCTTTTGGAAGTTTTTTTCTTCCTTCAGGTTGTTCTTGTAAAAGCTTGACAAGCTCTTTGATAAGAGCTTCTTGTTGTTTTGAATTTAAAGACATATTGCTTTTTCTATCTCCAATTAGAATTTATCTTAAATATTAGAGAGAAGTCTAACTTTGTCTTTCAATTGATTTAAATTATTGGTCCTGAAGAAAACAATTATATTTGCATCAGAAGTCTTTGGTATGAACCTGTATTCCAATACTTCATCAAACATATTAAATACTTTTCTATGACTAAGTTCTTTGTTCAAGCAAACAAAACCATAACAAGACTTATCATTGTTGTTTACAATTTCATTCCAATTTGGCTTCAATTCTTTGAAGAAAGATTCATATGGATTAATATTATAAGCATAATGAACAATTTCACAAGTTCCATATCCAGCAAATCTCAAAGGATTAATCTCAATAGGAATATATTCTCCTGTTATACTAGATTTTCTACATTCCATATGAAAAGGAAAATTTTTAGGTCCATCAAAGACTTCAGATATGTTTTCAAGCAGAGTTAAAACTTCTTTATAGTTATCCGACACAACAGAATTGGTTGTCCAATACAAAGTATCAGATACGTCTGAAGTTGCAAAGAAATCATGCTGAAGGATATTGAGAATAACAGGTTTGCCTGAAGAATCAAAATATCCATCTACAGCCAATTCTATTCCGGGAATATAATCTTCTAACAAAAATGGATTTTCTTTTGAGGCATCTTTTAGTTCGAAATCTTTTGTGATGTCTTTTAATATAACAACATTTCGTGAAGAAATTCCTTGAGTTGGTTTTAAAACTTTTGGATTGTTCTTAATGTATGAAGCAGAAATAATAGTTGGAGAATCAAATTTCTCAAATGAAAAATTGTTATACAGTCCTCCAACTTTGCAAATTGTTCTAAACAGAAATTTATCTTTAAACATATTTGCAAGCTTCAAAGAACTATGTTCAGGACATTGTTTGGTTAAAAATGAAATAGAATCTTCTAATGAAGATAAAAGTTTGTTATCTTCACAAGCCACATGTGAAACAGTTTCATACGAACCAGAATAAGGAACCATCATCTTTGTTTCTGTTGGTAAAACAAAGACAGGCTCTTTCAATTCTTTCAATGTTTTGCCAAGGAAAGAAGAATTGTATGGACCACTTAAAATAAACATAATTTAATCAATTCTTTAATAACTTCCAACCTTTAACAGATTTAAGTTTGCCTTTAAACAGTTTCAACAAACCACTTATGTCAAGATTATGTTCTTTGCCAAAATCAGAAACACAACATATATCATTGTAAACAATTCCATCAGGAGAAATTAAAGATCCTCTTGACTTCATTGCTAATTTTTTCTGTTCATTAAATTTTCTAATATTTTCAGAAGAAATTTTATCCATTTTTTCTTTGTATTCAGAATCAGAATTGTATCTTCTGTTCAATTTGTTTACTTTTTCTTTGGCAATTTTTTGGTATTTTTCTTTAAGTTCAACATCTTCTTTCATTCTTTTTTTGAAAGTTTCTCTACCCTTTGGTTGATTGTTTAATAAATTTTCAACAACCTCTGGATGTTCTTTGTTGTATTTTGAAGCTCTTAAAGAAAGTTCTTTCTTTTTATCTGGATTGCTATCCCAATAATTTTGTGTAGTCTGTCTTTGTTTTTCTTTGAACTCTTCTGTATTCGCAACTTCTTTCATAGAAGCAATACGTTTTTGAACATACTCAGGATTCTTCCAAAGATTTTTTGTTGCTTTTGAAAG
>OFQY01000822.1_pt1 | contig 10797 bp, 21 predicted proteins | sample 1542991 | NCBI WGS metagenome assembly OFQY01 (sample SAMN07774224, study PRJEB24372) | wastewater metagenome | isolation source: Exp Tend VB 10WW | collected 2016-02
TATCGGTCTAGCTGGTCCCAAAGGTGACAAAGGCGACAAAGGTGATATAGGCCCCATAGGCTTGATCGGTCCGAAAGGTGATACAGGAGAAGCTGGTCCAATTGGTCAACAAGGTCCAGTAGGTGAACAAGGACTACAGGGAATAGCAGGACCTTCGGGTCCAAAGGGTGATCCAGGCAGTAGCAGTGGATCAATTCTAGTTTCCTATATTGTAGGCATAGCTAGTGTCTACACAGAGCCAAGCTCTGGGGACGGCACGACAGCCGCCGGTGCACAAGTTAGCGCCAGCGTGAGCTGTCCTATCGGTATGACACTTGTTGGTGGCGGCGCCAATGTCGAAACAACTGATATAGGAAAAGAGAAAGTATCTGCAATATCAGATACTATATATGAGTATTGTGGAGAAAGACCAGTTACTTTTGTTGTAAAGTTGGAAGAAGATAATGTACCAACTACATACAAGTTTCTTGTCTCTGGTTTTGATAATATGGAAGCAAGAAGAACTCTATTTGATGCATGGAAGAAATCTCCAGAGGGAGCTATATTTGTAGATGCAAGATTATTAAGTGAACAGTTTGAGATATTTGTAATTACTAATAAGGAGCAAGGAGAGCGATATGAGAAACATTATCTGTACTCTTCTAATGAAGTAGAACAGGTATCTTGTACTCAAAAGCAGACAAGTCATGTAGCTGCTATGTGTGGTTCATTAATGACTACTTATATACTCAATATCATAGCAGGACAAGATGAGGGATATTCTTTACCCCCATTTAAAACAAACTTTTATTTACCTTTAAATATGGTTGAACATGAGTACCCAAAAGAGGGACAATCCCCTGTTTCAGTTACCTGAAATACTTCAGTATCATGACACTGATTACACTGTACCACCAAGAAGAGGTCATTATCCTATTAGTGCTAAATTAAGACTGCTAAAAGAGATGAACTTAAATATAATCAGAAAAGTTACTATTGAAGATACAGAGTATCTTATTGGGAAGGGTATAATCGTGATAGATGGTTATTTATCAGTAGTTTATACTACTAATCTTCTTACAAGTAAAATTTGCTTTCTAATAAGTGTGGGTCTACAAGATGATCCTGTAATAAAATCATTACTTACTCTGATTAAAAAAGAAACTTTTGGGGCTGATGTAGAGATATTTGTAACACGTATCTTTCCTATAATAAACTACTTTCTTCCTACCCATAACTTTAAAGATAACTTTGTGGACTTAGAGAAGAGAAAGACATACTATAATGGATTACTAAAAGAACTACTAACAGATGGCTAATAATAGGACAAAAGGGCATAGGGTTGAGAGACTCTATGCCCAAAAACTAAGAGAATTAGGATATGCCAAGACTACTACCTCAAGGGCAAGTAGTAAGGCATTAGATAATGCTAAAGTGGATTTGCATGGATTACCTTTTAATATTCAGATTAAAGCTGGATACCCAAAAGGAATTAATTATCCAGAGCTGCTTAAAGAGATAAGGGAGGGAGTAGGGGAGACATTTCCAGAGAGATTGATTTACCCCAATATGATAATTCACCATAAAAATGTAACTTCAGGAAGACAAAGAAAACCTGAGGATGCATTAGTTATAATGACTATAGAAGATTTTTATAAAATACTAAATCAACTAACAAATGGCAAAACGTAATAGCAAATACATTCCTGATGAACAATTTGAAAAACTCTCTGATACAGAAAAAGAGAAAGTATTACAAGCTGAAAAACAGTTTGTAAAAGAACAGAAACCTGATAAAACAATAAAAGAATATGCTAAAGGAAATATATACCCCACAAGAAGAGATTGAGGAATATTTCCTCTCTCCAGCTCTGAATCAGGGAAAGATTAAAACTATAGCCAGAAGCTTATACAGTTATAAGAGACTTATAAGTAAATCTGGCAGAGAACAAGAATTATTTTTCTATGAGAATGAGGCTATGTTAATGGGTTCAGCAATGGATTACATGCTTACCAGTGGATTACCCTTAGAAAGTAAGTATTGTGTAGCTACTATGGAAAAAAAACCCTCTGATACTATCTGTAGTATAGTAAAGGAGGTTATGAGTATGGTAGGGGAAGGATTTACATTTCTACATGAATATGAAGATAAAATATTAGAATCCTGTACTAATCATGGCTACCAATCTAATTGGGGAGATGCTGCTAAGGTAAGGGCTGTAATAAGAGATGGTGCAGAATACGCAGTAGAGCTTTTTCTTTGTAGTGGTCTAACTACTCTCTCTCAAGAAGAATATAATACTATACTAAAAGGATATACACAGATAAGAGAGTGGTTAGAAAAAACTTATCCAAACTGTACTATAATCTATCAGAAACCTTTGTATTTTAATTTACAGGGAGTAGATTGTAAAGCTCTTCCAGATGCTATAGTTTATAATCCTGATACCAGAAGAGTAATTATTCTTGATTTTAAACTTACTACTGTACCTATTACTAACTTTGATATGATATTCAGAGATAGAAGGTATGATGTACAAGCTGCTTTCTATAAAGAGGGATTAATGGCTTATGGTTATAAAGTACATGAAATGTTTGACAGTGATAGAATCAGAAATATCTCTTTTACATTTGTAGTTTATTCCACTAAGAGTGATGTAACTTGTGACTTTGAAGTATCTAATCTTACTATAGATAATGCTATAAAAGGCTTTAAATATAGAGGAGCATGGATTCCAGGGATAACAGAGGGAATAGAGAAATATCTATGGTATGAGAAAAATGGATGGGAAGAAGAGTGGATGGTAAAACAAGACTTAAGAAGAATCACCTTTAAAAAGATAGAAACCTATGATAGTACATATAGTTTATAATCCAATTGGGGCTTGGAATGATTGTGTTCAAGCAGTTTTTCTTGAAGAAGATATGGAAGCTGCAAGAGACTTTGTAGAAGATCATAAATGGAAAGAGGGGACAGGAGAGTATGAACAAGAATATGAATATGAGATAGTTACATTTAAAATAAAAAATACATGATAACTAAAAATAAAACATGGTTCTATTTGACCCCAATTATTGACTATCTTTATGGTAAAGAACTATCCAGAAAGATAGGACAATATATACTTAAGGTAGGTATAGGAGATTCTTGCCTTGGAGATACTTACTTTAAACATCATATATTTATCTTAATTAAGAACTCATACTGTCTGGAGTGGATAAGAGAACAAGATTATTATGAGTATGACTATTCTATAACTGACTTGTCAAGTGATGAAGTAGTTAATTATGTAGTTATAATCAAATTACCTGAGACATATGCTACTGTTATACAGATGTTCACAGAGGGAAAATTCAGTAAAATGTTTACACATTCAGAAGTTGAGGATATATACAAAACTTCTAACCAGGATGTGAAAGATGTTTTACTTCTTAATATACAGGGGCAAAGTGAAAACTTTAAAAAGAAATTAATGAAAGAGTTTAATATCAGAAGGGATGAACCAGAAATTACATGGTTCCCTGAAAAGATAGAAGAGCTTGACTTCATTAATAAGAAAGAAGAATTTGTTAACTAATCATTAAAACTAAATTCAAGATGAATTTAAAAGAAATCAAAGAGGGAGATCTGTTCTCCGAGGTATCCCACTATGTTGTAGATCAGATAGTGGGTGGAGATATTGTATTTTCTTTAGTAACCAAAAAAGGTAAAGACTTTATGGTTGATGATAAGAAAGTAAAAATATCAGCCAACTATATTGAGCAGAATCTTCAAACAGGAGATCAATATACTGTTGAACAGAAAGTTACCAGAGAGGATAAGCAGGATGGTACTTTAGGTATTCGCAGTATCTTTGAAAGTCTTGCAGTAGGTCAGCCATTTACAGTGGTCTATCAGAAGCAAGATACTACTTTGTCTAATGCAGCTTATCAGAAAGCTTTATCAGATCAGATCACTTCTGCTCTTGCTATTGTAGAAAAGGCTAAGACATCCAAGAAAGGTGTTCTTGAGGCTGCTACAGAGCAACTCAGGGCTATTCAGACTAATCCTGTATCAAGAGTCATTCCTGGTGAATTAAGAACTCTAAGGGGTTACAAACTCACAGGGCATACCAGAGATGGAAAGTATGACTGTCTTGACATTGAGAAACTGGAATTGAGACCAGTAAACATCAATACCATATCCAAGCTGATTGCTAATGGTGTATTGTATCACGTATAATTTTTTAACCGTTTAAATATCTTAAAACAAGATGGCTAATAAAACACTAATAAAGATGACCAAAGCTGAACTCATTCAAGAGGCAATGACTTTAGCAGAAGTACAACAGAGAAATACAACTCTTTTAGCAAGAGTTGAGAGTTTATCTGCGGAAAATGTAACCATGAGTAACTTACTGAGTACTATCTCAGATGTTCTTGAAAAAGCTTCGTGGTTCTGTAACTTCTTCTGTAAGAAACTGGCAGAAGTAAAAGCTTTGGTAGATACCTGGAAGGGATTACCTTAAATTAAAAGGGTTGGGGGAATAGAAATATTCCCCCTTTATTTAAAATTAAAAACAATGAAAGAGACAAGACATACAGAAACTCAAGCCTATATTGCTGGTAAATCTATAGATAAAGGTAAATTAGTTTCAAGTTATGATATTCCTAATAAGGAAAGAGTTAAAAAAAAGAGACTCAGAAGACTGTATAATGCAGCAAGATCACTATTTCATCGTATTAAAAAATCTAAATAAGATGGGAGGAAGAAGACAAAAAGAGAGAGCAAATATGTCTAAGCCGAAAGTCTTGATAAGTAAAAGCTCTCCACCACTTATGTCAGAGATGGTAAGAATATATTGTGATCTACAAGGTAAACGTTATTATCAGGCTACATGGGTATTAAAATCACAAGCAAAAGATTTTCAATTAAAACCAGTTACACATGAAGAACAAACAATTGTTTGAGTATATAATTCTCCATCATAGTCCAGAGACTGGAACTATACTGATAGGGGGGATAGAAAGGCTTTTAGCATCTAATATAGATCAAGCAAAAGTCCTGGCTAATTTTGAAATTCCTGTTAGTCTAAGGGATAAGTTAGAAGAGGTACAAGTACAAGTAAGATCATTTATTCAACCAACTAATTTAGGAGCTATATCAACCAGTTCTAATAGTACTGCAATGCTTGGAACTGGAATTACCAGAACTTTTTAAAAAAGAAAAGTCTTCATAAGCAATTATGAAGACTTCTTACTTTCCTGTTTATTAGAAACTCTTAGGGTTCTATAACAGGGGCATCAGTGTCATCACTAATATCTATCAGCTTGTCTGATAGACTGGAGGCATTCATTGCCAAAGAGTTAAGCTTATCCAAGATGGCTGTCTTATCTTCTTCAGATAGAGTTAGACCTTGAATAGATGCAATAAGGGCAGCAATATCTGCCTTAATCTCATCAGCTTTTTCTGCTGCAATAGCTTGATTTACAGCAATGTTAGCAAGTTGTAGTTCAACTGCTTCTTTAAATTCATTCATAAGTTTTAATATACATTTAATTGTGTTTTTAATATCAGACATCTGCTTTTTCAGATCGTCTATCCCTTCATATTCGTGTATTATTTTTAGTTTAATCATAATGCAAAGGTATGAAGTCTTTTCCCAAATTCAAAGTTTTTTAAAAAATAACAATCATGATACAAAAAATAAGTGGTATAAAACTATACCAGATAAATAATCAAAGGTTTGCAGTAGATATTCCTTCTGGAATTAACTGGAATAAACCTGTAAATGTCTTATATGCATTTAAAGGGAAAGGTGGTAAGAAAGAAAAACTTGACCCCTATTCCGCAATGCAAAAACTATTCTCTCCCTATCTACTTAAGCATAATCTTATAATAGTTTATCCAGAAGCTCCTGATACTGGTGAAGGATGGAGATTATCAGGTGTAGAATCTACTGTAGATACTAATAATGTATATCAGATATATACTACAATAGAGAAAGATTTAGAAATTACAGGTAATTTTTATGGTTTTGGTATATCTAATGGAGGATGTTTTGTGCATCTTCTTAATTCTAAATTTCCTCTATTCTTTCTTAAAATGGGAGTAGCTGCTGCTAATCTATGGGAAGGATTTCCTTTAGTTCCTCCTACTTCTATTATACACTTTCATGGTCAATTAGACCAGAGTGTACCATTTACAGGAGGAATAGTACATGGATATAAATTCCTTAGTACTAAACAAAGTATGCAGAAATATGTAGATGTTACTGAACATAACTTTGCTTCAGTAAAAACTATAGGAGATAATACCATTACAAGTTATACAGGAACATCTGGTAAAGATATACTAAAGTTAATAGTAAATGGTAAAGCAGCACATAATATTCTTTCACTATCAACTCCTCAATGTAATTATATGGATGAGTTGTTTAAATTTTACTATGAATGAATTTAGCAACAATACAAAGAATAGATCAGCTCTCTCCAATTGAGGGAGCTGATAGAATAGAAGTGGCTCATGTCTTAGGTTGGGAAGTAGTGGTTAAGAAGGGAGAGTTTCAAGTGGGGGAATTGGTAGTCTATGTTCAGATTGATACAGTAATGCCAGACAAACCTGAATATCAATTCTTAGCTGAAAGAAAATTTAGGGTAAGGACAATTAAACTAAGAGGTCAAATAAGTCAAGGTCTTATACTTCCCCTCAATAGTTTACCTAATTCAGATAGACCTATGAAATATGGCTATCAAGAGGGTAAAGATGTAACAGATATAATAGGAGTAAAGAAATATGAAAAGACTGTAGAACCAGATTTAGTATATGAGAGATCAAGAATACCTAAATCAGGTTGGAAGAAGTGGTGGTATTTGTTTAAGTACAATATACTATATACCCTACTACCTTCTCTAAGACCTAAACTAAGAAGTCCTTTCCCCACTAAATTAGTTCCTATTACAGATGAAGAGAGAATACAAAATATTCCTAAAATATTTGAGACACATAAAGATAGAAAATTTTGTGTCAGTTACAAATTAAATGGTAGTAGTATTACTATTATCCATGAAAGATTCTTATGGAAAAGTAGGTTTAGGATATGTAGTAGGAGATTTGAATTACATGATAAAAAGAATGACTGGTATAGGGCTTTTAAAGAAAGTGGCTTGGGGACTAAAATAGAAAAGATAGCTAAAGCTTTTGGGGCAAAGGTAGTTGTGCAAGGAGAGTTAGTAGGGCCTAAATTCAATGGTAATTATCATGGGTTAGATCATAATGAAATAAGAGTTTTTAGCATCTATTTTGATGGTAATAGGATTGAACAAACAGATTTATATTGGATAGCTGCTAAATATGAATTACCTGTTTGTCCTTTATATGGTATTCTTATTTTACCAGAAACTATGGATGAAATTTTAAGAATATCTGAAATACCTGATATATTCAAGAAAGATGTTCCAGTGGAAGGTTTAGTATGGAGATGTGGAAGAGATAGTTTTAAGGTAATAAATAATGATTACTTAATAAAAAACAAAGAATAATGAACTTAAAACAATATCAAGAAGAAAGCAAAAGAAGTTTTGCTGATTTAGCAGATAGTAATTTAAACTATCTACACATGGCAGCAGGTATCCTTACAGAAACTGGAGAATTAGCTGACATCTTTAAGAAGAAAATAGCCTATGGAAAGGAAATAGACTTAGTACATGTAGGAGAGGAAATAGGAGATTTGTGTTGGTTTATAGCTAATGGCTTAAGAATCAGTGGAATAGGGTTACAGGATTTAGCTATGGAGGATGCTATGGGAGTAGATAAAGCCTTTGAAATGGTTACTACAGATGCTGATTGGTTAACTTTTCTTATCTCCTATAAAAGTTTTGATGTACAAGAGTACTTTATAGGACTCCAAGTATTAGCTAAAGCTTATGGATTAGATTTCATGAATATTCTGGAAAAGAATATCAATAAGTTAAAAGTAAGATACCCTGATAAATTTGATACAGAGAAAGCTTTAAATAGAGATTTAGGAGCTGAAAGAATTGAACTTGAAAACTAATTAAAAATGAATATAGTAGAATTTCAAAAGAAAGCAGGAGAAGATTTTCCTTTTCCATTAGAACAAAACTTTGAGACAATGTTGTATATTCTATCTGGTAAACAGATAGAGTTCTTTAAAGTAGTAGAAGTTTTGAGAGACAAGGTATTCAGTGGAATACCTATACAAAGAGAAGTAATAGCTTATCATGTGGGTAATGCTGCATGGTTTATTATGAATGGATATTCTTGTAGTAAAGATACTTCTGAAGACTGGAATTTACCGGACATTGAAATACCTGTTGAAATGTTAAATGCAGGTAAAGATGATGCTATACTAAAAGTCCTTATGTCAACAATAAAAGATACTGCACTTGAAATGCTTACAGTACTTAAATGTTGTTGTAAAATATATGGACTTGACTTTGAGGAAATACTTGATAAAAGAATAAACAAAGTTATTAACTAATTAAAGAAGAGAGGAAACTCTCTTCTTAATTTTATTATTATGAAATATAAGATATTAGTAAATCAAGAAATTATTAGTGGTGATTTAGTTGTAAGTGTTATATGTTGAGAGAAACCAGATGAAACAAAGCATTATGATGATAAGAATTTTTTCTCCATGTCACAATATAAATGTAAAATAAAATCAATTTAACATGATAAAAATAGAAGTTTCCTGTCTGTTCTGTAATGGAACAGGTATTGTTCCTAAAAAGGGAACAGACGAAACAGAAACCTGTTCTACCTGTAAAGGTAGTGGAAAGGTATTAGTAGTAACAGATTCATCAGATAACAAAACAGAATAAAAATGAAAGATTACAAAGAGTGGTTACAACAACTAAAACAGTCTTACAGAAGTGAGGCAATTGCTAATATTATCAATAAAGGCCAATGTGAAACTACAAAACAAGTATTAGATAGAGCTTTTAAATGGAGTGAAACTATACAGGGAGGTCAGTATTGGGGAGATATTTATAATAATATTGAAGAGTATCTATTGCCTGTAGAAGAATCCAAAGAAAGAACTGGTGAAGAGTTTGCTCAGGACTTCATACCTGAAATAAGAGATAAATTAATTCATTATCTTACCAGATCTAAAAGACTTAATATGGAGTTTGAAAGTCATAAACATGTAATTTATGGGGGATTTAACTGGTCAGAAACTGGGGAAGGATATGACTTCTGGTCAAATATAAGAAGCAATGTAGAAAAGTATCTTGTTGTGGATCAACCTAAAGAGGAGGCTGTGGTATCAAGTGAAGTACAAAAGATGATAGATATGGTTGAACAAGTCAGGGAAATATTGGGTATAAAAGAAAATGATACTGAATCAATGTTAACTATTACTTCTGGTGTTGTAAAAGCATTTCTGGAAAAGAAAATAGTTGAACAAGAATGCTGATAATAGGTGATGTACATGGTAAAGTTTTAAAGTACCAGGACTTAATCAGATACTCTCAAAAGACTTATCAATTAGGAGACTTTGGTTTTAAGACAGAACATGATTGGCATTTACAGAATGTGGATGACACAAAGCATAAAGTGTTATTCGGTAATCATGACTACTATCCATATTTGAATAGGGAACATTCTGTTACAAGTAACTTTATCATAGAGTCAGGTATTCTTTTTATAAGGGGTGCCTATTCTATTGATAAGGTTTATAGAACTGAAGGAAGAGATTGGTTTAATAATGAACAGATGAGTTATGAAGAGGGATTAGAGTTGATTGATTATATAGAAAGTTTAGAAAATAAGCCAAATATTATAGTAAGTCATGATTGTCCCTTCTTCTTATACGAAAGATTTTTTGGTATTAGAGATGGAAAGAATTTAACTAATCAGGTACTACAAAGAGTATTTGAGATAATGCAACCTGATAAGTGGATATTTGGGCATCATCATAAAAGAAAGCAAGAGAGAATTAATGGAACCCAATTCACTTGCTTGGAAGAATGTGGGTTCTACAGCTTATAATAAAAATATGACAAAAGAAGAACAGTTAGAGATGTATGACAACATTACAGAAAGCATGAAACTTGTAATGGAAGATAAAGGAGATGATTACAGTAATGAAGATAGATTATCTAATTTTAAAACTGTAGCTGCCATAGTGGGAATAGCCCCTGCTCAAATATGTTTAGTAATGATGGGTATTAAAGTGGCCAGATTAGGGGTGTTGCTTAAATCAAAATTACCTCCTACAAATGAGAGTATATTAGATAGTGCAGCAGACTTGACTATCTATGGAGTGTTACTTCAAATGATTCTTAACGAGAAATAAGATATGCTTATAACAATACTGATGTTGGTAATACTTATACAGACATTTGTTATTGTTAGAGTATTACCCCCCATACTTAGATATGTAATGTATTTAAGAGAAAAAATAAAAGACTTAGAAAAACATAGTGAAAGTATGATGTCTCTGATAAGTGACATGAAAGAGGAGTTAAAATGTTATGTAAGAATACAATTTAAAATTAATAAAAATAAAAGAAGATGAGATTAGACAGTCAAAATAGTCAAGATGTACAAGGTATTGCCAAGAAAGGCAAGATTAATAAAACTATTCATAGCTTCTTATTACTGGATTGTTCTGGTAGTATGAGAGATTATAATAAGATTGGTATAGCTAAGACAGCTATAAAAGAGGATATGGATAATCCTGTAAAGGGAGTTAAATATACTCTTGTATCTTTTACTGGAAGCCATGGATATGGAAAAGGCTCAAAGTGTATTAAGGTAGAAGAAAGTGTAGAAGAGTTAAAAGCAGAAGGAGGAACTCCATTAGCAGA
>OFQY01000823.1_pt1 | contig 10790 bp, 14 predicted proteins | sample 1542991 | NCBI WGS metagenome assembly OFQY01 (sample SAMN07774224, study PRJEB24372) | wastewater metagenome | isolation source: Exp Tend VB 10WW | collected 2016-02
TTCCGATCTTTTTATCGAGGAGATACTTTGAGATTTCTTTTTCTTTTCGTACCTCCTCAATATTGTTTTTAATCAATTTCGATACCGTTTTTCCTATTTTCATAATTTAGAATTTAAAAGGGTAATTTTTCTTCATCAATCAAGTCTGTTGTTTTTTTTGGCGTAGGCTTTGACACTTTCTTGCTGGCTGGTTGTTTTACCTGTTGAGCAACGCTAACACTTTTGACCTCATCATATTCGCGTTCTTCCCCAGTCATTTTATTGACCCCTTTTCTTTTCCCCATTTCAACAAGAACTTCGAGCCCAACAAAATCCTGCTCATCAACGTCACCGCCTTCTAAATCAGGAATAATGTTTGCAACATCGAGAAGTTGCTGAAATAAGGTTTTCCCGCCAGTCAGAGGGTTTACATATTTCTGGACATGCTCAACGGTGCTGCCATCGATATCCAACTGGAATGCAATATCGAGACTATATTCCGAACTGTTAGCCTTAGAAGGGTCGTAGTTTCGGTTTTGCATCGCAGCAACTCCAGTTACTCTTCCAGGATAATAACCTGGTGTGATTTGCTTATACTGCATCTGTTTATATGTAATCATTTTTGAATTGGGTTAAAGGATAAAAAATGATTTATTTGGTAGGTAGTCCGATTTCTAATTTCCAGAATTTTCCGCAATGAGTTCTTACATTTTCCATCAATTCTTCAAATTCCTTTGTGGTGAGTGCCGTTGTCGTTCTTATTCCCCATGTCGTTTTTATCCACTCGTGAGCCTGAGGAGGAGCCCAATCTTTATGATTGCATATTGAGTCAATTACCTCTCCCCAATAATAATTATTTTCCTCTAATGATCTGATCGATGTTTGATAGTGCTGAGTTTTAATCATATTATTTTTGCGCATAATATCCATGAACTTTTTCATACATTTTTGATAACTGCTTAAGTTTCAAGCAGGCCAAAAATCCATCAAAATATATAGCATGCTCCTTGGCTGGAATTTCTTTTGGTTCAAACTCCCCAGTCTCTTTATCAAATTTCAAGATGAATTTTGACCCAAAATTAGTTCCATACTCTTCAAAATAGGCATGTTCATATCCGGCAGTTTGGAAAAAGTGATCAATATAAAATGATTTACTTGTTTTAAAATCCCCAAGATGAATAATTTGATGACCTTCAGCCTTAAGGGTAAAAATACAGTCCAAGGTACCCACATAATCATATTTTTTACTATAAACCATTTTCTCACTAGCAATAAATCTAACGCCTTTTTCATTCACCCATTTTAAGAATGCCAATACTCCATTTTTCACCGCTGGATCGGTTGGCACTTCCGGTTTTCTACCAGCAATGTAATTCTCAGCCCATTCATGTACCAAACTCCCACTAGTCGCAGCCGCTTCACGTCTCACATTGTGTTGATTTACCGCTTCATCAATCACATTTTTTCCAATATGAGCAATGCCAGTATTGTCTAATTCTTTTAGCAAAAACTCTCTTGTGAGGTTTCCAGCCCAAATCATTAAAGGCTTTGATTTGTCCAGCATTCCAGTTGCCGTAGTCACACCAATGAGATAGTCCTTTCTGCCAACAATTTGATATCTGTGAGAATCAACATAAAATTTGATTTCGACCGTATCATTATAGTGTTTTGATGTTTTAATATTTGCCATGATGAATTAAAAAAATAATTAAGCCACAGTCCTAGATTTTTTTGCTTTTTTCGTTTTTGGTTTTGATAATGTATTCCTAATCTCTTTTGCCTTATCATTACATAGAGATATCAGTTGATCGCGAGTAGTTTTTGTGATATCTCCTTCATCATAAGTTTTAGCAATTTCCTCCATAATGCCAAGCAGTTCATAAGAAGAATCAAGGCCGGCGATCAAGGCTGCAACCTTTTTAGGATCAGAATAATCTGTATGTTTTGCCAAACTTGATTTATCCGGAGTCACGGCCTCTTCCTCTTCTGATTCTGGTTTTTCCTCTGAAGCTTCTTGAGATACCTGCAATAATTTAATTAAAATCTCGCTCGCTGTGTCCTCTGTGAAATCAAAAGACATGATTTCGGTACCAAGAGAATCGTTGAGAATTTTAAGGGCTCCTTCAAGACTCTTTGCGCCACGACCAATTAATTCTTTTTTCAAAGATCGCATATGTGGACCATCTTCAGCTGGGGCTTCTTGCTCAACCTGAGTGTTATCAATCTTATCAGTTTCAACGCTTGCAGTATTTTCGACAACAGTCACTGTTGCCTTTTCGATATGCTGATCTTCCAAATCTTGAATTTCTTCGGCACTATAGTAAACTCCAGCATCTAGAATTTCAGGAACGTGGAATTTAATGAGCTGGCCAATCGCATGAAAACGTAATTTGTTCAATGGGCTGAGCTTCCACCCCAACCCTTTTTCTACTTCATCCGCTGTTGCTTTATAAGAATAGGTCTTATCGCCTTTTGTGATAGTTGCCGTAGAAGAAGCCCACGTATTTTTAGGAGTTTTTTCATCCTCATATTCTATCTCCCATCCATTTTGCCTTAACCTTTTTGTCATAGCTGCGCCCCACATTGTTATCTTACCCTTAATGATATAAAGCGAATTCATAGCCTCAACCGGCGGAATACCCATTTCGTAACCAGCTTGAATTTTAACTAAAGCTTGAGCTGCGTTTTGGACGTCACTACCAAAACATTTCGCCTCATAAAATTTTTGTGCCAAACTTAAAATTTGATCAATATGCGTTGGATCAAAAAACTGACGAATTGATGAAGGACTTTTTACGGTGACTGCTAATGTGTTCATGGGGGTGAAATTAAAAAATAAATTATTTAAATATTATCTCTTGCTGGCACATAACAATCCTCATAGTTTTCGTGCGTATCTTCATCGTCAATTACTGACCACATGTGATTAGAATTAAGAAGTACGTCCCCATATTATCATATGATAATATGCAATGCAAGCATTTTCTCAAAATCATTAATCTTGTTTGCGGGATGAGCCAATATCATTTTATTGTTATTAGTAAAACGATAAATATAAAAGTGCCGCCGCCTCCTCAGGAGAACTTGCGCTAATGAACGACCAATTTTTATAAACGAACTTGTTTTTAGCATAAGGTGATTTTTGAATCGTACCTGTCTTTTTCACACACAGCCAGGTGTCGGGACAATCTGGCGATGCCATCAGGCCTTTAAAATGAGGCCCGCATCCTTTTATGAGTTCCGATAGAGTTGGCTCAAAATCAAATCCATGCTCTTTACATCTTCTGAATTCCTTTTTGGGGAATTGAGCGGCTTTGAGTTTTTTTAGAATTTTGAAGGATAACATAGTGTATTGTATTTAATTAAATTCGCTCATCAGGTAAACATATATGCAAAGAGCCCAATAAAAATTTATCCAACCTTATCAGTCTCTTGCATCGATAACATGCGGAATATAAACCTCGTTTTGTTTGCCAAATATATTTCCCCTTATATTTATATTGTTGTCCCTTCATATGATCAGTTAAATAAAATAACCTTTTGCAATAAAATCACTCCCGAAAATTGTTACCCTATTGCCCTTCTGAACCATCTTATGTTTTGTTCTGGCTGGTTTACCTCTTATTTCCGACAAAACGAAGGTTTTAATGTTTTTACCCAAAAGTTTGCGTATTTCCTTGTTGGTATAGGGCGTTGAGTGATAGTTCATGATTTGCAGATTAAACAATTCCTTTTCCACCACCCATTTTTACTAAGATGAAATGGAGTGGGTTTTTCAAAATATTTTTTAACGCTATTTTCGAAACATTCACCACAAACCTCGCGTTTCCCTTTATGCTGTTTGCATCTATTGGTCCTAATGTCAAAAAAATCATTCCCCATTCGTACGATCATATTATTTTTGGTAAAAAGATAAGCAACGAACCGGCAATTCTTTTTGAGAACTGTAATAGAACCACCCACAAGGCATGAAAAAGTAAAGAAAAATCAATACACCAATTATGAGTACAGAAATTATCCAGAATATTAAATTGAAGTTTTTGTTCATAATTTAAAGAAAATAAGTAAAATTAATCATGCCAACTTGCTTGTGCTGGTTTTTGAGGAATTACCTGAACCCTTTCGGATTTCAATTCAAGGAAAATATTCTTTGCCGGATTAAACATAAAATTAATATCCCCAAGGCTGCCGTTACGATTTTTTGCAACGATAAGATCAGTCAATGTAGACTCCCTACTTTCACGATGCAACAATAAAACCACATCAGCATCCTGCTCTATATTGCCGGAGTCGCGAAGGTCAGACAGGTTCGGTCTTCTAGAGTTTTTTTCAGAATCGCGATTGAGTTGCGCAGGAGCAAGTACCACGCATTTATTTTGCAATGCTATTGCTTTCAATGCCGATGTCACCTTACCAAGCCTTTGATTTTCATTTTCATACTTAATCGGCTGATCCTTGAGTAACTGTAAATAATCAACAACAATCATGTCGTAATTCTTTTTTGAAGCCAGTGTACGAACCAGATCAGTAGTAGCATTTGGAGCTTCAACAAAAAAGAAATTATTTTTAATAGCAATCGCCTCTTGTCTGATAAGCTCAAAATCTACCTTACCGTATTTGAGTTTATAAGAGTCCTCATTGAGGAGCTGAGAGAAGATGCGGTCGAATATCTGCTTTCTGCCCATTTCCATCGATACGAATAAGGTTTTCTGCCCGTAAATTGCTGCCTGCACCGCAAGATTTAAACTGAAGGCAGTCTTGCCAACTGAGGTACGTGCCCCCACCACAATCAATTCTGAGGGCAGCATTGGTACCTTATCGGCGAGTTTAGCGTATTCGTGAACGATACCAAGCCCCCCCTGCTCAGCACGCGTTTTAGAGGCCTTGTATTCATTTTCGTATTTTTGAAGTTCTTGATCAAAATTTACAACCAGGCTACTTTCCCTGAGTTTGTAGAGTTGATCGATTTGTTTGTAATACTCTAGCGAGTCTCCGCACTGATCTGTTAGCCTATTTATTCTAGTTCTAACGTAGTCTTCCTCAAGTATCTCGCATGCCTTTTGGAAGTGAGGATAAACATCAAAACATGGATCGGTGAATAGCTGAGAAATGACTGATGGAAGCTCAATTATATCCAAAAGGCTCAGCGGAGTGATGGGCAGATTTGCGCCATGTAAATCCATCATTCTTTCAAAGATTTGGCGTGCGCCTTCATGGAAAAACATGGATGGTTTTAGTGGGTACAGATCAAAAAAGTCGGGTCTTTGGCAGATTGAAGTTAAGATTTCATTTTCAATTTGCGTTCTAGCGTTTTTATCAAGTGTTTTCATGGGTGGAGGGTAAAGATTTAGAATGTTTTAAATAACTGATTTTTAGTGTAAATGATCTAGTTTTTTGTGGTTCATGATTCGGGTATTAAATCGTAATTGGATTAAAAAATGTTACCTCGATTCCCAGTGATTTTCCCCAGACTCTAGTGATTTTCCCGATTTGGTCTTTGAGGCCGGCAACTCGATACAGATTTCTTTTGATTTTAACAATCGTTGCTAGTTCTGCTTTGCGGTAAGTTAGTGGAGCTTTAGCCATTTTGTTGTTGATTAAGTTGTAAAAATTCTTTGTCGTAATCTTCTGCCGTCTTGCCTTTGTTCGGCGGCTGTTCGCGTGCTTTTTGTTCGACCTCATCGTGGAAAGCTTTTGCATTCAGCCATGATGCGGGGTACGGAATGTACTGGAACTGTTTTGGATCTTGCCAGCTTGGTTGGTTTTTATGCTTTGGCAACTCCAGCATAACTTTTTCTTTTTCTTCGTGAGTAAGTTTTGCCCAAGCTTTGATAGCGACTTGTTTCGATTTTTTCTTGGGATAAAGTTTCCAGAATTTTTCGAATGGATGCGCATATATTTCTTTTGTAATAGTTTGTTTTGTAGTAGTTTGTTTTGTATGTGACAATAATGATAACGACGCATTATCTTTTTTGATAACGCCGATTATCTTTTTTGATAACGTTATCTTTTTTGATAACGGTTTCCATTTCGAAAAATCCTTATTGATACTATATGATGAATTGTTTGTGTTATCTTTTTTGATAATTATTATATTCATAGCGTGCGCCTTCTTGATTGCGCGTATGACAGTTGGCTTTTTCATTAAGGTAAAGCCACAGAATTGAGATAAAGCAATTCTGTCTTCTTTTTTATGCCAACCGTATGTTTGACGAAAGACAGTATCGATTATCTGACGCGCTTCTCCAGGTATGCGAATTCTCATCAAAGCCTCCATGATTTCATGAGCTATATCTGTACTTCCGTTTTCTTTTTGAGGATTTGCCATATTTTATAATTTTGATAAATACGATCTCACTAATTCGTTTGTGTCTGATGATGGCTTTAATCTTTGACTGTAAAGTGGTAAATTTTCTTTTATAAAATTTCTAGCTTTTAAGATCAAAACAGGAATCATTTGAGGGTTTTTATCAATGTTTAAATTCCTGTGCATTTCTAAAATGAATTGGCGTAAAGTTTGGTATTCTCTGGACCATCCCCAATTTGGATTAACTGGTTCAGTGTTTGGCAAAAATAATAAATATTTATATGGCCTAGTTTTTTGATACTGATTTGATATTTGTTGGTATTGCATTTTAGTAAAATTATAAACTTAAAGGACCCACGAAATATTATTAATCCCCTCCAGGAATAGCAATGTTCGTGGGTCCTTCAAATCTCTAAACTCAATAAGTTTAGTGAAAATTAAAATTTGATCATAAAGAAATAAACTATTCATTTTTGGAGGGGTATTAAACGTTAGCATCTTATTTCATTTCTTTATCGTTTGCAAATGAAAAAGATATTGGCTTTATCGTCGAAAAATATTAAGATTTTATTTACCTTTTATCTTAAATTTTATGAATGAAAATCAGTTTGTAAAACAAATTATTTTGGCGTTAAAAAATCTTGAAGCGAAAGGATACGTTACAAAAGATTTGATTAAAGAATTAGAAGAATGTAATGTTACACCAACGCCCTAGAAAGCTTTTTATTATGGCAAATAAAAGAAAACTTACGCTGAAGGAAAGAAGGTTTGTTCATGAAGTGGTCAAAACAAGAAATCAAACCGAAGCAGCGGCTAGAGTTTATGATGTGAAAAATAGAAAAGTAGCAAATATCATCGGAGCGAAGAATATGGCAAAAGCTAGCATTCGTGAAGCTGTAGAGGCTTCTTACAAGCGTGAAGACATGACTGAAGATTGGGTTTTGAAGCGTCTTAAGATGGAAGCTGAGACGGCTTTTGAGGCTGCGTCTCGCGTTAAAAGCGTCCAACTTGTAGGTGAGCATTTGAATATGTTTAAAAGCAACACGCCACAAATTAATATCAATCTAACCACTGCCCTCAATGCAATCGAAAATTCAAATGGATCAGAGGCTAATGAGCAAGGACTGGAGGATGAAGAATCTTTACAAGATAGTTGATAAGCAAAAGCGCCTGGTTACGTTTAAACGGAACGAAATCCAGGAAAACCTAGCTTCAGGCGCTTGGACTAGAAATATCGTTTTAAAGTCACGCCAGATGGGTATAACGACCGATGCGTGTATTGATGGATTAGATGATGTGTTATTCCATCGAAATTTTAATATGGTGATTATCGCTCATGAACTCGAGGCGGTGAAGAAGATTTTTAAGAAAATTAAAGTTGCTTGGGATGAATTTCCTAAATCACTTAAGGCTATTATTGGATTTGAAGCCTCGACGGATAATAAAAATGAATTGAGTTTCAATAACGGCTCAACCATTCGCGTTGCCTTATCCTCACGTTCCGATACCTAAACCGCTTGCATATCAGTGAATTTGGTAAGATATGTGCCAAATATCCATTGAAAGCTGAAGAGATTATTACCGGTGCAATTCCTTCCGTACCTGAAGATGGTCGTATCGATATCGAGTCAACTGCTGAAGGTGAATTTGGTGCGTTTCATGATATGTTTTGGGAGGCTTGGGATCGTGGTGAGCCTCAGGCAAAGAAGCAGTTTAAAGCATTTTTCTATCCGTGGTGTGAGCATGAGGAATATGGCCTTATTGGCGACTTTAAAATACCTGAAGCGTTGCGGTTGTATCAGCGTAAGTATGGTTTATCGGATGTTCAAATTAATTGGTACTTTATTGAACGCGAAACCCTGAAAGACAAAATGAAACAGGAAAATCCTACGACTCCCGAAGAGGCGTTTGAGGCTTCAGGGTTTAAAATGTTTGATGGTGATTTGTTGGAATGGCAAAAGCAGTGGCTTATTGAAGGTGTAAAGATCGGTGACTGGACGATTTTCAAGCCCTATAACCCTTCGCATCGCTACGGCATGGGTGCTGATGTAGCTGAGGGTTTAGGGCAGGATAGTTCTACTGCCAAGATTATTGATTTTACGACAAACGAAGAGGTCGCAAGTTATAAATCCAATAAGATCGCTCCTGATTTATTCGCCTACGAACTCCTTTGGGGTTCTCGTCGTTATGGTGATTGTATTATCTGTCCTGAGCGCAATAATCATGGGCACACAACCATTGCGACTCTTAAAACACTCAATGCAAACCTTTGGGAAGAAATTAGAGAAGGTGAAAAACAAGATGTTAAAACGCGTAAGTATGGCTGGAATCAGAACGGAGCTTCCAAGCCTTTCATGATGTTTGAATTGTCTGACGTGATCAATGAACAACTATTTAAGCTTCATGATCGTGCGACATTTTCAGAGCTTCGAACGTATGATAAACGCGATTTGAGCGTTGTGCATTTTGATCCCAACCAAACGAAGCATTGGGACTTGTTGATTGCATTAGCGATTGCATGGCAGATGCGAAAATATGCCGTTGCTCGCTTGTATGACTCACAGCCTGAAACTTTTAAACCTTTTGATCCATACGCTCCATTTTCGCCTGTTTAACGAAGTACGCTTTGCTTTTGAAAAAAGAAATTAGTATACTCTCAAATGTTTGATATCTCTCTATGATCACTTCCGACAAACAGTACGTAGATAAAATGAAGTTTGTTGAAACTCTTCAATTGTCGGATGCTGAATTAGCCGATCGCAAAAATCATATCGAACAATTGACGGATGCTTACAATCAAAAACAGTTGAGATACACTGAGATTGATGATCAGACTCCAGAAGAGTATTACATGTCGAACAAGAAAGCGGATATCGGGTATATACCACCACGTAAGAATGCTGAAGAGGTTCAAACAGTCACAGGGACCACACGAGAGAAAGATAATTCTTTATTATCTTCTTTTTTGGGTTATTCGTTTGAGGCGGATATCGAAGCTTATGATGAATCCTCTTTACCTGATCATGAATTTAGTCAGATACTAGAAGATTTGGTACGAAAATCCCGCAAACTCGAGTGTCCGACTTATGATGTTAAGCGTCCTTTAATTTACCGTGAATTTATTGCTCAGGGCACTGTTTTGACTCTTGAAAAATGGGTTGAATTGCAACGTGTGCGTAAGCAGATCGATAATTTGGATGTTGATAACCTTTCTAAACTTAAATGGTCAGTAAAAAGTGATGAGATTGATTCGTATTGTAATACTGAATTGATTTCATTCCTCAATACGTATCCAGGCAATATGCGTGAGTTTTTCATTGAGAAACAGCCATTTATGGGTTTCCAATGGACGCGGACCAGGAGTGAAGCGTTTGCAATGTATGGTGAGTTTGATAGATGGAAAAATGTGCCAAGTAAACTTGAAAGGATGACACCTGAAAATCATCGACAATTTGATGATTGGCAAATGCTTAAACTCAAAGAAGGATTTGTTGATGAGGTTTGGTATATGAATAAGTGGAATAATACGTTTCAGATCTATCTCAATGGAATTCCTATGCTTACTGTTGGTTTCCCATTAGAATACCTAATCGGAATGTCAGAGTATCCCGTTTCTAAAGGTGATTCGGAGCCTATATCGCATACTTTCTTTTTATCTCGGTCTGTTCCGGCTAAAACTAAAATGAATCAATACCTTATTGATGAGTTTTTCAGATTGATGATTACCAAAACTCGAAGGTCTCATAAGCCTCCAATATCTAACATGACTGGCCAAAGATTATCCGATAAGATATTCCAGGCTGGTGCTATTTTAGATGGAGTTGATGCCGATAAAATCAAAGTTATTGGTACGAATGATGGTGTTACGCCTCCAGAGTTTAATATGTTTGAGTTGGTTCGTAAGATGATTGATGAATCTTCCGTGTCTCCAGTATTCCAGGGCAATACTGAGAAGGGTGACCAAACGAAATATGAAGTTGCAACACTTGAAAAGAATACGCTTGTTAAAATCGGATTGGCAGTTCTTGGTATTGTTAATCTTGAACGATCTATGGCTTGGTTAAGATTGCCAAATATTTTAAACCATTGGGCAGCCCCAATTGATAAGAAGGTTGTTGTGGCTCAGGATGGTACAAAAAAAGAACAGGATGTTTATCGTACTGAGGTTGTTAACACAACTCTTGAGGATGGATCTAAGGGGCAAAAGGTTATTCAATTCCAAAAAGGTAATCTCCCTCATCCAATGCAGGCTAAGAGTGAAAGCGAAATACTGTCTAAGCGTAGAGGTAAAAACATTGAGATGGTTTATATTGACGCTGATGGGTTCCAGTCTTTGAAGTACAAATATTATATCGAAATCATTTCAACTGAAAAAGTTACCGGAGAATTGCGCAAGGTGATGAAAGAGCAATCCATACTGAAGATGTTGGAAGTATTTCCTGACACAACAAATAGGGAATATGCTCAACAAGAAATTGCACGCGATAATAAACTTGATGTTAAT
>OFQY01000824.1_pt1 | contig 10788 bp, 5 predicted proteins | sample 1542991 | NCBI WGS metagenome assembly OFQY01 (sample SAMN07774224, study PRJEB24372) | wastewater metagenome | isolation source: Exp Tend VB 10WW | collected 2016-02
CGACAGACTGGATGATCTGATTGATCGAATCCTTAAGAGTCGTCGCCTGTTCTGCGGAGACATAATTAAACGTAACCGCAAGAGTCAACATGCCAGCGACAAATGTCGCCACATGTCGCCCGAATGCTATGATCTGATTCTGATTCATCTCTGGCTCCTATTCGCTTCGTCTATCGCATGGTAAAACGCCATACCATAACTGGCGATCAACTTGGCCTTGTCACTACCATTGATGATCGCCCTAGCATCAACCCAATCAGAGCGTGTTCCCTTAAAATAGTCAATCAGTTTCCTGCCGGTAAACCAACCTTCCAGCATACCAAAGATGAGCACTCCTGCCGCGATATCTGGACGCATTGCAAGATCAGGATTCCTAGCAAGATCAACATCACGACTGACCACGCCACGTTCGCGAAGCTTTCTCGTTGCGAGGACATAGTTTCTCTCCCATGTCAACTGGACATAGCCGCGGCCAAAGTAAACCTGATTGTATGGAGGCACAGGATTGCCATAGGCCCTACCACGTCCGGACCCAAGTTCCTTAATCGGGGCCATACTTCGAGCGGTTTCATGATACGTCGTTGCGAGCGAATACGCGATGAACCGAGGATCACTGGCTGGCGCATGTTGTTCCCAAGCGTTAAGGATTGCAAGGCATCCGTCGACCTGTCCTTGGTACATGGTTTTCCCAAAGACATGATCGCGGACTTCGGCAAAGAAGACTTTATGGTCCATCAGTGTTTTCCTTTCAAGTAATCTTCAAAGGTGGCTGGATGCTTTTCGATAGTTCCATAGCGCAATCCGGTGAGCCATTGCCACGGACCCTTCGGCTTCTGTTGGCCTGAGCTTACATCGAATAGGAACCGACCGCCCTTCGAAACCTGCGCCGGGAGCATACCCGTCAACCCGCCGATCATAATCCCTGCGTCCTGCAGAATCTTCCCAGCATGTTCTTTGTTGAAAGGTTCTTTCTTCGCCAGATCATGAAAGGTGTTGGTCATAGTCTGATACGCCGTCCCAGTCAAACCAAACTGCGGATCGCGGCCCATCGTCATTGCCGAAGCAATATCACGAACGCCAACCCAAGACGAACCTAGCGCAAAGGTCATCGCCGCAGCAGATTTCTTAAGCCAGCTATCATCATCCTTATGCGGATGCGGAGAAACCCAAGTCTCCACAATCGCAGGCCAGATGGCATAGGCAAAGAGCGACGCAGTCAAAGCCGGGACGGTCTTAGCTGCTTCCTTCCACTCACCTTGCTTGACAAGGTCCTTAGTCTCACCAGCCTTCCAGATCGTCTCCATCTGGCGATTCATAACGTCCGAGAAGAAGTTATAGATCGACACTAGCCAAGGATTTGAGTTCCGCATCATTGCAGTGCGAGTGGTGATCGCAGTTGAGCCATGCGCCCTACGAACTGATCGGTCGGCTTCATACACCGCATCGCCATGAGTGGCGCCTGCGTTAATTTCACTCTCATATTTCGCCAGCCATGTTGGCACCGCAGATATCATATCCGACAGCGCCACAGGCTTCGAGGAAAGCTCCATAATCTTCTGGCGCATTGGGGTAAGCTTATCCCCCGGAGCCAGCACCCCAGTCGCAGAGCCATATAACGTCTCTGCCCAGTTGCGATCGCGCCGCTGGAGTTCAAGAGAGTTCTTAATCGCAAATTGCCAGTTGCTCTCGCCAGTAGCCTCGTTGACCGAGAACATTCCACGGACTGCCTTGGCAAACGGCTCAGCCCCAACCTCCCTGACCGAAAGCACCGCAGCAGTCGGACCATGTTTCATGACCGTGCCCGGGTTCAGTCCGACCAATGTCGTGATCATATTCTGCCGGATAAACTCGCTCATCTGGTTCATCGTAGTTTGAGCTTTAGATTCGTAGTTCGAAGCATTCGCCACACCCCGAAGATACGGCACAAGTTCATCGCGATATTCCGCACCAAAGTGAGCCCGAATCGCAGACCGAACATCATGATCGTAGAAAATCTTCGCGGCATTCAGTACCGCCGGACGCAAGGCAATATCATGAAGCATCTGCCCAATCCGGCCCGGCATAGCATCAAGCTCCAGAGCCATCGGTGCGGCATAGCCGGTTCGGGTTTTGGTATATCCCGCTGGAGTGGTCGCACGGACATAGTTCTCTTGTTCAAGTGGGTCCTTACCCATGAGCTTCTTTGACTTTCCTTCCATCTCAGAATGGAAGATGATCGGATAATACCCACCCTTGAACTGGCCATGCGGCGTATCCACCGGCCGAATTGGAATGCTTTCAGGCGCAACCCCGCCAGTCAACGACCGGTACATCGTGTCCGATTTCTTCTTGATATCCGCAAACATATTCCAGACGCCTTGGACAAATTCCCAGTCTTTGGCGGAGGCATGTTGGTGAACCCAAGCCATCACATCATTCGGCTCGATTTTATATCCCTTCGCCAGCTTGGCGAGGTTTGATGAATTGCCAGTGTTCAGCATCACCGCGATCAGATTCTTCCGGGTAAACGGAAGGGCCGCGCCAGTGTCTTGATCCTTGAACAGCGGATTATCCAGTGTCCGCGTCAAGCCTTCGGGCTCAGGAAGCTGTTTAAGCTGATGCGCGTATTCCTTGAGCCAAGCATCTTTCTGATTGGCTCCATCGATCAGGTCGCGCATGATGTATTGATTCCAAACGCCCTTGGAATCAAACTTATCCCAGCGATTGAAAATGTTCTCCAGTTGCAGATGCCCGATATAATAGTTCGTCAGGAACTTCTTTATCGGACTTTTATTCTGGGTTGCATATTCTCCCTTCGCCGCGTCGATCACATTCTGGATCATCTGCTGCTTTACAATCGCAAGGTCCTCGGCCTCGCCTTGTCGCATGATCTTCATCTCGTCGCGGCCGTTATGAACCAGCGCCTTGATCGAACCATGCAGCGCGCGGAACTCATCAGCAGTTAGCTGATCGAGATTCTTGTTCCAATTTGGATCATAGAGTTGATCCCAGACCGGAATCTCCCGGAGCGCCCCAGCCTTCTCCTGAACGAACTCTTCGAGGTTCTTCCCGCCATACCCTTCCATTTGATGCGCAAGGTCCTGCACCGACCTGCGAACCGGCTTGCCGACCTGCATCAAGATTTGATGGATATAGTTGGTGTACTCCGGATCAACCGAAGAAACTTCGCGCTTGGAGAATTGCTTGGCGGTCTTTTCAAAGCTCGCCTGCTCCTTCTGGAGCTTCCTTGCCTCCGCAGCAATCAACCCGGTCATATACTTCCGCTGCATCAGAACCAAGGCATCGGCGTTCTTCCCGGCAATTAGCAGGCGCTCAGTGTCCCTGCCGATCTTACCCATAATCCCCAGAAGCCGCTCGACATTGATATCGCTCAGCTTCATCTTGCCGAACATCGCCAAAGCCTCGCTCTTGGCAAGGTCCTTGTCAACAACCTTAACCCCCGCAGCCATAGCCGCGCCTTGCCATTCCTCAGCAAGGATTTGGAGGTTAGTCTCGCTCAGCGCCTGATCCATCGCCTCAAGCATGATGTTGTCTTGAAGCTTGCCGAACTTCTCCTCCATCCGACGCTGGACTTCTTCGTCGATGGTCTTGCGCAGACCCTCCTGCGCGGACATGCCTTCGCGGGATTTGGTATAGGACGAAAGTTCCTCGATCAGCCGATCGCCAGAGGTAAACCCAAAGAGGTTCGCCATCATATCGACGGGAACGCCATCCTTGGAGTAATACCTCCGCGGTAGGCTGGCTTTCTGGGCCTCGGACAAATCCTCAGCCCGCAGCGGATAGTTCTTCCGCTCAAGCTGCTTCCCACCGAGTTCGCCGGAGCCAATCAGCAAGTCCGCTGCAACGTCTGGGCGCTGCTTGATATCGGCTTCAACTTCTTTGCGAATTTCCTTCGCGGCTTCTTTCCATTCCTTAGACTGCAGCGTCTTCTGTTCCGCCTCGACGCGCTTCATCGCAGCCGCGATATCTTCCTGATAGCGCTTTTGGATCAGGTCTTGAATACGCTTGAAGGACTTGGCATCGAGCCCAGCGGCTTCGGCTTTGAGTTGGGTTTCGAGTTCGGCCTTTGCAAACATATCCCCAGAAGTCTTAGCCCCAGACTCGCGCTGCGCCAATTCCCCAGAATACGCCGCCTCGAAAAGCTCGTCAAACCTCGGCTCCCTCCCCAAAATCTCCGCAACACGATCTTTGATTCGCTGCATTAAATCCCAGAGCTTTTGGAAGATCGTCGTAACTGGCGTGACCGGCTGCTGATCGCGGGTCTTGGCCCAGTCCCTGAATGCCTCCGCGATTGCCTCTTCATGAAGCCCAAGTTCGTTCAGATGCTCGCCATAGCGATCCGCAATCTGATACCGATCAATCCAGCCTTCGGCCTTGCTAGCTTCGATCAGCGAATTCCATTCCTCAGGCTTGAAGAAACCTTCCCGATAGAGATGATGAATAGCCTCGTGCCGAGCAATGCCAGTGGCATCGAAGTCATGCATGTTCACCAGAATCTTCGCGATTTCTCCCGGTGCCTGATGATACACACCCCTAATGCCATCAATACCTTCATAACGAATATCACTCGCCAGAACAGGCTCAGCAGTCTTCCCAGTGATTCGATTAATCTCTTCCTGAACCGCTTGGCCGATGGCGCGCTCATGGGTCGTCCAAAGTTCCTTAGGAACAAGGTCCGCGGTTACGTCGCCAAACTTCGTCGGGGAGGTTTCAAGGATTCGGCGGAGGTCGGTGTATTCACGGGAGAGTTCAAAGGCATCGCCAAGGGCGAGTTTTACCACTGGCTTCCGCTGTTCCTTTGGCGCACCAGCTTCTTCTCTTGCGCCGGAAATCCGATACCCAGAGATGGTCTCATACTCCGGATAAAGCTCCTTAAGCTGGCGCTTGATATCGCGGATCAGACTTGGGCCCATTGTGTTGGGCTGTAGGTCGTGCGAACTAACCGAAGCAATATAAAGTTGCTTCTTCATCGGATCAGGGAAGATGGTAATCTCGCCAACAACCTTGCCGGTATGATCGACAAAGTTGTAATCCTCCATCCCCTTCCAGATGGACTCGCCCTTTTCTAGCTTAAGCGGCCGATCGCCAATGGCAAACATCGGCTCCAAAGCTGCCGAAGTTCGCACCTGAGGCAGCGCCCCATCAATCGCAGGCGCAGCAAGGTCCTTAACCGCGGCTTCGTTCTTGGTAATCCCACCCGGCCACGCACGAAGATCAGGCTTTAATTCGCTCGCCAGTTGCGGATCGACATAGGTAACCCAATCCGCCAACGGAACGTGAACGTCCTCGCCAAAGGTCTTCGCAGCTTCAAGCTTTTCTTCGATCCCCGGAACCCAACCGAGGATACCATCTTCCCTTGAAGGCAGCTTATCGCCATAAAGCCGGATCACTGCATCCGCCGAGATTCCCATCTGGGCATCGGTAAAATGCTGTTCGGCGAAATTCTTGAAAAGCTCCGGATCGCGCTCGCGGGTCGCAGAGTTCTGGGCCTCTTGCAAAGCGTTCTGAATCTTATCGACCCAAGCGTCGTTGGTCTTTTCTTTGATCTGGTCGATCAGCGGATGAACGCCACGAGGCACGTCCACGCCTGCATCTAGCCAAGGCTTAGCAAGCGCGATCGCCTCTTGCTGCCGCACGACCTGACCAATCGCGTGATCGGCATGTTGCAAGCCCGATCCGCCACGACCCATTTCTGATTCAACAATCCCGCGGGCTTCACGTTCAGCCCGATTGGCTTGATTCTCATCACCACCCGCCGCGATGGTAGCCTGTCGAGCCAATCCCCCGGCACCGCCCATAAACCCGCCAGCGACGGCATTCAGGATGCGGAGGGGGATTCCGAGGAACTCATAGGCTCCCTTAGACCAAGCATTGTAATTCTCGGGGATTTTAAAAGGCTCTTGGGCAAAATGCTCGCCAGCCCCATAGATCGCGCCCTTCAATCCCTCCATCAACGGCTCAGCAATATAGCGCTTGGGAATGCCCTTGCCCCAGATCGGATGGGAATCTAAGGTATCGGAGAATGCCCGGCTGGCGTTGTCCAGATTCCCGTAATCATCATTCGACACAACGTCCGCGAGTTTGTTCCCGCGAATGTACGCTGCGATATAATCGTTGTTCTTTACAATCCCGGAGACAAGCGCCTGCTTATGCTCCTGCTCAAAACCTTCAAGGTCAGAATGGATTACCTCCGGAGCCACGCCAGTTGAACGCGACAGAGCCAGAGCTCGAGCGCCTTGGTCGGGGTTCTCAGCCAGTGATGTAACCGCTTTGGCTGGCGCGATCGCATTAAACTGCGGGACAATCTCATCGTAGGGATTATCCACCGTCGGCATTTGGTCAATCTCGTTCATTGCGACCTCGGAACAGTTGGCTTATCAGTTTCCTGTGCCTGCTTCTTGCCGTAGTATTGATTGAACTCGCGAGCCTGCTTAGCCGCGTAGATCGATTGAATTTCTCGATCAATCGGCTCAACACCACGAGTGCGTTTATACGCTTCGATGATCTGCCGCTTATCTTCCTCAGGCACAGATGCACGGAAAGCTTCGCTCTGACTCGGGATCAACCCAAATGGGCCCCAAGGCTGGGAGGTTTTCCGTAGCAATGTCGCACCCATCTTCTTGATGTCTTCGTCGTTGATCGGCTTACCATCCTGCATCTTATCTTGCATCATATTATGCAACGCGCCTTGGAAGACGTACCAGTCGTCCTTAGTTTTCTTGCTAATCCCAGCCGCATCAAGCATTGGCATTAGCAGTTGCATTGCATGACCCAACGCCGGATTCCGCTGCGTATTCTTAAACACTGCCATGCGAGCCTTGGCGATCTGCTGAGTCCACTTGTATGGCATCTCGAGTGCGGTTACGTCGGTGTTCAACAATTCCTTCGCCGCCTCTGGCCCACGCAACGAATCATTCGCAATACCCATCAGCTTCTGATACTGCCGGGTGTTCTCAGGTGTCTCGGCATAGCCATTCTGAGTGTTCTGCATCAGCAACTTATCAATCTGCCGTCGATGCTTCACGTCCGCGTTCATGTACGCTTCACGTGCATCCGGACCCATCTCGTCAACAGACGTAGGCAATTTCCCATCTGGACCCGGCCCAATAGCTTCCAGCATCGTATTCTGCCGATCGTACTCGTCCTGCCGGGCCATCTGTTGATCGTGGGAATGTTGGATGCGGACTTTGTTGGTAAAGGTTTCAGCGAATTCTACATCACCCGGCGCAAGTTGTTCCGCGCGAGATTTAGCCGCGGCTTCGAGGTTCGATCCATTAGTGCGCCTGAGCAGATTTGCACGAAACTTAGCAAGATACGCCGGGGCAGTTGTACCACCATCATTCCGATTCGGCGCGGGGTCTGGCGAGCCAGTGAACCAAACATTTGCAGCCTTGTCCGCTGAACGATACTCCCGTTGAAGCTGGCCGAATTTAAATTCGAAAAGTTTATCCTGCGCCTTCGGGTCAGCCAAGAATTCCTTTTCAGACATTTCGGGCATCCCAGCTTCGCGAAGCCAAGGTTGGAGATTTGATTGCATAATCCCATACGCACCCAACGCGCGTTCGGTAACCATCTTACCATTGACTCGATGCGTGACTTTTGGGTGCGGCGGATTGTAATTCCCACCACCTTCATTTACCTTAATCGCGTACTTCGCGTCTTCAATGTTTACAACCCCAGAACCAACCGTCGAGGCTTCACCGTTGATGAACTTCGCCGACTCGACTCGAGCCATGACGTTGTTCTTCTGGGAGCGGATATAATGCCCCATTTTGCCAGCGTCATCGCCAGCAATGATTCCTTTCTTGATCGCTGCGTCGAGTACCTTCTGCGCAGCAACCGGATCGCGCTCGGCAAGCGCTTGGGTACGAGCTACGACAGTCTCAGAGTTCGACTTATCAAGAAAATTCTGGGTCTGTTCTTCCGACCATCCACGAAGCTGGCCCATAGCCTTGGCTTCGCGTACATTAGTCTTTAAGCTTGCGTCATAGGCGTTATCGTCATCCGGCATCGTACCAGAGACGCGACGGGCAGATTCAATCGCCGCCTGCGACGATCCGACCATGTAATGCTTAAACTGATCCCCGGCATGCTTGGCCGCAGAGAAATAAACCCGCGTCTGCATCGCCCGGGATTCTTGCTGGTACATCTTCCGGGCGTAATCACTCTCAAGGCCTTGACCAATCTGAGCATGAATCTCCTGAACTCGCTTTTTAAAATCTGGCAACGCCGCCATAGCGTTACGGCCTTCAAGCGTAGAGAACTTAGCATACTCATCAGAGATTTTATCAGCCGCATCAGCATTCGCATTCAGCGCTTTAGTCTGCTGATCTAATTGCTGTAACGCAATTGCGCGCGACCAAAGCTCGCCACCTGCCTGCTCAAACCCCTTACCCATCTGGCCGAGGCCTTGCGCAGACTGTGCACCAAACGCAGCCGCAGGAACGTCACCGCGTATTGCAGGTGTCGGGTCCATCTGCGGAGCAACTTCGGGAACCCCGGAATAAGGAACCTGTGCCATTATGGTTGCTCACTTCCGTCTTGGCTATATTTCCACCACTGAAGCGGATCACCTTCACCACCAGCGGCAGAAACAGAGCCTTTGCCCCAGAGGCCAAGTTGCGAACCCTGCATCCATTTCGAAGCAACCGACCCGGCTGTGCCAACAATCGACCCAACCGCAGCGAGTCGCCCGGCAGTAAGTGCATCGCGTCCAGCAGCCTCATATCCGCGAGCTTTGTTTGCTTCGCCAGTTGCTAACACACGGTAATCAAACGCGGTCTTGGCTGCATTCTGCCGAATGGTATCCATGTCCATTTTCGACACAAGATGTGCAGACTCGCGAACCTCTTTTGCCGAGCCACCTCCAACAGCTACACCAGATGCACCCTGAGCAGCAGTGATCGCACCAATACGTTGTGCCCCAGCCATGCCAGCAGTCTGCGCTTTCTGTTCGCCGATTTGTTCAGCGTAGTTAGCGTTCTGTTGGTTAATCTGATAGTTCTGCCAAGCAAGACTGGATTGATATCGAGACTGTGCAGCCGAAGCGCTACCGCCTTTAAGCGCACTAAGCGCAGACATACCGCCACCAGCGACAGAAGCACTAATGCTAATTGCGCTTAAAGTAACCGGGTCCATCAGGCTCTCCGAATTTCAAAAACATCGTCGGTGATAAATTCCGCACCGAGGGTTTCTAACCATCGGCGCGACTTACCAGATAGACAATGCCCGATTAGTTTTTCATAGACACTGAGCGACCGAGTTACAACTTCTTTTGCATGCCGAGCGAAGATAAGCTTATGTTGCTCGGCAGCAGGAGTTGTGTGCAGCCAGATATAGGCTTCGCCAGAAATCATCGAACGCGGAATAAACCCAACCACACAGAGAAGCTCATCGCCAAGACGGCCGACTAGAATATGTCGAGAGAGTTTAGCTGCCTCAAGCATATTCTCGTCCATGTTCGGGATCATGAACTGCAACTGCGCTATCGTTGCTTGGTGGATTTCACCGATCATCGCCAATGACAATCTCCGGGAATACGCCAGTTATGGTTGCTGGAAGGGGATCGGATTGCTGGATGCAATACTGACCCGGAACGGTATAGGTCGGGGCAATCGCAGAGAAAGCATTGCCAGTAACAAGACCGGAGATAACCTGAGTCTGCTGCCCGGTCAGCATACCGGAAACCTTGCCTACCACCAGATCGTTGATCTGAACCAGATGGTTAAAGTCCGGTCCGATTTTGAGTCCGAGTGTATCAGCCACTCGAAGGTTCACCCCTGTGATTTTCTTAACCTTACCTTGGATAGAAGGCTCGCCAATGTCAATAGCGAGAGTTTGGAGTTTGCAGGTGAAGCCTAGGCCAATTGTGACTTTAGAGGCAGCGGTTGAGAGAATAAAGTTTCCGTCGGCTGGCATGGTGAACGGAGGAATTACAATTCCGTCAGCGAGACCGGTTACAGTTTTGCCTGCAAGATGTCGGGCACCTGTGAAATTGGTAACCGGTGCGCCATTGTATTGCAACCCGGCGTCCACAGTCCACGCGTCTTCGACACCATTCGGAAAAGCGCGTTCGGCGAAGCGTTCGATATATTCAACAGTGTTTCCATTGATTTCGCGTTCAACGATCGTGTAGACCGCATCAACTGTACCGGCGTTGTTGGTTATCTCAGTGACCGTCGCAGTGGACTTAAAGTTACCGTCTGTGACATAGTGGGTCCAACCGACGAAATCTTGTTCTTTGAGAAAGGTCAGCGACAGCATCACGCCATCAGAACGGATTGCTTGCACAAGATAAAATGGCTGTTCTGCCCAGCACCATTCTTCGATGTCATAGCCGTAGAATAGGTGAGAGGAGAGGGTAGAAATGTCTGTGCCGGTGAAGGTATTGAAGTAGATGTTATACGATAGATCGCGAATCGCGGAGCCCTTGGATTGGACATAGAGAATGTCGTAGTTCGTCACAATCGGCGGAACATCATTTGCACCAACCCAAGATTGCGGATTGGCCACAAGTGAAGATGGAGAGATAGCTGAACCAGCTTGCCCACCATTCACAACCCAGCTGGCTTTGTCGGTAAGCATAAGCATGCCTGAGGAAGCCGAGACGATTGCTTTGATGTTGTTAAGGGTGCCAGAGACAAGCGTACCGGAGATGGAGTCCGATGCTTGCGACGGCCGGGAAATATCGAAATTAAAGTAATGCCCCGGACGGGAAAGATAAAATGACTGCGGCGCACCGACGAGTCCGGCGAGGACCAGTCGTTGCTGGAAAAATCCGGGGACTGT
>OFQY01000827.1_pt1 | contig 10766 bp, 20 predicted proteins | sample 1542991 | NCBI WGS metagenome assembly OFQY01 (sample SAMN07774224, study PRJEB24372) | wastewater metagenome | isolation source: Exp Tend VB 10WW | collected 2016-02
GAGCAGTTCCTCGACCAGATCGGAACTGTCGAGGCTGTTATATTCGCAGGCTGCGCTTAGGTCGTAGTTGTCAATCGCCATCTCTATCCCTCCTCAAACGGGTCCGCCGGAGTCTCCCGGCGCGACCACTTGGCACGGTCGAATAACAGAGCATCAAGGCTACGACTGCACTCCTCGCGGTCTGCATCGAACCAGCGTACAGACAGAAATCCACCGTGCTCATTAACCACGCAGACGCAGCACATCACTGCCTGCGATGCCCACAGCCTTTCCCGTTGGTCGGGGTGCAGACTTAGCCAATACTCCCCCGGCTCGGTCGGTCGCTCGTCGGTCCACTCAATTTGTGGAGCCATTTGAAGCCCCTAACACATCAAAGGTTGGAAGTTTGTGTTTCTCCCAGGTTTTGATCGCCGTCTCAAATGCACCTTTTGTGGCGTGCATCCACATATCGCAGGTGCCCCCGCACGACTTGACAACGTGCGCCGCATAGCTAATCAGCGACCCAGCAAACAAGGCAGGATTCTCAGTCGCTGCATATAATCGCTCAAGTTCCCTGACTAATTCGTCTCTGGTCATTACATCATCCTCGGCGGCACGTTGGGCCGCGTTTCGTGGTCGAGCTTGGGAGTGGGAGCGGTCTTGCGGGTGCTGCGCAATCCATGGCGGCGGCACGGGCAGAACTCCCAAGCATCGTCTAATCCGTCGTCGCAGTCGAAGCACGGGCCTTTAATGGTTTTCGGCGGCTCACTTGGCATAGTCATTTGCCTGTCGCGATTCGCGCTTCGTGTTTGTACTCAAGTGACATTGCTATCTGTGTTAGGTACATGATCAATTTCATCAGTTCTATTTTGTGTTCTGCTAGCTCAATGGTCGGCGCATTGCCGCCCAAACAAACATCCACAAAAGCTTGTGCTATCGTATCGGGAGATCTAGCAATGACGCGCTCAACCTCATCCTCCCATCCCCGAAGTGTTGCGCTACGTTCGCACAGTTGTTTTAGTGTCTCACTTGGCATGGTCTGCCTCGTTGATTAGCACTACGTCAGCCTTATGTGTTTGCGGCTTATCCGATGATGACACCATTTCCACCATTCCAGGGTTGCGCATGTGCTCACACCCCCAAGCCAGCCAGCACGGGGACACATTGAGCACTGCGGCCAGTTGCTCGACCGTGCGCAGGTCCGGCTCCGTGTGCCCGTGCTCCCACTTACAGACGTTTTTGCGCGTGTGAGCGGGGTTAAGCGCGGCACCTACCGCGCCTTGTGTCATGCACGCGGACCATCGGGCAGCGCGGAGCCGATCAGGCAGGCTCATTTGGCGTCTGCCGCAAGCGCTGCTGCGAAGGCGGCGTCGGCAGCCTTAAACGCAGCGGCGATTTCGTGGTGCGCCTCTGCCGCGACCACATAATCCGGCCATTGCTCCTCCTCTTGGAGGGAGGCCTCCCGGAACAGCTCCGCAAGAGCGGCCTCTTGGCCGAACAGCAAGCCATTGTTCAGATGCCCACGGATTGCGTGGGCAATTTGCGCACTCCCGTACTGTGAGTATCCGCCATTGGCGGCGGCCAGCCCCTCACGAATCGCCCGAATGGGGTCCTCCCACTTTCGCACCGAAGTCTCATCGCCCATGCCGGGATGCGGGTCAATGAAACACTCCGCAAAGGACACGCCATTGCCGTCATCGGCCTTGGCGATGGCGCCGATGACACTCACTGCCACCTCGTCACCGCGCAGGGCGCGGCGTCCCATCTCGCGGGCAGCCGCCCCGCCCCAGTTGGGGGCGTGGATTGCGAGGGCATCCCGGATCGTTGGGATGTCGGCCAGGCCGACTATGAGTTCCACTACCGGCTCCCGGTCGTCACCCGGGAGCAGTTGCAGGGCTGCCGCAAGAACAGCGGCGGCATCGTCCTTGGTGAGAATCTCCACCAATGCTTTGGCCTTGGCGGAGCGGTTTTGGGTGAGGAACGCGGTGATTTCGGTGTTGGTCATTTTGTGCTCATTTCCGGCTAGGCGTAGCGCCAAGTTCCGTCTCCGTGTACCCAGCCGACAATTTCACCGTTGTCTCGCAGAACACGGACAGAGCCCAGCTCGCATCCGTTATCCGCCAGTGCTTTTGCCTGAGTGGCCAGCGCTTCCAGCGTGTCGCCTGACAGGTTGTACTCGGTGCCGGTATTGTTGTCGATTGCGGTGGCGTTCATGGGGTTGGTCTCGCTTTCTGAAAACCAGTCTACCCGGTCTGCTTTGGATGTCCACAAAAAAGCGACAACACCACGTCTTTTCTTTTGCTCCCGTCGCTAAATCGCCGTAATCGTCACTTCGATGCGCGACCTTTTCGCATCCTTTGCCAGCCGCGACCCGTCCCACTGAGTGATCCACTTGTCGTCAGATACAATGCCAGCGGCCTCTAGTGCGTCGGCAAGCCCCTGGTAGTACCCAACAGCATCGCCGATGTTTTTCTCGCGGTGAAAGATCGCGGAGCAATTGAGAGGCTGAGACAGATTCAGCGCGGACATGTCATGAGCGCGTCCGTCGCTAATCATTAGGCCCGCAATGGCGCTCGCCCACTTTAGGATCTTCCCCTCCATCTCCCGATACGGCTCGGACGGGATGTGAAACTTGCGTTCCCCTCTCTTGATCACGCTCCCGTGGTTCTTCTTCGTCCGTGGCGTCACAGGCAGCACGAACGTAATCGACTCACCTGGGCGCAGCGTGAAGGCCGCACCGGCTGCGCGACGCTTGAATGATGGCGTGGGTTTGGTGCGCTCAGGTATCACAGCAACTCCCCAACGCCTTCGGTGAAGTACCTCGTCGCTTCTGCAATCGGGCGAATCACCGTCACCTTCCGTCCGCGCAGAAACGAAAAGCTCCCTGAAAGGACGTGCTCCGCAAGGTCTTTTTTGCGCGTGTTTTGGTTGCGTGGCCAGCGATCCAACAGCGTGCGCAGCGCAAGCACGGGACTATCTGCGCCTTGATTCACTGGGGTAGTCAGCAGATCGCGAAACTCAGCGGCGATCGCGGGATGCTTTAGGTAAAACAACGCCAAAGCGCACCCAGGAGCGGCTGATTTCAACTGGCTGTGGAAGCCTGCATTGTGACCACCAGCTGCCCAATCTAGCGCGATCTTGTATTTGTCGTAAGCAGCGCGAATCTCGCTCTTTGATGGGAACGTGGCCACGTTGCGCCACGCAGTGCGCTTCATGACCATTGCCATCAGGGTTGCAATGGGAACCACTCGGCCTGCGCACGGTATGCCGTCGAGCGTGAAGATGTCTGCTGTGGTTCTCCCTTTCCCGATATCGATTCCCTCCATCGCATCGGGCTGTACGCCGCGAGTGACGAGCATCCAGACAGAGCACTGCGATTCAATCACCGCCAATAGCCGATGTTGACCGTCGCAGAGAACACCGTTCACATCGAGCGCAAGGCCCTGGTGATGTTCGTACCATGCCCCAGCGCTCATGTCGCGGGCGTATTGATTCACCAGCCGCTGCGTGATGTTGCGGTTGTGCGTGTTTGTTTCCAGCATCTTGGCGGCAACTGCTGGGGTGATGAGTTCTCGTCGTGTTGTCATCATTGGTACTTCTCCTCCGCGCGACGGCAGGGAATCGAACCCCGCAGAACCATTCGTCGCAAACCCGGGGTTCTTGTCGCTACTGTCAGAAGTCGCGTCCCCGGTACAATTGAGTTAGGTATCGTCTATGCCGTGCCTCCTTCTGCCGCCTGGACCTCCGCAGACAGCTTTTCGATCAAGGTCTGGTATTGCTCCGACGTGTATGGCGTCGAATGCTCTGCAAACATCTTGGTAGCGAGCGATGGATTGTGCTCGGATAGCGTGTCGTAGAGGCGCTTGGCTTCGTTTGTCTGTGCTGTGGTGGGACCGGTCGATGGCTTGGCGGCATTGGTCTTTGCTTGCAGCGCCTTCTTGGTCGCGTCGTTCGGGCTGGGCACTTCTTGCTCAATCGCCACATCGACAGGGATCTCGATATCAGTGTCGCCTTCGTCGCGTGCGTCCGACAGTTCCAGCGCCCGAGCAAACTTCTCGGACTCCAGAGGGAGCGACTTGGCCAGACGGCGAATGCAGGTCTTACGCGCTTGCTCGTCGAAGTGGTCAAGCCAGGGTCCATAGTCTCCTTTGCTTTGCGTCGAGCGCATGATGGTTTCGATCTGCGCCCGCGTCATGACCTCAAACTGAACTGCTCCGCTCTTGTAGCGCGCCATCGCATAGTAGCAGGTGGCTCCGCTGGTCCTGTCCTCTCCGCTCTGGTAATCAGGCTCGTGAATCAACTCAGTCACCGTGCCACGGCGGACAACAAACTTGTCGCCAGGATAGACCGGGTGTGCTTCGATGATCTCCACATCGCCGCTGTTTCGCACTAGCTTGGCCAGACCGCGATACCCAGCGATGAACTGGCACTCAGTAACCCAAATGGGCTTCTCGCCACGCTTGGCTTGGTTGGTCTTGTAGGGTACCAAGTAGCCATGTCCCAGCGCGCCACCGGGCTCTAGGCCGAGCTCACTCGCGACCATCATGCTTTTGAGGATAGACATCCCCGAGCACTCGGCTAGCTTCGGCTGCTTGCTCACGGCCAGCATCGCCAACCGGACCATGCGGTCTGCAGTCAGATGTTTCGGTGCGACCTGCGCAATGAGTGCCTTCCCCTTTTCGAGCTGTAGCTTGATTGCGCCAATCCGTGGGTCTGCTTTTACGATCTCAGTGCTGCTCATCGTCTCTCTCTCCTTTGATGTGAATCCGCAGTGCTCGCGCACCGCTCTTGTCTGTTGTCCAGGTACAGCGCCCGTCCTCCCACTCGAATCCCGAGCGGTCACCGATTGCCAGGCGCAGCGTGTTGCCGATGGCGTCCCGTTCCTCTTCCAGCCCCTTCGCCTGCTTGCCGAGCCTCTTGTGCTCACGGGCCATCTCGACAAGCTCACGAGTCGCAGGTACAAGCTCCGCGCTGTGCTTACGATGCCGGGCCGACAGCGCCTTGCGACATGCTTCCGAAGCGTCGGGATCTGGCGGCGCTCCGGTCAGGACGTAGCCCTCCCAGAACTCGCGCCCCAGATGAAACAGGCTGTGTTGTACCTCATAATCCGCAGGCACGTCAAGCGCTCGATAGTCCGTGCCTCCGACGCATGCGACCACTACAGCCAGAGGCAGACCCGTCACGTACATCTCCCATTGCACCTGGCAGATCACGTACTCCGGCACGCCTGCATCCCACTTGTGGGCCATGTTAGCGCCGACGACCTTGACCTGTACTACTCGGTCACTTGCTATCCCGTCAGGAGTCGCGCTGACCCACCTATGCAGAGGATGGATCAACGTCTCGGGGTATGCCAGCACGACCCCAGTTTTGCGGCTGTAGTGCTCCAACAGAGGCCGCTCAAACAGGTGACCCATGTCGGACTCTGCAAACTCCTCGCGGATATCCAACCCCATCTTATCGGCCCACACGTCCCACGGTCCTCTGAATGGGTCCAGACCACACACAGCGGCGATCTCGGAAGCACCGAGCGTGTTACGCCGTAGCGCGATTTGCTCGGGCGTCAAGCTCACGTCGTCACCTTCCGCACCTTGCGCACGTCGCACAGGTCGACCATGTGAGGCATTCCAAGCCCGCTCCGAACATGGGCGACCCTATCGGCCAGATGGATGGTTCCGACGGTGCCAATGAATCCAACGTCATTTTGCGCAGTATGCTTGCCAGTCGCTTGGTACACCTCGACGACATCCCAAACCTTGATCTCCTCCGCGACCGTCTCACTCACCGCGCTCTCCGCCACCGCCTTGCCCGCCTCGGTGTCGTGGTTCGCTTCTGACACGACTTCGATGCAGCATACGGGCCAGCGCACATGGACGTTCGTGCGCAGACAGACAGACAGAGCGCCTTCTAGTTGGTATGCAGGTTCCACTACCAGCGCGGTCTGGTTTAACGTCCCCCATCGTTCTATCCACGGCCACTCTAAGACCCTCTGAAGCTCTGGTGATACCGCCCCCATGATGGGAATCTTTACCAGCCGCACCGTATCGCCGATCGTAGGCTCACGCTTGACGATGGGCGGGTCGCAGGGCTCGCAGTTCTTGGCAAACCAAACGCCATGTTGGCCATCGATGCGCTTAACATCGTATTCAATCTCCGATGTGTCATCATCGACGTGAACAACCTTGGCTACCGTTCCCACGTCGCAAGCTGGCGATGGCACCAACCGCCGTACCCACTCTCCCACCTTGACTGGATGCTTGGGAGTCTGCTCATAGCGCTCCTTTAGCTCGTCCTCGCTGTGTCCTACAGGGTACTCTGCGCCATCGGTCTGGCAGTCGTACACCGTGCGCACGCCGACAACAGTGACAGGTATCGCCAGCCCCATCGACTTACTGTACGACTCCAGCTTGTCACCTACCTTGTACTTGGGTCGGAGTGTTTTCAGAAAATCGACCTCTGCCCGAAGTGCGTCGCGTTCCTTTGACAGCGCGATCGGGTCGCCAAGCACCTTGATGGCTTCGGCATAACCATCTTCAGCATCTTTGTGCATGGTCAAGTTTTCCCATTGCAGCCGCTTGATCTCTGCGCGCTCCCAATCCAGTTGCGCAGACAGCCTCTGCATCTCGGCGCGCATGTCCTGCACTTGGGTCAGGAGTCCGTCGCGCTCCTTAACCACGCGCTCAACGGCCTGATTCGCGGACTCATTAGCAGTCCAACCCAACATTTCTCCCGCTTCCTTTGCGCTGTTGCTTTGTTCCCTCACCATATTCCGAAGCTTGGTGATTAGTTGCGCGTCGGCCTCTGTCCGAGCTCCAAAGGCTGCGCGGTGCTCGACCATCTTGGCTTCGTGGGCCTGGTGCATTTGTGCAGTAGCCGCTTGTGCAGACTCCGCGCTGTGCTTCCACGCCTCTCCCCACTTGCGCAGTTTCGTGATTGTGCAGGCTAGGTTGATGATGGTCATGTGCTTTGACATCGCAGCAGCTCCGTTCCAATCCGTTCCAAAAAGTCGCCCCTACTCACTCCGGCAACACGCCGGACCATCACGGCAGACCCGCTCCCAGGAACTTACCCAAAATCACAGCGGGTCAGGCTTTCGGGGCAAAGAGTGCGCTAGGGACGGGCAGCGAGCGTGTATGGAGGTGCTGCTTCGTCCGTCGCGCTGCGAGCCGAGCAGGCATCGAACCTGCAACCTCTGGGTTTGGAGACCAGTGCTCTACCAGTTGAGCTATCGGCTCAGATGCCGCATTTACCGGCGGCCCGGTTGACTGTTGTTTCTCGGGTCAGTCTCCCACTACAATCCGCTTTAAGCCCCTGTTGGTGTTTGAGGGCAGCCAATGCCGCGAATTGAGCCAAGGCCGCAGCCCAGTTAGCTTACTGGCGCTAAATGCCAGGCTTTACGTTGCCAGCGGTCCTATCCGGGTTAGGACTCCCTCTTTTGCCCGCTTGTGGGCGGGCGCTGAATCCTACTCCTCTTCCTCTTGCTTTCGCATGTATTTGTGCGCCTCGGAATAACCCTCCCAGTTATCAACTCCGCATGCCTCCAGTGCGTTAAGCATGACAGCGTCTTTTTGGAGCTGGTTGTATTCCTTGCGCGAAATCGTCACAGTATCGTCAGCGTCCACCATCTCTCAACCTCCCGCGCCAATCAGGCGCATGTCTCTGGTTATCACAACCGCGATCAATGATGCTCAGAAGCATCGCAGTCCCTCCGCAAACTCAACCGACAGAGGCGCGGGATCTCGCAGTGCGTTTGAGTCCCACTCCTGACCACGCTCTGGTAGGTGGTGCTCACGCCGAAGCTCGCAGTCTGCGTACTCGGCCCAATGATTAAGATCGTCGGTGTTCATCGCCAGAAACTCCACGATCTCATCCTTTGAGCCCTCAAGCGCAGTCACGACCAACACGGTGCGGTCATGATCAAACGCCTTCGAGGAATCCGCGCCTTTCTGCTTCCAGCGCACCCAAGCGGCGGGATACTCTCCGCCGTGGTCATATCGGAAATCATAGACGCTGTGCTCGTCGGATTTGACTGTGATCTGTGCCATGGTTATTCCGCCTCTGCGCTGTAGATGGCGCTCTCGTTAACGTGGCGGTGTGACACCAGGTAATCGGTCAGCCACTCCCAATCGCGGGCCACTTCGCATCCGTCAAGATCCGTGACCCACTCACTATCGTCATCGCTGCCGATGTCGTGGATCTGGATCTCAATGCCAAGCTCCTCAGCCGCCGCGCATCGGTGCGAGCCTTCGATCGCGAACCAGTAACCTAGCTCGTCGCTCCACAGTGCGCGAATCACACACTCGCCGCGCTTGGCCATTTCAGCCTTTACTGCTGCGTAGTGCTCTGTTCTGTGGTCGACTTTGTGCGGTGCTACGAGTTCGTTTTGCATCTGTTTGCTCCCTGGTGAAAACCAGACTACCAGATCGCGGCGTGGTGTCAACATATTTCCCGAAAAAAGTTATCTTATTTCTGCTTCCGTCGCTGCTGGTAGACGTAAGCAGTGCTCACGCCCAGTTCTTTAGCGATCTCGCGTGCGGTGTACCCTTCCTTGTGCATGCGCCTGATTGACGCTCCGCTTCCGGTCACAACTCTGGCATCTGGGATCGTCTCGGTTTCTTTGAGGATCAGGCGCTGGTCCTCGACAAACCGCTTTGTCACGGCGAAGCGCTCCACAATCTGCTCAATCGTAGCGCCGTTGCGAATCGCATCGCGAACATCTTCAGTCAGCACATCCACGATTGCCGCACGTAGCCGCTTGATTGCCTCGCTCACAGCATGTTCCCCTGTGCGTCGGTTGGCCATCGGACCTTATTCCCGTGCTCGTCGCAGGGCCAAAACTCCATCCAATCGCCAAAGTCTCGCAGAGGGAGCGCCGCTCTCTTTAGCGTGCCGCTTTTGTAATCGCTGGCAGAATACAGAGACGTGCCTTCTGTTCGGTGCAGCTCCACTTCTCCCGTCTCAGTGTCGCGCAATAACCAGGAGGCGCACGCCTTCCGCGCCGCCTCAGACGGCATCCCCTTGCGCATCCGTGGGTTGATCTCGCGGAGCAGTGATTGCATGGTTTTTCCCTGCGTGGCTGCGATGTACCATAAGGCCACGCTAAGCACATTCACTCGCTGCCAATGTCCGCTCCAATCCTCAGCCACGGAGAAATCCATTGGTGCGATCCCGTGGTGCGTGTGTGCCCCAAGATGCTGACACACTTGGTACTTAGGGCATTCCCGTTCTGGCTGGCCTGTCGCAGACAGCCACCGCCGAACCATATCGGGAGTCATACCTTGGAACTCGTCAAGCTCGTCGATTGTCATCGACTGCCCACTACCACGCGCCCATGTGCCTGTCTACACATTTCGCGAAACGTTAGCACCTTGCCAGCACACCGAGCAACACCGCGACAATCAGTCCCCAGCCGTACACCGGCAGCAGTTGCGGCAGGTTCGACCTCGTCGTGTCCTCAACCGCGTGCAGCACCGGCCACAGTTTGCGCGGCTCACGTCCTCGGGCTAGGGCTTCAGTTAGGTCGGGGTCTAGTCGGTCAGTGTCCATTAAAACAGGCTCCCTTGCTTACCGCCCAGACAGTGCGGTGAGAACCAAATCCGCTCCCGCTTGGCGTTCGGGTTGTCGTGGTCCTTGCTCTGTCCTCCAATCATCGAAACAGGCTCCCTTGCGACATCACGGCGACCTGTCGCTTACACCAGCGCTCGTCAAGTTCGATCGATATCACGCTGCGTCCAAGTTCCCGCGCCGCTTGCGCAGTCGAGCCCGAACCACCAAACGCATCGAGTACCACCGCACCCGGGTTACTCGATGCCGCGATCATGTGCCGAAGCAATGCCGGTGGCTTTTCGCATACGTGTTTCCCTGGGTAGTTTCCTACCGTTTCAAAGTCCCACACGTCGGTGTATGGAACTTTTGAGCTGACAGAGAACGGGCGTCGCAGCTCCTCGTACTCCTTGCGCAGCTCCTCGTACTCCTTGCGCAGCTCCTCGTACTCCTTGCGCAGAAACTCGTCACCCGTCCGATTGAACAACGCACGCATCGTCGCGTAGTGCTTTGCCGTAGGCAATGCCCACTGACTCTGCGTGAACCAATGAGAACACATCTGCGTTCCTGTCGCCACCTCGATGTCGTTTTTGGATACCCCGCTGCGGAAACGCTCATCTTCAAGATACTTGCGGAGCGGCTCAAAGAGGAACCCCCGCAACTCGTCGCACTTGCGCTCGTATCCGGCTTCGCCCTTGGCTGCGCTGTCCGCTCCGAAGTGCTCTGCAAAGATGATCGTCTCAGACGCGGGAAAGAAGGCGCGAAGCTCTTCTTTGCAGGATGCCCTATGACGGCCCTCTTCTTTGCGCCATCGAATGTTAGTCAGCACCTGGAATCGCTTCCCGATAAGGATCTCAACCCGCGCCCCCATCTGCGGAGAAGCGAACAGGTACAACGACCCGTTAGGCTTCAGGATGCGCGCAAACTCCGCCAGCACGCGGTCGAGCCATGCCAGGAACTCCGCAGGCTTATCCCACTGGTTGTCCCAAGCGTCGCCCTTGACCTTGAAATATGGCGGGTCTGTCAGGACCATATCGACGCTGTTATCCGGCAACTCAGGCAGCACGGAAAGGCAGTCGCCGTGATAGATAGTCACGCCTTCGTGCTGGTAATAGGGAGCGCGCAGAGTCACGGCTTGCTCCCCGTCATGCTTACCACCTGACACGACACACCCAGAATCAACCAATCGCCATTTGCCAGATCGTACCGGACCCCCTTGCTGACCACGATCACTGCACTACCCT
>OFQY01000828.1_pt1 | contig 10753 bp, 10 predicted proteins | sample 1542991 | NCBI WGS metagenome assembly OFQY01 (sample SAMN07774224, study PRJEB24372) | wastewater metagenome | isolation source: Exp Tend VB 10WW | collected 2016-02
CGGTGGATTGGGCAAACGGCTACCTGTTCGACTACAACGAAGGGCGCAGCAACGAAGAGCGCGAGTTCCGTGGCTACAACGAGGGCAGCAATCTCGACCAGTTCATGATGCAGCACTTCGGCTACCGGATGCGCTACGGGAAACTGACGCAGCCGGATGCCAAGGTCGATAGCGGGCTGATGCAGCGCCAGTTCAACACCTGGCTGAAGAAGAAAGGTTCGCTGTCTGGCCGTATGCTCGACGTGGCCGCTGACTACGACCGCCGTTTCATTCTGGTTGATTCGGCAATTGGCCAGCGGATTGACGACGCGCTGGAGTGGTTCGAGTCAAAGCGCAAGGTGCAGCGCGCGGACGCAATGGAAGCCGGCGACCGCATTGGCCGGGCCGACCCCTACGAGAGCGCACTGAGCGCCGTGCGCGACCAGATCGGCGAGAAGTTCGATTACCTTTCTCGCCGCTATTTGTTGGAATCCATCAAGGCGCGCGAGGTTGTTCCGCATGTCCGCGAGCATCTGGCGATGGGCCGCAAGGTTGTCGTTTTCCACGACTACAAGAAGGGCGGTGGATTCAATCCGTTCCTGCTTGACGAGCGGTCCGTCAAAGACCAAGAGGCGGTCGACGCCACCATTCAGGCTGCCGAGTGGAACCGTGTAGTCAGAGAGTTCAACGCCGAATTCATGGATATCATCAATTCCGACCTGTTCCGGCAGTCGTCGCCTATCGACATGTTCAAGGCCGAGTTTCCCGGCGTGCTGCTATTCAACGGCGACGTTCCAGCCAAGACGCGACGCGACAACGTAGCGAAGTTCCAGGACGACGCCAGCGGGCCGCAAGTGATTCTGGTTCAATCGGCCGCGGGCAAGGAAGGGATCAGCCTGCACGACACCACCGGCAAGCACCAGCGCGTGCTGTTCAACCTTGGGCAGCCGACACAGCCGACCACGGCCATTCAGCAAGAGGGCCGCATCTACCGCACCGGGCAAGTGACCGATGCCATTTTCCGCTACTTGAACACCGGCACCAATTGGGAGAAGTGGGCCTTCGCAACGACCATCGCCCAGCGCGCCAGCGCCGCCGAGAATCTTGGTATGGGAGAGCAGGCGAGGGCGCTCAAAGACGCATTCATTTCCGGGTTCGAGGAATCCGCCGACTACCGCGCCGGCATGGAAGACGAAGGCAAGGGCGGCAAGGCGCGCGACAAGGCGGCCAATGACGCGCTGACCGAATACGACCGCGCCCGTGCGTTCTACTTCGGCACGCAGAAGAAGAACAGCAAGACCAAGGCGCAGGAAGGCGCCGACTACTTCGCCACGCCGGAGCCGGTTGGATTGAAAATGGTCGAATGGGCGGATATTCGTCCCGGCGAAAAGGTGCTGGAGCCGTCCGCCGGGCATGGCGCTATCGCACGCTGGATTCCTGATTCAGCCGAGAAGACCGCCATCGAGCCAAGCATGACGCTACGCCCGCGGCTGGCGATGGTCTTTGATGGGCAGATCATCGGAAGCGATTTCGAGTCGCTGAACGTGGTCAACAAGTACGACGCCATCGTGATGAATCCGCCGTTTGGATCGGGCGGGAAAACTGCCGTCGACCATATCGCCAAGGCGGCGACGCACTTGCGCGACGGCGGGCGGATTGTTGCGCTGCTGCCGACCGGGCCGGCGGCTGACAAGAAGTTCGATAAGTGGATGTACGAAGGCGAAGAGCGGCAGCTAAAGCCGCTGACCACGTACACGATTGACGGCAAGGCCGCGCCAATCTACAGGGGCGACACAATCGAGTCGAAAGCGGCTTGGGCTCCGTCTGGTGTTGTCACTCGCGTATTCGCTGCCGTTGGCAATAACGAGCCGGACATCATGGTTAAGGCTACCGCGCCAGAGTTCAAAGGCGCTGAAACGCGCATGAGCGCCGCGCAAATAAAGATGATCCAGCCAACTGGAAAGCGCACGGAAGTCTTCCGCCCAGCCGAAGGCATCTACATGGTGGCCGACATCAAGATGCCGGCCGTTACCTTTGAGCGTGCCGGTACGCAGGTGATGACGCGTATTGTCGTGCTTGAAAAGCAGTCCGACACCACCAAGGCGCCGAATGGCGGAAACAAGATTGACCTCTCCGACATCGGCGACATCAACGAACTGTTCAAGCGCGTTGAGTATGTCGGATTCCAGAATCGCCCCAAGGTGGATGCACAGGAAGCCGACCAGGCGCCTGCCAATGATCGGCCGCAAAAGGCGAAGCCGGCCGCAGTGGGCGATGTCGTTACCGTCAATGGCAGCGAGTACGCCATTGAGATTTACACGACCAACGACGGCAAGGAAAAGCGCGGCATCTGGATGGAAGAGAAGGAGGCCAAGGAAATCAATCCACGCGCCTTCAAGTCGAGCAAGATGCGCGGAACGCCAGCAGAAGGTAAGTTCTTTGTCGATGAATACTGGCTGAACAAGCGCAACGGAAATTCGCTCATGTCGCGCGGTAATGGCACGCAAACATCCGCCATGCCTCAGCAAGAAGCAGAATCCCGCATCAAGTCTATCCTTGGCGACAAGCTAGGCAAGGTGCTGATTGACTCCGGTATTGTCACCCTGGTAGATACCGAACAAGGATTGCGGAATCTCAACGGTGCCAAGTAAATGGTTGCATGGCATGGTTCGCCGCACGACCACAACAAGTTTGATTCGAGCAAGATTGGTACGGGGGAAGGTGCGCAGGCTTACGGGTATGGATTGTACTTTGCAGGGAGCAAGGAGGTTGCTGAGTATTACAAAATCACTTTGTCAAACAGAGATTCTGGCGGATATGCTAATGCTCATTTGAATGCAAAAAACCTTGTAGCGAGATTCAATGGTGACGCTGAATACGCAATTGAAATTGTTTCAGATCAAATTAGTGTAACTGAGAAAAACAATCCGAATTATTCAAGACTCGAACAAACACTAAATTTTCTACGATCTGGTGATTACGCAAAACCATTAACTAGCGCAGGCCGCCTCTACCAAGTAGAACTAGCCCCAAGCGAAGACGAGTACCTTGATTGGGACAAGCCGCTGAGTGAGCAGAGCGACAAAGTTAATAATTCTATTTTAGGTGGCAATGTAAGCGGGGGGCTGACCACCGGGGATCGCGACCCTTTATCCCCCGCGCTTCTTTCTTCTAGGTTTGCAAGAAACAGTAATTTGTCAGGTAGGTGGGCATATCAACAATTAGCTGAAGAACTTGGCTCAGACAAAGCCGCCTCCGACTACCTACACTCAATCGGCATCCGCGGCATCCGCTACATTGACGGAACCAGCCGCAGCGCAGGCGAAGGAAATAGCAACTACGTTATCTTCTCCGACGACGACGTTTCAATTACTGCCAAGTACGCAAAGGAAAACGGTGGAATACTTGGGGCCACGCTTCCTGACGGGAGAATTGTTCTCGTCCTTGAAAACCTGAACGCCGATAACTTCGATGGTGTTTTCAAGCATGAAGGTGTGCACTCCGTGTTGCGTGAAATGCTCGGAGAAGATACCTACAAGTCCGTAGAGCAGCGTTTCATCAACATGATGGATATGGCCATTGGGAAGAAGGAACGCATCCGCCTGACGACTGGACAAGGCGAGCAGACAAAAGCGAGTGGGACTCCCGGAGCAGTCAGGGAATGGTTCAACACGGCCATTGCAGCTATCCCGAAGGACACCAAGCCCGCTGACTACGTGCAGGAGATCATGGGCTATGCAACCGAGCAATATACGAACGGAACCAAGCAGCCTAACGTAATCAGGCAATGGGTAGAATCGCTACTCTCCGCACTGCGTACCGCAATCATCCGCCGGCTACCCTTTGGAAGGCTGAAGACATGGGCGGTGAATAACCTTCAGCCGCAGGACTTGGCTAACCTGGCGATTGCTGGATTGAGAGCGAAAGCGCAAGGCCAGTTGCAGGCGCAGGGTCGGGAGGCGATGGCGTATAGCCGCAATGAAGGCGTACAATCATCCTATGGACTACCCAACGAACAGCTTGGCAACCGTGCTTTCGACAGGGCCGAAATTCGCGCCTTACGCCGTCTTGCGGCTGGTATGGAGCGCCCCGAAGCCGGCATCACATTCCGCATTACAGACGACGGAATTGCTATTGCCACCGGGCCAAAAGGAACGCGCGTTCCAGAGCGATACATCCGTTTTGCCAACGATAACGGACTGAGCTTCGAGTCGCGCCGCCTGCCTATTTCTGGCGGAACAGAAGCCCCCGCAATGCCAGCAATCTACCGGACAGATGGCGCGCTGTACTTTGGCGAAATGGCAAGCAACGCAAGGCCGATTGATCGTACAGGAAAAACCCGCTTCTCCAAGATCAACCAGACCGATACGCCAGAATTCAAGAAATGGTTTGGTGACAGTAAGGTTGTTGATGCTGATGGGAATCCGTTGGTTGTTTATCACGCCACGACATACGGAGACTTTAACGAGTTCACAAAGGAAGAGCAACGTAAAGGAATGGCTGGGTTTGGGTTCTACTTCTCTGACCGATACGGCTCCAATGTTTATGCCGAACACTCGCAACGGTTTAAGATGGATCGTTCGTGGAAAGGCGAACCGAAACAGGTCAATACCATGCCGGTATTTCTGCGTATGGAAAACCCTCTGCTCGCAGACAACATTGCTGACGTGGCGAATCGGTTCAAAGACCAAGGGGCTTTCGGTGTAGGAAGAAAAGTCGCTGGGCTATCTGATGATGCAAAGACCGCTATTCAGCGCGCAGGTTACGACGGGGTTATAACCAACGAGTATGTGCGCAAGAAGCGAGACGGGTCGCTTGAAATTGTTTCCCCACACGACAAGGGCGCGATCAAACATCCGGTATACGTCGTATTTGAGCCAACCCAAGTCAAATCCGCCATCGGTAACAACGGCCAGTTCGACGGCACCAACCCTGACATCCGCTACAGCCGCGCTCAGATCATCGGCGACTCTGGCCGGCAGTACGAACCGGCACAGCGCCAGTTCTTCAAGAACGTCGGGCGCGACATTGAAAAGAAGAATCTCGTTGAGCGCACCACGGAATCGCTGAAGAATGACTTCTGGAAGAAGATGGCTGTCGGGATTGTCGATCAGTTCCGAGGGCTTCGTGATCTTGGCGACAACGGGCAGGCGTACATGCTGGCTAGGCTATCCAAGGGAACAGCAGGCGCATTTGATGCACTTCTTCACCACGGAAAACTGTCTATCCGTGATGGCGTCTATGATGCAGACACCTCTGGCGGATTCATAGAGCGCCTTGGCACGCCGTTACACGGTGAGCTTGATGACTTCCTATGGTATGTCGCTGCAAATCGCGCGGAAGGGCTTTCCAAGGTTGATCGTGAGAACCTTTTCACGCCCACTGATATTGCTGCTGGCAAGTCACTAGCAAATGGCAATACAAATTTCGACTACACCATTCAGACGGGTGCGCAAAAAGGAACGACGACACGCAACCGTGCAACGATCTACGCTGATGCAAATCGCGTGTTCAATGAGTTCCAGAAGAACACGCTCGACATGGCCGAGCAGTCGGGCCTGATCGACGGTTCCAGTCGTAAGTTGTGGGAATCGGAATTCTATGTGCCGTTCTACCGCGTGTCGGAAGAGGATGGCGAGTTCATTGGCTCCAAGATGGGCAACGCTTTGGTTCGCCAGCAGGCTTTCAAGAAACTGAAAGGTGGCACTGAAAAGCTGAACAGCGATCTTCTATCGAATACGCTGCTTAACTTCTCGCATCTTATCGAGGCGTCAGCCAAGAATCGGGCTGCCAAGGCTTCTCTTGTTGCCGCTGAAAAGATTGGTGCCGCGCACAAAGCAACTCCAGGAGAAAAGAAAACTGTCTGGTTCATGGATAACGGAAAGAAAATTGAATACGGTGTCGATGATCCGTTCGTGATGACTGCCATTACCAGCCTTGAATACGCCGGTATGCGCAACGGCATCATGGACGTGATGACGAAGTTCAAGCACTGGCTAACCATCGGCGTGACGGCTTCACCGGCATTCAAGGTGCGCAACCTGATTCGAGACTCTATCCAGTCGATCGGTGCATCTGAATTGGGATACAACCCAATCAAGAACATTGCCGAGGGTTACAAGCAAACCAAGCGCGATTCTCAGGAATACGTGTCTGCACTTGCCTCTGGTGGATTGATCCGCTTTGGCACGATGCTGGAAGGCTCCGAGTCGGCCCGCGTTCGCCAATTAGTAAAAGCTGGAGTCAAAGATTCGACCATCCTGAACAGCGAAAACAAATGGCGTGCGTTCTATGACCAATACCTTGACCATGCGGTGTCGGCCTATAACGAACTTGGTAATCGCTCGGAAGAGATAAACCGCGCTGCTTTGTATAACCAACTGGTCAAGCAGGGCAAGAGCCATGCTGAAGCTGCGTTGTTGGCGCGCGATCTGATGGACTTCAGTATGCAGGGGAGTTTCAACACGATTCGCTTCCTTACACAAGTCGTCCCGTTTATGAACGCCAGGCTCCAGGGTATGTACAAGCTAGGTCGTTCGGCAAAGGACAATCCTCGCAAGCTGGCCGTGGTAACTGGCGCGGTAGCTCTAGCCTCTATCGCTTTGATGCTGGCCTACGGTGATGACGACGACTGGAAGCGCCGCGAGGATTGGGATCGTGACAACTTCTGGTGGTTCAAGTTTGGTGATGTTGAGTTCCGCATCCCGAAACCGTTTGAGGTTGGGGCGATCGGCACTTTGGCAGAGCGTGGTCTTGAGTTGATGATTGATGACGAAATGACCGGAGAGCGTTTCCGTAACGTAGTCAATTCGCTGGTGATGAACAATCTGTCAATGAACCCAATCCCACAAGCGTTCAAGCCGATCCTCGATTTGTATGCCAACAAGGACAGCTTTACCAAGCGCCCGATTGAATCTCTTGGAATGCAACGTCTTGATCCTACAGAACGCTTCAACAGTAATACGAGCATGGTTGCCAGGGGAATGTCTAAAGCTTCGCTTGGGGCGCTTTCTCCAGTACAAATAGACCATCTGGCGCGGGCTTACTTTGGCTGGCTAGGATCTTTCGTGATTGGTGGCGCAGACATGGTTAGTCGTAGCGTGTCTGACGAACCCACAAAGCCGGCACTTGATTACTTCAGGTTCGGCACCCAAGGGATTCTGAAAGAAGTCGGCACGGGAAGCTCGCGCTATGTGACTCAGGTTTATGAGCAAGCCAAAGAGATTGAACAGGCCCATGCTACTTATCGTCAAATGCTGAAAGATGGCCGGATGGAAGAGGCCAAAGAGTACGCCGAAGACAACAATGATCAGTTGATTCGGTATCGCAAGGTTGAATCAGTCAAGAAAATGGAATCCAACCTGAACGAGCGTATCCGCAAGATCGAGCGGAGCGATATGGATAGTGACCAGAAAAAGGATGCAATCGCTCTAATCAACAAGCAAAAGGAACAGGTTGCAAAGCGGATTGCAGTAGGCGCTTAAAGCCCATAGTGTCTGTTTGGCCCCTGTCCGGTAATAAGCGATAGCAATGCCATAACAACGGCAAATGCTATCGCGTATCCGAGCGCCATCTGACGCTGATCCGACGTGGTGAAATACATCCACAAGCTGCCAGCAGAAAAGACGATAAGCAATCCGATTTCCATCGGCGTAGTATATTCTTCTGTTTGAAGAAGGCGAAATAAAAGGGCCGGAGATAATTCCGGCCTGACCTCGTTTGGTGTCAAGGTCGGAAGTTACCCCAAGGACGTGTTGATGCTGAACGCCATGCGCCAGGCCGAGGGTCAAATGATGGAGATCGATCGCCAGATCACGCAAGAAAAGCGCGAGTTGCAGCGGCGCGGGGTGAGCGAGGACGAGTTTATGAAAAACGTCGATTCCCTGATCGTGAAGAAGCAGGGTATTGCTGAGAGGCTTCAAAAGCGGCTTGGTGGCGGCTGAGTAAGTCGATCACCAAAGAATATCAGGAAGGGTGAGAACAACGGTATCACCCGTGCACACAAACAGCGTTCTGGAAATCGGGAACGTCATTCTTCCTTGAAGTTCTTCGCCCTCAACAAAGCACATTGGGATGTTCGCCGGCCGGACGAAAACAGGGAAAACAACCGTGTCGCACGGAGATATGCCGACTCGCGCAACCTCGTTTCCTTCGCTATCTATGAGCCCAACAATCCAGTCCTTCGGAATCGGTGCATCGATCTGGCACGCCTGAACGATGACCTGCGGAACAGCGGCCGCCCCGACAAATGCCGCGAGAGACTTTAGGAAATTGCGCCTGTTCATGGCATCCACCCGAAGTAGCGCGTCGCCAGCACGATCAGGACGATGTAGATCGCAGCCACGCCGGCCAGGAACAGAACCACGTGACGCACCGGCGGTGGGGTCATCAGGTCGTGCTCGAAGGGCAATTGCGGGAATGGGTCGCGGTCGATGTTGGTGCGCGCGGGCTTGATTGGCATTTCGGTTGCCTCAATTCATACGGTCGATGTCAATGTCGATATTCGGGTGGGCGGCGAAGGCTTTTTGCTGCCAGTTCAGAAGCTCGGTGAGTTGCTGGCGCAGGGATTCATTTTCATCCTGAAGCTGTGCGTTGAAAGCCATACGGCGATACTTCATCGGGACAGTCTTCAACCGTTCGATCTCAACATCCTTGGCGGCGAGTTGCTGGAGGAGTTCAGAAATACGAACCATGAAAATGGTTTGGTTATTACCAGCCTCAAACTTCTCAGCTTTCATGGTGGCAATCTCAGCGCGCATCGCCAACACATCCTTGGCTGCCCATTCGAGCAGATCAAGGATGTCGCCCCTGAAGGGCTTCTCACGATCGGGATCGAGTGCGCTGGCAAGTGCCTCGATTGCGTCACCGACTTGGGTGACGAAACAGTGTCTTTGGGTCATTGATTTATCACCTCCACGGCGATCTGTTCAAGGCTTCCAGCTTCTTGGAAAAAAGCCTCTTCGCTATAGGCAAGCGAGTAACCTTGCATTTGACGGTCCAGATTCGCTGCCTGCATCCCGGCAATGCGTGCTTGGGCAGCGATGATCAGAGCCAGTGCGCGTACGGTTTGTGATGTGGTCATTTCACTACCCATGATATGAAAAGCAGCAGAGCGCAAACAACCATCGCGCCGACAAATACCCCGACGACGAAGGCATCTTTCTCACCTCTCGTTATCATTTCACTGCCTCCCTGAATTCCCACTCTTGGCGCAGCCGCTCGGCCAGCCAGTCTTCGTGGTCGACCTGTGCTTGGAGCCGGATAGCGGCGAGGTCCATTTCGTCGTCCGTGGTGTCGTCGAACTCCTCGTCCGGTGGTTCCAAATAGCGGTCGTGGGCCGCTGCGAATTGTCTGTCGCTCATTGCCATGTCAATTACTTCCTTTTGGCGTGTAGTTGTTTGTGGTGAGCCTGGCAGAGCCAAATCACATCAAGAGGTTTGTCGTAGTCTTCGTGGTGGGCAACTGATTTTTCAGATCCGCACACCGCGCACGGCGCTGGTTCAATCAACCCCTTGCGGAGTGCTCTTGCAACAGCGCTGTGGCACTTCATGCGGCGACTATCTTCTGCCTTCCACTTCTTGGTAACTTCAAGAGCTAGAGCAATCCTGTGCGGAAGTATTGCCCGTTTCCGGTCGTACTCTCGGTAGCGGTCAAGGTCTGCATTCCGCGCCTTGGTCGACGCCGCTTTCTGACATTCCTTGCACTTCCCTAGATGACCATCGGCCATCCTGGGGTGCTTGTAGAACTCAGAAAGAGGTTTCGTCACCAGACAGACTTTGCATGTTTTCTCCACGTCTTGACCTCAATAATGATTTTGGCCTGCCCATTGTATCAGAAACGTCAAGAATTGTAGAAACGAACGGAATATCGTCTCCCAGGTCGTCGAAGGCGCGCGGCGCCGGCTTGTTCTGCGTAGGAGCCCGGTTGTCTGCCGGCGGGCAGCGGTCGGATTCTGCCGGCCGGCCTCCAGCAAACTCAAGTTCGGCAATTCGTCCAACTAGCTTGAATCCTTCCCCACCATCTTTCTTCGCGTAGGTTTCAATGTGGACGTCGCTAACCTCTGCGTAAATCTGACCGCCTTTCAACAGATACGGCGCGGTTGCTTCGGCGCGCTTTCCCCACAACGAGGCATTGATCCATTGCGTAGGCGCCTTTCCGTCTTCACCCTTGCGCCCGTAGTTGTAAGCCAACGAAAGCGAAGCGACGGCATCGCCGTTTTGCGTGTAGCGAAGCTCTGCACTGTCGCCAAGCCGGAATAGTCCTGATAGTTGTGCCATTTTTATGCCTTTCCTATGAACTGTCCGATGTTGTTTCTTTTTGGGACAAACGCGCCGGACATGATGCCGTTTCTCCCTCTGCCTTTGTTTGCAAGGTCGTGCATGTTTTCACGGTGCGTTGCTTCAAACAGATGGCTCGGGTTAACGCAGTCACGAACGTCACATACATGGCAAACCTCTTTTCCGTCGCCAACTTCTCCAACAAATGCGAAGTAGGCGGCGCGGTGTGCCGGAGTAACTTTCCCGTACAAGCGGGTGCTGCCATATCCGTTAGCCTGCTTCGTCCCTTGCCAAATCCAACATCCGCCGTCGCTCTGCACGCTATTGCGTTTAATCTGGCCCTGAACTTTCGCCCGATAATCCTCGGGGTTCATGGCGCGTAGGCGCTTGCCGCGATTGACCGATGCCATGTCAATTCCCCTTGTGTGCGGCGCGATTGCGCAGGACGTTGCGGCGCTTCTTCGCCATGCGGCGCCCCTGGGCTACAGTGTGGCCGC
>OFQY01000832.1_pt1 | contig 10674 bp, 9 predicted proteins | sample 1542991 | NCBI WGS metagenome assembly OFQY01 (sample SAMN07774224, study PRJEB24372) | wastewater metagenome | isolation source: Exp Tend VB 10WW | collected 2016-02
AAAATAATACCCGTTTTATTTTTTACAAAAACTGATTTTTCTTTGGGAACTGAACTATTCCCGTATAAGGTAAATAATTTGATATATAATAACTTATTAATTTTGACAATTTGGTTAGTTGCTTTATGGGAATTTTTAAAAAATAAGCATTGGTCCAGAAATAATCATGAGATTAAACAAACTATTGGTTTTATAACTTTATCAGTACTATTTTTTTTATTAGTTCTATTTGGAGGAAGACGTTTTATTGAATATTGGGTGCCATTTGCTTTGATTAGCACAGCTTTGGTAGCACAGCCATTTTTAGTTAAATTTAATTTCAAAGGATTTAAGGAAACCTTTATTTGTTACAAACATTTTCGTTTTGCATTAGTAGTGTTTCTTTTTGCTATGATAACACCGATTTATTTAAACATTCGAATTGTATATGGGCATGCTATCCAGTCTAAACCAACAAAACTATTTTATCCTGTTGGAGAATGGCTATTAAAACATGAAATGAATAAACAAATTATATTTAATACACAATGGGATAATTTTTATATGCTGTATTTTTGGAATGCCAGAGATCAGTATGTCATAGGGTTTGATCCAACAAGTTTATTTATTGATGATTCCGATAAATATTTTCATTGGAGCAGAATTAGTGCTGATGAGGTAAATAATTTTCAAGACAGCCATAAATTTTGGGAAATAATAAGTAATGTGTTTAATGCCAACTATTTAGTAATTGAAAATGAGCGGAATCCGAAACTTAAGTTGTTGTTGGAAACTGACCAAATTGTTAGAGAGGACTTCTCAATTGTCTATAGCGACTCGGCGGTTAGCCTGTATCAGGTGCGTTGATATTCTCCTAGAAATCGTTCCACTGTCATTCTGATCCGCCTCCGGCGGAGAAGAATCTCAATGGTAGACTCAGAGATCCCTCGACAAGCTTCGGGATGACAGTTTGCAAAAATTTTGTAAACTATCATTTGCATATCCACAGAACTATGGTATACTATATTTAGCTATTTTAGTGTTGAAACCAAGACAAAATTCAAAATCAAAATAAAAGGACAGTAAATTTATGGATAAGCTTTCAAATTTAGCTTTGATCGCACAAATGATCGAGGCCGCCGAGAAGAATATTGGTTCAGCAAAACAACTCCTCAGAGAGATGATGGGTGGCTCTGTCATGCCAAAGCAGCAATCTGGGGCAATTACTGAGAGACTTTCACAGCTTATGCCAATGGAAGGTGGTAAGGTTATTCAGGGTGTGTTTGATGGCCAAAACATGATAGGTCCAGACAATAAGCAGTATCCTGTTCCGGCAAACTATGCTTCAAAAAGTAAACTTGTGGAAGGTGACACTTTAAAACTTACTATTGCCGAAGATGGCTCCTTCATTTATAAGCAGATAGACCCAATTGAACGCAAAAAGATTTTGGGTATTTTAACTCAAGATGAACGTGGCGATTATCGCGTGGTGGCGGATGGACAAACTCATCGTGTGCTATTGGCCTCTCTCACATATTTTAAAGCAGAGCCAGGTGATGAAGTCACTATTATTGTACCAGCCGAGAGTGAGTCTGAATGGGCTGCTGTAGAAAATGTCATCAAAGCCGGTGCCCATAGCGACGTTGAGTTAGACGGTGCGACGTCTAGTCGAGTTATCCGCGATGTTGATGATGAGTTGTAATTGTTCGTTCCTCCCCTGAAATAGGGGAGGTGAGGAGGGGTATTTATTTTTTTATACCTCCCCTAACCCCTCCTAAATTAGGAGGGGAAGACTACATGGAATACAAAACCTAATAACAAATTTTTGCCAGGACCATACACACAAGCTCCATATTCATCAAGTAAACTCGAAAAGTTGCTTTTGCGCTTTCCAGTCGTTTTGCAATTAGCGCGATTTGTGGCTATTGGGGTGCTAAATACCGCACTCGATTTTATTGTTTTAAATTTTCTTTCAAAAACTTTTGATATTTCCACTGGAACTTCTTTGGGTGTAGTGAATGTTTTCGGGTTTGCTTTAGCCATGGTCCAAAGTTTTATGTGGAATCGGTACTGGGCTTTTAATGGAGTAGATGGTGCTGGCACCAATGTGGCTAAAGTATTCATGAGACTGGTCACAGTTGGGGTTGTTGGTTTTGCGGCTTTTGCCTCAGTGTTAATTAGTGCGCAACTTGAAGCTCTACCTATAGTTTATTTAGCAATTCTCGGTGCTTTTATTTTAGTAGAAGTTATTGTTTGGATCTCTTTTGGACTTCGACTGGGAGTGAGCCATACACAGTCACAAGGCAAAGAGTTTATTTTATTTATTTTAGTTAGTTTTGTTGGCTTAATTATAAATAGCGCTGTGGTTTGGTTAGTGTCGCAGTATATTGTAGATAAAGGTTTCTTGTCCACATCTCCAGATTTGATTAAAAATGTGGCTAAGATTTTTGCTACCGGATTGTCGCTGGTTTGGAACTTTTTGGGTTATAAAATCTTTGTGTTTAAGAAGTAGGAAAGGACTGAGTACATAGTACTTAGTACTTAAGTAAAACCTCCAGGTTATGACCTGGAGGTTTTATGTTATAATCGAATTGTTAGTAATTTACTAAGTACTCAGTACTTTGTACCAAGTACTCTTCTATTTATGGCTGTTTTATACCGAAAATATAGACCACAGGTTTTTGCAGATGTGGTTGGGCAAGCTCCAATTGTTGCAACTCTCATGCAAGCCGTCGCTAGAAAAAGCCCTAGTCACGCCTATGTTTTTACTGGGAGCAGAGGAGTGGGAAAAACTTCGGTTGCCCGCATTTTAGCTAAAGCTTTAAATTGTCCAAATGTAAAAGCCGGCGAGCCTTGTGGTGTTTGCGAAACTTGTATTGCTATTACTGAGGGAAAATTTCTTGATTTGCTTGAAGTCGATGCTGCTTCAAACACTGGTGTTGATAATGTTCGTGAGCTTATCGAGCATGTTCGTTTTAGTCCAACTCAAGGAGCCTATAAAGTGTTTATAATTGACGAAGTGCACATGCTTTCTAAAGCTGCATTTAACGCACTCTTAAAAACCTTAGAAGAGCCACCAACACACACAGTCTTTATTTTAGCGACGACAGAAATTCAGAAGCTACCTCTAACAATAATTTCACGGGCCCAACGCTTTGATTTTCGCCCACTCTCAGATGTTGATATTGTAATACATCTACAGGATGTGGCAAAAAAAGAGAAGTTAACAATCCAAAAAGACGTTTATCATTTAATTGCGAATCAAGCCGGAGGAAGCCTGCGGGATGCTTTGTCAGTCTTGGAAAAACTTCGTAGTACCGGTGACCAGATTAATTTAAAAAGTGCCCAAGAGTCCTTAGGGGTTAGTGATATTACTTTGATTCAGGAATTAATAAGCCTTGTGCTCAATAAGGATGCTGGAAATATCCCAAGTTTTTTTGATCGGTTATTAGCCACAGGCGTGGACTATAATTTATTTTGCAAGGATATTTTAGAATATCTGCGATCGATTTTAGTTTACAAAGTTAGTGGGCAGGGGAATTTGGAACAATATACTTCCGAAGCGGCTAATATTTTAGAAACACATAGGCAAAGCGTGGCAACAGCAGAATTGTTGTTTATTATTCGATTATTTTTGCGCGCTTATAAAGAATTTGCGAGCAGTCCAAGCGCAGAACTACCTGTATTAATTGCAAGCCTTGAGGCAAGTTTGCGTGGGCAGTCAAATTCGCAAGTTAATGCTCCCGTAGTTGTTAGCCCTCAGGTTAAAACCGCAACAAAAGAAAGTAAAGAAACTAAGTTGGCCCCAGAAGCTTTAAAAAATGTTGAAAAAGAGGATGTCTCACAAACTGAGATTGAAACAAAACTTGTGACTGTATCCTTGCCTGAAATTCGCTTAGCTTGGCCTGAGGTTATTTCCTCAATTAAAGAGCAAAATAGTCCACTCGCAACATTAGTCAAAAACTCGCCGATTGTTGATTTAGAAGAGGGGAGACTTATAGTGGGGGTTAAGTATCTTTTTCATAAAGAGCATTTAGAAAGTACAAAAAATAGAGCCTTAATTAAGGAAGTCCTCTTGGCAACTTTTGCTCAGCCCTTAGGCTTTTCTGCTCAAGTGCAGAAGGATATTGCTCTTGAAGCAGGGCCCGTTGAAGCCTTGGCTGATGCTTTAAAAGTTTTTGGTGGAGAATTGGTAGACTAGCTAAGTAATGGTTTAAGTTCCTCCCCTGAAATAGGGGAGGTGAGGAGGGGTATTTATTGTTTTATACCACCCCTAACCCCTCCTAAAATAGGAGGGGAATAAAGCCGTGTTTGACTTTTAGTCAAGTGTGGTATAATAAAAGTGATATATTAACGTGGTCGAGTCCGCCAAAGGCGGATCCGCCTCGGGCGGAAAACAAAAAATGTTTAAATTTAACAATAGTTCAGAAAAAAATTACTTTGTAGTTTCCATCATTGCCATTGTTATTTTGTCGTTGCTGACTTTTTGGAGCTATTCTCCCTACAGGCAAAAGACAAAAGATGCATCCAAGGAGACTGTGGCTTACGAAAATCTAAGTGCGGCAGAGCGCCAGGCTATCTACGATAAGTTTTTAAAAACGACCGAAGAAGATCGCGAGGCAAGTAAAAAGATTATTCAATCTGCCATTTCTGAAGCAGAAGTGAGGGCAATGGTTGAAGATAAGCTTGACACCAAGCAAAAAATTGTTCAGCCAACCTTAGCTGACTCAGAAATAAGAATTACACCACGTACTGGTAAGGACGTTGTGGTGGATTATTTCACGAGGCTTGCTCAGCCGTCATCGACTTTTGCCATTGAGGCAAGCGCTGACAGCGCTTCTTCATTTGTGGGTACTGGCAGTAAAACAATTTTGGAAGGACAAAGAGACCAAGCCGTAAGCTTCAGTAAAGAGTTGCGAGGTATTGCAGTTCCAAAAGAAGCAGTGGCCTACCATAAGTCACAAATTTTAGCGGTTGATCGCTATGTCGAGATGCTCGATGGAGTAGAAAAGTATGCTTTTGATTCCCTTGATGATCCATGGAGTAAGACGTACCGAGATTATGCAATTTTAGATACCCAAACAGCCAACTTACGAAGTGAGTATGGGTCACTCGATCAAAAATATGCTTTAACTGAGGCGCTTTCTAAAATTGCTTTTCAGCCAGAAGGTCAAGTTCAAAGTACAGTTTTAGATACTGTGCTTGGAGTAAAAACCGCTTCAGCTTTCAGTATTTTTAACTTTACTATAGGTGATGTTATAAAAACTCTCAGAGATTTTTGGGAAGATTTTGTTTCAACGTTATTTGCGAACTTTATTTCTCAATTTTTGCAGTTGATGATTCAAAAATTAGACGAGACTTTTAAAATTAGTAATTTTCTGCATTATTCCGATGCTTTGGTCACAAAATATGCCCCTGACTATTTAAATAAGTATGTGAGTGATCCGGTGGACAGGGCCATTGCTCAGCGTTTTATCCCGCAAATAAATTGTGGCAAGGATAATTCTGACTTAAAAGCTATCTTTGATGCAAAAGCACAAGATTATTTAGGGTTTGATCCAAATAAGCCAGATCCAAATGCAAGTCCAGAAAAAGCTTTGGATAATTTGCGTAAACTTTATGATTCCTATGCTTCAAGTTATGGTCAAGAAAATAAGTTTTTAGCAATTGGTGGAGCGGCGGCTACGCAAGGTTTTGTTGCTGGAGGAAATGAATTGCTAAGTTCTGGTTATAAAGCCGCTCTTACTGAAGCAGGTAAAGGAATAAGCACAGCATTGGCCAAGGTTCAAGGCTCCGTGACCGCTGCTATAGACAAAGCATTAGGTTTTGGCGCAGGTAATACTAAGAGCACTGCCGCTTTAATTGCTGCGAGCATTACTCAAGCTTTGATTAATAACTTTGTGTTTAAGGGTGGATTTGTCCTCCAAGACCAGGCGACCTGTGCCACCCCTCAATATGTCCAGCTTGTAGCCACTGAACAAGTAAATTTAGACGCCACAAATCCAACCGATCAAATTCAAGTTAAAAAAGAAGTTAGAAATTTATCTCGTGGCGAGACTTCATATTCAGGGACAACTTCAGCTTTCCAGCAAGAGACGATAGACTACAGAATTACTATAAAATTAGTTGGCGATAAACCGTTAAGTAATGTGAAAGTTGCCGACAGCTTACCCAGTGGTGTTAGTATGATTGACGGAACTTTTGAGCTTACAAATCCTAGTGAAGATAGCTCAAATATTCCTAACAGCACAAATTGGCCGATAACTATTAGTTTAGTTCCAGGTAGAGGAGAGGCTGTAATTCACTATCAAGCAATCATAACTTCTACTCCTAGGGCAAATTCTGCTGACCAAAAAACGAATACAGTTCGCGTAACAGGGCCAGGGGGAATTTTGCAACAAGCTACGGCAACAGTTTTGTTAGAGACTCTCGAGTAATAGTTTACTGGAAAATAAAGACTCCTGTTTCAATTTTTTGAGCAGGAGTTTTTTTAGAAAACAAAGGCATTTTGTGCTATACTTATTGGGTAATTAGGAAATATTTATATGGAAAATATCGAAAATAATCAAAATTTAGAAAAAACAGAATTAGAACCTCAAAAAACTTCTACTGTTAAAATTTTAGCATTAAGTTTACTTTTTGGATTAATTGGTGGCCTTATTGGGAGTGTCGTTGGCCCAATGTTTCCAGGGGTCAAAAAATATCAACTTCAAAATGGGCAAGCAGTCACTCAGAATATTTCATTGACTGAAGACTCAGCTACCATTGAGGTTGTAAAAAAAGCTAGTCCGGCCGTGGTTTCGATTGTTATTTCTAAAGATTTAAGTAAGCTTCCAGGCTATGGGATTGATCGTTTTGGCAACGACTTATTTAGTCCATTATTTGGTTTTGGTGTGCCAACTGAAAATCAGGCACAACCAAATATCCAAAAAGTTGGAGCCGGTAGTGGTTTCTTTGTTTCAACTGACGGCTTAATTCTAACCAATAAACATGTTGTCAGCGACACCGCAGCGTCTTATACAGTCATAACAAACGATGGAAATAGTTATGACGCAAAAGTTTTGAGTGTGGACCCTGTAAATGACTTGGCCATTGTTAAAATTAGTATTTCCGGGGCACCCACCCTAACTTTATCAGACTCCAAAAGTGTGCAAATTGGTCAAAGGGTCGTGGCAATTGGAAATTCTCTTGGGCAGTATCAAAACACAGTTACTACAGGTATAGTTTCTGGTATTGGCCGAAGCATTACAGCTGGAAATAATAGGGGGTTAGCTGAACAGTTAGAGGGTGTAATTCAAACAGATGCGGCTATTAATCCTGGAAATTCTGGCGGACCTTTATTAAACTTGGCTGGTCAAGTTGTCGGAATTAATACTGCAGTTGACCAGGAAGGGCAGTCGGTTGGGTTTGCAATTCCAAGTTCCGATGTCTCAAGAGCCTTAGCCTCATTTAATAAAAATGGCAAAATTACCCGACCATATTTAGGGGTGCGCTATGTAATGTTAACTAAAGCGTTGGCAGTCCAAGAAAAATTACCTCGAGACTTTGGTGCTTTAATTATCCGCGGGCAAACTCTAAACGATTTTGCTGTAATTCCAGGAAGTCCTGCTGACAAGGCGGGCTTAGTAGAAAATGATATTATTTTAGAGATTAATGGTAAAAAATTAGACGAAAACAGTAGTTTATTAGGGATGCTGAAAGACTTGAGTCCTGGTGATAGTCTTCGCTTGAAAATTTTTCATAAAGATCAAGAAAAGGATTTAACCATAATTCTAGGAGAGACAGAATAACGCATGAAAATTCTCGGCATTGATTATGGCGAAAAACGAATTGGTTTAGCAATTTCTGACGAGGGTTTAATGTTGGCTCGTGAACTTAGTATTTTGTCACCAAAAGAGTTTTGGGATACTATTGAAAATCTGGTCACAACAAATGAAATAAAAACTATTGTTTTAGGCTGGCCATTGGCGCTTAGCGGTAATGAAACTAAAAAGACAGAAGAGGTTAGTAAATTTAAAATTAAGTTAGAACAGAAGTTAAAAATACCAGTAGTTTTGGTGGATGAACGGCTCAGTAGTGTTATGGCGGGGAATTTAGCCGGAGGCCATAAAAATATTGATAGTTTAGCTGCGCAAATTATTTTGCAAAATTATTTAAATCAACAAAAAACCAGTACTTAGCATTTACTATGTCAGAATTTCGTCAAAATCCAATTACAAAACAGTGGGTGCTTATTGCTCCAGGACGAGCAAAGCGCCCAGAAGAATATAGTACTCATAGTGTTATGAGGGGTCTTCCTGAAATTGACGAAGCTTGCGTTTTTTGTCCTGGTAACGAAAGTAAAAATCAAGAGTTACTTCGAGTTCCTTCTAAAGGGAATTGGGAACTTCGTATTATTCCGAATAAATTTCAAGCTCTTGGGCAGACAAAAATTTATCGCCATAAAGATTTTTACGTGTCGCGTGCTGGATATGGAGACCACGAAGTCATTATCACTCGTAAACATAACGAGCCTGTGGCTCTCCAGTCTATTGCCACAGTTGAACTTAGTTTGCAAACTTTAATGGAGAGAATAAAAGTACTGTCTGAAGATCAAGGAATTGCCTACGTGCAAGTTTTTCACAATCATGGACGAGATGCGGGTGCCTCAGTTATTCATCCGCATTATCAGTTAATGGCAACACCAATGGTCCCGCCACATATCCACAACGAGTTGCTTGGTTGTTACCATTATTTTCAAGACAACCATTCTTGTATTTATTGTGATATTATTAAAGAAGAGTTGGATGTTCGCGATCGGATTGTCTATGAAAGTGAGCATTTTGTGGTGATTTCAGCCTATGCGTCTCGAAAACCGTTCGAAACTTGGATTTTGCCTAAAAAACATGGAGCACGGTTTGAGGACATGACAAAAGACCAACTTAGGCATTTATCATTTGTCTTGAAGATTACTTTGGGGCAACTTTACACAAAACTTTCAGACCCGCCGTTAAATTTTTATGTACATACAATGCCAACAAAGCGTGATAGCCATACGCTTCATGAAGAGCGTAGTTACCATTGGCATCTGACAATTTTTCCAAGGATTACAATTTGGGCAGGATTTGAATATTCGACAGGAATTCCGGTAAATCCTGTGCCACCAGAAGAAAGTACTAAATTTTTGCGAAGCAATTAACTTTATATATGCCAAAATTAATCATTGCGAATTGGAAATTAAATCCAGCAACAGAGCAAGAAGCAAAAGCTTTAGCGCAAAGTATCTCGCGAAAATCACCACATACCGTGGTTTTGTGTCCACCTCCAATTTTTTTAACGAGCGTAAAATACACCAATCTCGGGAGTCAGGATTGTTTTTGGCAAACCAAAGGACCTTACACAGGACAAATTTCACCGCTTCAGCTTAAAGCCGTTGGTGTTTCTTACTGCATTGTTGGTCACAGTGAAAAACGATTAGAAGGGGAAAGTGATACCCAAATTAATAAAAAAATTCAAACCTTACTTAATTATAAAATTATTCCTGTTTTATGCATTGGTTATGGTACAACAATTAAACAAGACGAGCTCGAGGTTGTTGATGTTTTAAAACAACAATTAAAAACTGATTTAGGCAAAGTTAATCCGAAAAAAGTTGTGGTTGCCTATGAGCCGGTTTGGGCAATTGGTAGCGGTCGGACTGCAAAACCAGAACACGCAGAACAAATTGCTATGTTTATCAAAAATAAATTTGGCGTTGCAAAAGTCCTCTACGGCGGGAGCGTTAATAGTACTAACAGTAAGGCCTTTTTAGATCAACATCATATTGATGGTTTGTTAGTCGGGGGAGCTAGTTTGTTGCCAGAAGATTTTAATAAAATAATTTTTTAGTACTTGGTACAGAGTACTTAGTATCTAGTAGATACTGGGTTATCTAAGTACCAAGTACCAAGTACCCAGTACTAAATATATGCTTTACATTGCCTCAGACCACGGTGGTTTTAAACTCAAAGAGCATCTAAAAGTTGCTTTAAAAAAGCAACGTTTGGTTGTAAATGATCTAGGTCCAAAAAAATTTAAAGATGGTGATGACTATCCTGACTATGCAAAGTTAGTGGCAGCAAAGGTTTCTAAGAAGCCTCATCAGGATCAAGGGATTTTAATTTGCCGGAGTGGGCAAGGGGTGTGCATTGTGGCAAATAAGTTTAAAGGGGTTAGAGCTGCGCTAGTTTGGAATATCCCAGAGGCCAAGATGAGCCGTTTGGATGACATGACTAATGTTTTATGTTTACCTTCAGACTATATTAGTCCACGCACCGCTGAAAAAATTGTTGAAAAATGGCTTGAGACAGAGTATTCTAGTGATCCAAGGCATCAGCGCAGAGTGGATAAGATTGCTAAGTTAGAGAAATTATAAAAATAATATATGAGCAGTAGTAATGATTATGAAAATGGCGATAGGAGTAAATATTTTGAATACAAGGTACCAGGAGATGATTTACTCCCTCAAATACCGGAGTCCTTAATGGTTCTGAGGGAAAGAAAGGAAAATTGGTATAAGGAAATCGAACAATTTAGCGCTAAAGTGGGGTTCAATATTTTAACAGATACGTTTGATCATTTACCAGACATCGAAGAAAAAAAATCAGAATACTACCAATCAGTCTTTAGGGATGCGTTGGATCTACTCTATACCCAAGTATTATTTTTAAGTGATTT
>OFQY01000833.1_pt1 | contig 10665 bp, 10 predicted proteins | sample 1542991 | NCBI WGS metagenome assembly OFQY01 (sample SAMN07774224, study PRJEB24372) | wastewater metagenome | isolation source: Exp Tend VB 10WW | collected 2016-02
GACGATCTCCACGCCCCAGATCTCGAAAGTCTCGTTCTCGCAGCGGATCCGCACGGCGTCAGTCGGGTCGGGCTGGCCCGTCGCGTTGAGGCAGCGGACCACGTAGTCGCCGGTCGTCTCGTCCTGGCCCTCGTCCCATCCGTCGACGATCTTCCCTGTCGAAATGTTGGGCTTCCCGTGCTTGATCCTGACCCCGCTGAACCCAACGTAGGACTCGGAGGTGCTCGGCGGGTTGCAGTTGTCGACGTCCTCGGGAGGCACCTCTGGGCGCGAGAACAGGAGCCCGCCGACGCCCGTGCCCGTCGGGGACTTGCTCTGGGACCCCGTCGTCGTCTTCTTGAAGCCGATGCCTCGCGGCGTCCCGAGGACGTCGGCGCGTAGGACGGACGGGGGGCGAGCGGCGCCCTTCGGGAGCTCCCCTGGACCCCACGTCGTCGAGTGGCGAAGGTCGACGGCCGTGGGCGCGAGGCTCTGGGGAACGAAGGTCATGGCCCCGAGCCCGAGTTGGTTCGGGAGCCACAGGAACGCCTCGCCCGTGGCGCAGGGCCTAGGGTGGTCCTTGTCCTCGACCGGCCCGTCGGTCGGCGGCGGGGTGGAGGCGTCTGGCTGGTAGCCGTCGAACGGGCCCAGATCCCTTGGGCCTCCGTATAGGTTAGGGTCTGGGACGAAGGTCGGCCCTATCGGCTGGTCTCCGAATGGGCCTGGGCGGTAGCCGTCGAACGGGCCCAGATCCCTTGGGCCTCCGTAGAGATTAGGGTCTGGGACGAACGGGCCGTCCGTCGGCGGAGGCGTAGAGGCCCCGGGACCGGGCTGCGGCTGGGGCGTCGTGAAGTGCTCCTCCTCCTGCACGGGGCGGCCCGGACGGCGCGGCTTCTTGGGCTTCTTCGGGCGACCCGGTTCGTCCGGCTCGTCGCCCCCTCCGCCGCCCCCTCCGTCGTCCGGGTGGTCCTCCTCGACCGGAACGAACGGAACGCGCGTCTGCCAGCGGAAGCGCCCGGCCTTCGCCCCGCATGGCGTCGGGTGGGTCTCCTCCGGGTCGTAGACGAGGTCCACGTCCTGGGGGACGCCGGGGACGCCGTGCTCGACTTCGTAGGGGTCGGTCGAGAACAGGAACGGGGCGTCGCGCTCGCCGTCGAGGTGCCAGATCGCGTCGGAGGAGAGCTCGACAGGGCCGGCCGGCTCGCCGTCGGAGTTCGTCCCCTGCTGGTGCTTGTCGCCCGCGGCGGGGACGTGGAACGGCCCCGCGACGTCGCGCGAGAGGCCCCCGATCCGCTGGGGGCCGCCGCCGTTGCCGCCGTCCGCGAGGACGCCGCGGACGCCGCCCTTCGAGACGCCGATCTGGAGGGCGAGGCCGAGGGACGCGGGGCGCCCGTAGAGGTCGCCGCCGCACGTCGACGGGACGATCCACGGGCGCGTGAGCGTCTGGAGTCTCGCCCGCCGGTCCTTGTCACCGTCGTCGAACACGAGCGACCCGTCCTCGGCCGAGCCCGCGAAGTGAGGCGCCGAGAGCCGCGAGCCCGTGGGGAAGAAGAGGTTCTCCTGGGCCCTCTCGTTCGTCGCCGCGAGGACAGTCCCCGAGAGCCCGGACGTGCAGGGCGCCGAGGAGACGGCCTCGAGGACCTCGTAGCGCTCGTCGACGGCGAACCCCGCGTCGCCCACGGGGAGGAGGCGGACGGAGAAGAGCCCGTCGCCGCGCTCGGTCGACGAGAGGACGATCGCCGGGAAGGCCCAGGACCACGACGGGACCTCGCGGAGCGGGCGCCCCGTCGAGCGGAAGCCCGTGGGGATCCTCAGAGCCTTCGCGTCTCGCCAGAGGATCGATCCGACGATCGTCCCCGCCGACCGCTCCTCGACGATCGGGTTGAACGGGAAGCTCGCTCCGAGCCCGAGCATTCGGTAGCCGCGAAGCTGACGGAGGAGCGGGATCTCCGCGGCGTCGTCGAAATCTTGGAGCGGCATGGGGTCCGCGCCGTCGAAGTAGCTCACGAGGTCGGCCCTCCAAGGACCCGCTGGCGGACGCTCTCAGGGAGGAGCGCGAGGACGTCGACGCCACGGACGTAGCGCGGGAACGAGATCGACGTCCGGGGCACCCCGCCGCCCGCCGCAGGGACGACGTGCTCGACTTGGGTCGCGTTGCCGCGGGGGACGATCGTCGGGTCCCAGGCGATCGTGTGTTGGCCCTCGAACCGGTCGAGGAGCCCCGAGTATAGCGCCGCCGCCGCGGCCTGGGCGACCTCGGCGAGGAGCTCGCCGTTGATCGGTGGGCCGAGGGCGAGGTTCGCCGGGACCGTGTCGGACCCGAAGGCGTCGTCGAATCCGTCGGCCGTCCGATCGTCCCATGCGTAGAGCGCGCGGAGGATCGAGGGGCCCACCCGGAGCGTCCAGACCGGCCCCGTGCAGGAGCCGACGGGGACGCCGAGGGCCGTGGCCGCGGCGTCGGCCGAGACGACCTCTGTGTGGCACGTGCTCGAGTCGTTCGGAGCTCCGGGGAGGGCCGACAGGACGACGGCGAGGCGGTGCCGCTCGGCGAGAGTCCCGTAGGCCGTGAGGAGCCCCGCCCCACGCCCGCTCTGGGCCTTGCGGAGGTCGAAGTTGGCGACCGTGGCGACCGTCCCGTCGGGCCCGTTGATCAGAGACGGAGCAACGCGGGCGACTTCGCCCGTCGGGTCGAGGGCGTAGGCGACGTGGATGATGAACTGGTCCCGGTCAACGATCTCGACCGTCGCCGGGGCCGCGCCCTTCGCGCTCTTGATGTCGTTCGTGTAGCCGAAGACATTCCACGCCGCGGCCGTGTCGCCCTGGGACGAGGTCCGCATGAGCCCAAGAACGGTCGGGAGCACGGCGTAGTCGGTGAAGACTTGGGCCCTCCCGCGGGTGAGCCTCGAGGGGTCGAGGATCGCGACGCGCGAGGTGTTGATTTCGCGGAGCCGGTCCCGCCAGAACTCGGCGAGTTGGAACGTCTGCCGGAAGTGGGCGAGGCACGTCGCGACCCGGTTCGCCCAGAGAATGTCGGGCTGGTGGGTGCCCGGCGGGCGGGCGTAGGACTCGAGGAAGTTAGGGGCGAGGTATCCCTTGCGGATCACGTCCGTCGAGAACCGCGGGAGCCCCGCCGCCGTCGGCGCCGGGAACGCCGCGCAGAGGTCGCCGATCGGGACCCAGGATCCGATCCCGAGCTGGACGCCTCCCACGACGAGCGACGGGTCGGGGACGGGGGCGACGTTCAGCATGACCCGCGCCCTCGCCGAGACGGTCTCGTTCTCGACGGCGGCGTTGAAGCGGATCTCGAACTCTCGGTCAAACAGGACGCGGACGGAGGCGGGCCGGAACCGGTCGAGTTGGAGGAGTCCGACGCGCCCCCTGTGGGCGATCTCGGGTCCCGTCGCGGCGAGCGGGTTGCCCGAGTCGTCGAGCTCGTCGACGACGGCGATCACGCCGTCGTTGTCCGGGATCACGTTCGCCCCAGGAAGGAGCATGAGCGCCCGCTGGACGGCCGAGGGGCCTGGGTCGTCGAAGGTCGTGCCGACGACGCGCGCCTGGCGCTCGAGCGTCCCCGAGATCCTCGTCCCGGGGCCGAGGGCCTGCTTGACGACGTCGTCGAGGACGTCCTTGAGGACGTTCTTCGCGCTCCAGGGGACGCGCGGACGCTCCCGCGGGTAGAGGCTCCACGTGGCGAACGTGAGCCCGCGCGCCGTCGGCTGGACCGGGACGGGGACGCCCTCCTGGGCGAGCCTTCGGTTGATCGCCGTCGACCTCGGGACGTTGTAGCCCGGCCGGACGACGTGGGCGCGGGTCCAGAGGATCCGCCCGTCGGCCACCTCGACCCACGAGAGGGCCGGGTTCGAGTCGGGCTTGACCGAGAGCACGTAGAGATACTTGACGACGAGCGGCGAGTCGCCGGGGATCTCAACGCGGAGCGTCACCGGGCTCGTCCCGGCCTGCGCCTCGAGCGCCGCCGCCGCGCCCGCCGCCATGCGGAACCGACGGGACGTCGGCTGGACTCCGGCCGTGAACCGCCACCCCACCTCGGGGCTCGCGAGGAGGGGTAGTCCGCCGAGCGTCGCCTTCGGGGAGGGCATGGTCTAGGGCTCCGGCGGGGCGGTCGGGCTCGGACCGTCCGGCGACGAGGAAGAGCCGGCGTCCGGTCCCGAGGAAGGCGGCGAGGATGTCGGGCTCGGGCCCGAGACGCCGGGCCCGAAGCCGGACCCGCCGGGGCTCGGCGACCGGACCCCCGAGCCTCCGGCGCCCCCGCCTGTCACGTATCGGAATGCCTCGACGGCGAGGGTTTTAGTGACGACGACGAAGTTGGGCGAGATCCCGATCCGCTCCTGCCTCACTTGGACGACGAGGCTCTTGGGGATCCACCCCGAGGACGGGATCGAGACGACGGACGGCGTCGCCTCCGCCGAGATCGGCGAGGGGCCCACCGTGGAGCTCCGCCGCGTGACGACCCGCGTGACGACGCCCACGAACTGGCTAGCGATGGCGTCTAGCGGGTTGCCGGTCAAGAGCGAGTCGATCTCGGCGCCGTAGTTCCGATCCTCTTCAACGGAAACGTCCAGAGCGTAGAGAGACCCGCGGAAGTCGATCGCTCTTGCCGTCGCCGAGACTCGGTTATTCCGCTCGTCGAAGACCGGCCGAAGCTCCACGAGCGCGAATTGACCGTTGGTGTAGGACCGTAGCGTAGAAATGAGCCACGGCTTGATCTTCGCGCCCCATTTTCCGGTCAGGTTCGTCGACCGGACCCATGCGTCGTATGTGAGAGTGAGGTAGGCGGGCTTCGTGACGACACCGGACGGTAACCTCGGCAGGTTCCGGTTCGGCTGGTAGAACTCGAGCGGCGCGTCGCCCTCGGCGATCTCCTGACGGTCGACGTCGAGCCTCATTTGAACGAGGTCCGCGTCGACGAGGGGCCCGGGGGACGGCGAGACGGCCTCCTTGACGACCGTCTCCTCCCAGACCTGGCGCCACGGGCAGACCTTGTCGGCGACGTCCGGCGTCGGGTCGTCGACGACGATTTGGAACTCGCCGGCGTCGCTCGTGAGGTCCGAGTCGGGGAGCGTCGCGAGGAAGGCTGCCGAGTAGGCGTAGGAGTTGGCGTAGTAGACCGCGAGTGCCCCGTTAGGCGTAACCGCGTTGTAACAGCCCGTGATCGTCACCGTCCGGCGCCCGCTCGGGCTCGTCGACACCTCGAAGTCGGCGTTCGAGAGCCCGCCCGAGAACGTCGTCGGGAGCTCCGCCTCGACTCGGATCTCCACCTCGCGAGAGCGCCCGGTCGAGAGGTCGGCGTCGCGCTCGACGGCCGAGGCCGAGGCGTTGAAGCCCGAGTCGGACCCGGGGACGGCGCTCAGGACGGTCGTCGCGCCGAGGAGGACGACGAGGCTCTGGCGCTTCTTCGAGAAGGCGAGCTTGAGGGCGGCGAGGGCGGCGACGAACGTCGCCTCGGTCGGGTGGGCGAGGACGACCGTGGCCTCGAGGGACGCCCGCCGCTGCGTCCGGTCGTTCGTGTTCTCGTAGGAGAGCTTGACCGGCCCCTTGAGCAAGTAGTCCGTCGTCCCGCCGACCGTCAGCCCGGCGTAGGTCACGGTCCAGTCGTTCGTCACGGCTGCGGTCATTGAGCCCTCACAGCGTAGTCCGTCGAGACGAGGCGCCACAGGCGCTCGTTCGAGACCGTCGACTGGACGCCCTCGGCCGCCTCGGCCTTGGCCTCCTCGACGGCGATGGCGCCTCGGTAGAGCTCGCGGACGTCGAGGCCGAGCCCGAAGACGGCGCTCTCGCGGGCGAGCTCCCGGACGTCGTCCGCGGCCGAAGCCGGGACGGCGAGCGCCCCGAGGACTTGGAGCACGCCCGGGAGCGTGTCGGCGACGAGCATGAGCGCCGGCCGGATCCGGTCGAGGACGCCCGCGAGAACGGCGAGCTCCGGGGCGACGAGCTCGAGGGCCTCGGACGCCGAGGCGAAGGCGCTGGGGGCCGGGGCCGTCCCGTCGGCCGAGAGCCCGCTGGCGATCCGCTGGGCCTCCGCCTCGGCCGCGGAGCGTGCCGCGTCGATACCGCGAGTCACCTTGCCGGCGATCTTCCCGAGGCGCGCCCGCTCGGTCGCGCCCGCGAGCTCCGCCTCGGGAAACGGGATCCCGGCGCGCTCGCAGAGCTTGCGGATCGCCTTCAGGAGCACGTCCCCGGAAAGCCTCTTCGCCTTCGACACGAGGCGAATGATCGCGACGCCCTTGTGCCCGTGGACCTTCACCGTCCACGGGCGGTCGGCGTAGACGACGAGTCGGTTCGGGCGCTTGTCGCGGACGTAGGGCTCGAACCGACCCGGCCACTTCGTCGCGACCCAGTTCCCTCCGCGGAGGGTCCACCCGAAGCGCGGGAAGACGGCGCCGAGCCTCGGGAAAAGCTGGCGGTAGACCCGGTCCATGACCGAGCGGAGCGCCTTGCGGTTGACCCTGAACTTGAACTGCTTAGCCAAGGGTCACCGGTAGTTCCCGCCGACCCACCGGCCCCACTGGGACTCGGTGGTGTAGCCCTGAACCTGAGCGTCGGCCGCGATCCTCTTCCGCTCCGCCGCCGCCTCGGCCGCGATCTGGGCCCGGAGGAAGTCCGCGGGGAGAGGGGCTCCTCGAGCCGCCGCTTCCTGGGCGAGCGCCGAGACTTTCTGACCCGCCTTCGAGAGGTCCGATCCCGCGAGAATCCGCAGGTGGGTCGTGAGCTCCGGGAACAGCCCGGCGATCCGGTCGAGGATCGGGGCCGCCGCTGAGATCGCCTGGCCGACTTTCTCGAGGCCCTCGAGCCCAGCCGCGGAGCCGACGCCCTGGACCGTCGAGCCGACGGCCGCCGCGGGACGCCCCGCGGCGAGGGACGAGAAGCCCGAGGAGAGCTTGTCCGTCGCCGTCGAGAGGCGGTCGAGGGCCTCGCGGAGGTCGTCGAGTCCGTCGGGCTCGGAGTCAGCCATGGGGCGCCTCCGGCGTCGCGTCGAGGACGGCCTCGGCCCGGACCCGGTCGAGCGCCGCGCCGCCGTCGTGAGGCGCGAGGAGCGCGGCCTGAGCCTCCGGCGACCGGATCGCCCGGGCGAGGGCGACGGCGCGGCGCGCCCACGCCTTGTCGGCCGCGGTCACGAAGGCCGCGAGTTGTCGAGGCGAGAGCCGCTCGGAGTCAGCGAGCGTCAGGACGCCGCCGGCCTGGACGAACGCCTCGGCGAAGAGCGCGAGCTCCTCGGGCGACTCCTCGCGCTCCGGCGAGAGCCACGACACGAGCCACGCGAGCGCCCGCCTCACAGGGTCACCAGGTCAAGGCGCGCGATCTGCCACGCCCTCGCGTCGCTCGCCCGGCGGAGGGCCGTGAAGCCGACTTCGAGCTCTTGGACGACGCCCCGCTGCCACAGGAGCGCCGCCGTCGGGTCGACCCACGGGACCGCGCGGTAGAGGATCAGCGCGGGGTGGGCGAGCTCGTCGTCGGGCGAAACGAGGAGCTTCACGGCCGTCCCCGAACGGAAGGCGCCCGCGCGGGTCGAGCCCGGGAACGACGTGACGACGCCGGCCTGTTGCGTCGCCGGTCCGTCGGCCGTCTCGGGGACGATCGTCTTCCAGGCGTCCGCGTCGACGCCCCGGAGGACCGCCGCGGCCCGCCCCGAGGCGCCGAGGTAGACGACCTCGCCGGCCTCGCCCCCGAAGCACTCGTAGGGCACCTCGCCGAACCGGTAGCTCGGCCGGAACACGATCCCGCGTGTCGCCCCGAGGGACGTGCCGCCGTGCGGGAAGGGGAGCGAGAGGTCGGTCGGGCCGACGCAGAGCCGGCCCGGCACCGAGACGATCCTCCCGAGGTCGATCGTCGCCACGGCTCAGGGATCCGCGATCGTGGGGACCGCGGCGGAGGGCCACGACTTCCCCGCGAGGCCGAGCATGAACAACATGAACATGATTTTCCCCTCGGTCGACGAGAGGGAGTCGGTCCACGTGAAAATGTCGTTGAGGAGCCACGGCGTCACGGCCCCGATCGGAGCCCACCAGGTCCCGTTGTAGAACTCGTAGGGCACGATCCGAATGTCGTCGACGCGGCAGTTGAACGTGGCGCCTCCGGTGACGCCGATCTCGACCGTGAACCCGTTCTGCTTGAGATTCTGATACCAGGAGTATTGATCACCGCCGATCGTGAGCAGGTTCCACCCGGCGCCGGCCGCACCGAGGTTCGCCGTGACAGACCGGGAGCCGACTTTGAACGTGAGAGTCCCGTCGGCTCCGGCGATCGACCGGTTGTAGGCGACCTGGCACCACACCGGAATGCCAGGATTGAACTCCTGGGCCATGTCCTCGATCGACTGGACGAGCTTGTCGTTCGCCTTGATAACGGCGGACTGGTGGGTGTCTGCGGAGTCGTTGCCGTAGCCGACGTAGTAGTTGGTCGTGTCGATCGAGAAGTTGGCGATCGACGAACCTGGCTCCCACCCGTCGATCGTCGTCGGAGTCGTCGCGTCGTCATACTGACCGAAGCTCGGGTTCGTGAGGTAGGAGTTGTCCGCGTTCTTCGCGGCAATGTTCGCGAGCCCGCCCGAGCCGCCGACGAGGAGCCGGTCAATGTTCGCGGCGGTCCCCCGGAACTGGAACACCTCCTGCCCGCGCTCCGTGCCCGTGTTCGAGTCGGTCACGACCTTCGCTTGCTCGGCGTCGAGGTAGGAGCCCTCGAGCGGGAAGCTGTCGGGCCCGACGTTGAGGCGCCGCAGGGTCCCCGTGCCGACGTTCCCGCCGCCGGCCGAGGGGCTCGCGCGGGTGATTTGCCGCGACTGGATCGTCTGGGACGACGCCACGAGCCGGTCGTAGATCCGGGCCGCGATCGTCGGAATGTCCGAGGTCGGCGAGACGTTCGGATTCGTGAGGCCCGAGCCCCAGTAGCGGATGATCGGGGCGACGATCCCGCCGTCGCCGTCGCTCGAGGACCCGATCGCCTGGAGGACGGCGTTGAGGGCCTGTCGCATGGCCGCGAGGGCCGAGGCCGAGGGCGGAATGTAGGGCCCGAGGTAGACGGCCTCGAGCGCCGCTTGCATGGTGAGGAAGTTCTTCGCGTTAGCGTTCGAGAACTTGTAGGTCTCGTAGAAAATGTCCGTCGCCTTTTGAAGCTGAGAGATCGAACTAGTCTCGATCGTCATGGCGCGTTCCTCTCAGGTCGCAACGGCGACGACCGAGACCGAAGGGGAGTAGCTCGTCACGGTCGCCGCGACGGTCGCCGGCGGGTCCGCGTTGTCGTCGTAGGCGGCGAACAGGGCGTAGGCGTAGGTCCCCGCCGCGAGCCCCGAGTCGGTCACGCTCGTCGCGAGGTCGCCCGAGAGCGTCACGGGAGACCCGTCGCTCGGAGTCGCCGGCGGCGTCGACCCAGAGGCCCGGCGGAGGACGACGCGGAGCCGGTCGAAGCGGTCGGGCGGGAGGCTCCACGCGAGGGCGATCTGTCCGGCCCCGCCCGTCGCCCGGAACCGCTGCGCCGTGGCGTAGGTTCGGCCCGCTGTCTCGTCGAGGATCTCGAGGTCGAACGGGACGACGACGGCCTGGGCGTCGACGCCGGCCGTGACCGGGGGGCGCGTCCGGGCGAGGCGTCCTTGAACGCCGTGGGTCGAGGCGACGAGCGTGGCGTAGAGCTCCTCGAGCCGTCCGGCGACCTGGTCGGCGCCGGCACCTGGGGAGACGATCAGGCTCGCCCGGTTGGCGCCGAGGAGGGCGTCCTGGGCCGCGGGGTGGCCCTGGCCCGAGACGACGACCTGGACCTCGTGGCGCGCCGAGGAGTAGCGCCCGGGCTGGTCCTGGTCCGCGTCGTCGCCGTCGGGCCGGAGGACGGCGAAGGGGGCGCCGCGGAGGGCGAGGAGTTCGTCCGCGGGGCGTGAGGAGGCGAAGGCGTCGGTGAGGACAGCGCTCGGCGACGTGACGACGAGGGGGTCCACGGCCCAGAGCGCGGACCGCAGCAGGTAGAGGATCTGTCGCTCCGACTGCCGTCTGTCCACGCGGCCATGGTGGCGCCCGAAGGGGGAGTCACCGCCCCTGGCTCTTCTCCTCCTGCTCGAGGATCCGCCGGAGTCGCGGCACGTCGGCGTCGTGGATCGGCCGGCGGCCCTTTTCCACGTCCTTGAGCCAGCACACGCCCACGGCCGCACGGTGGGCGAACTGGGCCTGCGTCAGACCGGCCGCTCGGCGTCGCGCGGCGAGGCGAGCGCCGCGCTCCTCCCGCGGTCCAGCGCTCACGGGCGAGTCCCCGTCACGACCGGAGCCGGCTCGGGGGCGAGCACGAGGACGCCCCGGCCCGGGTCGTAGGAGAGGCGCGCGGGAGGGACGCCCCGGGCCCGCGCCGCGTCGGTGAGGACGGCCCGGATGTCCCCCTCGAGGGCGCGCTGGCGGTCGAGGAGCGCCCCGAGGGCGAGGCGCTCGGTGACCGTCGGCGCGAACGTCTGGGCCTCGCCCTGGGCCCACACGACGCCCCCAAGGGCCACGAAAGCGACGAGGAGTGCGCCGAGGACGCGGCGGAGGCTAGGACCGCGCTCGATCCAGTCAGGCATGACGGTCCTCACTTGCTCGGCACGGAGCCGAGGGCGGTCGTCCAGACGGCGGCGGTGTCGCCCGGACAGATCGCGTAGCCGGGGCCGGGTCCATACCACTCCGCGGTCCGGGAGCACGGACCAGGCCCCACGGTCAA